>Ga0156014_1104_pt2 | contig 54559 bp, 47 predicted proteins | sample RifCSPlowO2_02_FD_107668 | JGI IMG/M metagenome (GOLD analysis project Ga0156014, IMG submission 107668) | Rhodocyclales bacterium RIFCSPLOWO2_02_FULL_63_24 | reverse complement strand
AGGGTCGGATTGAGCAGCGCCAGACCCGCCGAGTCGTAGCCGCGATATTCCAGCTTGGTCAGGCCTTCGATCAGCACCGGGACAATGTTGCGCGCGGCAACGGCGGCGACGATGCCACACATGGCTCAGTCCTTTTTCTTCGGGTTTGAGTTCTTTGCCGGCCGTTTCCAGCCGGGAACCGACATCTGCTTGGCGCGCGAAACCGTCAACTGATCGGGCGGGGCATCGCGGGTCAGCGTGGTGCCCGCGCCCAGCGTGGCGCCGCGGCCGACGGTGACCGGCGCCACCAGCTGGGTGTCCGAGCCGATGAAGGCGTCATCCTCGATCACGGTGCGGAACTTGTTGGCGCCGTCGTAGTTGCAGGTAATGGTGCCGGCACCGATGTTGACCCGACTGCCTATCGTGGCATCGCCCAGATAGGCGAGATGATTGGCCTTGGAGTAGTCGGCGATGGATGAATTCTTCACTTCGACGAAATTGCCGACATGCACTTCACGGCCGAGTTCAGCGCCGGGGCGCAACCTGGCGTAGGGGCCGATAACACCTTCGGGTCCGACCACCGCGTCCTCGATATGACAGAACGGCGCGATACGCGTGCCGCTGCCGATGCGGCAATTCTTCAGCACACAATTGGCGCCGATGGCGACCTTGTCGGCCAGCTCGACACGGCCTTCGAATATGCAATTGACGTCAATATCGACATCGCGACCGCACACCAGTTCGCCGCGCACGTCGATGCGCGTCGGGTCGCTCAGCGTGACGCCGGCTTCCATCAGGGCCTCGGCGACATTGCGCTGATGCACGCGCTCCAGCGCCGCGAGTTGCAGCTTGCTGTTGACGCCTTCGGTTTCCCACGCGGCATCGGGGTGCGCCGTCACTACCGGCATGCCCTCGGCGACGGCCAGGGCGACGATGTCGGTCAGGTAGTACTCGCCCTGCGCGTTGCGGTTGCCCAGCGCCGGCAACCAGCGCGCCAGCGCCGCGGTGGGCGCGACGAGGATGCCGGTGTTGATTTCGCGGATCGCCTGCTCGGCATCGTCGGCATCCTTTTCCTCGACGATGCGGGTGACCAGGCCTTCGCTTCTGACGATGCGGCCATAGCCCTGCGGATTGTCGACATGTGCGGTGAGCAAGGCCAGCTTGTCGCTGCCTGCAGCCTTGATCAGGCGCCGCAAGGTCGAGGCGCGAATCAGCGGCACGTCGCCGTAAAGCACCAGGGTCGGCGCTGACGCGCTCTGCGTGCCTGGAATGCCGCTTCGCGGGCAGGCAATGGCGGCAAATACCGGCATTGCCTGCACTACCGCATGGCCGGTGCCGAGCTGGGGTTCCTGCCGGGCCCAACTCAGATCCGGCGCGGAAAGGGCCTCGCGCACCTGCTCGCCGCCATGGCCGTACACCACGCAAATACGGCTGGCGCCGAGTTCGCGCGCCGTATCGATCACATGTCCCAGCAGAGGCTTCCCCGCCAACGGATGCAGCACCTTGGGCAGGTCGGAGCGCATGCGCTTGCCCTGCCCCGCGGCGAGGATGACGACGTTCAACGCAGACTACCTGGGCAAGGTGGTGGAACCCATCAGGAACTGATCGACCGTGCGCGCACATTGGCGGCCTTCGCGGATCGCCCAGACCACCAGCGACTGGCCGCGCCGCATGTCGCCGGCGGCGAACACGCCGGACACGTTGGTGCTGTAGGCCTGCGCACCTTCGGTCGCAGCATTGGCATTGCCGCGACCGTCCTTGGCCACGCCGAAGGCATCGAGCACGCCGCGCACCGGGCTGACGAAGCCCATGGCGAGGAACACGAAGTCGGCCGGAATCTCGAATTCGGAGCCGAGCACTTCGCTCATCTTGCCGCCATCCCAAGCCAGGCGCACCGCCTTGATGGCCTTGAGGCGGCCGCGATTTGGACCATCCTGGTGGCCGACGAAGGCCTTGGTGCCGATCGACCAGTCGCGCGCGCAGCCTTCGTCATGCGAGGACGAAGTCCGCATGCGCAGCGGCCAGTAGGGCCAGGTCAGCGGACCGTTTTCCTGTTCCGGCGGACGCGGCAGCAGCTCGATCTGGGTAATGCTGGCCGCGCCGTGCCGATTGGAGGTGCCGACGCAGTCCGAACCAGTATCGCCGCCACCGATGACAACAACATGCTTGCCGCTGACGTTGATCGGGTTCTTGCCGCCGCCCGAGACTTCCTTGTTCTGCGGGATGAGGAATTCCAGCGCGAAATGCACGCCGGCGAGTTCGCGCCCGGGAACCGGCAAGTCGCGCGGGTGCTCGGCGCCGCCGGCCAGCACCACGGCGTCGAAATCCTGCTGCAACTGCTCGGCGCCAACCGTCTTCTTTGCGTCGTTGACGATGCCGGCGGGCAAGGCCGCGGCGGTCACCATGGTGCCGGTGACGAACTTGACGCCTTCGGCCTTCATCTGCGCCATGCGCCAGTCGATCAGCCGCTTGTCCAGCTTGAAATCGGGAATCCCGTAGCGCAGCAGGCCGCCGATGCGGTCGTTCTTTTCGAACACCGTCACGGCGTGGCCGACGCGCGCCAGTTGTTGCGCCGCCGCCAGACCGGCGGGACCGGAGCCGACGATGGCGATCTTTTTGCCGGTCTTCTTCGCTGCCGGTTGCGGCACCACCCAGCCGTTTTCGCCGGCCTTGTCGATGATCGCGCGTTCGATCGATTTGATGCCGACCGGGGTCTGCGGGATGTTCAGCGTGCAGGCCGCCTCGCAGGGCGCCGGGCAGATGCGGCTGGTGAATTCCGGAAAGTTGTTGGTCGAGTGCAGGGTTTCGATCGCCTCGCGCCAATTGCCCTTATAGACCAGGTCGTTCCAGTCCGGAATCAGGTTGTTCACCGGGCAGCCGTTGTTGCAGAACGGAATGCCGCAATCCATGCAGCGCGCGCCCTGAATTTTCGCCTGGTCGTCGGTCAAATGCGGAATGAATTCGTGATAATGGCGGACGCGGGTCTCCGCCTTTTCATAGCACTCGGAAATGCGCTGAAACTCTAGGAATCCGGTGGGCTTGCCCATTACGCTGCCTCCGCAGGGCCGCCCCAAGGGAGCAGCAAGTCATTGCACGGAAGTCGGCGCGCAACGCGCGGCGACAGAACTTCAGTCATCCCCTCCCACGGGGAGGGGGCTGGGGGGAAGGCCTGGTTCATGCTGCTTCCTTCAGTTGCGTTGCCGCCAGCTCTTTCAGGGCGCGGCGATACTCGTGTGGGAACACCTTGAGAAATTTTCCGCGGGCCTTGGGCCAATCGGCAAGCAAGGCCTTGGCGCGCGCGCTGCCGGACAGCCGGGCATGTCGCTCGATCATGCGCTTGAGCTGCGCCTCATCGGTCTGGTTGCGATGGCGCATGCCGTCGTCGGGCTGTTCCGCATCCGGCAGCACTTTCTCGAGTGCGACCATGGCCAGGTTGCAGCGCTGCGCAAACAGGCCGTCCTCGTCATAGACATAGGCGATGCCGCCCGACATGCCGGCCGCAAAGTTGCGCCCGGTGAGGCCGAGCACGGCTACCGTGCCGCCGGTCATGTATTCGCAGCCGTGATCCCCGGTGCCTTCCACCACTGCCGTGGCGCCCGAGTTGCGCACGCCGAAGCGTTCGCCGGCGACGCCGCGGAAGTACACCTCGCCGTCGATGGCGCCGTAGAGCACCGTGTTGCCGACAATGATGTTCTCGTGGGGTTGGCCGCGGAATGCCTCGGGCGGGCGCACGACGATACGGCCGCCGGAAAGCCCCTTGCCGACGTAGTCGTTGGCTTCGCCGGTCAGGTCGAGGGTAATGCCGCGCGCGAGGAAGGCGCCGAAGCTCTGCCCGGCGGTGCCGGTGAACTTTATGGTGATGGTGTCGTCTGCCAAGCCCGCATGTCCCTTGCGCCTGGCCACTTCGTACGACAGCAGGGTGCCGACCGTGCGGTTCTGGTTCCGAATCGCGGATTCGATCACGACTTTTTCGCCATGTTCCAGTGCCGGCATGGCCTTGGCGATCAGGCTGTGGTCAAGGGCGCGGGACAAGCCATGATCCTGGGCTTCGCTGTGACAGCAGGCAACGCCGGGCAGCGTCGGCTGCCGGTAGAAAATCCGCGAAAAGTCGAGGCCCCTGGCCTTCCAGTGGTCGACGCCCTTCTTCATGTCGAGCAGGTCGGAGCGGCCGATCAGCTCGTCGAACTTGCGAATGCCGATCTGCGCCATGTACTCGCGCACTTCCTCGGCGACGAAGAAGAAATAATTGACGACGTGCTCGGGCTGGCCGGAGAAGCGCGCACGCAACACCGGGTCTTGCGTCGCGACACCGACCGGACAGGTATTGAGATGGCATTTGCGCATCATGACGCAGCCTTCGACCACCAGCGGTGCGGTGGCGAAACCGAACTCGTCGGCGCCGAGCAGGGCGCCGATCACCACGTCGCGGCCGGTCTTCATCTGGCCGTCGGCCTGGACCCGGACGCGACCGCGCAGGCGGTTGAGCACCAGGGTCTGCTGCGTTTCGGCAAGACCCAGTTCCCAGGGCGTGCCGGCATGCTTGATGGAGGATATCGGCGAGGCGCCGGTGCCGCCGTCATGGCCGGCAATCACCACATGGTCGGCCTTGGCCTTGACCACGCCGGCGGCCACTGTGCCGACACCGATTTCGGAGACCAGCTTGACCGATACGCTGGCCTGCGGATTGGAGTTCTTCAGGTCGTGGATCAGTTGCGCCAGATCCTCGATCGAGTAGATGTCGTGGTGCGGCGGCGGCGAAATGAGTTGCACGCCCGGCACCGAGTGACGCAGGAAGCCGATGTATTCGGACACCTTGTGGCCGGGCAACTGACCGCCCTCCCCGGGCTTGGCGCCCTGGGCCATCTTGATCTGCAACTGGTCGGCATTGGCCAGGTATTCCGCCGTGACGCCGAAGCGGCCGGATGCCACCTGCTTGATCGCCGAGCGCAGGCTGTCGCCGGCCTGCAACGCGATGTCGCGCGCGATGCGGCTCTTGCCGATCACGCCAGCCAGCGTGGTGGCCGCCGCCACCGGTTTGTAGCGCATGCGGTCTTCGCCGCCCTCACCGGTGTTCGACTTGCCGCCGATGCGGTTCATGGCGATCGCCAGCGTGGTGTGGGCCTCGGTCGAGATGCTGCCCAGCGACATGGCGCCGGTGGCGAAGCGCTTGACGATTTCCTTGGCCGGCTCGACTTCGTCGAGGGCGATTGCCGGACCGGCTGGCCGAATCTCGAACAGGCCGCGCAGGGTCATATGGCGCTTGCCCTGGTCGTTGATCAGCTTGGCGTATTCCTTGTAGGTCTCGGTCTTGCCCGAGCGCGTCGCATGCTGCAGCTTGGCGATGACATCCGGCGTCCACATGTGCGCTTCGCCGCGCACGCGGAAGGCATATTCGCCGCCGCAGTCGAGCATGTTGGCGAGCACCGGATTGTCGCTGTAGGCATCGCTATGGGTGCGCAGCGCCTCTTCGGCCACTTCCTTCAGGCCGATGCCTTCGACCTTGCTCGGCGTGCCGGCGAAGTAGCGATTGATCAGATCCGAAGAAAGGCCTATCGCCTCGAAAATCTGCGCACCGCAGTAAGACTGATAGGTGGAGATGCCCATCTTGGACATCACCTTCATCAGCCCCTTGTTGAGCGCCTTGATGTAGTTTTTCTGCGCCTGGTAGGCGGTCGGCTTGTTCGGCAATTGTCCAGCGATGGCGGCGATGCTCTCGAACGCGAGCCAGGGGTGGATGGCCTGGGCGCCGTAACCGGCGAGCAGGGCAAAGTGGTGTACCTCGCGCGCCGCACCGGTTTCGACCACCAGGCCGCAGGAGGTGCGCAAGCCGATCTTCACCAGGTGCTGATGCACCGCGGAGCAAGCCAGCAGCGCAGGAATCGGCGCGTCCTCGCGGTTCACGCCGCGATCGGACAGTATGACGACGTTGTAGCCCGACGCAACGGCCTGTTCGACGCGGGTGCAGACTTGATAGAGCGAACGGCTCAGGCCCGCCGAACCTTCCACCGCAGGCGTCGTGATAGCGACCACGATGGGGCGGAAGGTGCCCCGCGTCAGGTCGTCAATTTTCTTCAGCTTGGCCATGTCGGCCACCGAGAGGATCGGCTGATGCACTTCGAGCCGCGGCGTCGGCTTGGTCTCATCCACCCCCAACAAGTTGGGGTTGGGGCTGACCAGCGAAATCAGCGACATGACGATCTCTTCGCGGATCGGATCGATCGGCGGATTCGTCACCTGGGCAAACAGCTGCTTGAAATAGTTGAACAGCGGCTTGGCCCTGTCCGACAACACCGGCAGCGGGCTGTCGTTGCCCATGGCGCCAGTTGCCTCTTCGCCCTGGGTGGCCATCGGCTCCAGAATGAACTTGAAGTCTTCCTGCGTGTAGCCGAACGCCTGCTGCACTTTGAGCAGCGGTCCAATCATCTTTTCGTGCGACTTCACCTCGGGCATCTCGTCCACAAAGTGGCGCGACTGCTCGATCCACTTCCGATAGGGCTTGGCCGTGGACATGGTCTGCTTGAGTTCCGCGTCGTCGATGATCCGCCCCTGTTCGAGATCGATCAGGAACATCTTGCCCGGCTGCAGACGCCACTTCTTGACAATCCGCTCCTGCGCAATCGGCAGCACGCCGATCTCGGAGGACATCACCACCAGGTCGTCGTCGGTGATCAGATAGCGCGCCGGACGCAGGCCGTTGCGGTCTAGGGTGGCGCCGATCTGGCGGCCGTCGGTGAAGGCCACGGCGGCAGGGCCGTCCCAGGGCTCCATCAGCGCCATGTGATACTCGTAGAAGGCGCGCCGTTCTTCATCCATCAATGGATTGCCGGCCCAGGCCTCGGGAATCAGCATCATCATGGCGTGCGCCAGGCTGTAGCCGCCCATCACCAGCAATTCAAGAGCATTGTCGAAGGAGGCGGAATCGGACTGGCCGTCATAAATCAGGGGCCAGACCTTTTCCAGGTCTTCGCCCAGTACCGGCGACGAGATGCCATGTTCGCGCGCGCGCATCCAATTGACGTTGCCGCGCAGCGCGTTGATCTCGCCGTTGTGCGCGATCATGCGGAAGGGATGCGCCAAGTCCCAGGTGGGGAAGGTGTTGGTGGAAAAGCGCTGGTGCGCCAGGGCCAAAGCCGAAACCACGCGCTTGTCCTGCAGGTCGCGATAATAGGTACCGACCTGGTTGGCCAGCAGCATGCCCTTGTATACCACCGTGCGGCACGACATCGACGGCACGTAGAACATCTTGGCATCGGGCAACTTGAGCGCCTGGATGGTGTGGCCGACGGCCTTGCGCAGGATGTAGAGCTTGCGCTCCAGCGCATCCGCGTCGTCGATGCCGCTGCCGGCGCCGATGAACACCTGGCGCACCACGGGTTCGATGTCCTTGGCGGCCTGGGCCAGGCCGGCGTTGTCCACCGGCACATCGCGCCAGCCCAGCAGCACCTGACCTTCGTAGCGGATGGCGCGCTCGATCACCGCCTCGCAGGCGCGCCGGCTGGCGTCCCCGCGCGGCAGGAATACCATGCCTACGCCATACTTGCCGGACGGCGGCAGGGTCACGCCCTGCTGGGCCATGTCCGCGCGGAAGAACGCGTCGGGAACCTGGATCAGAATGCCCGCACCGTCTCCCAGCAGCGGATCGTAGCCCGTGGCGCCACGATGTTCCAGATTTTCCAGAATCAGCAGCCCCTGCTCGATAATGGCGTGGCTCTTCTGGTTCTTGATGTGCGCAACGAAACCGACGCCACAGGCGTCATGCTCATTGGCCGGGTCGTAGAGACCCTGGCGCTGGGGGAGGACCATCTTGTCTTTCCTCGGAAATGCGGCCGGCAAAAAAGCCGGGGTGATGCCGCTCCCCGGCCTTGGATGGCCCGCCGAACACGGCGGACGAACTTGCAAATATACCGTCAAAAGCGATCGAATTCAATACGCTGCGACGCAGCATCCGGGCTTCATAGTTCGCCGACGGAGAACAGGCGGCGATGCTCCTTCACCGAGTAGCGGTCGGTCATGCCGGCGATGTAGTCGGCAGCAGCACGGGCAACGCTCTCGGTAGCCGCCTTCTCCAGATATTGGGGCGGCAGCAGGCGCGGATCTTCGACAAAGGCGCCAAACAGGTCGTGAATGATGCGACGCGCCTTGTTCGTCATGCGCAGCACCTGGTAGTGCTGGTAGAGATGGTCGCGCAGGAAACCCTTGAGCAAGCGGTTTTCGGCCTGCATCGTATCGGTGAAGGCGATCAGCGCAGGCGCTGCGCGAACGTCGTCCAGTGTTCTGGGCGCGGCATCGGATATACGCCGCGCCGATTCGGCGAGCAAGTCGGTCACCAAGGCATCGATCATCCGCCGTATGGTTTCATGCACCCGACGGCGCCCCGGCATATGAGGGAATTCGGCGTCCGCCTCTGCCGCATGGCGGGCAAACAGGCTCACTCCTTCCAGTTGCTCCAGCGTCAGCAGACCGGAACGCAGGCCGTCGTCGACGTCGTGATTGTTATAGGCGATCTCGTCAGCCAGGTTGCAGATTTGCGCTTCCAGCGAGGGGCGGCGGCCATCGAGAAAGCGCCGGCCAAGCTCACCGAGATCGCGCGCCCGCGCCGTCGAACAATGCTTGAGGATGCCCTCGCGCGTCTCGAACATCAGATTCAGACCATCGAAGGCACCGTAGCGCTCTTCCAGGCGATCGACGATGCGCAGACTTTGCAAATTGTGTTCAAAACCTCCGTGGGCCTGCATGCACTCGTTCAGGGCGTCCTGGCCGGCGTGCCCGAACGGCGTGTGACCGAGGTCGTGGGCCAGTGCGATGGCTTCCACCAGGTCGTCATTGAGGTGCAGGGCGCGAGCGATCGAGCGTGCGATCTGGGCGACCTCGATGCTGTGCGTCAGTCGCGTACGAAACAGGTCGCCTTCGTGGTTGACGAAAACCTGGGTCTTGTATTCGAGACGACGAAACGCCGTGGAGTGCACAATCCGATCGCGGTCCCGCTGAAACTCGCCCCTGGCCTTGGGGCGCGGCTCGGGGACCGCACGTCCGCGACTGTTGCCGTCGTCAACCGCGTACGGCGCCAGGTCACCCACGACTGCTGGATTCGATGGCCGCGATTATTTCCTCGCGCGGGGCATCGGCATAGGTCACGGCATTCCCCATCGACTTGAGCAGGATCAGCCGCAGGCTGCCGGCGACAACCTTCTTGTCGTGAGACATCAGGTCGAGATAGCGGGCGGCGCCGAGGTCCGCTCCTTTGACCGGCAAACCGGCGCGTTGCAGCAATGCGCTGACGCGGTTCCGGTCGGCGGCAGTCAGCCAGCCGAGACGGCGCGAAAGATCGACGGCCATCATGGTGCCCGCCGCGACTGCTTCGCCGTGCAACCATTGGCCATAACCAAGACCGGTTTCGATGGCGTGACCGAAAGTGTGGCCGAGGTTGAGCAGCGCCCGTCCGCCCTCGCTGGCGGTCTCGTATTCGTCTGCGGCGACTACCTCGGCCTTGTTGGCGCAGGAACGCTCGATGGCATACGCCAGCGCGGCGCCGTCTCGCGCCATGAGGCTTTCCATATTGGCTTCCAGCCAGTCAAGAAACGGTAGATCGCGAATCAGCCCGTACTTGATGACCTCCGCCATGCCGGACGACAGTTCGCGGTCCGGCAGCGTCTTCAGGGTATCGGTATCCGCCAGCACCAGCTTGGGCTGCCAGAAGGCGCCGATCATATTCTTGCCGCGTGGATGATTGATGCCCGTCTTGCCGCCCACCGAGGAGTCGACTTGCGACAACAGCGTGGTTGGAATCTGGATAAAAGGCACGCCGCGCTGATAGGTAGCGGCGGCGAATCCCGCCAAGTCGCCGATGACGCCGCCGCCAAGAGCAACGATGGTCGTGCTCCGATCGCAGCGCTCGGCCAGCAGGGAATCGTAAATCAGGTTGAGCGACTCCCAGTTCTTGTAGGCTTCGCCATCCGGGAGGATGATCGGCGTCGCGCCAATGCCGACTTTCTCGAGCGCCTCGACATGACCTTTCAGATACAAGGGGGCAACGGTTTCGTTGCTGACCAGCGCCACGCGCGGGGCTCGCAGATACGGGAGAATCAGGTCAGCGCGGGTCAGCAGGCCGCCGCCAATCAGGATCGGGTAGCTACGCTCCCCCAAGGCGAGGTTCAAGCGCCGCATTGGCTGTCCGGCTCCCATTAACTGTGGTGGCCGCAACGCGTATGGTCGCTATTGCCCGCATGGGCCTTCGCTGCAACGGCGTTTTCCACTTGCTTGACCAGATGGCTGATGCTGCCGCCGACGCTGTTGACAACGATGTCGGCCACCTCCCGGTAAAGGGGATCGCGTTGGGCGAACAATTCCTCGATCTTCTTCATGGGATCGGCGACCTGCAGCAAAGGCCGGTTCGGGTCGAGCCGGGTCCGCTCGAAGAGCAGGCGCGGCGCCACATGGATATAAACCACCATCCCTCCCCGCTCCAGTGCCGCACGATTCTCCGGACGGAGTACGGCGCCGCCCCCGGTTGCGACGACGAGATTGGACTCGTTGGCGAGTTCGGAAATCACTTTCGACTCGCGATCGCGAAATCCCTGCTCGCCCTCGATGTCGAAAATCAGCGGAATCCTGACCCCGGTACGCGCCTCGACCTCGTGGTCGGCGTCTACAAACGACCGTTGCAGGCGTTTGGCAAGCTTGCGACCAACCGTTGTCTTGCCCGCACCGGGCATGCCCACCAGATAGATGTTGTTGTGTGCGCTCACAGACGGATTGTAGCAGCGCAAATGCGCAGGGCCGACATGTGCCGGCCCCTGCTTGGAGAAGGTTCGCCCTACTCTTTATCGCTGGGTCAGTGAATCGCTGACAATGCGCGGCGTAATGAAGACCAGCAATTCGCTGCGCGACTGCGTCTTGGTCGTGGTTTTGAACAGGAAGCCGACATAAGGCAGATCGCCAAGGAAGGGAACGCGATCCTGGGTCTGGATATCGGATTCCCTGGCAAAACCGCCAATCACCACCGTACCGCCGTTTTCGACGATCACGCTGGTAGTGACGGTATTGGTATCCAGGCTGCCGGTGGTCGCGTTGGTAATCGTGCTCTTGGCGATATTCAGTTCGAGGCTGATGCGGTTGTCCGGATTGACCGAGGGCGTCACGCCCAACGTAAGAGGCGCCGAAAAGGTCTGGTAGATCGGCAGGCCCGTGGTCGCATTGACCCCGGTAAGAATGGTTACCTGCTGGGTGTTGTTGATGGTCGCGGCCTTGCGGTTCAAGGTGACGATTCTGGGAGACGAAATGGTCTTGTTGCGCGAGTCGTTCTCGGCCGCCTGCAGCTCCAACGCAAGCAGCTTGGTGCCGGCGTTGTTGAACAGCATCAGGCCAATGTTGGCAGCCGACGCCAGAGAATAGCTCGGTTGGAACACATTGGTCGAGCGCGTCAGCGCCGGCGCAGTAGGTGCGCCAAACGTATCCACATTCGAAAACCCAGTCGTCGTTCCCAGGGTCGCGCGGGTCGTGTTGGTCCCCGGCACCTGATAACCTCGATTGCCCAATGAAGCAGAATCAGCCAACCGCAGACGCATGCCCAGCGAATTGGCGAAACCGGTGGATGCCTCCACGATGCGGGCTTCGATCATCACCTGCTTGGGCGGAACATCCACATTCCGGATGACTTCGCGGATAGCTTCGACCGCCGCGATCGTGTCACGGACGAATACCTGATTGGTGGCGTCGTGCACCGATATCCCGCCGCGCGAGGTGAGCATGCCCTTGCTGGCGCCGGCAGTCGCCGCTCCGCCTGCCGCAGGCGCCGCCGCCGGCGCGCCTGCCGCCGGAGCCGCTCCCGCCGCAGCGCCGGTAGTGGCTGTAGACGAGAAGCCGCTATTGACCAGCGAAACGATATCCGCTGCCTTGACGTAGTTGAGCTTGAAGGTTTCCGCGACCAAAGGTGCGATGTCGCTGGCACGCGTCAGTTCATCGGCGGTATCCTGGTCGCGTTTTTGCAGCACGGCCCTATCGCCAAACAGAACGACGTCATTGCGCACCCGCATCCCGGAATTGACTTGCGCCATGATGATCTCAAGCGCCTGGTCGTACGGGATGTTGTCGAGGTTGGCGGTAACCGTTCTGCCGTTCAGCGATGGATCGATCAGCACATTCTTGCCGGAAATATCGGCGAGAGTGCGCAACACCATGGCGGCATCGGCGCCGAAAAAGTTGATCGAAATCTTTTGTCCCTGCTGCCCGGTCTGCACCAGCTTGTTGGCTTCGTCGGCGGGGATCGGCTTGACCTCGATGGTCAGCTGGTTGTTCGCCAGGTGCGCCTGGTGAAACCAGCGGCCGCGGGCAGCAATGTCGAGACGCGTCAGATTACCCATGGCGCGCGACGTTATGGTCGTCACCGGAGTCGCGAAGTCATTGACATCGCGCCGGTTTTGCAACCGTTCGGGCAGTTCGACGTCGCGCAGTTCGACCGAAATTCCGGTTCCAGCACGACGGATATCGATCGGGACCGTACCATCGGTCAAGTCCACGATGATCGTCGCCTGGCCATCTTCACCCCGACGGAACACGATGTCGCGGATCGCGGCGAGGTCGGCCGCGGCGGTCTGCTTTGCCGCAGGCGTCGGCGAGGTCGGCTGGTATACGCTCGGCGCCGGCTCCTGGCTGGCCTCGACGCCCTGGCCTTGCAGCTTGATGAAAAGCACGTCGCCGGCAATTTCGGTGGAAAATTTGGTCGGCCGATAGAGATTCAACACCAGTCGCGTTAATTTATCGGTTTGCACCAGATTCAGACTTTTGAGGTCGCCCTCCGCGACCTGCAACATGGACTGGCCCGACTGGTTGTCGGTCTGGGGAAAGTCGATCACCACGCGCGGCGGCTCGATCACGCTCCAGTTTCCCGGCAACGCTTTCAGGGGAGTGGACATCTGCACCTTGAGTAGAACCTGATCGCCAGTGCGACTGTACTGAATCTGCTTGATGGAGTTCTCGGCCGCAATCGATGCGCCGGACAGGCCGAGCCATAGGCCTGCCAAGGCAGCAGCGGCAATCTTGAAATGTTTCATCAACGTCCTCCTTCTTTCGGCACCGTGAGCACCTTCTCCTGTTCCACCCATGCGCCGTTCGCATCCTTGACGGTTTCAATCACCGTAACGCCGTCTGTGGTAATTGCCGTGATCTTGCCGAAACTGCGCCCCATGTACTCGCCCACACGTACGTGCTTGGGCTTGTTCGGGGGGGGCGTCTGAATCAGGGCATAGGGCACCGTGCCGGCCACAATGACACCCATTACCTTCAAATCCTCAAGCGGGAATATTTCAAGCGGTTGCGGCGGTCGCGTGCGGTCCGGCGCCGTCTTGTCGGCGGCGGCCTCCAGGGTCACGATCTTGCCGGGTGCGAAGGGCGGTGTCAGTCCCTCCGTCTCATAGGCGACCACCGGGAAAGCGGCAATTTCCGGCAAAGGCGACACCTTGCCCCTCATGCCTTTCGCCTCGTCGCGCATCCACTGCCGCAGATCCTGGTGCTCTTCGGCGGCGCAGCCCAGCAACAGCAAAGGACAGAGGAACAGAAGTCTGCGCAACAACTTCATTTCTTGCCCCCCTTGCCCTGCTGAGCCTTCTTCTGATTGGCCAGCTCCCCTTCGTCGAGATAACGGAAGGTCTTGGCGGTGGTTCTCAATCCCAGCGTTCCATTCGGATTCGCGGCAAGACTAATGTCATTCAGGGTGACGATCCGCGGCAGCTTGGCAAGATCCCCGGAAAACGCGCCGATGTCGTGATAGCTGCCGATAAGGTTCAGAGTAATCGGTACCTCGGCATAGAACTCCCTGGGGGCCTCGCCACCCGGCTTGAAGAGTTCGACCAGGAGGCCCCGAGCCTGGGCCGCCTTATTGATATCGACCAGCATGTCGCCCATCTCTGCCTTGTTCGGCAGTTGCTTGAGCAAGGCACCGAACGAGCGGTCGATCTCGGCCAACTGGCGGCGGTATTCGTCGAGATTGACGGCCTGCTTCTTCTTGTTCAGCCAGTCTTCCTTGTGCTTGGCCTCCTCGTTCTGCTTGGCTTCCAGTTCTTCCAGCTGGACGCTCCAGCCGATGGCGCCAAAGCCCCAGGCGGCAGCGATCAACGCCAGAAACAGACTGAGCAGAATGACTATGCGGGGCGCGAGGGGCCACAAACCCGGATCCTTGGGATCCAGCGTCTTGAAGTCCGTGGCCAACTGCTGGAAATCGATCAGCGGCGCCTTGGGCGGAGCGGGCTCTGCCTTGACCGCCTGCTTTTCCGCCATCCGTTCGGCTGCGGATTTTCGCCTGAACAGGGAGGCCAGAGACGGAGGCAAGGAAGGTAGCTTCATCATTTGCCCCCTGGCCCCGGCTTGCCAGCAGCCGTGGTCTGGCGGGTAATCATCGTTGTGATGCTGAACGCATTAAGACGGCGATTGGCCACCGTCTCGGCCTTGGTTTCGACCAGGGCCGAGTTTTCGAGCAGAGGCGACTCATCGAGGTTGTTCATCAGCGTGGTGATCCGCGCGTTCGACTGGGCGTAACCGGCAAGGGCGATCTTTGGCCCGGTTTGCGTCAGGGTGCGCAAGTAGATGCCTTCCGGCACCTGTTTCGCCAGTTCGTTGAACAGATGCACAGTTTCCGTGCGGTTGGCCTGCAGTGCCTCGATCACCCGCTTCCGCGCCAGCAGCGCGTTGGTCTGGTCCTGGATTTTCTTGATTTCCGTTATTTCCTTGTCCAGGCTGGCGATTTCGCGCTTGAGGAATTCGTTCTTCTCGTTTTGCGCGGCAATCTGGCGACTGATGATCGAAAAGCCAAGAAACCAGATCAGTCCAGCCAGCACGGACACCAATCCCAGCAATACATAGAACTGCTGGCGCCGCGCTTTGCGTTTCGCCTCGCGATGGGGAAGGAGATTGATCCGGATCATTGATCAAATTTCCTGAGAGCGAGTCCGCAGGCCACCATCAGGGATGGCGCATCCGCAGCAAGCTGTTTGGCGCGAATACGCGGCGATATTGCCATCCCGGCAAATGGATCGGCCAGCAGGGTGTTGACGTTGGTGCGCTGGCCGACAATTTCGGCGATGCCCGGAACCAGCGCCGATCCGCCGGCGAGAATGATGTGATGCACTTCGTTGAATGGCGTCGAGGTGAAGAAGAACTGCAACGCGCGTGCGACTTCCTGTGCCAGGCTTTCAATGAAGGGATGCAGGATCTCGGCTTCGTAGTTGTCGGGCGGCGTGCCCGAACGCTTGAGGTTCTCCGCCTCGTCAGGACCCATGCCGTAGGCGCGCATGATTTCATCGGTGAGCTGCGAACCGCCGAAAGCCTGCTCTCGCGCATAAATCTGCTGGTCATCCTTCATGATGGTGACCTTCATGGCGGAGGCGCCTACATCGACCAGCGCCACGATCTGGCCGGCTCCTTCCTGAGGAAGCTGCTTGGTCACCAATTCATAGGCGGCCTGGGTTGCATAGGCCTCGACGTCCATCACCACCGGCTTCAGCTCAGCCACCTCGGCAGCAGCGACACGATCCTCCACCTTCTCCTTGCGAGAAGCCGCCAGCAGCACCTCAACGTCGTCGGGACTCGATGGTGCGGGGCCGACCACCTGAAAGTCGAGATTGACCTCCTCCAGTGCAAACGGGATGTACTGATTGGCCTCGGACTCTACCTGGATCTCCATTTCCTGCTCGCGCAAGTTGGCCGGCAGCGTAATCTTCTTGGTGATTACTGCGGCGGTCGGCAGCGCCATCGCGATGAAGCGCGTGGACGTGCCCAATCGCTTCCAGCAACGCTGAAGGGTTTCCGCAACGGCATCGAGCGAGGCCAGATTGCCATCCACGACGGCATCCTTCGGCAACAATTCAATCGCGTAGCGCTCGACCCGTGGCTGTCCCTTGCCGGTATCGGCCAGTTCGACCATCTTGACGGCCGTCGAACTGATATCCACACCGATCAGCGGACGCAACTTCGGGTCAAAGATCGACTTCAGGGCCGAAACATCGATCTGCAAAGGATTTTCCCTTTAAAAATATTGCGTTACAAGCTATACGGATAATTTACTTCAGATGCTAGCAGCAACTATATCGACTGTAAAGCAAAATTATTAAGCGCAACCTGTCGCAACGTGTCTCCAGCGCCACAGCTATAATCCCCCGCGCCGCCTTCCGCGCAATCCATTCGTGCCCATTCCTGCCCTACCCGCTCCCGCCCGCTGGGCGCTGTATTTTCTGCTCCTGATCGGCGGCGTCGTGCTCAGTATTGCCGCACTTGCCGGCATCGTGCTAATACTCGCCTATCCGCAACTTCCTTCGGTGGAAGTGCTGACCGACTATCAGCCCAAAATTCCCCTGCGCATCTATTCCAGCGACGGCCACCTGATCGGCGAGTTTGGCGAGGAACGGCGCAACTTCGCGCAAATCAAGAATGTTCCCGCCGTCATGAAGCAGGCCATTCTCGCGGCCGAGGACGAACGTTTCTACCAGCACCCGGGCATCGACACACTGGGCGTACTACGCGCAGCGTATTCCAATTTCGTCGGCGGTGGCAAGCGCCAGGGCGCGTCGACCATCACCATGCAGGTGGCTCGCAACTTCTTCCTGTCGAGCGAAAAGACCCTGACGCGGAAACTCTACGAGATGCTGCTGGCCTTCAAGATCGAACACAATCTGAACAAAGACCAGATTCTGGAAATCTACATCAACCAGATTTACCTGGGCCAGCGCGCCTATGGCTTCTCGGCGGCCGCCCAAATCTATTTTGGCAAAACGCTGAAGGACGTCAGCGTAGCCGAGGCGGCCATGCTTGCCGGACTGCCCAAGGCGCCTTCCGCCTACAACCCGGTGGCCAATCCAAAGCGGGCGCAGTTGCGCCAGCGCTACGTCCTGCGCCGGATGCACGAGCTCAGCTTCATCAACGAAGAACAATGGAAATCGGCGCAAACGGAAGTGCTCCACGTCAAGCGCGACGTCAATGACTTCGGTGTCCGCGCCGAACATGTCGCTGAAATGGCGCGTCAGATCGCTGCCGAGCGCTTTCCGGACGATCTCTACAGCCGCGGTCTGCGAGTCATCACCACGATAAATTACGGCGACCAGCAGACCGCCTACCATGCGGTGCGGCGCGGGGTCATCGATTACGACCGGCGCCACGGCTATCGCGGCGCAGAAGCCTATGCCGATTTGAAGAACATCACTTCGGATCAGGACGAGGAACTGGAAGACCTGCTGGCCGACTACGATGACAGCGACGACCTGCTGCCCGCGATCGTTCTCGAAGCCTCGCCCAAGCTGGTGCGTGCCTATCTGCGCGGCGGCGAACTGCTCAAGATCAGCGACGACGGGCTCAAGTTCGCCGCGCGCATGCTGGACGATAAATCGCCGCCCAACAAGCGGGTGCGGCGCGGCGCGGTGATCCGGGTGCAGAAATTCGAAAAGGGCTGGCAAATTGTCCAGATGCCGGATGTCGAAGCGGCCTTCGTCGCGGCCAGTCCGGTTGACGGAGCGATTCGAGCGCTGGTCGGCGGCTTCGATTTCAACCGCAACAAGTTCAATCACGTCACCCAGGCCTGGCGTCAACCCGGTTCCAGCTTCAAGCCCTTCATCTACTCCGCCGGTCTGGAAAAGGGTTATACCCCGGCATCGGTAATCCCCGACGAGCCGGTCTCGATCACCGCCGAAGAAACAGGTTCCCAGGCTTGGGAGCCGAAGAACTACGACGGCAAGTACGAAGGCCCGATGACGCTGCGCACCGCGCTGGGGAAATCCAAGAACATGGTTTCGATTCGCCTGCTGCGCTCCATCGGCACCCAATATGCACAGGACTATGTAACGCGTTTCGGCTTTGACGCCGACAAGAATCCACCCTACCTGACGTTGGCGCTTGGCGCCGGCTCCGTGACGCCCTGGCAGCAACTCGCGGCCTATTCCATCTTCGCCAACGGCGGCTATCGCATCGAGCCGTACATCGTGCGCCAGATCCTCGACGACAAGGGCGCGGTGCTGGCCGAGATGCAGCCCGCGCTGGCGGGTGACGAGTCCCTGCGTGCCATCGACGCGCGCAACGCCTGGCTGATGGACAGCATGATGCACGACGTGGTGCGGCGCGGCACCGCCACCCGCGCCGCCGCCGCGCTCAAGCGCAGCGACCTGGCGGGCAAGACCGGCACCACCAACGACTACATCGATGCCTGGTTCTGCGGCTACCAGCCGACCGTGGTCGGCATCGCCTGGATCGGCTTCGACCAGCCGAAGCGCATGGGCAACGGCGAAACCGGCGGCGCGGCAGCGTTGCCAATCTGGATCGGCTTCATGGAACAAGCCTTGAAATCCGTTCCAGAGAGCTGGCAGGAAGCGCCCGAGGGCCTGGTATCGATAATCGCCAACGACCCCGCGGGCGGGACCAGCAGGGAGTTCATATACAGGGAGCTGCTGCCGCCCCAGACCGAGGGCGAAGATACCGAGGAATCCGGTTCCCCGCCGGCTCCCGTGCAGGACGCAAAGCCGAAAGCCGTCGAACGGCCGGCGGCGGAAAAACCCGCTGAAAAGAAGCCCTAGAACGAAGTCTTAAAGCGCGATCTTGACGCCGGCCTGCTCGGAAAGGGTGCGCGACAGGGCCGCCAGCAATTCCTCATTGTCACGCGTGCCCAGCCACCGGCCACCCTCGGGACGAAAGTGATAGCCACCGGATTTCGCCGCCAGCCAGATCTCCCGCGCCGCGCCGTGGCGATTCAGGATGATTTTCGAACCGTTGTCGAACTCGATCTCGATCACGCCGCCCTGCTTGGTTTCAAAATCGAAATCGGCGAAACCGCTGTCGCTCGCCGCCTCCAGCGCCGCTTCGATGCGCGCCAGTTCGGCGTCGGCCGCTGCCGTGAATTCCCGTTCATCCATCGCGTGTTACCATCCTTCGCCTGTCGAGACACACCTATCTGCCATGCGTCTGATTCCTTCTGCCCTCGCCGTCCTGGCCACTCTGGCAAGCCTCAATGGCTGCGGCACCAAGACCCCGCTATCCTTGCCACCTCAGGCACAGCCCGCAACACAAGGCGCCGCGCCACCCGCTCCTACCGTCGATAATAGCAACAAAGCCGCGGCAGAGCAGCGGCAATGAGCCTCGCCGTCATGCGCCCGGACGGCCTGCACGTCGAGGCTGTCGCGCTGGCCGACATCGCCGCACGTTTCGGTACACCTTGCTACGTCTATTCACGCGCCGCACTGACGCAAGCCTACACGGCCTATCGCGATGCACTGCAGGCGCACGACCTCGCCGGGCGGTCGCTGATCTGCTACGCGGTCAAGGCCAATTCCAACCTCGCCATCCTGAACCTTTTCGCCCGGCTCGGCGCCGGCTTCGACATCGTCTCCGGCGGCGAACTGGCCCGCGTCCTGGCGGCCGGTGGCGCGGCGGACAAGATCGTGTTTTCCGGGGTCGGCAAGTCGCGCACGGAAATGCGTGCGGCGCTGGAGGCGGGCATCCACTGCTTCAACGTCGAATCGGCCAGCGAACTCGGCCAGCTCAATGAAGTCGCAGGCAGCCTGGGTTGCCGCGCGCCGGTTTCGCTGCGGGTGAATCCCGACGTCGACGCGAAGACCCATCCCTACATTTCCACGGGCCTCAAGACCGCCAAGTTCGGCGTCGCCTTTGGCGATGCCTTCGATCTCTATCGCCGCGCCGCGAGCCTGCCGCATATCGCGGTAAAGGGCATCGACTGCCACATCGGTTCGCAACTGCTCGATCCGGCACCCGCGGCCGAAGCTGCCGACAAGGTGCTGGCGCTGGTCGACCGCCTCTCTGCTGCGGGCATCGCGCTGGAGCACATCGACCTCGGCGGCGGCATGGGCATCCAGTACCACGCCGCCGAGCCGGCGCCAGCGGCAAGCGACTATCTCGCGCCGATGCTGGCAAGACTCGCCAAGCGTCGCGAAAATCTGGTGTTCGAGCCCGGCCGCTCGCTGGTCGGCAACGCCGGCCTGCTGCTGACCCGCGTCGAGGTGCTCAAGCCCGGCGAAGAGAAACATTTTGCCGTAGTCGATGCCGCGATGAACGACCTCATGCGCCCTGCGCTCTATGACGCCTGGCACGACATCCTGAGAGTCGGCGCCGACGCCACGGCAAGCGCGCAAACGCGGTCCTACGAAATCGTCGGACCGGTCTGCGAATCGGGCGACTTTCTCGGCCACGACCGCGCGCTGGCACTGAACGAAGGCGACCTGCTCGCCATCCTGTCGGCAGGCGCCTACGGCATGGCGATGGCATCGAACTACAACAGCCGGCCGCGTGCCGCCGAAGTCATGATCGACGGCAACAGCATGCATCTGATCCGCCGTCGCGAAGCAGTCGCTGAACTGTTCGCCCTGGAGTCGATGCTACCGGGAGAAAATCCCTCGCCATGAACAGGGCGGGCAGGTTTCTACTGATTGTCGCGGTGCTCGCCGCAGGCGGCGCAGCAACCTGGTACCTGGCCCGATCGCAAGCACCTGCGTCCGGAAAAAAGGGGCAGGCGCCGCAAGCGGTGCCGGTCAGACTGGCCAGGGCCGTCGTCCAGGATGTGCCGCTGCGACTCGACATCACGGGGCGCACCGAGGCCTACGAAACGGTGACCCTCAAGTCGCGCGTCGATGGCCAGGTGCAGGCTGTCGCCTTCACCGAAGGCCAGCATGTGCGGCAAGGCGACGTCCTGCTGCGCCTCGACCCCGCCGACCTCCAGGCCAGGCTCAACCAGGCCGAGGCCAATCTGGGCAAGAGCCGGGCCCAATCCGCCAAGGCCGGCGCCGATGTCGAGCGCTACATCGCGCTGCGCGCCAAAGGCTTCGTTTCCGAAGAAAAGGTCGACGAGATGCGCACCGCCGCGGCGGCGGCCGACGCCGCCGCCCGTGCCGATGCCGCCGCCGAGTTGGCGCGCCTGCAATTGTCATACGCCGTGATCAAGGCACCCTTCGCCGGCGTGGTCGGGGCCAAGCTGGTGTTCACCGGCACGGCGGTCAAGGTCAACGACACGGCGCTGGCCATGGTCAACCGCGTGCGTCCGCTCTATGTGGGCTTTGCCGTCCCGGAAAAATATCTACCGCTGCTCCAGGCCGCCATGCGCTCCGTCAAGAAGTCGATGAAGGCCTCGATTTCCGTGTCCGGCATCGCTGCCCCGTGGGAAGCCGAGGTACGCTTCCTCGACAACGGCGTCGATGTCGCGACCGGCACGATCCAGCTCAAGGCCGTCCTGCCCAACGACGACGAAAGACTCGCGCCCGGCCAGTTCGTCAGCGTCAACCTGGTGCTCGACACACTGACGGGGGCCGTGGTGGTTCCCGCCGAGGCCGTGTAGCACGGCACCGAAGGCGGCTTCGTCTTCGTGGCCAAGGCAGACGGCACGGTGGACATCCGCAAGATCCGCGTCGGCGCGGTGCAACAGCGGGTGGCGATCGTCGCCGAGGGCCTCGCCGACGGCGAAACTGTCGTCACCGAAGGCCATTTGCGGCTGACGCCCGGCGCCAGGATCAAGCCGACCGACGCCCCTGAGGGCAAACCAGGCAAACCCGCGGGCCAATCCACGGACAAGCCCGGCGCCCCAGCCAAGCCAAACTAGGGCACCGCGATGCAGTTGCCTGAGCTGTGCATCCGCCGGCCGGTGATGACCACGCTGCTGATGGCAGCCTTCCTCATCTTCGGCATCATCGCCTACCGCGCCCTGCCGGTTTCCGAACTGCCCAGTATCGATTTCCCCACCATCTCGGTCACCGCGCAGTTGCCCGGCGCCTCGCCCGAGACCATGGCCGCGTCCGTCGCGACACCGCTCGAAAACCAGTTCTCGACGATCTCGGGCGTCGACTCGATGACCTCGACCAGTGCCCAGGGCACCTCCACCATCACGCTGCAGTTCGGGCTCGACCGCGACATCGATGCCGCCGCGCAGGACGTGCAATCGGCGATCGCCGCGGCGCAGCGCAAGCTGCCGCCCGACATGCCGGCACCGCCCTCGTTCCGCAAGATCAATCCGGCCGACTTCGCCATTTTCTACATCGCGATGAACTCGAAGACGCTGCCCACCTGGGTGGTCAACGAATACGCCGAGACCCAGCTTGCGCAGCGCCTGTCGACCCTACCGGGCGTCGCCCAGATCAATGTCTTCGGTTCGCAGAAGTATGCCGTGCGCATCCAGGCCGATCCGGACCAGCTCAGCTCGCGAGGGCTGGGCATCGACGAGCTGCAGGCAGCGGTCAGGAGTGCCAACGTCAATCAGCCGCTGGGCACGCTCGACGGTGCGCGGCAGAGCTTCGCGCTGCAGGCCAACGGGCAACTGCTGAATGCCGACGCCTATCGAACCGCGACCGTGGCCTGGCGCAACGGCGCGCCGGTGAAGCTGGGCGATCTGGCGAAGGTCATTGACGGTGTCGAAAACGCCAAGGTCGCCGCCTGGTTCAACGACCGGCGCACCATCATGCTGGCCATCTTCCGCCAGCCCGGGTCGAACACCATCGAAACGGTCAGCGCGATCAGGAAGGTCCTGCCCGCATTCCAGGCCAAGCTGCCGGCCTCGATCGACCTGCAGGTGCATTACGACCGCAGCATCTCGATCCGCGAATCCATCCGTGACGTGCAATTCACGCTGATCCTCGCCGGCTTCCTGGTGATCCTGGTGATCCTGATGTTCCTGCGCAACCTCTCGGCCACCATCATTCCGGCCCTGGCACTGCCGATTTCGGTGATCGGCACCTTCGCCATCATGCACGCGCTCGGCTACAGCCTCGACAACCTCTCGCTGCTGGCGCTGACGCTATCGGTGGGCTTCGTCGTCGATGACGCCATCGTCATGCTGGAGAACATCATCCGCCACATCGAGAACGGCGAAGAGCCCTTCGCGGCGGCGATCCGCGGCGCGCGCGAGATCGGCTTCACCCTGATCGCCACCGCCCTGCTGTATACCGCGGTGCCCAAGGACTTCCTGCCCAGCGGCGACACCGGGCAGATCATCGCCTCAACCGAAGGACCGCAGGACATTTCCTTTCCGGCCATGATGCAGCGGCAACGCGCCGTGGCTGGAATCATTGCTGCGGACCCGAGCGTACACACCCTGGCGTCTTTCGTCGGCGCCAGCGGCTCGCGCCCAACCTCCAACACGGGGACACTGGTGCTCAACCTCAAGCCGCACCACCAGCGCTCGGAGAAGCCCGACCAGATCATCGCCCGCCTGCGCCCCAAGCTGGCCGCCGTATCCGGCATCCGCGTGTACCTGCAGAACCCGCCGCCGATCCGCATCGGCGGCCAACTCACCAGCGCACAGTTCCAATACACGCTGCAGGATACGGACCTTGCCGAGCTTTATCACTGGAACGACATTCTGCTTGAGCGCCTGCGCGAGTTGCCCGGCTTCGTCGATGTCAATACCAACCTGAAGAACCAGAGCCCGGTCATCGCGCTCGACATCAATCGGGAGAAGCTCGCGCCGCTCGGGCTGAGCATCGGCCAGATCGAAGACGCACTGCAAAGCGCCTTCAGTGCGCGCCAGATCTCGACCATCTACGCCGCCACCAACCAGTACCAGGTCATCCTCGAAGTCGCCCCCGAGCTGCAGGCCGACCCGGCCACGCTGGGGAAGATCCATGTCCGCTCCAGCTCTGGCCGCCTGGTGCCGGTCGATACCGTAGCCCGCATCAGCCGCAGCACCCAGGCGCTGACGGTCAACCATCAGGGCCAGCTGCCCGCGGTGACGCTCTCCTTCAATCTGATGCCCGGCGTTTCACTGGGCGATGCCGTGGATCGCATCCGCAAAATGGAGCGCGAGATGAACATGCCGGCCTCGCTCACCACCAGCCTGCAGGGCGCGGCGCAGGCCTTCGAGGCCTCGCTGAAGGGACTCGGCATCCTGCTGCTGGTCGCCGTCCTGGTGGTCTATGTCGTGCTCGGCATCCTCTACGAGAGCTTCGTGCATCCATTGACGATACTCTCGGGACTGCCCGCCGCTGGCCTCGGCGCGCTGCTGACGCTGCTGCTCTTCGGCGTCGATCTGAGCCTCTACGCCTTCGTCGGCATCATCATGCTGGTCGGCATCGTCAAGAAGAACGCGATCATGATGATCGACTTCGCCCTGGAAAAACAGCGCAAGGAAGGCGCCGCGGCCGCGCAAGCCATTTTCGAAGCCTGCCTGGTGCGCTTCCGGCCGATCATGATGACCACCATGGCCGCGCTGGTGGGAACCCTGCCGATCGCCATCGGCTGGGGCGCCGGCGCCGAAGTGCGGCGTCCGCTGGGCCTGGCGGTGGTCGGCGGCCTGCTGCTGTCGCAGTTCCTGACGCTCTACCTGACGCCGGTGGTGTATCTCTATCTCGACAAGCTGGGCAAAGGTCACAAACCGGCGTGAGCGTCGGGAAAGTCGGCGCTGGCAGCGCGCCGAAGGCAGTGCGGCGCAAGGCGATCAGCGCAGCACCCAGGCCAGAGTCAGCGGAATGATGGCCAGCGAAGCCAGGTTGCCGATCAGCACCATCGAGGCGACGCGCTCCGGCTCCTGCCGGTAGCGCTCGGCAAAAATGTAATTGAGCACCGCAGGCGGCAGCGCGCCGAAGAGGATCAGCATCGCCGCGTCGCGACCGCTGAGGCCGAGCGCCAGATTCATCAGCAGGGCCACCAGCATGCCAGCCACGGGCGAGGTCACTGCACCGGCCAGACTGATGTGCAAATCGGCGTGACGGCTGTCGGTGAGCCGCACGCCGAGCGAAAACAGCAGCAGCGGAATCGACACGTCGCCCAGCAGCTTGACGCCCATCCACAGCGGCTGCCACAGCGGGAAATGCAGCACGCTCACCGCCAGGCCGGCCAGCGCCGCGGCGATCACGGGCACGCGCCACAGGCTCCACAGCCTGGCATGGTGATCGAGCAGCCAGGTGCCGAGCGAGTAGTGCAGAAAATTCTCGGCGAAGAACAGCACCACGGCGGCCGGCAGCGCGGCCTCGCCGAAGGCCAGCACCATCAGCGGCAGGCCCATGTTGCCGGAATTCTTGAACATCATCGGCGGCACGAAGGTGTTGCCCGCCACGCCCAGCAGACGCGCCACCGGCCAGGCCAGGAGGCCGGTACCGAGCACCACGGCGACGCCGCCGAGCAGCAGCGGAATGTTCTGCGCGATGTCGAAGGACTTCGACGCCAGCGCGGCGAACACCAGTGCCGGCACGAAAATGTCCATGTTGAGCTGGTTGGCGAAGGCCATGTCGGGCTTCTTCCAGCGCCCGTAGCCATAGCCGACCGCGACCACCGCGTAGATCGGGAAGACGATGCTGAGGATGCGCTCGATCATGTCATTCGTTATCGGTCTTCGTTCAGCAGGCTGGGATGCCGCTCGCGAAGCCAGGTTTCCACTGCGACGTAAAGGTATTCGGCTTGCCTCACGCATTCTGCAAGGGCCTCCGCTTCCACCGGGTCGCCCAGGTAATCGGCAGCATTGCGCTTGCGGCGCAGGGCGTCGATCACCACCCAGGCATCGCTCGCCAGGCCGACGGTCAATGGCAGCGACTGGATCAGCGTTTGGTGATGCCCCGGTTCGCTGGTCGATGGGCGATAGCCGCTCGCCAGCATTGCCGCCAGCGCCACCTGCATGATGGTTTTGTAGGCGGCGTCGAAGCGGGTTTCGTCGCTCACCACCTCGACCCACGCGTCGGCCAGGTTGCGTGCGGCGGCGGCAAGCAGTCGCCGGATTTCCGCGCCGTTCGACGCGTGAGTCTTGAGACGGCCGATCTTGAGGAGGTTAGCCAAGGTCATCTTCGCCGCCTATCAGCCAGATCTTCGGTTCGCGTAACAGCGAGGCGACGAAGCCGTCGCCCGCCTTGTGCCGGCGCGCGAACTCCGCCGGCTTCATCACCGTCGGATTTACCTCGCGACGGAGAATGTCTTGCACCGGCGCCAAGACAGCCACCACGTCGGCGAAGCCGGCCTGGCCCAGCACCATCACGTCGACATCGCTGCGCGGCCCCTCGCTGCCGGCCGCCATCGAACCATAAACGAAGGCTGCGACGAGGCGCCCGGACAGAGGCGCCAGCGCCTCGCGCAACACGTCGGCGAGTCCGGAGGTCTTGCGCAGCAAGCCCGCCAGCTCGTCGAACACCGGGCAGGCGCGGTTGGCGCGGTAATGCACCTGGCGGCCGACTTCCATGCGCTCCAACAGGCCCAACTCCGTCAGCGTGCGCAATTCGCGATGCAGCGAACCTGGCGAGGCGCCGGTGACCCGCGCCAACTCGCGTACGTGCAGCGCCGCTTCCGGGTGCAGGAAGAGCGCGGCAAGGACGGTAGAACGGGTAGTGCCGAGAAGCTGGCGGGCCAGGGGCATGGGTAGTTCTCAATTTTGCTGCAAATGTAGCAATTTAGAGAACGACATGCAAGCGCGGCACGATTCAGCGGCGACGCTCCAGCGTCGCTTGCAGGCTGGTGAACGAAACCTTCTCCGGCTTGGCAAGCTGAGCCAGGAAGGGATCGGTCACGGCCTTACCGGCGGCAGCGACGCCAGCGGCAAGTCAGGTAACGGCCTCGGCCAGATCGCGCGGGCGCGGTGTGGCGAGGACATCCGCCGCATGATCGTAGCGATCGAAGTAGCCTACGGCCTTGGGATCGAGCGCGACCCGGCGTCCCAAATCGACCATGGCGCGGCGAGCGCGGGCGTAAGGGCAATCCGCGGCGGCTGTCGCTAGTTTGCCGAAGGCAACGCCGAGGCCGGCGCAACTGAGCTTGATTTGCTCCTCGGTGATGGGTGCTGGATTTAGGTGGTCGGACAGGGAAAGCCCCTGCAACCACGCATCGGCGGCGCGATGCTCCTGGCCCGCCAGCGCACCCTCGCAAACGCCCCACTCGTACCAATAACCGCGGATATTGTCCGCGTAGCCGACTGTCTTTTCGGCGTCGACGAGGCGATTGCGGAACAAGACCGTAGCATCTGGTTCCTTGCCAGCCTTACGATAGGTTTTGCCCAAATCAACTACCGTTGACAGCCACTCGGGTTTCGCTTCGAGCGCAGCCCGCGCCGCCGCAATCGCGATGACGCTGCGGCGCTCCTCCGGAAGTTGCGCCGGCAAGGTCTGCTGGAGCCTGGGGCCAGCGTGAACTATGGGCGAGAACACCGCAACGTAAATTTCGCGCGAGACTCGCACCGTCTGCCTCACCAGCCGCGCCCACACCTCGGCCAGATCGACATCAAGCGCCGCTTCCGCTTCCAGCAGAATCGCCGCCGCCACCTGGCTGTGGCGGGTATACACCTGCCCGCCACCCGACACGGCTGCGGCTTCCTCGCCGAGCGGACGCACGACGCGGCTGCCGATCCACTCGCGCGGCACGCCGACCAGGTCGGCCAGCACATTCTCGTCGAGTCCCGGAATCCCTGCGCCGTGGCAGGCCGCGACATAAAGCAGCGCGTCGGCCAACGACTGTTCACAGTTCTGAATGGGAGTTTCGCGCAGGCGCATCAGGAACTCGCGCACATGGGCACGTAGCCCCGCGTCGCCGAAGCGCACGGCAAGCAGGCCGCCAAAGAAGGAGCCATCGCCGCGCTTTTCTTCGGTGGTCCGCAAGGCGTCATTGACAGCTTTGACCAGCGCCGCCGCTCGCTTGTCCGCCTCGTCCTCCCGCGCCAGTTCGCGCAGGCCCGCCGCGCCGGCTCTCGTCCAGGCGGAAACGACCGCTTGCGCGTCCGCCTCGGAGATGCCGCGCAGCACGATGTCGGGCTGCTGTTGCAGCCATTGCGCCCAAGGCGGATGATCGCCGCCTGCGGACTTCCAGTCGGAGTCCCGCGCGGCGACCAGGAAATCGACGTTGGCATGGCCTTCGGCATGCAGCAGCCGGGCGCTCTCGGCGATCACCTTGACCAAGTTTTCGGCGTCGTCGGCGACGATCAGCCACTGGCGTTGCGGATCGAGGCTGGCAATCTGCTCCGGGGAAAGGCTGAGGCGCGGCGAGGGCCGCCAGAGAATGTCCACTCCTTCGTCGCGGGCGGCATCGACCGCCGCTTGCAGCAGCAACGTGGTCTTGCCTTCCCCGCCGGCGGCACGGATCAGTTGCAGCGAGCCGGCGTCTTCCGAAAGTCCGGCTCGCCGATTGGCTATCTCACCAACGGCCTCGCGACACGGCACGCGGTCGGAACAGGCGTGGCGCCAGGTCGGCGTCGCGCCGTCGTAGTAGCGTAGCGCCTCGCCTTCCTTCAGCGGCGCCATGGCATCCAGGATCGCGGCATCCAGGCGCTGCCAACCCGGCAACGGCGACGCGAGCGGCTGCGCCGAACCGCCCGCCACGGGTACCGCTTCCGCTGCCAATTCGGCGGCGGTCTCGCCGAAGATAGCGTGACAATCGATGCCGCCGTAGGCGCGAAAACGGCCGCGGGCAATGGCTGGCTGGAGCTTTTCGATCAAGTCGCCATACTTGGCCCTCACGGTCTCTTGGTCGACCTCGTGGAAGCACCAAAGCACGTCTAGTTTCGCCGTGTCGTCGTCGAGCAGTTCGACCAGTGCCTTGGTAAATACGTCGTCCCAGCCGGCATAAGCGACAACGATCAGTGTCTTCTGTCGCAGCAGGTTTTGCAACGACGCCTTGAGCCTGACGCGCCCGGAGATCAGCTGGGCAGGCGTGTGCAGCGTGTCTGAACCGCGCCAGTAGCCGTGAAGATGCACAACGTTACGGGTTCCCGGCTCGCTTTCCGCCTCGCGCCCGATAGCGCCTTCACCATCAACGATGCGGCGATGCACGTTGCCACCGATATCTCTGATAGCGAGCGACAGCAGCGGGTCGAAGTTGGTGGTCAGGATCGGGCCGGGAGAAAACTCGACATTTCGACAAACCAGTTCCGCGAGTTGTCGCGTCCCGGCAGGCAGATGCCAGCCGGACGGATCGCCGTCGTCATCGAACGGCTTCGACGCGCCAGGCTTGCGTGCCTGGCAGACGGCGTTGCGGATAACCCGATTTACCGCATCCTGCCCGATGTTTGCGAGCAGTGCGCGCAAGGCCGCCTGATACTTGGCGGCGCCGGATTTCTTGACTATTGCGGCGTCAAGACTGCCGATTGCCCTCGGCTTGCGTTGCTCGATCTCCGCTCGTACCAGATCGAGCATGGCGTCGATGCCGGGGACACCGCCATGCGCATCCCATGACAAGGGGGAGCCGACGAGAAACGCCACGGGCTTTTCGGCAGCGGTGGCCGCATTGAGGAAATCCTTTTTTTCATAAAGGTCGAAAGACATGTTTCGCGGCCACCGGTCAGATCACTCCGCCAATGCCCGCAAGACCGCGGACCTATTGTCAGAATGCATTTCGGGTAGCTTACAGCACGTAGCGCGAGAGGTCTTCGTTCTTTGCCAGTTCGCCGAGCTTGGCGTCAACATAGGCGCCATCGATGACGAGCTTCTCGCCGCCACGCCCGCCGGCGTCGAAGGAGATTTCCTCCAACAGCTTTTCCATCACGGTATAGAGCCGGCGGGCGCCGATGTTTTCGGTCTTCTCGTTGACCTGGAAGGCAATCTCGGCCAGCCGCGTAATGCCGTCCGCGGCGAACTCCAGGGTCACGTCCTCGGTGGTCAACAAGGCCTGGTACTGGCGCGTCAGGCAGGCATCGGTCTGGGTCAGGATGCGCTCGAAATCGTCCACCGACAGCGAATCGAGTTCGACGCGGATCGGGAAGCGGCCCTGCAGTTCCGGGATCAGGTCGGAAGGTTTGGCCAGGTGGAAGGCGCCGCTGGCGATGAACAGGATGTGGTCGGTCTTGATCATGCCGTACTTGGTGCTGACCGTGGTGCCCTCGACCAGCGGCAGGAGGTCGCGCTGCACGCCTTGGCGCGAGACTTCGGCGCCGCCCGTTTGCGACCGCGACGCGATCTTGTCTATCTCGTCGAGAAACACGATGCCGTTCTGCTCGACATTCTTCAGTGCGTCGGTCTTCACTTCCTCGTCGTTGATCAGGCGCGCCGCCTCTTCGTCGGCCAGTGTTTTCATGGCGTCGTGGATCTTCATTTTGCGCACGCGCTTTTTGCCGCCGCCGATGTTCTGGAACATGCCCTGGATCTGCTGGGTCAGGTCTTCCATGCCGGGCGGGGCGAAGATTTCCATGCTGGCCTGGGGGGCAGCGACTTCGATTTCGATTTCCTTGTCGTCGAGGTCGCCCTCGCGCAGCCGCTTGCGAAACTTCTGCCGCGTCCCCCCGGACCCAAACCCGTCCTCCGCCGTCTCACCGGCGCCAGCGCTCTGCGTCCCTGTGGGAACTCCTCTTGCCGGCGGCAGCAACACATCCAGCACGCGATCCTCGGCAGCGTCCATGGCGCGGTCGCGGACGATGCGCATGGCGTCTTCGCGGGCATTCTTGAGCGCGGTCTCGGCCAGGTCGCGGATGATGGTATCGACGTCGCGGCCGACGTAGCCGACCTCGGTGAACTTGGTCGCCTCGATCTTGATGAAGGGCGCGTTGGCCAGCCGCGCCAGGCGCCGCGCAATCTCGGTCTTGCCGACGCCGGTAGGGCCGATCATCAGGATGTTCTTCGGCGTGATCTCGGTGCGCAAGGGCTCTGCGACCTGCATGCGGCGCCAGCGGTTGCGCAGGGCGATGGCCACGGCGCGCTTGGCGCGCGACTGGCCGACAATATGCTTGTCGAGTTCGGAAACGATCTCTGCGGGAGTCATGGATGACATTCGATAGGCCCTAATCCAGAATTTCGACAATGTGGTTCTGGTTGGTGTAAATGCACAGGTCGCCGGCGATTTCCAGCGACTTCTTGACGATTTCGGCTGGCGTCAGCGTGGTGTTTTCCAGCAACGCGCGCGCAGCGGACTGCGCGTAGGCGCCGCCGCTGCCGATGGCGACCAGGCCGTATTCCGGCTCCAGCACGTCGCCGTTGCCGGTGATGACCAGCGAATGCTCGCGGTCGGCCACCGAAAGCATGGCTTCGAGCCGACGCAGCGCGCGGTCGCTGCGCCAGTCCTTGGCCAGTTCGACGGCGGCGCGCATCAGGTTGCCCTGGTACTGTTCCAGCTTGGCCTCGAAGCGCTCGAACAGCGTGAAGGCATCCGCCGTGCCGCCGGCAAAGCCGGCCAGGATCTGCTCGTTGTAGAGCCGCCGCACCTTGCGCGCGGTGGCCTTGACCACGATGTTGCCCAGCGTCACCTGGCCGTCGCCACCGAGCGCAACGCTGTTGCCGCGGCGCACGGAAAGGATGGTGGTACCGTGATATTGCTCCATGGATATCCTTGAATAAAATCAGATCGGGCGCGCGCGCAACTGCGCGACAGCCGTGAAACCGAGCGTCTCCAGATACACCGTCACCAGCGTATTCAAGCCGACAATGCTCAGTTTCTTGCCGGCGGCATGCAGGCGCGCCAGCACTTCGAACAAGGCCCCGGCACTGGCGGCATCGATGCGCGCCAGCTTGCGCGCGTCGATCTCGAATTCCTCGCGCCCGTTCAGCGCCGTTTCCAGCGGTGCGAAGTCGGCGGCGGTGGCGCCCAGCATCTGGCCGCGCAGGGCGAAGCCCTCGGTTCCGGACTCGGCCGCGGCTTGCTGCGGCGACGCGGCGGCCGCCGACACTGGCAAGGCTTCCCAGGACGGTGGCGAAACCTCGAAAGTCACCGCGTAGTTCACCGCCGCCTCGTCGAAGGCGTCCTGGCGGTAGGCCTGTTGATACAGTTCCAGCAGCAGCAGCCACATCGCTTCGTGGCTGCGCTCGCCGGGCACCAGTTTCGCCGCGAGGATCTGCGCCAGGTGCTCGGGACTGCCGAACACGAATTCCTTCTTGGCTCTCTTCAAGGCCGCGATGGCGCGCATCAGCAGCGTTGCACCGTCGTTGTCGGCATCGACCAGCTTGGCCAGATCCATGCGCACCAGGGTGCTGGTGGCCGCCAGCTTCATGGTCTGCTTGAGGACTTCGCCGATGCCCGCATTCAGCACCCCCGAGAGCGACACATGGGCGCGTCCGCCGCTGCTCTCGCTGGCCGTGTGAGAACCTTCGAGCGCCCCGCTCCAGGTCGGCGGCGATTTCTCGAAGCGCCGCGCAAAGCTCAGGGCCAGCGACTCGAAAGCCGGGCGACGGCCGAGCACCTGCAGCAGTTCAAACAGGCAATCCCAGACGCGCTCCGCCGCGTCGTCGAGGTCTTCGCCGCTCTTCAGCGCGACCTCCAGCCGTCGCATCGCCTCCAGATCCTGGCCCGCGGCATACAGGGTGGCGGCCTGCTCCAGTGCCGGCGGCAGCGGCGGGCGCGGCGGCGGCGGAATTTCGGGCGCGACAGGCTCCTCGGGCGGCGTATCGAACGCGCCGGGAGCCGTGAAATCGAGCGACATCAAGTCGTCGTTGTCTTCTGCCACTGATCTGGAGCCGCATTTTTAGTTGGGGATCGAACAGTATAACTCGCCGTCTACAGGCCTGAAGACGGCGAGCCCGACAAGCGCCAGCAGGCACAGGCAGCAGACCACCGTGGCTCCTGCGGGCAGGTCGGCATATAACGAAAGGCCGAGGCCCGCGGCATAGCCCGCGGCGCCGACCAGATAGGCCAGCAGGACGCGGCGGCGGCCAGGCAGCGCACGGGTGGCCACCGCCGGCGCGATCAGACTGGTAAACACCAGCAGCACGCCGACCAGTTGCACCGACGCCGTCACCGTGACGGCGAACAGCAGGTAGAAACCGAGCCGCGGCCAGCGCTGCGCCGGTCCCAGCCACAGGGCCAGTACGCCGGCATAGAGCAGGGCCACCGGCCACAGTTGCTGCCAACTCACCCACAACAACTGGCCCGCCAGCAGGTCGCGCAGATGCTCGCCGCCGTGCGGATGACGCGCCAGCAACAGGATGCCGGCGGCGGCGGCGAACACGAACACCAGCCCGATCAGCGCTTCCTGGATATCCGGCCAGCGCCGCTCGCACCAGGTCAGCAACAGCGCTCCGGCGCCCGCCGCAAGTCCGGCGGCAAGCTGGGCGCCCGCTTGTACCCCGACGTCATGAGGAACGATGCCGTGCAGCAGGACATCGAGATCGAGCAGGCTGGCGGCGATGGCACCCAGCGCCGCCACCTGCGCGATCGCCAGGTCGATGAAAATGATGCCCCGGCGCAATACGTCGATGCCCAGCACGACATGCGTCGTCAGCACCAGCAGGCCGGCGACGAAGGGAGCCGCGAGCAGGGTCCACTCCAGGCTGTTCATGGCCGTGCCAACAGTCGCGCCAGCGTGTCGTCGAAGACGCCGGCGAGATCCTTCGCCGCGTCGTTGCCGCCGACCGTGAACGCCAGCACCAGCGCCGGGGTGCCGCTGTTGGCGGCAAACCAGTCGGTCGCGCGGCCGCTTTCCCAGACGGCGCGAATCACCCAGCGCGGTTTCTGCCCGCGCACCTGTTCCAGCACCCGCGACAAATGCGCGGCCGAAGCCTCGACCCCCGGCTTGGGTTCCAGCGTCGCCACTTCCTTGAGCCCCAGCCAGTCGAGCAGGTAGGAAAAGGATTTGTGCTGGACCACGATCGGCTGCCCGCGCAAGGCGGCGGCCTGCTTCTCCCAGCGCGCCAGATTGGCCCGCCAGCGCGCGGCAAAGGCCGCATAGCCAGCGCGATAGGCGGCGGCATTGACGGGGTCAAGCTGCGCCAGGCGCGTCGCCAGCGCCTCGCCCACCTTGAGATAGACGCGCGGATCGGTATTGATGTGCGGATTGCCGCCGGCATGCACGTCGCCGTCGGCGCGGTCCAGCCGGACCGGCACCTCCAGCATCGTCGCATGCGCCGCCGCCTCGAAATAACCCGGCTGGCCGGACTGGATCCGAGCGTTGCCCGATTCGCGCTGCACCACCGGCAACCAGCCTACTTCCAGTTCGGCGCCGGTGGCGATGATCAGGTCGGCGTTGCGGGCGCGGGCGATCAACGAGGGCCGCGCCTCGATCCGGTGCGGGTCCTGCAGCGCGGTCGTCACCGATACCGCCTTGATCCGCTCGCCGCCGATCTCCTGCGCCAGCGCCGCCCATTCCGGCACCGTGGTCAGCACGTTGAGCGCCGCCTGCGCCGGCAGCGCCAGCAGCGCGGCCAGCACCATCATGAAATTTCGCATCGCCATCTCCTCAGAATTTGTGGGCGCCGTGGGCGCCTATGCTCATGACGTATTGCAACCAGAACTGGTTGTCGGCGAGTCCCGGCCCACGCGACGCATCGCGCGCAAACTGGAAGCGCAGGCGGGCGAACTCGGACGAGGCGTAGTCGATCATCACGGTATCGCGGCGCGGCTTCCAGGCGGCAAACTGCGGCAGGTCGGCGGCGGTCAGCGCGCCACTGGCGATCAGGCCGATCGCGGTATTGCCGGAATCCAGCCGGTCGTAGCGATAGCCGACGCGCCAGCGCGGCATGAACTGATACACCGCCTGCGCGTAGAGGCCGTTCTGGGTCGCGCTGTAGGTCCCGGACAGACGCGGAAAGCAGCGGCCGCCGGCCGCCGGATCGGCGGCATCGGCGCAGGACAGATCGCCCTGCTCGACGCGGCGGAAGGCTTCCGCCTGGAATTTGAAATTGCGCTCGCCGGGATTGCCGTTGGGCGCCCATTTCCAGACGAAGTCGGCGCCGACGGTACGGCTGTTGCCGGAGAAGGCCACGGTGTTGGCATTGCCCGTGGTATCGGTCTGGGCGAAGCCGCGGTTGCTGGGCCGGGTGCCGACCGCCGACAGGCCGGCGCGCCAGCTGCTGGAAATGCCGAGGTCGGCGCCGGTGCGGGCGAATACCGCCCCCAGCGCGGAACCGTTCTTGTTGCGGTCGCTGCCCGGGAAGGCGCTGTCGCGGCCCGCTTCCAGGCCCAGTTCGAGCCAGGTTTCGGTCGGCGCCAGCCACTTCAGCTGGAGGCCTTCCGCGGTCAGTTTGTTGCCGAAGAAGGCGCTGTAAGCCAGCGGCGCGTCGGCGAAATCCCAACTGTGCGGATGCTGCTCGTTCTGGTAGCCGATGCCGGAGAGGAAGCGTCCGCCCTTGAGCGTGAGGCCGCTGCCGAGTCCCAGGGTGTTGAAGTAGGCCTCTTCCACGGCGATGGTGTTTTCCGCCGACAAGGCGAGGTTCAGGTAGCCGCGGAAATTCGGATCGACGTTGGCCGACAGCACCAGCTCGCTTTCGCGCAGGCTGAGCCCCTTGCGCCGCGGCGGGCCGACCTCGTCTGGCTCGCCGCCGGGGACGAAGCCCTGCAGGGTCCAGTTGGCCGGCTCGCGCTGCATTTTGGTCAGCGCGCCTTGCAGAATCAGTGACACCTCGGGGTTGAAGGCGCTGGCCTTGGCCTCCGCCGGGCGGCCGACGGCGGTTGCCACGCGGGTCGCCTTGGCCTCGACCCTGGCGCTGGTGTTTTCCGCCTGCACCAGGCGTTGTTCGAGGGCATCGATGCGCTGCTCGTAGGCTTTCTTCATCTGCGCGATTTCCTCGCGCAAGGCTTGCAGGTCCGCATCGGCGGCCGACGCGGAAAAACTCGCCAGCACGCCACAAGCGGCCAGCACAAAAACGGATGGGCGATTCATGATTGCTCCAAAACGGAGTTTCAGTGAAGGCTAACGTCGGCTTTATCGACGTTAAGCGCAGCGACCGAAACTAAAGCAAATGACAAAACGCGCCGCCCGGCAAGAATCCGGCGGCGCAGCACTAGGTCATGGCTTTAGAGCGGGGGTGGGGCGCGGCTGCGAAACGCCGCAATGAATGCAAGAGTCGGCGCTGGCGGTACGGCGAGCGCAGGCAGCGCGCTGCGCCCCGCAGGCAGCGCCGGAGGAAGGATCGCTGCAGCCGGCGCCGCATCGGCACCGGCAAAGGCGATACAGGTGGTGCAGGCATGCGACAGCGCAAGTGCGGCGCTGTGCTCGGCGTCCTCGCCTTGCGCGACCTTGTTTGCTTGCTGCGCCGCCGCGGCTGCCGTGGCGTGCCCCAGCATGTGGGCGAGCGCGGCCTGCTGGCTGCCGACCAGCAGCAGCGAGAGCAACAGGGCAAGGAAAGGATGGAGGACGCGACGCATGGGGTGCGTATCAGAACACAGGGCGCGGAATCAATCAACCTGCAGCAGCAGGCCCTTCAGGTATTCGCCTTCGGGAAAGGCCAGGTCGACCGGATGATCGGCGGCGCCCTGCAGGCGCTGCACGATGCGCGCCGTGCGTCCGGCGTCGAGCGCAGCCCCGGCGACGATTTTCTGGAACAGTTCCGCCGTGACGCCGCCCGAGCATGAGTAGGTCATCAGCATCCCGCCCGGCGCCAGCAACTGCAGCGCATGCAGGTTGATGTCCTTGTAGGCGCGCGCGGCGCGCTCGGCGTGGGCGGCGGTGTGGGCGAACTTGGGCGGATCGAGCACGATCAGGTCGTAGCGTTCGCCGCTGGCGCGCAATGTGCGCAATTCGGCGAAGACGTCGGCCTCACGCCAGATCGCGCGCGCGGCATCGAGTTGCGGATTGAGCGCGAGGTTGCGTCGCGCCGTATCCAGCGCCGGGCCGGAACTGTCGATCGAGACCACTTCGCGCGCGCCGCCGGCCAGCGCCTGCAGCGAGAAGCCGGCCGTGTAGCAAAAACAATTGAGTACGCGGCGCCCGCGCGCGAGTTCGGCGGCGCGGCGGCGGTTGTCGCGCTGGTCGAGATAAAAGCCGGTCTTGTGCCCGCCGACGAAATCGACCGTCATGTTCACGCCGTTTTCCGCAATCACCAGTTCCTCGCCCGAGGCCGTGCCATGCAGCCAGCCGGTGACGGCTTGCAGGCCTTCGAGGCTGCGCACCTCGACATCGGAGCGCTCGTAGATGCGCTGACAAGCCGTCGCCTTCTGCAAGGAGTCGGCGATGGCGGCACGCCACTTGTCGGCCCCCGCCGTGGTCAATTGCACCACCACGGTGTCGCCATAGCGATCGGCGATGACGCCGGGCAGGCCGTCGGATTCGGCGTGGATCAGGCGCAGGCCCTGCTGCCCGACGAGTTCCGGCAACGCGGCGCGGCGCGCCAGGGCGGCGGCAATGCGACGCTTGAAAAAGGCGTGATCGATAGTCTCGGCGGCATCGAAGCTCCAGACCCGCGCCCGAATCTGCGAGGCCGGGCTCCAGGCCGCGCGCGCCAGCGGCCTGCCGTCGTGGGAGACGACATCGACCGTATCGCCCGGCCGCGCCCGACCGTCGAGTTGGGCGATGGCGCCGGAGAACAGCCAGGGGTGGCGGCGCAGGACGGATTTTTCCTTGCCGGGATGCAGGATCAGGGTGGCCATGGGAGCCCTTTCATGAAAATCTTCAGCCCGCGCTCAAGCGCGCGCCTGCCGCCAGGGCGCACCGCCGAACTCGGCGACCAGGAAGTCCACCATCGCCCGCACCTTGGGCGACAGGTTGCGACTGCTCGGATAGGTGGCGAACAAGGGCACCGGCTCGACGTGGTGCCAGTCGGTGAGGATAGGCACCAGCGCGCCGTTGCGGATCGCGGCGCTGACCACGACGTCGGACAGGCGCGTGATGCCGACCCCGGCCAGGGCCAGTTGCAGCACGGCTTCGGCATTGTTGGCGGCGACATTGCCGCCGACATGCACGACACGGATGCCGTCGTCGGTGTCGAAGGGCCAGCGGCGCAGGGCCGGCAGGCTGGTAATCGACAGGCAGTTGTGCTGCTGCAAGTCGTCCGGCGTGCGCGGCCGGCCATGTCGCTCGAGGTAGCCGGGCGAGGCGCAGATCACTCGCTCCAGGTTGCAGATGCGCCGTGCCACCAGCGACGACTCGTCGAGCGGGCCGATGCGGATCGCCAGGTCGAAGGCCTCGTCCGTGGCGCCCAGCGGCTGGTCGCTGATGGTGATGTCGATCTCGACCGCCGGATGCAGCTCAAGAAAGCGCGGAATGGCCGGCGCCAGTTGATGCATGCCGAAGGTCGAGCCGCAATGCAGCCGCAGCAGGCCGCGCGGACCCGCGCTGGCCTGGGTGACCTCGGCCTCGGCCTCGTCCATGGCGGTCAGGATCGGGCGTGCCCTGGCGTAAAAGGCCTCGCCTTCGGTGGTCAGCTGTAGCCGACGGGTGGTCCGGTGCAGCAAGCGGGCGCCCAACCGGTCCTCCAGCCGGGTGACCAGCTTGGACAGCGCCGAGGGCGTCAGGCCGATATCCCGCGCTGCAGCAGAGAAGCCGCCGGTTTCCACAGCACGGACAAACGCACTCATCTCTGCAATACGATCCATACCGTCATTATGGAATAATATTCATCAATGTTGTTCCATTTCTACTTATTGTTATTGAACATAGAAGTAATTACAGTTCAGTCATGCGGTGTTGCACCGCACCATTAAAAGGAGTGGATCATGTCCCCCATCGATATCGTCAAGATCGAACAAGAAGCCCGCCGGCTACGTGCCGAAGAGTTGCAGCGCATCAGCGGACTCATGTCCGAGCGCGCCGCACTGTACGGCCGACTGTTGGCCGCCACTCTCGCCGCTGGACTGAAAACCGTAGGCAAGAACCTGCGCCCGCTGTTTTCCTGGAATCCGCAGGCCCACCGTCACTCCTGAAACCGACTCCGCGGGTTGCCACTCCTCCTCCTCCAACTCCAGGCAACCCGCGGCGGCCGGTCCCTCCCGAATTGCCGCGCGACCACGCCACTGGCGTGAGCGCGCGGTCTGCATCGGGTTAGAATCGGCATCCATCCGTGCGGCATAGCCGCGCGCCGCAACACCGCTGGGGAGGAGCCGCTCTGAATCGAATTCGTCCGTGGCATTGGCTGGGCTGCCTGCTGCTATTGGCCGCCACCCTGATCCACGCCCAGGAACGTAACATCGCCCTCTCCGGCACAGGCGCCAAGGCTGACGGACAGCGTCGGGTGGCACTGGTGATCGGCAACGGCGCCTACGCCGATTCGCCCCTGAGAAACCCGGTCAATGACGCACGCGCAATGGCCGCCTCGCTGCGCGAGCTGGGTTTTGAAGTCATCGCGCGGGAGAATGCCAACCTGCAACAGATGGACGGGGCTGTGCGCGAATTCGGCCGCCGCCTGGAACGCGCCCATGCCGGCCTGTTCTACTACGCCGGCCACGGCATGCAGATCAAGGGCCGCAACTTCCTGATCCCGGTCGGCGCGGATTTCGAGCACGAGGATGAGGTCGCCTATCGCAGCCTCGACGCGGGGCAAGTGCTGGACAAGATGGACAGCGCCAAGACCCAGGTCAATCTGATGATTCTCGACGCCTGCCGCAACAACCCGTTTCACCGCGTATTTCGCGCCAAGCGCCAGGGCTTGGCGGAAATGGACGCGCCGGCCGGCACGCTGATCGCATTTGCCACCGCGCCGGGGTCTGTCGCCTCCGACGGCGCAGGCAAGCACGGCGTCTACACCAAGCATTTGCTGAAGCAGATGAACGAACGTGGGCAGCCGGTGGAACAGGCGTTCAAGCAAGTGCGCATCGGCGTCGTCGAGGAAACCCGCGAGCGCCAGATCCCCTGGGAAAGCTCGTCCCTGCGCGACGATTTCCAGTTCCGCCCGGCACCGACGCCGGTAACGGGAATAGTGACCGAAGCGGCCCTGGAGTTGGCATTCTGGGAAGCCATAAAGAACAGCACGCGCGCCGACGACTACGCCGCCTACCTGGAACAGTTTCCCAAGGGTCGCTTCCTGCCCCTGGCGCGCAACCGGCACATGGAATTGCAGAAACCCGCCGCGCCAGTGCCGCAAACCCCGCCCATGACGGCGCCGGCAAAGCCTGCCGCGGCCCCTCGCCCCGCCGCCGTCTCCCCGGCGCCGACTCTGCCCTTGTCCGCTGCCGCCGCAGCAACTGCGGAGGCGACCGCGACACCCTCTTTCAGCCTGCCGGGAAGCGGTCTCGCCGCCGCGAATTTTTCCAGCGATGACGCCTGGTTGGCGGTGGTCGGCCGCGACGGGCAGTTGCAGATTCACAATGCCGCCACGGGTGCGGCGCAAAGAACCTTCAGCCTCACGCAAGCCCTGTCGGCGGTGCGCTTCGCCCCCGACAACCGGCATATCGCCGTGGCCACGGAAGGCGGTGAAACCCGATTGCTGGACATCGGCAGCGGCAAGGAAATCTGGCGTCGCCAGCCGCACGCCGGGAGGGTGATGAGCCTGGCTTTCTCGCCCGACGGGCGCTATCTCCTTTCGGCGGCAGCGCAGGGTGATGTCGAACTGTCGACGGTAGCCACCGGCGCCACCGTGCAGCGCCTGCACAACGAGGGCCTGCCGATGATCGAGGCGCTGTACTCGCCGGATGGGCGCTATATCGCCGTGGTGCTGGGGGAAGGCAGGAGTCAGGTGGTGAAGGTGGTCGAGGTCGGCTCCGGTCGCCAACTGCTGGCGGTGGCCGCCGCCGCCGCGGCTTTCTCGGTCAATGGCCGCTACCTGCTGGCCGCGGCCGGGGGCCACACCCCGACCCTGTTCGACATTGCCAGCGGCCAGGAACTGCGCCGCTTCGCGCGCTACCCACTCGCCATATTCGCCGGTGCCTACGCCGAAAACGGCCGGTTCGTCGCCACCGTGGATGCCGACGGTCGCGGCCAACTGCTCGACACGCGCGACGGCCGTCCGGTCGGCAGCGTGCGCGGCCCGCGCGTGCAACCGCGTGCGACCGCGTTCAGCGCCGACGTCGGACGCTTTGCAGTGATCGACAGCGAAGGCCGCATCGCGGTGTATCGCTTTGAGGAGAAGTCATGAATCGCTTTGCCCTGCTCGCCGCACTCCTCGTCCCGCTGTGGCTGCCCCTGGCCGCCGCGCCCGCCCTGGCCGGCCAGGCGTGCGCCGAACAGCCCGCGACACCGGATGGCAGCAAGAAATCGGCACGCCTGTCGACCCAGGTGCGCGAAGCACTCGACAGTCAGCAACTCTCCTTCGCGCTGGTGGCCCGCGCCGGCGTCGACCTGTCCGAATTCGGCCTGCACCACAGCCATGTCGGCGTCGCCTGGCGCGACCATCCGCGCGGCCGCTGGTACACCTTCCACCTGCTGAACCGCTGCGGCACCGGTCAGTCGGAACTGGTCGAACAATCGCTGGAAGACTTTTACAACGTTCATCTGCACGACTACGAGGCGCTGATTGCCGCGCCCTCGTTCCCCATGCAACTCAAGTTGCAGCGGGCCTTCTTCAGCCCGACCGCGCAACAATTGCATGAGCGCGAGTACAACATGATCGCGCATCCGTTCTCCACCCAATACCAGAACTCCAACCAGTGGGTGCTCGAGGTGATCGCCTCGGCGCTGGCGCCCGCCGGCCACGTCGGCTCGCGCCTGACGGCACAGGACTGGCTCAGGAACAACGGCTTCACGCCCAGCCTGATCCCGATCGGCGCAGGCAAGCGCGCCGGCGCCCGCTTATTCAGTCCGCATGTCCGCTTCTCGGACCACACCGACGAGGAGTGGCAAGCCGGACGCTACGCGGTGGTCAGCGTCGACTCGGTGATGAACTTCATCAAGGGCAAGGACCACGGGCTTACGGAGACCCGGTTGCGGCTGGCAGGCCCCCTCGCCGGCAACTGAGCGCAAGCGAACATGGCAGCCTGCGCTGCCGCGCCCTTGCTACATCAGCCCCATGCTCCTCAGGATCACGATGCCGCCGCTGGTCGAGAACAGCGAACCGACGGTGGTCAAGGCCACGATGTTGGCCGCCAGCGCCGCATTGCCGCCCATCGCGCGCACCATCACGTAGCCTGCTGCGGCGCTTGGCGCCGAGGACATCAGCAGCAATATGCCGAGCTCCATGCCGCGAAAGCCCAAGGCCGCGCCGGCCAGCACGAACAACAGGGGGACGACGACCAGCTTGCCGGACGCGGCCAGCACGGCATCCCGCGGATCGTGGCGCAGGCTGCGAAAGTCCAGCGCCGCGCCGGTGCATAAGAGCGCAAGCGGCAAGGTCATCTGCGCAAAGTATTCGCCCGCTTGCAGCAGCACGGCGGGCAGGCGCAGTCCTGAAATCGACACCGGAAGTGCCAGCAGGATGCCGATGATCAGCGGGTTCAGGGCCACCGACCGGATGATGCGCCCCACGCCGTGGCTGGACTGCAGCGATGCGCTCAAGCTGACGACCGAAAGCACGTTGTACAGGATGGTGACCAGTCCGACATAGAGCGAGGCGGCCGCCAGGCCGGGTTCGCCATAGGCGTTGACGCAATAGGCCAGGCCGATGATGGCCATGTTGGAACGGAAGATCCCCTGCACCACCACCCCGCGGTCGCGCGCCGCGCGCACCGCCAGGCGGGCGGTCAGGCCGCTGGCGCCCCACACCAGCAGCGTCGCCGCGGCACCGAAGCCGATCAGGGCGAAATTCGCCGTCGCGTCGAGGCGGGTCTTGCTGACGCTGATGAACAGCAGGGCCGGCAGGGTGACGTTGAACACCAGGCGCGAACCGACTTCGATAAAGGCGTCGTTGAGCAGGCCGATGCGGCGCAGCCAAGCCCCGAGGCCAAGAATCACGAAGATCGGGCCGGTGATGGAGAGCGAGAATTCGAGCGTGTCGAGGAAATCCGAGATCATTGCGTCATGCCAGGACTGAGTGGGAGTCGCCTCGCGCCGGCGCATAGGCGCGCATGGATTCAGGCCGCGCCGGGCGCCTCAATAAAAAATTCCCGCAGGTGATTTGCCACGGCGGCGGGCGCCTCTTCCGGCAGGAAGTGGCCGCAATCGATCGCGGCGCCGCTGACCCGGCTGGCTTTTTCGCGCCACAGGGCGAGGACGTCGTAGTTGCGGCCGACGAAGCCCCGCGCACCCCACAAGACCAGCAGCGGCGCACCTATCCGGCAATCCGCATCGGCCTGGTCATGCACCAGGTCGATGCCGGCCGCGGCGCGGTAATCGTCGCAACTGGCGCGGATCGCTTCCGGGTCTGAAAAACAGCGCAGGTACTCACGCGTAGCCGCGGCCGAAAACGCCTGATCGTTGCCCATGCTCCAGCGCGCAAGGCAGCCCTTGAGCCAGGACTCCGGATCGGCCCCGATCATGCGCTCCGGCAGCGGTTGCGCCTGGATCAGGAAGAACCAATGGAAATAGGCCGTGGCCAGGGCCTGGCTGGTCATGGCGAAGGTGCTCAGGGTCGGCGCAATGTCCATGATGCAGACCTTGACGATCCGCGCCGGGTGATCGAGGCACAGGCGATGCGCGACCCGCGCGCCGCGGTCATGTCCGGCAAGGTGAAAGCGCTCGTGGCCAAGCGCGGTCATCAGTTCGGCCATGTCCTGCGCCATCGCCCGCTTCGATTGGTTGGCCGCATCGGGCAGCGACGGCGGCTTGCCGGAATCGCCATAGCCGCGCAGATCCGGAATCACCAGCGAGAAATCGGCGGCAAGCAGCGGCGCCAGCCTGTGCCACATGACATGGGTCTCGGGGTAGCCGTGCAACAGCAGCAGCACCGGCTTGCCCGGATGCTCCCGGATCAGGACATGGATATCCGTGGCGCCCAGGGCAATGCGACGCGCTGCACAGGATGAGTCGAACAAGCTCATGGTTTCCCTCCCTCGATAGTGCCTGCTGCCAATCCGGGCCGGGCTAAGCCATCTTCGGCGCCTGCCGCGCACCGAGCACCGCCCCGGCCGTCACCGCGCCGAGGCCGGCCAGCGCCAGCAAGGACAGCGGCTCGTCGAGCACCGGCACCGCGGCCAGCGCCGACAGGCCGGGGACGACGGCCATCAGCAGGGCGACGGTTTGCGGCCCGAGATGGCGCACCGCCAGCGTATACAACAGCATCGCGACGAACACCACCAATACGCCCTGATACACCGCCTGCATCAGGATCTCGGCGGCCGGCGCCTGGCCCAGGGTGCTGGGCAGGAACAGCCACCACAGCGGCAGGTAGGCCAGTGCGCTGCCCAGCGTGGTCGCCACCGTCGCCGCCAGCGGCGGCATCGGGTAACGGCGCAGCAACAGGGTGAAGGTCGCCCAGGCGCTCGACCCGCAGAGGAACAGCAGGTCGCCGACCATCTGCATGCCGGTCAGTTGCGCACCCTGCGAGAGCGTGTCGGCGGCGGTCAGCACAATGCCGGCGAAAACCAGCCCAAGGGCGACGCGTTGCGCCCGCGATGGCGCCTGCTTGAGCCACAGCCAGGCGATGACCGCGGTCTCGAAGGGCAGCGCGCCGGGCATCAGCACCGAGGCGTGGGCCGCCGGCGCCATGCGGAAAGCCGAATACACGGTGACCGCGTAGCCGATGCCGCCGAACAGCGAAAACAGCGCAATCACCTTGAGCGGCGGCAGGCTTACGCGCGGCAGGAAGAACGCGGCGATCAGGGCGCCGACGCCGAAGCGCAATGCGGCGACGTCCCAACCGGTCAGCATGCCCTTGCCGCCGGCACGCGAGACCAGGATGAAGCCGGTCCAGATGCAGATGGTGGCGACCACCGCGATCCAGCCGGCGCGGGAGGAGGAATGCGCTTCGCTCACGAAAGGGCGCTGCCTGGCACGCCGGCGTCAGGCCAGGGCGCGGTAGCGTCCGCCATGGAAAATCAGCGGCGGCTTTTCTTCCCGGTTGAAGCTTTCCACGTAGCCGACCAGTATCAGGTGGTCGCCGCCGGGATAGCGCATCTCGTTGCGACACTCGAACCAGGCGCAGCAGCCGGGCAGCAGCGGCGTACCGCCAGCGCCGACTGTCAACGCGATGCCGGCAAACTTGTCGCTCTGCGATTGCGAAAAACGTTGCGAGAATTCGGTCTGGTCGGCGGCAAGAATGTTAATCGCATAATGACTGCACGACTCGAACGCCGCCAGCGACGGCGACTGCAGGCCGAGGCTCCACAGCACCAGCGGCGGATCGAGCGAGACCGAGGCGAAGGAATTGACCGTGACGCCGACCGGCTGGCCATTGGCGCCACGCGTGGTAACGACCGTGACGCCGGTGGCGAAGTCGCCCAGCGCATCGCGCAGGTTGCGCAGGTCAAGCAGGTGTTTGTACGGCGGGTTCATTGGGGCTGATCGTCAACAGGCTCTAAAATCCGGGGGACTTACTTATTGGGAGCACCTGATGGGCATCGTGAATCGTATCGGTACGCCGCTATCGAAATCCGCCACGCGCGTCATGCTGTTGGGTTGCGGCGAACTGGGTAAGGAAGTGATTATCGCATTGCAGCGGCTGGGATGCGAGGTCATCGGCGTCGATCGCTATGCCGACGCGCCGGGCATGCAGGTCGCGCATCGCAGCCATGTCGTGACCATGACCGACGGCGCCGCCCTGCGCGCACTGATCGAAAAGGAAAGGCCGCACCTGGTGGTGCCGGAGATCGAGGCCATCGCCACTGCCGCGCTGGTCGACATGGAACGCGATGGAGTGGCCGGACATTTCCCGGAATTCATCCCCACGGCCCGTGCCGCGCAATTGACCATGAACCGCGAAGGGATACGCCGGCTCGCCGCGGAAGAACTCGGCCTGGCCACCTCGCCGTACAAATTTGCCGACTCGCTGGCCGAACTGCAGGCCGCCATCGATGGCGGCATCGGTTATCCCTGCGTGATCAAGCCGGTGATGTCGTCCTCGGGCAAGGGCCAGTCGCTGGTCAAAACTGCGGCCGACGTGCAGGCGGCCTGGGATTACTCGCAGGCCGCCGGCCGCGTTGGCGCCGGGCGCATCATCGTCGAAGGCTTCATCGATTTCGACTACGAGATCACCCAGCTCACGGTGCGCGCGGTGGGCAATTCGGGCGAGGTCGAAACTTTCTTCTGCGAGCCGATCGGCCACGTCCAGGTGAATGGCGACTATGTCGAATCCTGGCAGCCGATGGCGATGACGCCGGTGGCGCTGCAAAAGTCGCGCGACATCGCCCGGGCGATTACCGGCAACCTCGGCGGCCGGGGCATCTTCGGCGTCGAGCTGTTCGTCAAGGGCGATCAGGTATGGTTCTCCGAAGTCAGCCCACGGCCGCACGATACCGGCCTGGTGACGCTGGCGACGCAGCGCCTGTCCGAATTCGAACTGCATGCGCGGGCGATTCTCGGCCTGCCGGTCGACACCTCGCTGCGTCGCCCCGGCGCCTCGGCGGTGATCTACGGCGGCATCGCGGAAAAAGGCATCGCCTTCGAAGGCGTCGCCGCGGCATTGCAGGTGCCCGAATCCGACTTGCGCCTGTTCGGCAAACCGGAAAGTTTCGTCAAGCGCCGCATGGGCGTGGCGGTGGCCAACGCCGACACCACCGACGAGGCGCGGACGCGAGCGAAACTCGCCGCGAGCAAGGTCAAGCCGGTCAAAGGGTGAGCATCCCTGCAGGGTCGCCCCAAGGGGATGCCGCCAACGATACGGAGCCGCGCCAGCGGCAAACCAAGGTCACCCCCTTCCCCGGGGTGGAGGTGGGAATTCGCGGAGCAAAGCTCCGTGCCACCGAAACCGACCGGCTGTGCAAAGCCGGTCGTGGGGCAGGGGCTGGGGATGGCTGAATTGTCGCCCGCGGCGCGCGGCTTCGCCGCGCGCCTGATCGCCTGGCACCAGCGCCACGGCCGCCACGACCTGCCCTGGCAGCAGACCGCCGACCCTTACCGCGTCTGGCTGTCGGAGATCATGCTGCAGCAGACCCAGGTGGCGACGGTGATCCCCTACTACCTGCGCTTTCTCGATCGCTTTCCGCAACTCGCCGACCTCGCCGCGGCGCCGGTCGAGGAGGTCATGGCGCTGTGGAGCGGGCTCGGCTACTACGCCCGGGCGCGCAACCTGCACCGCTGCGCGCAAGTGGTCATGGCCGCGCACGACGGCGGCTTTCCACGCTCGCCGCAAGCGCTCGCCGCCCTGCCGGGCATCGGCCGCTCGACGGCGAATTCCATCGCCACCTTCTGTTTCGGCGCCCGCGCGCCGATCCTCGACGGCAACGTCAAGCGCGTCTTCTGCCGCCACTTCGGCGTCGAGGGCGCGCCCGGCGCCGCACTGGACAAGCGCCTGTGGGCGCTGGTGGAGGAGCACATGCCGGCGCGCCACGGCGGCATCTACAACCAGGCCCAGATGGATCTCGGCGCCGGCATCTGCGCGCGCGCCAGGCCGCGCTGCAACGCCTGCCCGCTGGCCGACACCTGCATCGCCCGCCGCGACGGGCGCCAGGCCGAGCTGCCGACGCCCAAGGCGCGCCGCGTGGTGCCGACGCGGCAGACGTGCTTCCTCGTCATCACCGACGGCGAACGGGTGCTGCTGGAAACCCGGCCGCCCGCGGGTATCTGGGGCGGGCTGCTGGCCCTGCCGGAACTGCCGCCGGGACAGGACGCCCGAGCGGTCGCCGCCCGCTTCGCCGCAGCAGCCGTGCTCACCGTCTCGCCAGCGCCGACTTTTGTGCACGCCTTCAGCCACTTCCGCCTGGAGATCACGCCCATCGTCTGCCGGGTGCGATCCTCCGCCTCGTGCATGGAGCCGGGGCGCCAATGGCTGCCTCTCTACGCCGTGGCAAAAGCCGCGCTGCCGGCGCCGGTACGGCACATCCTGGAGGACGCTCAGGCGTCCGGCAGCAGACCCTTGCTTTCCAGGAAGCGATAAATGATTTCGAGGCGATCGATGCTGTCCTCGAGCTCCAGCAGCTTCTGCTTGGCGACCACGGAAATCGGCAGCACCTCGGCATAGCGCATGCCGAGCCAGCCGGCGTCGAAGAAACGATGCGGCGTCGCCGGCGCATTCGGCGCGCCTTCTGCCATCTCGCCGACGATGGCGCGCAGCAGCGGCACCAAGCGCGCGTAGGCACCGGGAATCGGCAGCACCGGCGGCGTCGCGATCAGTTCGATCTCGCCGCGCAGCAGGCCGGAATCCTCCACCCAGTGACGCTGCAGGCGAAAACGCTCGCCGCCCTGGGCGACGATGTTGAGCACGCCGAGTTGCGGCATGTCCCAGTCGGCGATATGCGCCAGCGTGCCCACCGCATGCGGCTCGGCCGGCTTGTGGCCGGCACGGGCGACCTCTTCGCCGCGCGCGATCAGGCAGACGCCGAAAGAGCCGGACTCCTTGAAGCAGACCTTGGCCATCTCCATGTAGCGCTGCTCGAAGATCCGCAGCGGCAACCGCCCGCCGGGGAACAGCACCGACTGCAGGGGAAACAGCGGAATGATCACGCAGCGGCCTCCGCCGGGGCGACCGCCGGCAGGTCGAGCAAGCGCGCCGCGACCAGGCCGTTGATGGCGCCGAACACCAGCGCCGCGGTGGCGAACAGCGGCAGCAGGTAGAACACGCCGTCGTGCGGCACCAGCCACAGGCGCGCCAGCACGATCTGGCCGCCGATATGGGCGAACGCCGCCAGCACGCTGGCCGAAACCGGGCCGAAGAAACGCGGCGGCAGGTACTGCGCCAGCGCCAGCACGGCCAGGCTGCACAGCGCGCCGGCCAGCGCCAGGAAGAAGCCTGGGGCGAGGAACTGGCCGATCACCAGGCTGCCCGCTACCACGCGCAGCAGGCTGACCCAGGCCGCATCGCGCCAGCCGTAGCGCGCCAGCACCACCAGCACGATGATGTTGGCCAGCCCCGGCTTGATGCCGGGCAGCGGACTCGGCAGCGCCGTCTCGGCGACGGTCAGCGCGATCGCCGCCGCCGCATAGCGTGCGATGCGGTAGTCGTCCGCCGTCACCGGCAGTTCAATAGTTGAGGGTGTCATAGGCGCCATTCTGGCCGCTGCGTCCGGAAAGTTGCAGTGTGACGTGGTTCGGCGCGCAGATCGCCACCGCATTGGCGCGCGTCAGCCAGCCCTGCTGCACGCAGTACTGGCGCGGCCCGGGGTCGGAGAGGACGCGGGCGCGACCGGGCTGGACCTCGATCACGGTGGTGCCGATGGCGCCGACGACTTCGTACTTGCGCGGCGTATTCAAGGCCAGTTCGGTGACCAGTTGGCCGTCGCGCTTGACGATCGCCCGATCCGCCACCCCGCCGCGCCACAGCAGCGGGTAGGACGCCGCGACCAGCAGCGCGGCCATCAGCAGCAAGGCCCAGTCGCCCGCCTTGAGCAGCGTGCGCCATGGCGCATGACCTTCGCCCGCGGCCTGCGCCAGCAACTCGCGAAGCCCTTCGGGAACCCGGCCGGTCATTCGATCAGGCTGCGATGGCGCACCAGCACCCGCGCCGATCCGCGAAAATGCGCGGCGAGTTTTTCGGCCAGATACACCGAGCGGTGCTGGCCGCCGGTGCAGCCGATGCCGACCGTCAGGTAGGAGCGGTTGTCGCGGATATAGGCCGGCAGCCAGTCGCCGATGAAGCGACGCAGGTCGGCCTCCATGCGCACGACTTCGGCTTGCGCCGCAAGAAACTCGATCACCGCGGCATCGCGTCCGGTGAGCGGGCGCAGCACCGGATCGTAGTGCGGATTGGGCAGGCAGCGCACGTCGAATACCAGGTCGGCGTCGAGCGGTATGCCGTGCTTGAAACCAAAGGATTCGAACAGCAGCGTCAAGCCGCTGCGTTCATCGAGCGCGGCGAACTCCTTGACGCATGCGCGCAGCGCGTTCGGCCGCAGGTTGCTGGTGTCGATGTGGTGGCCGAGCGAGGCCAGCATTTCCAGCGCCTCGCGCTCGCGGGCGATAGCCTCTTCCAGCGTCACGTCGTCGCCGGCCAGCGGGTGGCGACGACGGGTTTCGGAAAAGCGCTGGATCAGCACGTCGTCGCGCGCGTCGAGAAACACGAAGCGCAAGTTGACGCCTTGGGCTTCGAGATTGCGCAACTGCGGCGGCAAGGCCGCAATGCTCGACCCGCCGCGCATATCCACCGCCACCGCCGCCAGCGGGTGCCCCTCCAGCCGCAGATGGCCGATCAGGTCGGACAGCAGCGGCGCCGGCAGGTTGTCGACGCAGTAATAGCCGGCGTCCTCCAGCACATTGAGCGCGATGGATTTGCCGGACCCGGAAAGACCGCTGATGAGAACGACTTGCATGGATGAAAGGATAGCGGATTACGGCAGGCCGGTGCGTGACGAATACCGGAGTCCCGGTAGCGGCCCTAAGGCAATCCCTGTATTCCCTTCCGGCGCAATGGCGACTAGATTTTGCTCATGAAATGTGAATAGATGTTTTTTCTGAAGGGGGATTGCCATGAAAGCGATTGTGAATGCATGCCTCGCTGCCTTGCTGGCGGTGGGACTGGCCAGTACCGCCTGGGCTCAGGCGCAAGGGAAGCACGACCTCGGCAAGCGCGAATTCGATGCCAATTGTGCGGTGTGCCACGGCACCTCGGGCAAGGGTGACGGCTCCTACGCCGAACTATTGAAAAAGCCGGCGACGAACCTGACCACACTCAGGGTAAGCAATAACGGGGTGTTTCCCTATCTGCGGGTGTACGCCGCGATCGACGGCCGCGAAATGGTCAAGTCGCATGGCGATCGGGACATGCCGGTGTGGGGGCGCGACTACAGCGCGCAAACCGCGAAGGCCGGCGAATACTATATCGACGTGCCCTACGACGCCGAGATGTATGTACGCAGCCGCATCCTGGCACTGATCGACTACATCAATCGACTGCAAGTGAAATAAGCGGGCGGGGGCCGGACACAGCCCCCGGCACACCGCGCAACGCACTTCCGGCGGGCGGGAAAATCAGAAAGTCCCCGGATATGCCCCGCCGTCGAGCAGCCAGTTCTGTCCGGTGATGAACCCTGCCTGCGCCGAACACAGCCAGGCGCAGGCGGCGCCGAATTCTTCCGGGTCGCCGATACGTCCCGCCGGAATGGTCGCCACGCGCTCGGCCAAGACCTGTTCATAAGGCACGCCGCGCGCCTTGGCTTGGCCGCCGATCACCGTGGCGATGCGGTCGGTGTCGAAAAATCCGGGCAACAGATTGTTGATGGTGACGTTATGCGCCACGGTCTTGCGCGCCAGGCCGGCGACGAAGCCGGTGAGGCCGGAGCGCGCGCCGTTGGACAGGCCCAGCACGTCGATCGGCGCCTTTACCGCACCCGATGTGATATTGAGGATACGGCCGAATTTGCGCGCGATCATGCCGTCCACCGTGGCCTTGATCAGTTCGATCGGCGTCAGCATGTTGGCGTCGAGCGCCGCCAGCCAGTCTTCGCGCGACCAGTTGCGGAAGTCGCCGGGCGGCGGACCGCCGGCGTTATTGACCAGGATGTCCGGCTGCGGGCAAGCCGCCAGCGCCGCGGCGCGGCCCGCCACAGTGACGATGTCGGCGGCCACGGTGGTCACGATCACGCCGGTCGCGGCACGAATTTCCGCAGCGGCTTTGTCCAATGCTTCGGCGCCGCGTGCCACCAGCGTCACGTTCACGCCCTCGCGTGCCAGCGCAAAGGCGCAGCCGCGGCCCAGTCCCTTGCTCGATGCGCAAACCAGCGCGCTGCGTCCGCGTATGCCCAGATCCATGTCCAGCCTTTCAGAAATCGGTGTTCAGAAAACCGGCGACCAGGCGGTGGAAGGTCTCCGGCTGCTCGATGCAGGAAAGATGCGATGCGGATGGAATGATTTCCAGCTGCGCCGCGGGGATCGTCGCTGCGATGACTTCGCTCATCGCCGGTGGCGTACCGGGATCCTCGGCACCGGCGATGACCAGGGTCGGCGCGCTGATGGCGCCGATTTGCGCCGTGATGTCGAGTGTCCGGATCGCTCCGGCGCAGCCGATGTAGCCCGCAGCCGGCGTGTTGCGGATCAGCCCGCCGATGCGCTGCATGGCTTCCGGCTGCGCGGCACGAAATCCGGGCGTGAACCAGCGCCCCAGGGTGCTGTCGACCAGCGCGGCGCAGCCCTCGGCGCGGACCGTGGCGATGCGTTCGTCCCACAGCGGACCGGCCGCGGCCGGGATGCGACTGGTGGAACTGGCGATCACCAACTTGTCCACCCGCTGCGGCGCGGCGAGCGCCAGGTGCTGCCCGATCATGCCGCCCATCGAAAGACCGACGAAGTGCGTGCTCTCGATATCCAGCGCATCGAGCAGGCCGATCACGTCGGCGGTCAGATCGGCGAAACTGTAGGCGCCCTGCGGCGCCGAATTTGGCAAACTCGTGCCGCCATGACCGCGGGTGTCGTAGCGCAGCACCGTGAAAGTCGGCGCCAGCACCGCGGCGAGTTCGTCCCACATCGTCAGGTCGCAGGTCAGCGAATGGGAAAGCATCACCCATGGACCTTCGCCCTCGATCTCATAGCGAACCGTTATGCCGTTGATGTCGACCTTGTTCATGCTGCCTCCAGTTTGGCGACGGAAAGCGCCAACCACTTCATACCGGCAGCGCCAAAGTTTACCTGCACCCGCGCATCCGTTCCGCTGCCTTCGGCATTGACGATGACGCCAAGGCCAAACTTGGCATGCATCACGCTCTGGCCGATGCGGAAGCCGCTGCCGGACGAAGATTCGCTGCGGCGCGGAGTGGCCGAGTAAGTTCCCGAAGTCACGCCCCGCGCTGGCGCCGACGGAGCGGCAAAGCCACCCCTGCCGGCGCGCGGCGTCAGCCATTTGACCAGCTCCTCGGGCACCTCGTCGAGGAAGCGCGAGGGCAGGTTGTAGCGGGTCTGGCCGTGCAGCATGCGGGTCTGGGCGAAGCTCAGGTAGAGCCGCTGCCGCGCGCGGGTGACGGCGACATACATCAGGCGCCGCTCTTCTTCCAGGCCCGACTTTCCGTCCCGTGTTTCGTTCATCGAGTTCTCGTGCGGAAACAGCCCGTCTTCCAGGCCGCTGATGAAGACGACATTGAATTCCAGCCCCTTGGCCGAATGGACGGTCATCAGCTGCAGCGCATCGTCGCCTTCGCCCGCCTGGTGCTCGCCGGCTTCGAGCGAGGCATGGGCCAGAAACGATGACAGGTCGTTGCCGAATTCGCCGCTTGTGCCACCCGTTATTTCGCCATCCTGGTTGGGCGTGCCTTCCTCGGCGACGAAGCTCGCCGCGGCGTTGATCAGTTCGTCGAGGTTGGCCAGGCGTTCCTGGCCTTCCTTCTCGTTCTGGTAGTGGGCGCGCAGCCCGGAGAGTTCGATGACGTGGTCGACCAGCTCCGGCAGCGGCAGCTGCGCGGCCTCGCGCAGCTTGACGATCAGTTGCGCGAAGCCAGCCAGCTTGGCGCCGCCGGCGCCGCCGACTTGCGGGATCGCCGCATGCAGGCTGCTGCTGGCCGCCCTGGCCGCATCCTGCAGGTTTTCCAGGCTGCGCGCACCGATGCCGCGCGCCGGGAAATTCACCACGCGGGCGAAGGCCGTGTCGTCATCGGTGTTGGCGATCAGGCGCAGGTAGGCCAGTGCGTCCTTGATCTCTTTGCGCTCGAAGAAGCGCAGGCCGCCATACACGCGGTAGGGCAGGCCGGCATTGAACAGCGCATGTTCCAGCGCGCGCGACTGGGCGTTGCTGCGGTAGAGCAGCGCGATCTCGGCGCGCGCATGGCCGTCGCGCGACAGGGCCTTGACCTCTTCGACGATCCAGCGCGCCTCGTCGCCGTCGGAATAGGATTCGTAGATGCGCACCGGCTCGCCGCTGCCGGCCTCGGTCCACAGATTCTTGCCCAGCCGCGAAGGGTTGTTCTTGATGATCGCATTGGCCGCGTCGAGAATGTTGCCGTGGGAACGGTAGTTCTGCTCCAGCCGAATCAGGTTCGTCACCTTGAACTCGCGCTCGAAGTCGGCCATGTTGCCGACGTCGGCGCCGCGGAACGCGTAGATGCTTTGATCATCATCGCCGACGCAGAACAGATGGGCACCGCCGCCGGCCAGCAGCTTCAGCCAACGATATTGCAGCTTGTTCGTATCCTGGAATTCGTCCACCAGAACATGCCTGAAGCGCTCCTGGTAATGCCGGCGCAGCGGCTCGTTGCGTTCCAGCAGTTCGTAGGAGCGCAGCAGCAGCTCGGCGAAATCCACCACGCCTTCGCGCTGGCACTGCGCCTCGTAGGCTTCGTAGAGCCCGGCCCGCTTCTTCGCCCAGTCGTCCCAGGCCTCGACGGCGGCGGCGCGCAAGCCCTGCTCCTTCTGCGCATTGATGAAGTGGCACAGCTCGCGCGGCGGAAACTTCTCGTCATCGACGTTGAGCGACTTGAGCAGACGCTTGACCGCGGCCTGCTGGTCGGCCGAGTCGAGAATCTGGAACAAAGCGGGCAGTCCGGCATCGCGGTGGTGGGCACGCAACAGGCGGTTGCAGAGGCCGTGGAAGGTGCCGATCAACATGCCCCTGACATTGATCGGCAGCATGCCGGCCAGGCGCGTCTGCATCTCCTTGGCCGCCTTGTTGGTGAAGGTCACGGCCAGCACGCCGGGCGGCGACACCTGGCCAGTGGAGATCAGCCAGGCGATGCGCGTGGTCAGCACCCGCGTCTTGCCCGAGCCGGCGCCGGCGAGGATCAGGGCATGCGCCGGCGGCAGCGTGACGGCCGCCAGTTGCGGCGCGTTGAGGTTGTTGAGCAGGGGATTCATGGCGAGAGGGTGCGGTCGATTCGGGATTATATCGAGCCGTCCGATGGCGCCCCGTACTCGGCTAGAATTGCCGGCTTCGTTCCCGCCGGAGCACACGGCATTGCCTGACCCCACGCCCGATCAAGAACCACTGATTCTTTCGCTGCTGGACGAGCGGAATCGCAAGTTCTTTCAGTTCGGCCTGTGGCTGCTGCTGACCATGGCGCTGGCGATCAGCCTGCTCTATCCCTTTATCGGCGCAGGACAAGTGCGGCGCGTTTTCGCCGCATTCATGATCCTGCCGACCGCCGGCCTCTCACTCTGGCTGGCGCGGCGGCGCCAGATGCGGGCCGCGCTGCTGGTGTTGATCATAGGTAGCTGGCTGGTGGTCACCACCAGCGCCGTGTTCAACGGCGGCGTTTTTGCCGCCAGCAT
>Ga0156014_1147_pt2 | contig 55293 bp, 61 predicted proteins | sample RifCSPlowO2_02_FD_107668 | JGI IMG/M metagenome (GOLD analysis project Ga0156014, IMG submission 107668) | Rhodocyclales bacterium RIFCSPLOWO2_02_FULL_63_24 | reverse complement strand
TTGAATTTCCCTTTGTTATCGATTTGCCCACTGGCGGTCGGCAGTTCATACAGCCGGTTGCAAGCGGTGACGAGCATATCGACTGGGGAAACGTCTATAAAGCCGGCGGTAAAATGCTTGACCTCAAGTCGGCGGGCTCCGACGAAGACCAGCGCATTGTCGTTGTTGAAGATATTCCAGGCGACGAAGAACTTGGCAAGGCAATTACCTTCCTCAGTGTAACCACCTCTGTCTTGCTGTTTAGCCACCGCAAGCAGTGGCTAGAACGTTTCGGGCGTGCCGCATGAAAGCGTGACATATTGTCACGGTTTGAAGTAGGAACCGACGGACAGCAAACAGTTGCAGGCTTGACTGACTGTGCCCATACCGAGCGATTGGCTTAAATCTTCAAGCTGGATGATGCTTTGAAAGCTATGACATCCTCCACGAGTACGAAAAGCCTCGTGGCCTGAGATAACAAAGGCAATCCGCCGCAACACCAGCGCCGACTCTTGGCATGGCGCAGTTCCACAAGTCCTTGTCGCAAGTCCGACAATCCGCGGCATCGCCCTTGGCGGACAAGGCTTGCGGGGCGGGTGCGCTTCTTGCGAGAGGGAAAACATTTCACTCGGAGAACATTGAAATGTTACCCATCGCACTTGTGGAGCAATGGCGGGCCGGCCTCGCCGATGGCAGCATCGTTCCCTATCTCGGCCCCGGCGCGCTGGCCGACGTGACATCGACGCTCGACGGCCGATCGATGCCGGCCACCAGCGAACAACTGATCCTGGCCATGAACAACGGCCAGCCGATGGCGCCCAAGCTGATGTACGAATTCCCGCGCGCGGCGATGAACGTCGAACTCAAACGCGGCCGCAGCGCCGTCACCCGCTTCCTCGACGCCACCTACGGCACCCGCAAATGGACGCGTGCGTCGCTCCACGACTGGCTGGCGGCGATCGCCCCACCCTACGTGATCGACATCAACCGCGACACGCAACTGCTGGACAGCTACGCCCATGTCCCGCACCTGCTGATCCTCGGCTGCGCACGCGTGGTTGGCAACCGCAGCGGCACCGACTACCGCTTCAAGCTGTTCGCCCACGACGGCGACAGCTATGCCGAGATCGACCCGGCCCAGGCCGACCCGAGCCTGCCGGTCCTGTTCAAGCCGATGGGCGCGCCGCTGCCGCAGCCGAGCTACATCGCGTCCGACGCCGATTATGTCGATTACATCACCGAGCTGATGGGCGGCTTCGCCGTGCCTTCCTTCGTCAAGGCCCGCCGCCGCGGCAAGCGTTACCTGCTGCTGGGCCTGCGCCTCAACCGCGATTCCGAACGCATGGTGTTCTCCGACCTGATCTACGACGCGGCGACGCAACCCACCGGCTGGGCCCTGATCGCCGAGCCGACCGACAAGGAGCGGCGCTTCTGCGCGCGACAGGGAATACAGATCGTCGAAGGCGGATGCAGGGACCTGGCCGGCGAACTGGCGGACAACCTGGCACCAGCCTGACGCAACGCGTTCCACGCAAGGCGACGTAAACCCGGCCAGGCACGGCCTGGTCGGCCAGCGCCTGGACGAGGAATGGGTGGCGCGCACGCTGGCCCTCGACTCCTCCCAAGGCTATGTGGTGTCCGACTTTGTCCCGACCCGTTTGTATGGCGGCCGCCCCACCTACGTCTATGCTGCCGCAGTGCGCGACCCGGCGGGTGCGGCGGCCGTCGGCGGCATCGCCATCGTGTTCGACGCCGCGCCGCAATTCGCCGCGATGCTAACCGACGCCCTGCCACGCGACGACGCCGGCCAGGTAGTGGAAAACTCCTTCGCCGTCTTCATCGACGCCGCCAGCCGCGTGCTGGCCTCGTCGAGCGAAGCCTTCGCCATCGGCGCTGCCTTTCCGGTCGCCGCCGGCGCGGGTGCCGGCGGCGGCACCCGCATCCTGGCCATCGCGGGCCGCCACTATGCGGTCGGCGCCGCGCACTCGGCGGGCTATCGGGAATTCAAGTGCAGCGACGGCTACCGCAACCACGTGACAGCGCTCTGCGGCTTTCCCCTGGGCGACGCCGGCGCTGCACTGCCGGCCGCGCCACGGGCCGCAGTCGCCAGCAGCAACAGTCGGCGCTCGGGGGACGGCGGCGCCGAACTGGCCACCTTCCACATCGGCCAGCGCTGGCTGGCGGTGCCGACCACGCATGTGCTCGAAGCCGTCGACAGCAGCGGCCTGACCCCGCCCACCGGCGCCGAAGGCGACGTGGTGGCCGGCTTCCGCCTGTTCCGCGACAAACTGATCACCGTGCTGCGCCTGGATCGCCTGATCGCCGGCACCCGCGAATCGGACATCGCGGAACAGCAGATCGTGGTGGTACGCACCCACAACAAGCACTGCCTCGGCCTTCTCGTGGATGCCCTCGGCGAAATTTCCGATGTCGCCCGCGACGACATCCAGGGCACGCTGGAAATGAATGCCGCGCCCGGCGTGCTGGTGACCGGCATCGTGCGCAACATGCGGCGCGACGGCGAAGGCGACTCGCTGCTGTCGGTGCTCGACGTCGAACGCCTGTGCGGCCGCCTCGGCTGCCGCGGCTGCCAGGAACAGACCGCCGCGGCCTGACGACCTGACGCACGACCGCATCGCAAAACGGCGCGCGGTCAGGGAACAGTCGGCGCTGGCGGGACGGCGTCCTGCACCTGCTCCTGGGTGATCGGCAGCCAGACGGTGAAGGTAGTGCCCTTGCCGACTTCGCTGTGCAGCTCGATGCGCCCGTGATGCTTTTGCACGATGCTGTTGGATACCGAGAGTCCCAGCCCGGTGCCCTTGCCGACCGGCTTGGTGGTAAAGAAGGGATCGAACAGGCGCTGCTGGATTTGCGGCGGGATGCCGATGCCGGTGTCGGCGATGGCGATGAAAACCTCTTTTCCTTGCTGGCCGGTGGTGAGGTGTATGTTGCCCTTGCCCTCGATGGCCTGGCCGGCATTGACCAGCAGGTTCATGAACACCTGGTTGAGCTGCGCCGGCACGCACCAGACCTGAGGCATCTCGCCGTACTCCTTGTGCACGGTGCAGTGGTATTTAAGCTCGTTCTTGACCATGTTGAGCGTGGATTCCAGGCCGCTGTGCAGATCGGCCCATTTCCAGCTGGCGTCCTCGGCATGGGCAAAGCCCTTGAGATCCTCGACTATCTTGCGCACGCGCTGCAGGCCGTCATGCGATTCGGCAATCAGCTGGCCGAGGTCGGCGCGCAGGAAGCCGAGATCCTTTTCCTGCTTCATCGCCTGCGCCTTTGCGAGCGCCGCCGCACTGGTCGGCCCGGTCGGCCCGGCCGTCGCGGCCGCTTCGAAGGCGTCCAATAACGCCAGAATATCCGCCACGTAGCTTTCCAGCGACGTCATGTTGGAACTGACGAAACCGATCGGATTGTTGATCTCGTGCGCCACGCCCGCCGCCAGCTGGCCGATCGCGGCAAGCTTGTCGGCTTGCAGCAACTGGGATTGCGCCTGCGCGAGCTGCTCGTCGACGGCCTTGCGCGCGGTGATGTCGCGCACGATGGCGACACCCCACCAGCTCTCCGCGCGGCGGATCGCGGCGAACGAAATTTCCACGGGAAACTCCTTGCCGTCCTTGTGCAAGGCCTCCAGTTCCAGCGTCTTGCCGACCGCGGCGCCGGTACCGCTGCGGCGAAACTGCGCCAAGCCCTGGGCGGCGGCCGCCTGGTAATGGGCGGGTGCCAGCAGGGGGTGCAGTTCCCGACCCAGCGCTTCTGCCGCCGGATAGCCGAACATGCTCTCCGCCGCCGGGTTCCAGAAGGCAATCCGGCCCTGGTCGTCGATCATGATGATTGCATCCCTGGCGGCGCCGGTAACCGAATGCAGGGTGGCTTCGCGCCGTGCCAGCTCGGTTTCGAGATAGACATTCTGGTTCGCCAGCCAGTCGCGGGCATGCTTGAGTTCGAGGTGGGTGCGCACGCGCGCCAGGACGATGGCCGGGTTATAGGGTTTGGCAATGTAATCCACCGCGCCAAGCTCCAGGCCGCGCGCTTCGTCCTCGGGCGAATTCAGCCCGGTGACGAAAATCACCGGAATATCACGGGTTGCCGGATTGTCGCGCAGGGCCGCCAGCACGGCATAGCCGTCCATTCCCGGCATCATCACGTCGAGCAGGATCAGGTCCGGTTTCGGCACGCCCGCGGCGATCTGCAAGGCGCGCTCGCCCGAGGGCGCGGCGAGGACGTCGTAATCGCGGTGCAGCAACCTGCCGAGCACACCCAGGTTGCCCGGATCGTCGTCCACCGCCAGGATCGTCGGCAGCGGCATTGGCGCTGTGTCGTCGGCAGCCATCGTGTCACCCATCCAGTTCTGCATGCTCGGCGCGTGCCTGCCGCAACGCTGCCAGCGCCTCCGGGTAGAGAAAGCCGGCGATGTTCGCTTCCAGCTTCGCGCCCGTCGGGCCGAGCGCCGCCTTGAGCAGCGCGGCGTTTTCCGCGACAAGGGTATTGGCCCGCATGCTGGAAACCAGCAGCATCGGTTCGAGATCGTCAAGCAGTTGCCGTACCGCCGCCCAGTCCACTTCGACCGGCGCGGCGCAGGTTTCCGCGGGCAGCACGGCGAGAATCGCCGCCGTCAGGGTCTTCAGTTCGGCCGCCAGCGCCTCGGCCTGCGCCTTGATCCGCACCACAGTGCCGCCCTCCTTCAGCGCCGCCTCCAGTTCGGCCGCCAGGCGCTGCGCCGCGGTCGCGCCCATGTTGCCGGAACTCCCCTTCAGCGTATGCGCCAGCCGCCTCGCCTCGTCGTAGTCCGCCGCCGACATCCGCTCACCGAGGCGGGCCAGCAGCCGGGTCATGTCGTCCGCGTGGCCGACGGCATAGCTGCGCAACAGGCGCTGGTAGGCGACCTGGTTACCGTTCAGCACCTTGAGCCCCGCCGCGACATCCAGCCCCGGAATGGCCGCCAATCCGGCCGCCAGTCCCTCGATTGCCGCGGCAGGAGCGGGAGCAAGGAAGGTCTCGACCGGCAGCCAGCGCAGCAGCGTGCCGTACAGCTGATCGGGATCCACCGGCTTGGCCACGAAGTCGTTCATGCCTGCATCATAGCAGTGCTGGCGATCTTCGTCGAAGGCATTGGCGGTCATGGCCAGAATCGGCAGCGTCGCGCAGCCGGGCAGGGCACGGATGGCACGCGTCGCCTCCAGCCCGTCCATGCCGGGCATCTGCATGTCCATCAGGATCAGGTCGTAGCGACAGCCGCGCGCCATCTCCACCGCCTCGAAGCCGTCGTTGGCGACATCCACCGCGAGCCCGGCCTCCTTCAGCAGTTCCACCGCGACCTCCTGGTTGATGCGGTTGTCCTCGGCCAGCAACACGCGGGTGCCGGCCGGCATCGCCTGCAGGCTCTTCTCGGCGATGGCCGGCACCTCGGACAGGTCGCCAAGGCCAAGTCCGCTCTTGCCCAGGCGGGCCGTGAACCAGAACGTGCTGCCCTGCCCCGGCGTGCTCTGGGCGCCGACCTCGCCGCCCATCAGCTGCGCCAATCGCTTGGTGATGGCGAGCCCGAGGCCGGTACCGCCGTAACGGCGCGCGATGGTGGCATCAACCTGCTCGAAGGCGGCGAACAGACCGACGAGCCGCTCCCGCGGAATGCCGATGCCGGCGTCCGTCACCTCGAAGCGCACCAGCAGTTCCGTGCTCGATTCATCCGCCTTGGACAGGCGCACGGTAATCCGGCCCTGCTCGGTGAATTTGACGGCATTCGACAGATAGTTCAGCAAGGCCTGCGCCAGACGGGTCGAATCGCCGACCAGCACGGGCGGAATCGCATCCCGCTCGACGAGTATCTCCAACCCCTTGGCGCGCAGCCTGGGGCCAATCATGGAAATGACGTTATCGAGCATGCGATCGAAGGCGAAGTCGGTGCTATTGAGCGCCAGCTTGCCCGCCTCGATCTTGGAGAAGTCGAGGATGTCGTTGATTACCGACAGCAGGTGGCGCGAGGCATCGACGATTTTCTCCAGCTTCTTTTTCTGCGCCGGATCACTGCTGCCTCGCCGCAGCAGGTGAGTGAGGCCGACGATGGCGTTCAGGGGCGTGCGGATTTCGTGGCTCATGTTGGCGACGAAGGCGCTCTTGGCGGCGTTTGCCACCTCGGCCGCGCGCTTGGCCTTCTCCAGTTCCACGGTGCGGGTCTCGACCAGTTCCTCCAGGTGGTGGCGATGCCGGTCAAGTTCCGCGGCATCGCGCTTGCGCTCGGAGATGTCCTCCTTGACCGCCAGATAGTGGGTGACGCGCCCGTCGGCCTGGTGGATCGGCGAAATGCTGGCGGACTCGGCGTATTCGCTGCCGTCCTTGCGCCGGTTGATGAATTCGCCTTTCCAGGTCCGCCCGAGGCCGAGCGTCGACCACATCGCCTGGTAGGTTTCGGGCGGCGTCTTGCCGGAATGCAGGAGGCGCGGGTTTTGCCCGAGCGCTTCCTCGCGGCCGTAGCCGGTGACCTGGACGAAGGCTTCGTTAACGTATTCGATGGTGGCATCGAGATCGGTGATGACGATGCTCGCCGGACTCTGTTCCACTGCCAGCGACAGCTTGCGAACCCGATCCTCGGCGGCCTTGCGCTCGGTGATGTCGCGCACGATCATGCTCGTCAGCAAGCGCCCGTCCGCACCTTCGAATATTTGCGACAGCAGTTCGGCGGGGAACTTGACCTGGTTCCGGCCCACCAGCGTCAACTCGCCGCGGAAGCGGCCAGTCCGGTCGCGCTCCGCCAGGGCGGCCGCCAGGCGCGGGTCGCCGGGATCGACCACCGCTTGCCGGCCCCGTTGGCGCAGCGTCGGTTCGTCGAGCCCGAACAGGCGCCGGGCCTCGGGATTCGCCGCAAGGATGCCGTCCTCCGGGGTGGTCAGCAAGATCGCATCCAGGCTGTTGTCGAACAGCGCGCGATACTGGACTTCGCTGTGGCGCAGCGCCTGCTCGGCGGCCTGCAAATTGGCCTTGGCGCGCAGATTGACTATGCCGTAGGCAATGTCGTCGGCGAGTTCCGTCAGCAGGCGGGCTTCCTGTTCGTCGAAGGTGTTCTTCTCGCAGGAATAAATGCTCAGGACGCCGAAAACCTTGCTGCCGTCGGCCAGGGGCAGGGCGATGTTCGCGGCATAGCCGCGCGCCAGCGCCGACTCCCGCCAGGGAGCAAATGCGGGATCGACGGCGATATCGCGGCAAATCTGCGGCAAACCGCTGCGGATGGCGCGCGCCACCGGCACCTGGCCGTTTTCCGTATCCGCCCAGGTGGGATGCGTTTGCGCGTAATAGCCTTCCTCGGCCCCCGCCCAGGCCACCGGCGTGATGCTCTGTTCCGCAGTGTCCTCGGCATAGGCGATCGTGGCCAGACAGTAGCCGCCGTTGTCGACGACATTGTGCACGGCAGTCTGCAGCAATTCCTTCTCGCTGCTCGCCCGCACCAGCGCCTGGTTGCCGGCCGACAGCGTCAGCAGTGCCCGATTGACGCGGGCCAGCGTCGCAGTGCGCTCGCGCACCTGCTGGTCGAGGCTGTCGTTGAGTTCGTTGAGCTGGGACTGGATCAGCATCAATTCGCGATTCTGGTTGAGCGTGTTTTCGTACAGCGACAGCAGCAGGTTGAGGATCTGCTGCCCGCCGCCGACGATGGAATAGCGCCGGTCGCCGTAGCCCACCATTTCCTCGCGCCGCTCGTCCGCCCGCCGCCGCTCGATCGGCGCATCGAGCAGGGATCGGACGCGGACCGCCAGGCTCGCCTCGGCGAAGGGCTTGATGATGTAGGCGTCGGCGCCGCAATTGATGGCCTCGATGATGTCTTCCGGTTCCGACAGCACCGTCAGCAGGATCAGCGGAATGTTCCACAGTTCATCGTCGAACTTGATCGCACGGCACAACTGGTAGCCGTCCATGACCGGCATCTTGATGTCGCTCATGACCAGTGCCGGACGGCGTGCGCGCGCCGCCTGCAGGCCCTCCTCGCCGTTGCGCGCGACGCTCGCCGCAAAGCCGGCCCGCACCAGGGTGCGGCGCAGCAGCTCCGCCTCGACCGGGCTGTCCTCGACGATCAGGATTTCCGGCGCGGCGCCGGGCGCTTGCTCATTCATGTGGGCTCCTCGCGTTGCGCGTCGCTTCGCTGCCGATGCGGCTCTTTGCCAGCGCGACCAGGGCAGGGGCGATCTGTTCCAGTGGCAGCACGTGCTGCACCGCGCCCAGCGCCAGCGCTTCCCTGGGCATGCCGTAGACCACGCTGCTCGCTTCGTCCTGGCCAAGGGTGACGCCGCCGGCCGCGGCGATGTCCGCCATGCCTTCGGCGCCGTCGCGGCCCATGCCGGTCAGCAGAACCCCCACGGTGCCGCCGCCAAAGCGGTGGGCCGCCGCGCGCAGGGTGACGGTCACCGAGGGGCGGTGGCCGTCGCAGGGCGGCCCGTCGGAGAAAGCAAATCGGCCGCGTTCGTCGAATTCCAAATGGGCGTCGGGGGGCGCGAAATAGGCCACCCCGGCGTGCGGCAGCTCGCCTGCAGTCGCCAGGCGCACGGCGAGCGGACTGACTTCGGCCAGCCACGCCACCAAGCCGGCCAGGAAATCGTCGCCGATATGCTGGACGCACACCAGCGGCGCCGGAAAAGCCACCGGCAAAGCGGAAAGAATGCTGCGCAGCGCCTGCGGGCCGCCGGTGGATGCGCCGATCGCCACCATCTTGAGCGGCACATGCGGCGGCAACGAAACGGCCGGGGAAAGCTGCGGCACGCGCGGCGGCGCCCCGCTGCGACGGAAAACATGGACCCCTGCGACGATGCGGATCTTGCTGACCAGTTCCCGGCTCAACCGCTCCTGGTCCGCGTCGAGGATGGCACGCGGTTTCGGATAGACGTCCACCGCACCCGCCTCCAGCAGCCGGAAGACATTGGGCGAATCCGGCTCCACCGACACGCTCACCACCAGGATCGGACGCGGATACTTGTTCATCACTGCGCGGGTGAACTCCAGCCCATCCATGCCGCGCATGTGCAGGTCGGTGCAAATCACGTCCGGATTGAGTGCCGGCAGCAGGTCGAGCGCCTCCCTGCCGTCGCTGGCGGTGCCCACCACCTGGACGTCGGACGCACTGGACAACAGACGTTGCAGGATGTGCAGCGCGATGGGAGAGTCATCGACCAGCAGCACGCGGATCATGGCGCGATCAGCCGTTTCAGGGTGTCCAGCAACACGCGCTGGTCGAAGGACGGTTTGGGGATGTAGGCATTGGCCCCGGCGTCGAGTCCGCGCCGCTTGTCGTCGTCCGACGCCAGCGTCGTCACCAGGATCACCGGCATTTCCTTGTAGCGCGGCTCGGTGCGAATCCGTCGAGTAAGCGCGAGGCCGTCCATGTTGGGCATCACGATGTCCGACACCACCGCGGCGAAGGCGCGGTTGCCGAGAATGTTGATGGCGTCCACGCCGTCCACTGCGGTAACCACTTCGTAGCCGCCGTCTTCGAGAATGCGTTTCTCCATGGCGCGGATCAGGGCCGAATCCTCGGCCAGCAGCACGGCCGGCCGCGCTGTGTCGCGACGAATCTGGCGGCTTTCGCGGTCCGCAGTGCGCTGGACGATGGCCGTCTTGTGCGCCGAACGCAGCAGGTCGGCGGGGTTCAACACCGCACAGATTTCACCGCTGCCCAGCATGGTCAGCGCGGCGACGTTGCGCACGCGCTTGAGGGGCGCGCCGAGCGGCTTGGGCACCACCTCTTCCTCGTCGAGCAGATCGTCCACCAGCAGGCCCAGGCGCCCCATCCGGTCTTCGCCGACCTGAAGCACGACGCAGGCCAGCACTTCCGCTTGCGCCGCCGCTGCGCGAGCATTTTTTTCCGCCACCGCCGACAACTCCAGCAGGTCCGCCAGGCGCGCGACGATCACCGGTTCGTCGTCCAGCATCACGGCGGGACGGCCTTCGAGCGTGAAAATCTCCTCCGCACGCACGCGCCGCGAGGTCAGCACGCATTCGACCGGCAGCCCGTACCGCCGATCGCCGACGCTCGCCAGCAGCAGCCGGGTGGTGGCCAGGCTCAAGGGCAGGCGCAATTGCACCGCGAGCCCCCGCCCCGGCTGCGATTCCAGGCGGATGCTGCCCTTCAGCCGCTCGACATTGACGCGCACCACGTCCAGCCCGACGCCGCGCCCGGACAGTTCGGTGACATAACGGCTGGTGGAAAATCCGGCGGTGAAAATCAACTGCTGCAACTGGAACGGCGTCATCGCGGCGAGCGCCGCCTCGTCGGCAAGACCGCGCCGGCCCGCCTCCTGCCGGATCGCCGCCGGATCCAGTCCGCGACCGTCATCGCGCACCTCCAGCATCACCCCGGCATCCTCGCGCACGGCGCACAGACGCACCGTGGCGCGACTGGCCTTGCCCAGGCGCGTGCGCTCGCCCGGCGCTTCGACGCCGTGGTCGATGGCATTGCGGATCAGGTGCATCAGCGGGTCCTTCACTTCTTCCAGGATGCGCTTGTCGACCGTGATATCGCCGCCATCGAGCACCACGTCAACCTCCTTGCCCTGCTCCTTGGCGAGGTCGCGCGCCATGCGCGGAAACAGCGAGAACACCGTGGCCAAGGGCAGCAGGCGAATGCCATGCACCTGGTCTTCGAGCAAGCCGACCGTGGATTCCAGGCGCATGCCGTCGTCGACCAGCGCATCGCGCGCCTGCTTGAGCAGGGCGCCGAAACGCTGCGTCGTAGCCGCCGCTCGCAGTTCCGCCGCATCGCCGACGCTGCCTGCGCCATGGCGCACGGGACGATTGGGGATGCGGCGACGGCGGCCCAGCGCCGCCCAAAGGTCGAGCAACTCGTCCAGCAGCGCCCGCCGATGCTGGGTCCGCCCCTGGATCACCGACAGCTCGCCCACCTGGGTCAGCAGATCGTCCAGTTTGCGGGTCTCGACGCGCACGGTTTCGATGCGGAACGGCTCGCCGGCGGCAGGCGGCGCCGCAGCCTTGGCGTTCGCGGCAGGCGCTGCCATCGGCACGGGCTCCGTCGTCGGCGCCGTTTCCGCGGCAGGCGGTGCGGGAGAGGCAGGGAATGCGGGGGACGGCGCCGCCAGGTCGGGTGCCGCGCTGGCGGTTGCGGCGTCAGGCGCAACAGTCGGCGCTGGCGGCACGGCGCCTGAATCCGCTGCCGTCGCCGCCGATGCCTCGCCCAGCGCTTCCAGCACCCGCTGGCGCAGCGCGCCCAGCGCGACGTTCATGCGCTCGATGGTATCGGGCGTCAACGGCACCGTACCCTTGCGCGCCGCGCTGAGGATGCCTTCCAGGCCATGGGCGGTACTCTCGACCCGATGCAGGCCGAGCATGCTGGCGGCGCCCTTCAGGCTGTGGGCTTCGCGGAACGTCTCTTCCAGCAAGGCCTGGTCGGCGGGTGCCCGCTCCAGGCGCAACAGGCTGTCGTCGAGGCGCGCCAGATGCTCCTCGCTTTCCGCCCTGAACAAGCGTTGCAATTCAGCATCTTCGATCATGTCCGCGCTCCCTTGCCCGTGCCCGGCCTACGGCTCAAGCGATGGCCTTGAGGTTCTCCGCCGCCTCGTTCAGGCTCTGCACGCCGATCTTGGTCTGGCTGATGCCGGCTGCGGTTTCCCTGGCGCCGGACGCAATGCTGTTGGTCGCCTCCACGACCTGGACGAACGCAGCCGACTGCTGCTTGGCGTTGAGCATGACCTGCTGCGCGTTCTCATTGACGCTGCCGGCCATCCCGGCCAGGCTGTCGAACAACTCGGCGACCCTGGCGGCCACCTCGGTCACTTCGGCCACGGTCCGGGCGCCTTCCTCGGTCATCATGACGGACGAGTTGGCGGCCTTCTGGATGTCGCTCACCAGCAGATTGGCCTGCTCTGCCGATTTCTTGCTTTCGTCGGCCAGCTTGCGCACCTCGCTGGCCACCACGGCGAATCCCTTGCCGTGCTCGCCGGCGCGCGCGGCTTCGACCGCGGCATTCAAGGCCAACATGTTGATCTGCGCCGAGAGGTCCTTGACCAGAACCGTGATGTTGCCGATCTGCCCGGTCTGCTCGCCGAGGTGCAGGATCTGCTCGGCCATGGCGCCGATCCTGTCCTTGAGGCTGTTCATCGACGTCAGTGCGGCACGGATGGCCTCGCCACCCTGGACGGTGACGGCACCGGATTTTTCAGCCAGCGCAGCCGCGTTTGCCGCCTGCTCCGCCGAACGGCTCGACGACACGGACAATTCCTCGATGGTGGCGGAGGTCTCGTTGGCCGCCGCCGCCTGCTGGCTGGCGGTGCGCTCGTGCTGGACGATGGTGGCGGCGATTTCGCTGGCCGCGGCGGAAAGCTGCGCGGCATTGGCGGTAATCTTGCTGCTCACTGCGGCCGCCAGCCAGACCGCGATCCCGATCGCCAGGCCGACGGCGCCCAGCATGCCGTAGATGATCGAGTTGGCGACGGCGCGCATCGCCGTATCGTAGGCCTCCTGGCGCTCCGTCACGATGTCTTCCTCGCGCTGCTTGAATCGGTGCCAGAGCGCGTCCAATTCCTTTGATGCCTTCAAGCCTTCTCCGCTACGGAACCGGGCCAAGCCTTCTGTCTGCTTGCCCGCGTCCACCATGGACATGAACTGCTCGTCCAGTTTGGACAGGTCTTGCCCCACGGCCAACAGCTTGCGCAGAATCTCCTGCTGCTGTGAATCCTTGACCAGGCGACTAAGCTTTTCACCTGAATCCCTGAAGTCCTTTTCGCTGTCCAGGAGGGTCTGGCGCGAGTCCGGATTCTTCATCAGCAGATAGCCGCGCGCGGCGCGTTGCATCTTGGCCAGGCTATAGGCAAGGTCGTTGGCTTCGTCCAATACCAACTGCGAATTCTTCATCGCCATCGATGCGTGCGTCGCCTCCTGCAGGTTGACGAACACGATCCCCATGGCGCCCAGCAGCAGCAGCAGCGGAGCCAGGTAGCCCAGCAGGATGCGTTGGCGCAGTTTCATTTTCGCGAACATGGCATTTCCCCTCGATCACGTTGCTCTTCACACCTTCTCATCGACAACCCATTCCTCCCGTGCCAGCAGCGCCGGCAGGTCCAGTACCGTCATCATCCCTTCGGCATAGCGTGCAGCGCCCTTGATTTCCGCGCCGCCACTCTCGCGCAGCGCAGGCGGCGGCGCCCGCAGTTCCTCGGCGCGCAAATAGACGACGTCATGCACATCGTCCACCACGATCCCCACCGGCTGTTCGCCGCGCGTGCCGATCACGGCCTTGTTGCCGCCGACATCGGCCGTCGGCAGGTTGAGCGCGGCACGCGGGTCGATCAGGATGACGAGGTCGCCGCGCAGGTTGATGGCGCCGCGAATATGCGGCGGGCAGCAGGGGATGGGGCTGATCTGGACGACGTTGCAGAATTCCCGCACGCTCGCCAGCTCGACGCCGAATTTCTCGCCGCCCACTTCGATCACCGCCAGCCCCAGCCGGTCGCCCTCCTCGGCGACGGCAGCATCCCGCAGTGCCTGGGCGCGGACGCGGAACAGGGCGCGCGCGTCCGCCGTGGCTTCGGCGCAGAACTGACGCTCGGATGCAGGTTCTTGTTGCCCGGCCGCTTGCGCCGCATCGGCAATCGCCCGCGCTTCGGGAATGCAGGTCAGGCGCGCGACATCGAGCAGACTCACCAGTCCGTCGCCGACGCGCGCCTCGCCGGCCAGGAGATGCGCCGAGCCCGGCACGCTGCCATCGAACTGCGGCGGAGCCTGGATGGCGGCCCGCGGCAGATCGACAACCTCGATCACGTCGCTGACGATTATCCCTACCGGCACCCGGTCGGTCGCCAGCACCACCACCCGATCGCCAAGGCTGTAGGGCCGCGCCGGATGCCCGAAGCGCAGACGGAGGTCGATCACCGGCACGATGCGCCCGCGCAAGCTGAACACGCCGACGATCCACGACGGCGCCTGCTCGACGGGCGTCAGCTCGGGTAGCCAGATCGATTCCAGCACGCACGTCGCATCGACTGCAAAGCGCGCACCGTCGAGGTCGAAAATCAACAAAGCCTGTGCATCCATTCTGCGACTCCCCCAGACAGGCCATAGTAGTACTTTTGACTAAGAATAAAACAATGTCATTACAATGGATATACTACCGGGACGGTAGTAGGTCGGGCAAAACATTGACCTATGTCAAGTATGACGACACCGTGGCGATGCCGGCCTATTGCGCGAGCCATTGCGCCAGCTCACCAGCGGTCGCGTCGTAGGGCTTGACGACGGTTGCGGCGGGCATGCGGCGGACGATATCGAGCGCCGCCTGGCGCAGGCCCTGCGCACGCGACAGATTCTCGGCACGCTCGCAGAGGGCGGCCAGTTCGAGGTAGGCCGCGACGTCGCCGGGATCGAGATAAATGGTTTTTTCCAGCAGCTGTCCGGCCTGCTCGAAATCGCCGTCGAGCTGGGCGAGCTGCGCAAGCAGGAAATGCGCCTCGGCAGCGAGCGGATCGATAGCCAGCGCCTGCCGGCAGGCCTGCCCGGCCTGGCTGTATTCGCCGCGATCGGCCAACTGCCGTGCTGCCGCCAGCAAATCGCCGCTGCCCTGCGTCGCGGGTGCAGCGATTGCGGGCACCGATACCCGCTCGGTCGCCGCCCGCGGCGAAGCCTGCGCTCGCTTCAGTTTCGACATCGCGCCGCGTGGCGGACGTGCAACCGACGCGGCAGCGGCCACGCTGGCAGGGGGCGGCGTAGCGGTCCGTTGATACACCACGCCCTCGGCAAACAGTCGGCTTCGCACATTCGCCATGGCGTGGCCGATCAGTTCGGTGTGGCCGGCCATCAGGTAACCGCCCTCGGCCAGGCTCGCCGCCAGTTTTGCGGCGACAGCGGCGACGCGCCCCGCATCGAAGTAGATGAACACGTTGCGGCACAGGACCAGGTCCATGTCGCGGAATTCCACGGTCGACAAGGGCTCGCCGACCAGGTCCACAGCGCGGAAGCGCACCATGCGGCGGATGCCCTCGTCGATAGCCCATTCGTCCTTGATCCGACGGAAATAGCGCTGTTGCAGTTGCGGCGGCGTCATGCGAAACGACCATTGCCCGTAACGTCCCCGCACCGCCTTGGCCAGTGCCGCTGCGTCGATATCGACGCCGAGGACGAGTATTTCCCAGCCATCGCGTCGCGGCAGCAGCAGATCGACCAGCATGGCCAGCGAATAGGCCTCCTCGCCGCTGGCACAACCAGCGCTCCACAGGCGCAGCGTCTTGCTGGCGCGACGACGCTCGATCAGTTCCGGCAGCAGCCGCAGGCGCAGCAGATCGAACTGGCCGTGGTCGCGAAAAAAATAGGTCTCGCCGCTGACGCGCGGCGGCGCATCAGTGATGCGCGGCTTCGCTGGCACGATATATCCCGGCGACGGCGCGCAGAATGGACGCCGCGCCCGGCACGGTAGCGCGTTGATTCGTCGATTGAAACGAGCCGTTGGTGCCTGGAACCTCCACATTACCTCCCAGAAGTCGGACAAGAAATGCCGCGCGCGTATGCCGTTCTTATGGACAGATAATAGCCCGTGTCGGCAATATTTCAAGAACGACGGCATAGCGCCGCCGTTGACCTCGGCGGGCGACAGGCATCGTGCGCAGCAGGCGCCGCGATGGCGAAGGCGATTCACTGCCCTCGATGCGCCACGGCGAAAGTCGGTGCTGCCACCACGGCAGCCAGGGGCAAACGCCCGCGGGCTGGCGAACCGAAAGGGGCCGCCTTGCTTTTCCGCCCGGACTAGCCGGCAACGCGCCAGCGCGGCTTGAGCAGATGCGGTTCGGCGTGCTCGTCGAGCACGGCGGCGCGCAGGCGGGCGACGGCCTGGGCGCGAATCTGGCTGATCCGTCCCTCGCTCAGCCCGAAGCGGATGCCGATCTGGCTCAGAGTCATTTCTTCGACGTAATAGGCGCTCAATACCTCGCTCTCCCGCGCGCTGAGATCGCTGATCGCGCGCAGCAGGCGCCGTTGCAGTCCGCGCCGCTGCAAGGCGGCGACCGGGTCGGAACCGCTCGCCGCGCACCAGCCGATGAAATCGCGGCCCTCGTCGCCGGTGTCGAAATCCTCCAGCGACAGCAGCGAGTAGTCGTGCGCTTCCTGCAGCAGCGCCTGGTAGTCCGTCAGGGACATGCCCAGCCGCAGCGCCACCTCGTTTTCTCCCGGCTGGCGTCCCAGCGCATGGCACAGCTCACCGATGGCGCCTTCCACCCGCCGCATATCGTGGCGCACGCGACGGCTGCCTGGGTCCTGCCGGCGCAGGCTGTCGATCATGGCGCCGCGCACGCGCTGCGCCAGGTAACTGCGGAACTGGCCCTGGGCGTCCTGGTGCGAGGCCTGGAGCAAGGCGGAGAGCAGGCCGAGATACCCCTCCTGCAACAAGTCGTCGAGTTCGACGGAAGGAGGCAGCTTGCGCACCAGCGAAAGCGCCACGGAACGCACCAGGGGCCCGTAGCGTTCGATGAGCTGTTCGCATTCTTCCGCGGAAAGGGGTTTCGCAGCCATAGCGCAGTCTAACTTCTGGGCGGCCGAACGGGGATAGCGTGCCGAGCGCCGCATTGTCCGCGCCGAATGCCGCGGACTATCGAAATGCTTCCGTCCAGATCAGAACCACACAGACAAAGACCACCACCTCGCTGACCGTCGCGCCCAGCAGCGCGGCCCGGGTTACGCGGGTGGGCGCGAAGATGACAGCCAGCAGGAAACCGATGGCAAACAGCGGCGCGAGCAGAACCCGCAGCGGCGACAAGGACGACCATGTACCGAACAAGGACGTCGCGTCCACGCTGCGGGGCATGAGATGCATCATCAACGCGGCGATGCCCGTCGGGAGGCCTGGAACAGTGCTACGACTTCCCAGGCACGAGATCGGCCGAGGTGCCTGTCTGGGTTTCCGCTTCGCGGGCAGGTGCTCTGCATGCCTGGGACGCCGCTTCGCGGGCAGGTGCTCTGCATGCCTGGGACGCCGCTTCGCGGGCAGGCAACGACGGCTGGGCGATCAGGCCGCGCGCCTGTGCCATGCAGGCCTCGCGCACGGCCGGATCGAGCGCCTTGAGCCAGCGCGCGGGCAGGGCCTCGCGACCGTAGAGGGCGCCGGCCAGCATGCCGGCGATGGCGCCGGTGGTGTCGGCGTCGCCGCCGCGATTGACGACGTCGACCAGGCAGTGCTCGAAGCCGCCGACATCGACCACCGCCTGCAGCACCGCCTGCATGGTTTCCACCACCCAGCCGCTGGGGTTTTCGCGCCGCGGCCGGTCGCGGAAGGCGTAGGCGGGATGGGCGGCGACCAGCGGCCGGATGCGCTGGCGAAACACCTGTTGCAGCGAATCGCCACGCAGGAAATCCTGCACCGAGAGCGCGAGGAATTCGCAGGCGGCGTCGGACATCGCGTTGTGGTGGGTGACATGGGCCTGGGCGCGACAGGCGGCGCGCACCTCGGCTTCGGGCCGGCCGAAGGTGGCCAGGGCCACCGGCAGCACGCGCATCGCAGCGCCGTTGCCGGCGTCATGGTCGGAGGCCGGCGCCTCGGGCTCGCCGGTGTTGCGGAAGCGGATCAGGTTGCGCCGCACGGTGTTGCCGATATCGACCGGCCTGGCGCGCATCCAGGCATCGAAGGCGCGGGCGCAGGCCAGCGCTTCGATCCTGCCGTCATGGGCGAGAATCGCCTGACCCAGCGCCAGCGCCATGCCGGTGTCGTCGGTGACCTGGCCGGGCGCCAACCGCAGCCAGCCGCCGCCGCCGATCTCGCGATGCACGCCGTGGTGATGGGCGATCTCGCGCGGCGTCATGAATTCGACCGTGGCGCCGAGCGCATCGCCCAGCGCGAGGCCAAGGTAGGCGGCCTCGGCCCGCGCCAGGACCGCGGCCGGGTCCGGGCTCACCGGCTCGGGTAAGCGACCACGATGTCTTCGTCGCGCACGATGTACTGGCAGGCCAGGCGCCATTCGGTGGGCGGCAGGTCGTCCACGTACATCTGGTCGATCTGGGCCTGCGAGATCTTGCCCAGGCCCTTCAACACCGTGACCTCGCGGGCGTTGAGCGGGCCGCCCATGTGGCCGTACTTGTTGCGGCTGGCCGGATCGATGCTGCTGACCTTGACCAGGCAGGTGCCGCATTCGCCGTCGCCGCAGGAGAAGTCGATCGGGATGTGGTTCTCCTTGGCCAGTTCAAGTATGGTCTTCTTGTGGCTGCCGGCGACGGCATAGACGGTCTTGTCCTTGTGCAGGGGGCTGGAAAAAGTGACGTTGGCCATGGTGGGCTCCGGTGGAAAAAATGGGTCAGGCCGGCTTGACGACGATGGTGCCGCCCAGCACCTGGGCCTGGCAGGCGAGGCGATGGTGGCGCGGCGCCAGGTTGTCCTTCAGCACCTGCTCCTCCAGCACCGAGGGCGCGGCCAGGTGCTCGTGGCCGGAGACGATCTTGGTCAGGCAGGTACAGCATTCGCCCTCGCGGCAGCCGTAGGTGATGCCGGCGCCGACTTTTTCCGATACTTCGATCAGACGGGTGCCGGCGGGCACGGTGAGGGTGATGCCGATATCCTGGAAGGTGACGGTGGCTTTGGGCATGAGGATTCTCGGTAGATTGAAAGCGGGTCAGCGGCAACCGGGCCCCGCAACCTCAGGGCGTGCAGCCGCAAGCACGGGGATCTGCGCCATGACGGCAGGCTTCGAGGTTCTCGTCGGGCACGTCCTTGAGCCCGATCCAGGCGTGCACCGCCGTGGCGTCAAAGCCGACTCTGCGTTCCTCGCCGACTTGCAGCAGCGGCCGGCGGATCAGCAGCGGGTTGTCGCGCAGCAGGGCCAGCGCGGTCGGCTCGTCGAGTTCTTCGGGCACGATCTCGCCGGACTTGATCGCCGGCGCGGCGCGGTTGAACCACTGCGCAACCGGCAGCCCACCAAAAAACTTGAGCAGCGCCAGGTTGCTCCAGGGCGTGTGGCGCAGATCGCGTGCCTGCACCCGATGGCCCGAAGCGGCCAGCAGCGCCTTCTGCCGTGCATTGCCCGAACAGCCGGTCTTTTCGAAGAAGGTGATGGTGGCCATGCTCAGCGCGCCGCGATTTCGGCTTGCGCCGCCGCCCAGCGCTCGGGCGGGATGCCGGTCAGCGAGCCGGGCGGATTCATTTCCGTGCCGAGTTCGTCGAGGATCGCGCCTTCGATCGGGCAGATCGCCACGCACTGCGCATCGGCGAAATCACCGAGGCATTCGGTGCATTTGTCGGCGTCGATCAGGAAGTGCGGCTTGGCTTCGTAGATCGCCTGGTTCGGGCATAGCGGCGCGCAGGCAAAACAGTTGACGCAGCTTTCGATGATTTCAAGGGCCATGGTGATGTCCTCAGGCGCGCTTGGCCGCGACGGGAGGGGCGTCGAGTTTCCCCGCCGCCAGCATTTCCTGCCAGACCGCCATCACGGCTTCCTCGATCGGCTCCAGGGCATGCTCGCCGTTGGGCTGGATGCCGGCGGCTTCGAGGCTGCCCCAGGGCTCGTAACCGATCTTGGAGCAGAGCACCACTTCGCAGTCGACCAGGGCCTTGATGGTCTTGTCGAGCACCGATTCGCCGTCACCGCAAGTTTCGTCGCCGGCGCAGTACTGCTCGGCCTTGCGGTGGCCGACGAACTTGGCGCCCTCGGCGGAAGCTTCATAGACCAGGAATTCCTTGGCGTGGCCGAAATGCACCGCGACCAGGCCGCCCTTCGCTGCCACGGCCATCAACACGCGCCGTCCCACCGGCGCCAGCGCGGTGCGTCCCTCCGGGAACTCTCGAAGTGCCTTCGTCGCGCGCGGCATGAACTGCACCACCTGCGGCGCCGCAGGTGCATGCGCCTTGGCGCGCTTGGCCTCCAGTTCCGCCGTGACCTTGGCGCGCAGCTCGGCGCGCACGGCCATCGCGGCTTCGTAATCGATCTCCATGGCCTCGATCTTGTCCAGGGTGAATTCGTCGCCGCGGTCCTCGCCGAGCAGGCCCACCGCGTCGGCGCGGCACTGGCGGCAGTGGCGCATCATGTTCATGTCGCCTTCGCAGGCGTCCTGCAGCGCCTTGAGTTCGGCCGGGCGCGGGCTGCGCTGCCCCATCACGCCGTAGAAGGTGCCGTGCTCGGCCTCGGCGATCAGCGGCATGACGTTGTGCAGGAAGGCGCCCTTGGCCTTGACGATCTTCGACACCTCCTTCAGGTGCTCGTCATTGACGCCGGGGATCAGCACCGAGTTGACCTTGACCAGGATGCCCTTCGCGGTGAGCATCTCCAGCCCCTTCTGCTGCTGCGCGATGAGGATCGCGGCGGCCTCGCGGCCGTGGATGCGTTTGTTGTTCCAGAAGATCCACGGATAGATCTTGGCGCCGACGTCCGGATCGACGCAGTTGATGGTGATCGTCACGTGGTCGATGTTGTGCTTCGATAATTCCTCGACATGCTGCGGCAGCGAAAGGCCGTTGGTGGAGACGCAGAGCTTGATGTCGGGTGCCTTCGCCGCCAGTTGGCGGAAGGTTTCGAAGGTGCGCTCGGGATTGGCCAGGGGATCGCCGGGGCCGGCGATGCCGAGCACCGTCATCTGCGGAATCGTGGCGGCGACGGCAAGGGTTTTCTTCACCGCCTGATCGGGCGTCAGCAGTTCGGAGACGACGCCGGGGCGCGACTCGTTGGCGCAGTCGTACTTGCGGTTGCAGTAGTGGCACTGGATGTTGCAGGCCGGCGCCACCGCGACGTGCATGCGGGCGAAGTAGTGGTGGGCGTCTTCGGAATAGCAGGGATGGTCCTGCACCTTGGCGCGGATTGCGTCCGACATGCCGCCCATCTGGTCGGCAGTGGAGCCGCAGCTGCCGGCGCTGCAGCCGCCGGCCTTGGGCGAAGGGGATTCGATGACAGGCAGATCCATGGCGGGCTTCCCTTGAGCTTCCCTCGGGGGTGGGGTACTCGCTGTTCAGCAACCGCCATGCCATGCCGCGAGATTCCATCAACGCACTGAAATAAATGGATTTTTTCAGCCAGACAAAGATGTCGCAAACGCGACATTGGCACGATGCCGACGCCGCGACCGCAGCGCACGGCGAGCGCGAACCGGCAACGGCTGGGCGTTCGGGCTAGCGGCCGCCCGCGACGTCGATCGTGGCGCCCGTCGTATAGGACGCCTCGTCCGACAACAGCCAGAGCACGGCACGGGCCACCTCTTCGGCGGTGCCGCCGCGCTGCATCGGTACCGCGCTCTTGACCCGGTCGACGCGATCGGGGTCGCCGCCGCGGGCATGGATCTCGGTGTAGATCAGGCCGGGGCTGACGGCATTGACGCGGATGCCCTCCGCGGCCACTTCCTTCGCCAGGCCGATGGTCAAGGTATCGATCGCCGCCTTCGACGCCGCGTAGTCGACCTACTCGTTGGGCGAGCCGAGACGGGAGGCTCGCGACGAGAGATTGACGATGGCGCCGCCCGAGCCGCCATGCCGGGTCGACATGCGGCGTACGGCTTCCCGCTGGCTCAGGTAACTGATGCAAACGGCGTAGCCGCGCTGCGCCGCCAGGCGGGCGACGGCGGCGCCGATGCCGCGCGAGCCGCCGGTGACGACCAGCACCTCGCTCATGCCGGCATGGCCGAAAGATCGACCGCGTAGCCGCGCGAGGCGCGCACGCCGTCGATATGCACCGCCGCCAGCACGCCGGCGCGTTCCAGGGTCTTGATGATGCGCGAAATGGTCTCGAAGCGCAGGTCGGTGATGTCGGCAATGTCCTGGCGCGCGGGCAGCACCACCCGGCCGGCGCCATCGGCCAGCAGCCGGACCAGGCCGAGCACCCGGTCGACGGCCTGGCCCCCGCGCAGCGCCACCAGGTCGGCGGCGCGCCTTTGCGCCTTGGCCAACGATTCGAGCAGCGACGCGCTGGCCGCAGCGGCGTCGCCCTCGGGCCAGGGCGACAGCTCGCACTGGGTCAGCGCCGTCGCGTTGAAGGTATAGGCGCCGAACAGCAAGGTTTCGCAGCCGACGATGTCGCCGGCAATCGCCAGGCTGCCGAATACGGAATGCCCGGCCGACGTCGTCGAGTCGAGCCGGACGACCCCCTGTCGCACCCGCCATGCCCGGCCTGCGTCGCCACTGCGCCAGAGACCCTTGCCGGGCTCGAAGGCCAGCGAACGGCGCAAGTCGGATAACTTGATTGGAGTGAACGTGTTCGAGGAATTCATCTCTTGGCCCTTTCCAGTGCAGCCGAACGCAGGCGGAAAATCGGATTCCGGACTCGACGCCGCGCAGCGGGACGCGACTCGCGACGGCGCAATTGTCCTCCCGAATTGAATAATTGTGCACCGCGCGGATTAAGCGCTGCTTAATTCTGGATCAAGCGGCGTCGGCGATGCTATAAATATTCGGACCGGCCCGCCGCCGGAACCTGATCCGGGGAGACACCATGAATCCTGCCTGTCGCCATCTGCACGCACTTGTCGCCGCGACCTTGATCGCCGCTGTCGCGAACGTCGCAAAGGCCGACGAGAACAGCGTTTCGCGCGAAGCCGAGTACCTGCGCCTGCACGACAGCGCGCTCGCTTTCGCCAAGACTGTGGAAGTCAGGGCCGAGCGCTATGCCGGTCTGCGTGCGGTGGACATGGACCAGGTCCGCCGCCTGATCGCCCAGTCGGAACAGGCCGCGCAACTGCGGCAATTTGACGCGGCGAGCATGCACGCGCGCCAGGCCTACGAGATGCTGCGCGCCGCGATTACCGGCGCGGTCGCCGAGGACAAGCAGCAGCGCGGCAACTGACTGTCTCGACAGGGGGCGCCTATCGCCGGTAGCTGGAGCCCGGTGAGGTTTCAGCCGGAATTCACATCAATCAACAGGCGAAGCGTGACGCATCAAGATATCAAGACAGTGCACGCCTGTCCGCAGGCATAATGGCTCACAAATTTTGCCATCTGCAGTCGAACGGCAATTCCCGCGCAAACAAGCTATTGGCTTGTAGCACATGGGGCGCAATTCAGGAAAGGTCATGAACTTGGTATCCAGGCAGTTCAATCTTGATTTGAATGGCGGGTTGGGCGATTTTTATTCATCTAAGGTGACTGCGGCGATTGAGAAATTGTCCGCGGCATCCGGAACGGAATCTCGCGGTGCAATCTTCACCCGACCTGAAGTTGTTGATTTTGTTCTCGACCTGGTCGGATACACAGAGGATCTGCCCTTGGCAAAGCTCCGACTGCTGGAGCCTTCATTCGGTGGAGGAGACTTTCTCCTGCCTGCCGTGGGCCGCTTAGTAAGAGCGTGGCGAGCCAGGAAAACGTCGGGATCTGCGCTAGATGATCTGGGCGAGGCAATCCGGGCCGTAGAGTTGCACCGTGAAACCTTCAAATCCACGCGCGCGGCAGTGATGGCCATGCTGGAGCAAGAGGGCTTGACGCAGCAAACTGCTGTCGATCTCGCTGACCGCTGGCTGGTGCAAGGTGATTTTCTGCTGACTGCCCTCAATGGCCAGTTCGACTTCGTCGTTGGGAATCCACCCTACGTGCGCCAGGAACTGATTCCGGCCCCCTTGCTGGCAGAGTACCGCGGCCGCTATCAAACGATGTATGACAGGGCCGATCTCTATATCCCGTTCATCGAGCGGTCGCTTTCTGCTCTCTCGAAGGAGGGCAGCCTGGGTTTCATCTGCGCCGATCGCTGGATGAAAAACCGCTATGGCGGACCGTTACGCAGTCTTGTCGCCGAGCAGTTCCATTTGAAAGTCTATGTCGATATGGTCGATACGCCGGCCTTCCACTCCGAAGTAATTGCTTATCCCGCCATCACCATCATTAGCAGGGAGGCTCCAGGCGCGACACGCATCGCCCATCGGCCAGCCATCGACCGGGCCACGTTAACCAAACTGGCCGAAGCCCTGCGCAGGCGATCACTGCCGAAAGACACCACCTCGGTCCGCGAACTGGCCCAAGTTCCCAACGGCGCGGAACCGTGGTTGCTCGAATCTTCAGATCAGATGGCGCTGATCAGACGGCTTGAGCGGCAGTTTCCGACACTGGAAGAGGCAGGCTGCTTGGTGGGTATCGGTGTGGCGACCGGAGCGGACCAAGCCTTCATCGGCGAGTTCGACACCCTTGATGTCGAACCGGATCGCAAGCTTCCCTTGGTGACGACTCGCGACATCCTTTCCGGAGAAGTGAAATGGCGAGGCCAAGGCGTGGTAAATACATTCGCCGACGCTGGCGGCCTTGTAAATCTGAAGGAATACCCGCGTCTCCATCGTTACCTTGAGGCGCGGCAGGAGGTGATTGCTGGCCGCCACTGCGCCCAGAAATCGCCGACCAACTGGTATCGCACCATCGACCGAATTACTCCGTCCCTTGCGAAGAAGCCCAAGCTCTTGATCCCCGACATCAAGGGCAAAGCCCATGTAGTTTTCGAGGAAGGAAATCTGTACCCGCATCACAATCTTTACTACGTTACGTCCGAAACATGGGACTTGCGGGCGCTGCAAGCCGTGATGCTCTCAGCAATCACCCGTCTATTCGTGGCGACGTACTCAACCAAGATGCGAGGCGGCTTTCTCCGATTTCAGGCGCAATATCTCAGACGCATTCGACTACCGCACTGGCAAAGCGTTCCCTCATCGTTACGGCTAGAGTTGGTCGATGCCGCTGTGAAAAGAGACTTGCCGGCGTGCGACCGTGCAGCGTTCGCGCTGTACGGTCTGAACCACGAAGAAAGATCCAGCCTTGGAGGCAATGGAGACTAGATGGCTCTCGATCTCGTTGATTACGAAAAAAAGGCGCGCAAGGCGGTAAAGACTTTCTGGATAAAGCGTAAAGCCGCAACACAAAAACAGATCGAATCCGGTAAGGCGGACCAAGGCGAACGCGCAGGCGTAACTAGCGGCAAGAATATGGATGGATTCGTTGCCCTCGTCGTAGATATCGTGCGGGCAAACGGACTGGCCCGTGCTCAGATTCATCAGAAGCGGGCCGTGCTGACACTACCGGGTTACTTCAGACCGACCAAACTATGGGATCTTCTCGTCATCCACAAGGGTGAACTGATCGCCGCAATTGAATTGAAGAGCCAGGTCGGCCCCTCTTTTGGCAACAACTTCAACAATCGTACCGAGGAGGCCATCGGCACTGCCCATGATCTGTGGACAGCCTACCGTGAAGAGGCTTTCGGAAAACAGCCGCGCCCCTTTGTCGGATGGCTGATGATGGTCGAAAATGCCGCCAAATCCAGATCGCCGGTTCGGGACGCGTCACCGCACTTCCCGGTTTTCGAGGAATTCAAGAACGCGTCTTACCTCGAACGATATGACCTGTTGTGCCAAAAACTTGTGCAAGAACAACTCTACACAACCGCGGCCCTCATCACGTCGAAACGCGATTCCAGCGGAGCTGGTGAGTTTTCCGAGATGTCGTCCATGACAGGGCTCAGGACATTCGTTACCGCGCTGGCTGGCCACGTGGCTGCCGAGGCCGCGCGACTCGGGTGACCACTACGCCGCGCCGGCCGGGGCTAGCCAACACGACATCCGGCGCCAGACCGGGAGCGCCCTCGTCGTTCATCCGCAATTCGCCGCTGAAGACGACCTCACCGATTTCGTAGCGCTGGCTCGTTGCCGCGCTACATTTCCTCAGGACTTCAGTTCGCCGTCCAGCTGCGCCAGCCAGGCGTCGATGCGGTCTTCGCTCAGCGCCGTCTGGCTGACCTGGTCCAGCGCGAGGCCGACGAAGCGGCCGTCGATCAGTGCCTGCGAGGCCTTGAAGCGGTAGCCTTCGGCCGGCCAGGCGCCGATCACGCGGGCGCCGCAGGCGAGTACCGCGTCATGAAGCAGGATCAGTCCATCGACGAACTCGCCGCCGTACTTCTCCTGCTCGCCGAGACCGAACAGGGCGACGGTCTTGCCCGCCATGTCGCGGCCCTGAAGACGCGGCAGGAACTCCTCCCAGCTCTCCAGTGCGAGCCCCGCCGAGAGGCCGGGCAGTTCGCCGTCGCCGTAGGTCGGCGTGCCGAGGATCAGGACCTCGTGGGCGAGGAACTGCTCGACACTGACGCGGTTGATGTTGAGCGGCGTCGCCGCCCGCTCGCCGAGCTTCTGCGCGATCTGCTTGGCGACGCGCCGGGTGCGGCCGGTGTCGGTGCCGAAATAGATGCCGATCTTCGCATTCATCAGAGCTGCTTGACCTCGATGTTGAGCGTCTGGATGCGGTAGGCGATCTGGCGCGGCGTCATGCCCAGCAGCCGCGCCGCGCGCGCCTGGACCCAGCCGGCCTGTTCCAGCGCGGCAACGACGCGCTGGCGCTCGCTCTGGTCGGCGCCGGGATCCAGTTCATCCGCGTCGGCCTCGCCCGACGGCGGGCTGGCGCGAACAGTCGGCGCTGGCGCCACGGCGCTGTGCACACTGCGGCCGTGGCTGGCGCGCGGTTTGTCGATGCGGATCAGGTCGACATCGATCTCGCCGTTCATCGACATCACGGCGGCGCGCTCCAGGCAGTTTTCCAGCTCCCGTATATTGCCCGGCCAGGCGTGTTGCGCCAGGCGGCGCTGGGCGGCAGCGGTGAGGGACAGCGCGCGGCCCTGCACGCCGCCCAGGCGTTCGAGCAGGTGGCGGGCGATTTCCGGCAGGTCTTCCATGCGCTCCCGCAGCGGCGGCGGCAGGATCGGCATGACGTTGAGCCGGTAGTACAAGTCCTCGCGGAAGTCGCCGCTCTCCACCGCCGCTTCGAGGTCGCGATGGGTCGCCGCGATCAGCCGCACATCGACCTTGATCGTGCGGCTGCCGCCGACGCGCTCCAGTTCGCCTTCCTGCAGCACGCGCAGCAGCTTGGCCTGGAAGGCGGGCGAAATCTCGCCGATCTCGTCGAGGAACAGCGTGCCGCCGTCGGCCATTTCGAAACGGCCCTTGCGCGAATTCACGGCGCCGGTGAAGGCACCCTTCTCGTGGCCGAAGAGTTCCGATTCGAGCAGGTTTTCCGGCAGCGAGGCGCAGTTGAGGCGCACGTACGGGCCGCGCGCGCGGGACGAGTTGTAGTGGATGGCATTGGCGATGAGTTCCTTGCCGGTGCCGGTCTCGCCGCGGATCAGCACCGTGGTCGGCCATTTCGCGACCATGCGGATCTGCTCGAAGATGCGCCGCATCGGGCCGGAGTGGCCGACCATGTTGTCGAAGCCGTGCTTCTGCCGCACGGTGCGGCGCAGGGTGTCGCGCTCCTCGGCCAGGGCCTTGTGCTCGCGCTCGACTTCGAGCGAGAGGCGCACGTTCTGGCCGATCAGGTTGGCCACCATCTCGACGAAACGCACCCGCTCGTCGAGCAGGCCCTCGTCGGGCTCGTCGGGCTGCACCGCGAGCACGCCCTGCAGCGCGCCGCCGACCTGGATCGGCGCGGCGATGAAGGGCAGTTCCTTGTCGTAGAGCCCGAGCCGGTTGAGGAAGCGCGGCTCTTCGCCGAGGCGCGCGATGGCCACGGTGCGGCCGCCTTCCAGCATCATGCCGATGACGCCTTCGCCGGGCTGGTAGCGCACCGGCGAATACTCTTCGCTGTCGAGGCCATGCACGGCATGCACGGTGAGGTCGCCGGCGTCGGGATCGACCACGCTGACCATGCCGCGCGTCAGATGGCCGGTGATCTCCAGCGTGCGCAGAACCTCGCGCAGCGTCTTGTGAAAATCCAGGGAACGCGAGAGCACCTGCGAGACGCGGAACAGCGTCTCGTATTGCGTGCGCAGCAGCAGGGAGGTGCGCGGATCAGTCACCGAACAGCCCTCCCCCCAACCCCCGCCCCGCGGGCGGGGGTGACGATGGTTCGCCGCTACGCGGCTCCGTGGTTTGGCTGCGCCCCCTGGGGGCGGCCCGGCGTGGGGCGCTCATACGTGTCGCTTCACCGGCAGTACCACGCGCACCCGGCAGCCGGCGGACTTTTCGGGGTCGATCGCCACCGTGCCGCCATGGTCGGCGGCGACCTGCTGGGCCACGGCGAGGCCGGTACCGAGGTGGCGGTGGCCCTCGCGCTTGGTGGTGTAGAAGGGCTCGAAGACCTTGAGCTGCTGCGCCGGCGGAATTCCGGGACCGCTGTCTTCGATGGCGATCTCGATGCTGCCCAGTTGCGCCCGGGTGATCACCGCCAGCTCGCGTTCGCGCCAGCCGCGCGCGCTCATGGCCTCGATGGCATTGTCGATCAGCGCCTTGAACAGCGAGCGCAGCTTATTCGGATAGCCCTGCAGCGCGGGCAGCATGGCCTGCGGCTTCCAGCCGACGCGGATGCCGGCGGCGAGCAGGCGGACGGTAGCGAGATCGAGCACGTCGCGCAGCAGTTCGTTGACGTTGATGACACCTTCCGCCTCGCGCGTTTCGGCCGGGATCATGGCACGCAACTCGGCCAGGGCCTGCTGGCCGGTGGCCATGGCGTCGGCCAGCGCCACCGCCATCGGGTCGCCCTCACCGTTGCGCCGCGCCAGCATGCCGACCACCGAGGCCATCATGTTGAGCGGCCCCTCCAGGCGGAAGGTCGCCGCCGAGAGGCTTTCGCGCAGCGCCGAGACGCGGTCCTCCTCGGCCATCACGGCCTGCAACGCGGCCACCCGGGCCTTTTCCTGCTGCGCCCGCAGCCCGGTGATTTCCTTGGCCACCAGCAACAGGTAATCGCGCCCGCCGCCGGCGAAAAATGCGTCGGCGGCGCTGTCGTCCTCGCGCACCCGGCTGCCGGAGCAGGAGTACCAGCGCGGCGGCTTGCCGCCCGGCAGGTCGAGCCGCACCTCGCGGTCGAGGAAGGCGTAGCCGGAACTGCGGCGGCCGTTCGCCGCCTCGGTTTCCAGCCCGGCGCGGATCGCCGTCATCAGCATCGGCGCCGGCTCGGCCATGCCCAGGTCGGCCTGCAGCTTCTTGTATTCCTGGTTGTCGAGCACCACGCGGTCATCGACGTCAAGCAGCGCGATCACCATCGGCGCCGCGTCGACCACCGATTCGATCAGCGCCTTCTGGTTCTTCACCTGGCATTCGAGGCGATGCATGGCGGTGATGTCGCGATGCATGCCGAGGTAATTGAGGATCTCGCCGCCGGCATCCACCACCGGCGAGATGCTCAGCTCGGCGAGGTATTTGCTGCCATCGCGCCGGCGGTTGATCAGGCGCCCGCTCCAGGCCTCGCCGCGCGAGATGTTGTGCCACAGCGACTTGTACACCTCGGGCGGCGTGGTCTTGTTGGAGAGGATGGATTCGTTCCTGCCGATGGCCTCCTCGGCGCCGTAGCCGGTGACGCGGGTGAAGGCCGGATTGACGTAGAGGATGTTGCCGTGCACGTCGGTGATCGAGATCGCCGTGTCGGCCTGGTCCACGGTATGCAGGAACACCCGCGGGTGGATGCCCGGCGACACCGCATCGGCAAGCGGCGGCTCGCCCTGGAATTGTTTCTTCGTCATCTCGCACCGTCCCTGAATCAAACGCTTCCAGGGTCTTGAGCAGGTTCCGTGCCGCCCTTGATTTGACGTCGGCTTTTCCACGACTTTGTAGTGTTTGTAGGACTTGCGACACAGCCGGGAGTCGGCGCCGGCGACACGCCGACGATCGCCATGGGAAGAAAAACCCCCATGCTGGTGCGGGGTTGGATGCGCATGCACGGCTTTGGTGTGCACTGCAACACGCGGTGGCACAGAACATGCGAAGCATGCCTCAAACAGGTCATTCACCCGATCATGAACGTCCCGCAAACCCTTCCTGCCGATGCCGTCGCAATCAAGCCGCGGACCCTGATGCACGGCGTGATTCTCGGCGCCTTCTGCCTCGGCTTCGGCATGGTGCTCGCCGTCACCGCCCGCATCACGGCCGCCGACATCGCGGCGCGCGCGCTGGAGGATAGGCAGAACTCCTTGAGCCAGGTGATTCCGCGCAGCCTCCACGACAACGATCCGGTCAGCGACAGCTTGCCGATGAAGAATGGCCACGGCCGCGAAATCACCGTCTACCGCGCCCGCAAGGGCGGCAAGGTGACCGGCGTCGCCTACGAGATCTTCGGCACCGGCTATGCCGGCGAGATGAAGCTGATGCTGGGGCTGTCCGCCGACGGCAAGGTGCTCGGCGTGCGCGTGCTGGCGCACAAGGAAACGCCGGGGCTGGGCGACAAGATCGAGGTCAAGAAGGGCGACTGGATCCTGCGCTTCGACGGCCTGGCGCTGGGCAACCCGCCGGCCGAGCGCTGGAAGGTGAAGAAGGACGGCGGCCAGTTCGACCAATTCGCCGGCGCCACGATCACGCCGCGCGGCGTGCTCGGCGCGATCCGCGACGGCCTGGAATTCTTCGCCGCGAACAAGGCAACTTTGCTGGAAGCGAAATGAGCAACAACAACTACACCACCATCGTCAAGGATGGCCTCTGGGACAACAACGGCGTGTTCAGCATGCTGCTCGGCATGTGCCCGGCGATGGCGATGACCACCAGCGCCACCAACGGCTTCGGCATGGGGCTGGCCACCGCCGCGGTAATGGCGGTGTCGAGTTTCCTGGTCGCCGTGTTCCGCAACCGCATCACCCAGGAAGTGCGGATTCCCGTCTACATCCTGATCGTCGCCGCCATGGTGACCCTGGTCGACCTGGCGATGAACGCCTGGCTGCACGAGTTGTACAAGGTGCTGGGCCTGTTCATTCCGCTGATCGTGTCCAACTGCCTGCCGCTGGCCCGGCTGGAATCCTTCGCCGCCCGCCAGCCGGCCTTGCCTTCCCTGCTCGACGGCCTGTTCATGGGGCTCGGCTTCACCCTCGCGCTGACCGCGATCGGCGCGGTGCGCGAAATCGTCGGCGCCGGCACCCTGTTCGCCGACGCCTCCCTGCTCTTCGGCCCGGCCTTCAAGGTCATCGAACTGCGCCTGGTGCCGGCCGACATGGGCGTGCTGATGATGATCCTGCCGCCCGGCGGCTTCCTCGTCACCGGCCTGCTGGTGGTGGTCAAGCGCCTGCTCGATCTGCGCGCCGGCAAGGAGATCCAGATGGCCGGCGCCCACAGCGTGGCCTGAGGAAAGATCATGAGCGCTCCCTCGCACACCATCGAAGGCATCGCCCGCGTCGTCAGCGTCAGCGGCGCCGTGGCCTGGCTCGAACCGGAGCAGACCAGCAGTTGCGGCAGTTGCGCTTCCGCCGCACAGTGCGGCGCAAGCGCCACCGGCATCGGCACCATCGCCAGCCGCAACGCCGCGCGGCGCTTTCCCATGGACAACGGCGCCGGTCTCGGCGTCGGCGAGCGCGTCGTGGTCGGTGTCGATGACCGGGCGCTGATCAAGGCCTCGCTGACCGCCTACGCCCTGCCCCTGGTCGCCGCCTTCACCGCCGCCGGCCTGGCCGAAAGCGCCTGGGGCAACGACCTCGCCACCCTCGCCGCGATGGCGGCCGGCCTCGGCGCGGGCCTGCTCGCGGCACACGTCGGCGCGCGCCGCCTGTCCGCGCGAGGCGAGTTGGCGCCGCGCTTCCTGCGTCGCGCCCGGCCCGGCGAAACCTGTGGGACGGATAGGCCATGAAAGATTTCGTCTTGATGATGATCGGTGCGGCCCTGGTCAACAACGTGATCCTGGCCCGCTTCCTCGGCCTCTGCTCGTTCATGGGCGTCACCACGCGGATCGACACGGCGGCCGGCATGGGCCTGGCGACCACCTTCGTCATCACCGTCTCGTCGATGGCCGACTGGGCGGTCCAGCACTACCTGCTCGACGCCTACGGGCTGGGCTACCTGCGCACCGTGACCTTCATCCTGGTGATCGCCAGCGCGGTGCAGTTCACCGAAATGACCATCAAGAAAGTCTCGCCGACCCTGTTCCAGATGCTCGGCATCTACCTGCCGCTGATCACCACCAACTGCGCCGTGCTCGGCGTCGCCCTGCTGCTGGTCGAAGGCCACCTGAGCTTCATCGGCGCGACGCTGTTCGCCTTTGCCTCCTCGCTCGGCTACAGCCTGGTCATGGTGATCTTCGCCGGCCTGCGCGAGCGCCTGGCGCTGGTCCAGGTGCCGCGCCTGTTCGCCGGGCCGCCGATCGCCTTCATCGTCGCCAGCCTGCTGGCAATGGCCTTCATGGGCTTTTCCGGCATCAGCACCGGTTAGCACGCTATGTCTCAACTCTTCACGATTGTTGCGAAGTGCCACGCTTCCGGGGATTTACAAGGGGGCGGGCCCCCTTGTTCCCATACGGGGGATATACAAGGGGAGGGTCTCCCCTTGTTCGTACTCATGCTTTTCCTGGCCTTACGGAGCACCCGTGTTGGGTTACCACTCCAGCCACGTCTGAAGGGAGCAGCAACATGCTGATCGCCATCGGAAGTCTCGCCCTCATGGGCCTTGCGCTGGGCGCCGTGCTGGGCACCGCGGCGCGCTACCTGGCGGTCGAGGGAAACGCCATCGAAGCCGAACTCAAGGACATGCTGCCCGGCTCGCAGTGCGGCCAATGCGGCTATGTCGGCTGCGCCCAGGCGGCGGCCGCACTGGCCAAGGGCGAAGCGGCACCGACCCTGTGCCCACCGGGCGGCAAGGCGGTGGCCGAGGCGCTGGCGGCCAAACTGGGGGTCAAGGTCGATCTTTCCGCCGTGGCCGACAACGGCCCGCAACTGGCCCTGGTCGCCGAGGAAATCTGCATCGGCTGCTGCCGCTGCCTCAAGGCCTGCCCGACCGACGCCATCGTCGGCGCCGCCAAGCAGATCCACAACGTGATCCGCGAGGCCTGCACCGGCTGCGCCGCCTGCGTCGACCGCTGCCCGACCGCAGCCATGTCGCTGGTGCCGGTGCCGGTCAGCCTGCAGCACTGGGTCTGGCCCAAACCTGCGCCCGCCTGAGGAAAACACCATGGGATTCTTCGAACGCATATTCAGGGAGCCGCGCTGGGGCGTGCACCCAGACAACCACAAGCGTCCGGCCGCCGACGCGCCGCTGCGCGTCCTGCCGCCGCCGGCCCGCCTCTACCTGCCGCTGCACCAGCACGTCGGCGGCGCCGCGCGGCCGGTGGTGCTGGTCGGCCAGAAGGTGCTCAAGGGACAACTGCTGGCCGAAGCCCAGGGCAACATCTCGGCGCCGATCCATGCCCCGGTGTCGGGCACCGTCGCCGCCATCGGCGAGGTCACCGCACCGCACCCCTCCGGGCTCGGCTTCGCCGCGATCAGCATCGATTCCGACGGCGAAGGCCGCTGGATCGAGACCGAGCCGGCGCTCGATCCCTTCGCCCTGGCGCCCGAGGAAATCGCCCGGCGCACGGCCGCCGCCGGCGTGGTCGGCCTCGGCGGCGCCACCTTTCCCGCCGCGGTGAAGTTCGCGCTGGGCAAGCGCCTCGCGGTAAGCACCCTGATCGTGAACGGCGGCGAATGCGAACCCTATCTCTCTTCCGATGACCGCATCATGCGCGACCACGCGGATCAGGTGGTCGATGGCGCCCGCATCGTGATGCACGCGATCGGCGCGCGCGAGGCCCTGGTCGGCATCGAGGACAACAAGCCGGAGGCCATCGCGGCGATGCAGAAGGCCGCCGCGGCCTACCCGGAGGTGAAGATCCGGCCGGTGCCGGCGCGCTATCCGATGGGCTCGGACAAACAGTTGATCCAGACCCTGACCGGCAAGGAAGTGCCGGCCGACGCCCGCGCCGCGGAAGTCGGCGTGCTGGTGCATAACGTTTCCACCTGTGCCGCCGTGCATCAGGCGATCCGCCTCGGCCGGCCGCTGGTGGAGCGCATCGTCACCATCAACGGCGGCGCCGTGGCGCGTCCCGGCAACATCTTCGCCCCGCTGGGCACCCTGGCCGACGAACTGCTGGCCTTCTGCGGCCTCAAGGAAACCCCGGCGCGCCTGATCCTCGGCGGCCCGATGATGGGCACACCGCTGCTGCACGGCAAGGTGCCGCTGGTCAAGGGCGCCTCCGGCATCCTGGCCTTCGACGCGCGCGAAGCCGCCGTGCCCAAGGCCGGCCCCTGCATCCGCTGCGGCAGTTGCACCCAGGCCTGCCCGATGGGCCTGCTGCCGCTGGAGATGGCGGCGCGCATCCGCGCCGGCGACCTCGACGGCGCCGTCGATTTTGCCCTCAGCGACTGCATCGCCTGCGGCTGCTGCGCCTATGTCTGCCCCTCGCACATCCCGCTGGTGCAATACTTCAGCCACGCCAAGGGCGAGCTCGCCGCACGCGAGCGCGCCCGCCTGCGCACCGAGGCCGCCAAGCGCCTGGCCGAGGCGCGGCTGGCCCGCCTCGCACGCGAGAGCCGGGAGAAGGCTGCTGCCGCCGCGCGGCGCAAGGCCGAAAGGGACGCCGCCAAGGCCAAGGCAGCCGCCCGAGCCGAAGGAGCACCGGCATGAGCAATGTCATTGGAATTCCGGTCGCGGCACCCCATGCGAGCACGACGAACAGCGCCGGGCGAGTCATGGCCATCGTCATGGCGGCCCTGGCGCCGGCCACCCTGTTCGGCTTCTGGCTTTACGGCTGGCCGGCGATCTACCTCTGGCTGGTCACGGTGGCGGCCGCCACGCTGGGCGAAGCCTTCTGCCTGCGCCTGATGGGCCGCCAGGCCTCGCCGGTCCTGTTCGACGGCTCGGCAGCCCTTACCGGCTGGCTGCTGGCGCTCTCCCTGCCGCCCTGGGCGCCCTGGTGGATCGGCGCCTTCGGCGGCCTGTTCGCCACGGTGCTGGGCAAACAGGTGTTCGGCGGCCTCGGCCAGAACCTGTTCAACCCCGCCATGGTGGCGCGGGTCGCCCTGCTGATTTCCTTCCCGGTGCAGATGACGGCCTGGATCGCGCCACTGCCGATCTTCAGCGCCGCCGCGCCGGGACCCATCGACGGCCTGCTGATCCTGCTCAAGGGCCTGCCGCCGGCCTTCGACGCGGTCGCCAGCGCCTCCCTGCTCGGTTTCGCCAAGACCGAGATGTCGCGCGGCATCGACCTGCTGCAGGCCATGGCCCATGCGCCGCTCCAGGCCTGGTACGGCAGCCGTCCCGGCAGCCTGGGCGAAACCGCAGCCTGGCTGATCGCCGGCGGCGGCGTGGCGCTGATGTTCCTGCGCATCATCAGTTGGCATATCCCGCTCGCGATGCTGGCCGGGATCGCACTACCGGCGGCAATCCTGCATGCCGTCGATCCGGCCCGCTACCTGGACGCCACGACCCACCTGCTGTCCGGCGGCGCGATGCTGGGCGCCTTCTTCATCGCCACCGATTACGTCACCTCGCCCAATACGCCGCGCGGACAACTGATCTTCGGCGCCGGCTGCGGCCTGCTGACCTGGATCATCCGCACCTGGGCCGGCTACCCCGAAGGCGTGGCCTTCGCCGTGCTGCTGATGAACTCGCTGACGCCGATCATCGACAGCTACGTCAAGCCGCGCATCTACGGCCGCGACCGCAAGGGCGTCGCGCTGGAACCTGGAAAATAGCGGAGACCCCCATGCAGATCGGCGTCGCCTATTCCGAACCTTCCAACCAGATCTGGCTCACCATCGAAGTGCCCGACGACAGCACGGTGCAGACCGGGATCGAGAAATCCGGCATCCTGCGCATGTTCCCGACCATCGACCTGGACCGCCAGAAAGTCGGCGTCTTCGGCAAGCTGGTCAAGCTCGACGCGCCGCTGAAACCGGGCGACCGCATCGAGATCTACCGCCCCATCACCTGCGACCCGCAGACCGTGCCGCGCCGCGATGGCGCGGGGGGCGACGAGGACGACTCTTAAAGCTTGAAGCGGTCGAGCATCCCATGCAGGTCCGCGGCGAGCGCCTGCAAGTGCTGGCCTTCTTGTTCAGCCTGGCCGATCGGCACGCCGATTTCCTTCGCCACGCGGGCGATGTGCTCGACACTGGTGCCGATGTCCCGACTTGCCGCGGTTTGTTCCGCCGCCGAGGATGAAATCTCGTCCATCCCCTGCGTGGTCAGCTGTACCGCGCTATTGGCCTCACCCAAACCCTCGGCAACCGCTTCCAGGTGATCCTGCGACAAGCGCAGCGCCGCCCGGCCCTGCTCGATGGCGCGTTCCACGACCGTCGACTTCTCGCCCAGCGCGCTGGTCACCTTGTTGATTTCCGCCGCCGTCAGCGCCGACTTCTCGGCCAGTTTGCGCACCTCGTCGGCGACCACGGCGAAGCCACGCCCCTGGTCTCCGGCGCGCGCCGCTTCGATGGCGGCGTTCAAGGCCAAGAGATTGGTCTGGTCGGCGATGTCGCGCACTTCCTGGGTCATGCCCGCAATCGCCAGCGTGCTCTCGATGAAGGCGGAGGCGGTGCGAGAGATTTCATCGACCGAGTTTTCCACGCTGCCGATTTCGCCGATCATGCGCGACAGGCTTTCGTTCCCATCCTGCATGCGGGAAATGCTTGCTGCGGACATCTGGCGCACCTCGCTCGCGCTGTCGGCTACGCGGCGCACGATGCCTTCCGCGCTGGCGATGGCGGAGCTCGCCTCGGCCACGGTGGCGCACTGCTGGTCGTTGCCGCGGCCGATGCTGCCGGTGATCGCGCGCATGCGGTCGGCGCCGCCGTTGAGCTGTTCCGCGGCGCTGCGAATCCGCGTCGCCATCTCGCGCAGGCTGGCCTGCATCGCGGCGATCCCTCCCAGCAGGCTGCCCCGGCCATCGCCGGCGACATCGATCTGGAAGGCCAGGTCGCCCTGCGAAATGCGCTCGACCACGCTCGCCACGTATTGGGGTTCGCCGCCCAGCAGGCGCAGCAGCATGCGGATCAACACCACGAAAGCGGCCAGGCCGCAGACCGAGGCGACCACGGTGACGCCACCCATCCACCAGCGTGCTTCGGCGGCATAGGCGCCAAGGCCCGCGTCCACCCGTTGCGCTTCGGCGCCGAGGCGTGAAAACATGTAGAAGCTGAAGCCATTGGCGATCAGCGTGGCGATGGCCAAGACCGCCAGCACCAGGACCAGTTGCCTGCGCAAGCTCATTTGCCTGTCTCCCCTCTCGTTGTCGGGCAAATCTGCCGTCTGCCCTTAAAGCGTATGCGTGAACACGACCTGGAGTCGCGTCGAACAGGTCACTCTAGCGAATGCCGACAGGGGGGATTATTTAATTTTCGTGTAGCGGCATATCGAAAGCCGTATGCCGGCGGAAACCGGCACGGCTTGCGCGGCCCGGCCGTTCAGGCCGCGTCGGCGACCGCCTGACGGCGCAGGGCGTTGATCCAGGACTTCTGGCACATGCCGCGCCGCTGCTGCTCCAGGTGCTCGCGGATGGTCGGCCGCGCCTCGGCCAGCGACAGCGTGCGCGCCTCGTTGATGGCATCGCAGAGCAGGAGATGGAAGCCGAGTTCGGATTCGACCACGATGGAGAGTTCGCCGGCGGCCAGCGCGAAGGCGGCGGCTTCGAGTTCGGCATAGAGCTGGCCGCGCGGCACGGCGCCGAGCAGACCGCCGTGCATCGCGGTGGGGCATTCGGAGTGCTTGAGCGCCTGTTCGGCGAAGCGTTCGGGGTTTTTCAGCAGACGCGCGCGGATGGCCTCGATCGCGGCGCGCGCAGTGTCGCGTTCGCTGCCGGGCAGCGCGTCGTTCACGGTGACCAGGATGTGGCGCAGCACGCGCGTCTCGACGCGGCGGAAGCGCTCCTTGTGCATGAACCAGAAAATCTCGACCTCGGTCTCGCTGACCGCCGCGGCGTGGGCGCCGACTTTCTCCAGCACCGCCTCGACCCGCAGGTCGCGCAGCACGGCCTGGCGCAGCGCGGCGCCGTCAAGGCCGATGCGGTCGAGGTCGGCGTGGTAATCCTCTTCGCTGGCGTAACGGCCGCGAATCTCCTTCAAGCAGGCCTCGATCGAAGCCTCGGGCAGCATCACCCGCGCCGCTTCCGGCGTCTGCAGGATCAGCGCCTCGATCTCGTGCTGCTTTGCCGCGACGTTCTTGACGCGGCGCAGCTCGTCGGCGGCGAGGGCTTCGAGCGGCTTCTCGAACAACTGCGCGGCCAGCTTGAGCGAGAGATAGACGGCGTCCGGCTCAGTCATCGTTGGCCTCCAGTTCGGCCAGTGCGGACTCCGGCACCTGCAGCGGATTGCCCGGCAGGCAGTCGAAATGCGCGTGGTAGATGACGCCCTGCGCCTCATTGCGTTCCAGGTTGAGGATTTCGCCGCGGCTGCCGGCCGGCACCCGGACTTCGCCGCGGATCGCCAGCGCGCGCGCCGCGCGGATTTTCTGGCGCACCTCGAAGCGGCTCTCGATCCAGGGCTCGTCGATGCCGATCAGCTCTTCCTCGCGGCAGCCGACCACGCGCCCCTCGTCGAGAAAATGCACCGAGTAGATGACCTGGTCCTGGAGGAAGGTGCCGACGTTGCGCACATGGCCGACGCGGCCGCGCCGCACCAGCAGTTCGCCGGTGTTGACGCCGGGGAAGGTGCCATCGTTGCGCACGTTGCGCGTCACGCGCACGGTATCGCCATAGTCCCAGCGCGGCAGCATGCTCAGGGCTCCTGCCGGGCCGCCCCAAAGGGAGCCTGCGCCCCCTCCGGGGGCAGCGAACAATGTTGTCTGCCCGCGCAGCGGAATACCAGGCATGCAGAGCAGCGTGGGAGCTGTTTCATCTCCTAACCCGTGAGCGAGGACAGCGGTACGAAGGACGAACCGTCGGCCTTCTGGAATACCGCGAACACCTTTTCCTGTTGTGCGCTGGAGCCGACGAAGTCCTCGTAGGCGCGCAGCAGCCAGCCGCGCCAGGCGGCGTAGTCGGGCGCCCTCCCGGCTTCCTGTTTGGCCAGGTAGTCGTGGTAGCGCTGCAGGATATGCAGGCGATTGACCTGGACCACCCGCGCATCGAAGGCAATCCCGAAATAGTCGAGAAAGTCCTCGGCACTGGCCAGGTCGGCAAGATCGTCTTCAAAACTGTCGGCTTCGCATCCCATGGTCGGCTCCTTTCAATGTGTCATTGCGTGTGCGGCTTCGCGCCCAAGTTCCGCGGCGGACTGTTCCTGGCGCGCTGCGATGACCGCCAGCAACGGCGCGGCGCCCAGGGCGTCACGCTCATCCACCTCGGCGATCTTGGCCAGCCGAAGGCGGGCTTGGTCGAGGTGCCCGAGGCGCAGCAGGATCACCGCGGAACCCTTCAGCGCCAACAGGTGAAAGCGCAACAGGCCGATCGAGCACATCACCGCCTCGCCCAGCGCAACGCGGCCGATGCTGCTCCAGCCGCCAACCAGGTGCAGGCGTTGTGCCGTGACGTCGAGCGCGCGTTCGGCCACGATCAGCGCATCTTCCAGCCGATGCTGGTAGAAGTAATAGCGGTACAGCGCCACCAGCACCGACAACTGCTCGGGCGCCAGGAAATAGGCGCGCAGCAGGCTGTGCTCGGCGTCCGTCTCGCCGTAGTGGCGTGCGGCACGGGCGATCAGCGCCTCCACCTCGGGCAGGCAGGGCTCGTCGAAATAGAGGCCCTCCTCGCCCAGCTCCAGCAGATCGACGCCCTCAGCCACGGCCATGCTCCGCGCAACACAGTTCGCCCGCGGCGCAGGCGACACAGGTGCCGGCCGCTTCCGGCACAGGCTCGCCGCGCAGAGCGCGTACTTGCCCTTCGAGCGTGTCGATGCGATCGAGCAGGCACTGGATCGCCTTGCCCACCGGATCGGGAATCAGGTGATGATCGAGATTGATCGGCATGCCCGCAGTTCCCACGCTGGCGCCTACCGCCGCGCCGCCTGCGCCAGCGCTCTGCGTCCTGTTGGGAACTATGGGCGAACGTTCGCCGACCAGTCGCGCCGGGATGCCGATCGCGGTGCGGCCGGCCGGTACTTCGCGAATGACAACCGAATTGGCGCCGATCCGCGCGCCGTCGCCGATGCGGATCGCACCGAGGATCTTGGCCCCGGCGCCGACCACCACGTTCGCACCCAGGGTCGGGTGGCGCTTGCCCTTGTTCCAGGTGGTGCCACCCAGCGTGACGCCGTGGTAGAGCGTGCAGTCGTCGCCGATTTCGGCGGTTTCGCCGATCACCACGCCGGCGCCGTGATCGATGAAAAAGCGGCGGCCGATGCGAGCCCCCGGATGGATATCGACATTGGTCAGGAAGCGCCCCAGGAAGCCCAGCCAGCGCGCCGTGAAGTGCCAACCGGAGCGCCACAGCAGGTGCGCCAGGCGATGGATGAGGAGGGCATGAAGGCCCGGATAGGTCAGCAGCACTTCGAGGCGCGAGCGCGCCGCCGGATCGCGGCCGAAGACGCAGTCCAGGTCTTCCCGCGCCAGGGCCGGCAGACCCGGCTCCGATTGCGCATCGGCGGCGGCCAGCGCGAGCGCGGCGGCAAGATCGCGGCTCATGAAGCGGCTCCGAGCAAGGAAAGCAGATCGGCATCCGAGGGCGGATGCTTGGCATCTGCGACGAAAACCCGCACCCGGCGCAGCAGTTCGCGCGCGGCGCTGTCCGACAGCGCATGGCCGAGTTCCGCCATCACGCGCTGCACGGCGCGCGCCCCGGAATGTTTGCCGAGCACGACGCGATGGCGCCGCCCCACCAGGCCGGGATCGAAGCCCTGGTAGTTGGCCGGGTCCTTGATCAGGCCGTCGACATGGATGCCGGCCTCGTGGGTGAACGCGCCCTCGCCGACGATGCTCTTCTGCCAGGGCAGCGGACGTCCCGAGGCGACCGCGACGCGCTGCGAAATCTGCGGAAACCCCTTCAGGTCGATTCCCGTGGCGATGTCGTGACAGACATGCAGCCCGAGCACCACTTCCTCCAGCGGCGCGTTGCCGGAACGCTCGCCGAGGCCATTCACCGTCGTGTTCAGGTGCGTCGCGCCGGCCTTGGCGGCGGCCAGTGTATTCGCCGTGGCCATGCCGAGGTCGTCGTGCGCATGCATTTCGATTTCGAGATCGCAGACCGCACGCAGCGCCGCGATGCGTTCGAAAGTGCTGAAGGGATCGAGCACGCCCAGCGTGTCGGCGAAGCGGATGCGGCGCGCGCCGGCGGCCTGCGCCGCCTCGGCAATCGCCGCGAGCAGGGCGGGATCGCCGCGCGAGGCATCCTCGGCGCCGACGCCGACCTCGAAACCCAGGTCGCGTGCGAAACGGACATGCGCGCCGAGCGCGGCCAGCAGCCAGGGCCGGTCCTTCTGCAATTTGGAACGCAGATGCTGGTCCGAGGCCGGCACCGAGATGTCGATCAGCTGCGCACCGAGATTCGCCGCCAGCGCAATGTCGTCGCGATGCATGCGGCTCCAGACCATCAACCGCGCCTTCAGGCCCAGCGCGGCGACGGCGCGTATACCCTCGCGCTCGGCCTCGCCCATGGCCGGAATGCCGATCTCCAGTTCCGGCACGCCCAGCGTATCGAGGCCGCGCGCGATGTCGAGCTTTTCGTCGAGACTGAAGGCCACGCCCGCCGACTGCTCGCCGTCGCGCAGGGTGGTGTCGTTGATGACGATGTGGGGTCGGCGTTTGTCGGTCATGGTGGTCAAACCATGACTAGCAAGTTGGGTGCCGACTAAAAGCTCACGCTAAATCAATGGGGTAAAAAGACGACGCGGGGAATTGTCGGCTTTGCGACGCGTCCAACGACATGGATCGATCGGGCCTTACTCCGAACCGGGTCGCGCCAGCCGATAGATTTCCTGCAGGTTGGCGGCAATGATGTCGTAGATGATTCGGTCCAGTTGCCCGCTCTCGGTCAGCTGCTTCATGTGTTCGAGGACGACCTTGGCGGGCAACGCCGCACGGTAGGGGCGGTCCTGCGACAAGGCCTGGAATATGTCCGAGGCGCGCAAGACCCGGGCCGGTAGCGGTATCTCTTCGCCTTGCAGGCGAAACGGATAGCCTTCGCCATTCGGAATCTCGTGGTGGAAGGCGGCCCAGCGGGCGATTTCTTCGAAGCCCTGGATGCGCGTCAGGATGCGATAGGTTTCATACGCATGGCTTGCGATCTGTCGTCGTTCGCGCTCGTCGAGCGGCCCCGGCTTGTCGAGGATCGCATCCGGAACCCGCAGCTTGCCCAAGTCATGCAGGTAACCCGCCAGTTCCAGCTTGGCACAATCCTCATCCCCCAGATCGAGCCCCTGCTTGAGGGCCGTGCAAAGATAGCGGGCGACGCGCGCAACGCCCTCGGAGTGTTCCACGGTGAAGCGGCTCTTGGCGTCGACCACATGGGAAAACAGGCTCGCGACGCCATGCAGCGTTTCCAGGCTGGTCTCCGCTGGTCGCGCATTGCGGGAGATCTTCTCCATGTAGTCGCGGACGGGATCGGCCTCCAGCATGAGCCAGAATGCGTCCTTGCGGGAGACCTCAAGAAAGGCCTTGACCAGGTCCGGATCGAACATCTCGCCCGCTTGGCTGGCGATTTTTTCGCGAATCGCCGGCACCTGCTCCAGCAACTCGTTCTTCAGCATGGCGACGGCAGCCAGGACGTCAATGCGATCCGACAGAAACAGCAGGTTGCCGAAGAGTTCGGTCCTGCCGTAGCGGCCCTTCATTTCCGACCAGTGGGTGTGATGCAGCCGGATCGGTGCCGCCAGTTGCGCCAGGGGCGGAAATTGCGACAGCAGATAGGCGCCGAATTCGGCATGCCCTTGCGAGCCCTCCCAGTCGAATTCTTCCACCAGCTGATGGTGGAGATCCGACGAGGACACGCCGATGTCGTGCAGCAGCCCCGCATCGAGCACCAGATCCAGGTCGTCGCCCCGCCAGCCGAGGAGGCGGACGATTTCGACGGCCATGATGCCGACGCGCTTGCCGTGGTGGACGTCGTTGATACCTACAAGATCCAGGGAATCGGAGAGGGCATGGACTACGCTGCGAAAATTGACGAACAGGGACACGGCAAGAAATGGATTCATCAGCCAGCATTGGCTCGGGCGAAAGTGTACTCCGACTTGCCGTGCCCGCTGTACCCAACCGCACTCGCGGCGGACAGGCCAGCCCCAGGCATATGCCGTATCGGTTCGAAAATTCGGGATTTCACCTAAGATGGACAGCCATGCTCGATGCGCCAAGTTGATACGAGGGAGGCGATATGTTTGCAAATACAAGAATACGAACCCTTCTGTCGGTCGGATTCGGCCTGATCATCGCGCTGATCCTGATCATGGCGGCGGTGGTTTTCCTGAAATCGGGCACGGTCAGCCGCCAGGTCACCGAGATCGACCGGGACGCCTATCCGAAGACCACGGCAGCGGCGTTGCTGCGTCTCAACGTGATGCGCAACTGGACCAATACGCTGCTCCTGCTGCAGGTCGACGACCCGGCGGAGAGCAAGCGCATCACCGAGGAAATGACGGCAAACAGCAAGGTGATCACGGAGAAGTTCGAACAATTGCAGAAACTGGTCACTGCCGAAGCAGGCAAACAGCAGCTTGCCGTCATGCTCAAGGCCCGCGCAGACTACACGGAGCATCGCAAGCAGTACCTGGAGATGGTCAAGTCCGGCAGCAAGGACGATGCGAACCGCTTTCTCACCGGCACGCTGAAGACCAAGCTCGAAGCCTATATCCACGCGATCACCGGGCTCATCGACCACCAGTCGAGCGCGCTGGAACACCTGAGCAAGGATTCGGTTGCAGCGGCGACCAGCCTGAACGGCATCAGCATGCTGTTATCGGTGCTGGTCATCGTGATTGCGTTCGCCACCGCCATCATCGTCATTCGCGTCATCGGCAACGGGCTGGGCGGCGAACTTCAGTACGCCAACGAAATCGCCCGCGAGATCGCCGGCGGCAATCTCGCCATCGAGGTGCGCACGGCTGCGGGCGACGCCAGTAGCCTGCTGGCGTCGATGAAGGCGATGCGCGATCGACTGCGGGACATGGTCGCGCAGATCGGCAACAGCGCCGCGCAGGTCGGCCAATCGGCGCGGGAACTTGCGCTCGCGTCGAACTCGGTGGCCGAGGCGTCGCGCAAGCAAAGCGAAGCCACCAGCGCCACCGCCGCCGCGGTCGAAGAAATGACGGTCGGCATCGGCCAGATCACCGAAAACGCGAACGAGGCCAGCCAACTTTCCGTCCATTCCGAGGAATTGTCGCGCAAGGGCAGCGCGGTGATCCATGGCGCGGCCACCGAAATGGGCAAGATTGCCGACTCGGTCGAAGCATCCTCGGCGATCATCAGCACGCTTGAGCAGCAGTCGAGTGAAATCTCGGCCGTGGTCAATGTCATCAAGGAAATCGCCGACCAGACCAATCTTCTCGCGCTCAACGCCGCCATCGAGGCGGCACGCGCCGGCGAGCAGGGACGCGGCTTCGCGGTGGTGGCCGACGAGGTGCGCAAGCTCGCCGAACGCACCACGCTGTCAACCCAGGAAATCGCCTCGACCATCGACAAGATCCAAAGCGGCACCAAGGACGCGGTGCAAAGCATGGTGGCGGGCGTCGCCCAAGTCCGTTCCGGCACGGAACTGGCACAGCAGGCGGGAACCTCCATTGTCGAGATCGAATCCGAAGCCGAACGCGTCGTCGGCGTCGTCAGCAACATCACCCACTCGCTCAAGGAGCAGACGGCGGCCAGCAACGAGATTGCGCGCAATATCGAACACATCGCCTCGATGGTCGAGGAGAACAATGCCGCGGCAGCCAGTGCCGCAACAGCGGCCCAACAGCTCGAGCAACTGGCGGAAGGGCTTGGCCGCGCGATCGGTTCCTTCAGAATCTGACGGGCGCGCCGCTTCGATTCGAATGCAGCCCGAAGACCTGCAGCTGCTCGTCACCCGTGAAATGCCCTTCGGCAAGTACCAGGGGCGCCTGATCGCGGATTTGCCGGGCAACTACCTGAACTGGTTCGCCCGCGAAGGCTTTCCGGCCGGGGAAATCGGCCGCCTGCTGGCGCTGATGCAGGAGATCGATCACAACGGACTGAATGACTTGCTGACGCCGCTGCGCCGGCGATAGACCCGAACTTCCGTCGCGATCCGGTACTTGCGCTCGCGCGCAGGAGTCGGCGCTGGCAGGACGGCGATCGGCGCGGCTCAGGGTATTGCCGGGATCGCCCTTCGGCTGGTCGAGATGAAAATCGACATGCCCCCGGACTTCTTCTTCACCTGGTCCAGCGGCGTGGTGCGCGCCAGCAGGATCATCAAGCCGGAATGCCGGATGCGCGAGATCCACACCTTCTGGCCGTTGACCACATAGCGCTCGCTCTTCTCAAGGCAGTCGTCTTGATCTTCGAACTGCGCGCAAAGGTCGCCACCGCATCGCGGCTGTCCTGGCATGGTTCGCTTGCCTTCAGCATGGCGCTCCTCGCAGGAATTGGCTGCGACGGATTGTCAGTTCAAGGTGGCCGTAGCGCTCATCGCCAGCCAGCCGTCGGCATCGCGCGCCCAGAGCTTGACGCACTTGCCGTCGGCCTGCGGCTGGCCATGGACGGAGAACGGCGCGATGTCGAACAGCGGCTTCACGGCCTTGAATTCGAAGGCTGCGATGGCGGCGTCGGGGAGGTTCCGTCGCACCAGGTCGAGCAGCAAGGTCGCGATCAGCGGGCCGTGCACGATGAGGCCGGGATAGCCTTCGATCTCGGTGACATAGCGCCGGTCGTAATGGATGCGATGGCCGTTGAAGGTCAGCGCGGAATAGCGGAACAGCAGCACGTCGTCGGGCACGATCGTTCGCTGCCAGGCGCAGTCCATGGGCGCGGCCACAGGAGTCGGCGCTGGGTGTAGCGCGGGTTTCGCGGAGCACTGCTCCGCGCCCGCGGAATCGGCCGGTTGTGCAAAGCCGGCCGCAGGGGCAGAGCCCACGGCACTCGGCAAATCGCGATAGACGATGTCGTGCTCCTCGGTGATCGCCAGTCCGTTCGCACCATGGAATTCATGGCGCACCAGGACGAAGACCAGTCCACCCGAGCGCCCACTCTTGTGCGCGACCGACATCACCTGCGAGCGGCGTTGCACCGTCTCGCCGACGCGCAAGGGCTGCGGGAAGCTGAGCCGGCCGCCAGCCCACATGCGACGCGGCAGCGGCACCGGCGGCAGGAAGCCGCCGCGCGCCGGATGGCCGTCGAGGCCGATCGCCGACTGGCGCGCCGCAGACACGCACAGCGTCCAATGCCAGGGCGGCGGCAGCGGATCGCCGGTCAGCGGCAGCGGGTCGTCGCGGTCCAGGGTCGCCGCCAGGGCGGCCACCTTGGACGGGGCGATCAGGTCATCCAGTTGCTCGCGCCGGCCGACCCAGGTGCGCAGGTGATCGAGTGTCTGCTGGTCCATGTGCTCTCCGTATGCAATGGCCGGAACTTTCTGAAAGCCCGAGACGAAGCGTCGTCCGCTTGCAACGCTACAGCCGATTGACCCGGGGAAACCTGGCGGCGAAGAACTCGGGCATCGGCACTACCTCCTTCGCCCGATAGTCGAAGAAGACGAAGCCCGACTTGGCCATCGCGATCAGCGTCCCATCGGCCGGCCGCGTGATGCGGAAGATGATGTCGCCGCCATACTTGTTGAAATCCATGACGCCGACCTCGAAACGCAACTCGTCGCGCGTGTAGGCCTCGGCCAGGTAGGTCGTGGCCAGGTCGGTGACGATAATCTGGTCGTCGGTGGTTTCCTCGACGCCGAAATCGAACAGGAAGCGCGCCCGCGCCTCGGAGATCATCGAGATCATCGAATCGTTGCCGAGATGGTTGGCACCGTTGATATCGGTGATCCGCACCGTGAGATCGGTGGTGTAGAAGAACTGGTCGTCGGGAAACTGAAGCTTGATGCGGGCCATGGCGCTATCGGAAAAAAGCAGAGATTGACGATTCTAGCCGTCCTCTGGATACCGTCCGCCCCTTCGGGCCGGACATTCCTCTGGATACCGTCCGCCCCTTCGGGCCGGACATAAAAGAAAAACGCCCGACTCCTTGCGGAATCGGGCGTTTTGCCTGTGCTGGCGTCCCCACGGGTAACTGATCCTATCCCCACTTTGCGCGGGGTGGTGCCGTTTCAGGCACCGAGGAACCGAAAAGCAGCCTAACCGACCAGCACCGGCCGCGCCCGCTCAAACCCAACCCATCGCCCCCGATCATCCAGCCCCCGGCTGGCCAGCTCCTCGCGGGCGATCTGGTTGAGGTCGATCTCTCCGCGTGCCACGGCGGCCAAAACTTCGACGTCTGCGAGCTGAATGAAGCCGATCTCATCGACCGTGAATTTGCCGCTGCTGTAGCCGCTCATGGCCGGTTCCCGCCAGCCGCTTGTTGCCCAGCCTGGTAAGCCGCCTCCAGGGCCGCCTTGAGGCGCCAGACCGCCACGTCGTGGAAATCCAGCCGGTCGGAGCGCTGCGTCTCCAGGGTCTCGATGATCGAGGGCGGCGCGGGCGATCTGGGTCAAGGTCTGGTCCATGCTGGGCTCCGGGTGCGTTGGCGACGCCGGCAGTAACGCTCTGGTGCCGGCACAAGTCAAGCGGTTCCGGTCAAAATAATTGCCCCAGGTCCGATATCTCCCAGTTGGTAATCACCAGCTCACGGCTGGCGCGGCGCGCGTCGGCGGTGCCGACCGAGTAGGTGATCTCCAGATCGTGCATCACCAGGCCGGCGAAGGCCTCGCGGATCTGCGGATGGTCGTTGATGCTGACCATCATGCGGCCCTTGATGCTGCGCATGGCGCCGGCCAGCGCCTGGTACTCGCTGAAGGGAAAGGGCACGCCATAGCCCTCGGTCTGCCAATAGGGCGGGTCGGCGTAGAAGAAGGTGTGGGCGCGATCGTAGCGCGCCAGGCAGTCGGCCCAGGGCAGGTTCTCGACGGTGGTGCCGTTGGCCAGGCGCAGGTGCGCAGCCGACAGGCTCTCCTCGATCCGCAGCAGGTTGATGGCCGGCGCCGTGGTGGCGGTACCGAAGGACTGGCTTTCGACGCGGCCACCGAAGGCGTGGTGCTGCAGGTAGTAGAAGCGCGCGGCGCGCTGGATGTCGGTGAGCGTCTCGGGCTTGGTGTCCTGCAGCCACTTAAACACCTGGCGGCTGGTCAGCGCCCACTTAAACTGGCGCACGAACTCCTCCAGGTGATGCTGCACCACGCGGTAGAGGTTGATCAGCTCGCCGTTGACGTCGTTGAGGATCTCGCAGGCCGCCGGCACCGGCCGCAGAAAGTAGAGCGCCGCGCCGCCGCAGAACAGCTCGACGTAGCACTCATGCGGTGGAAACAGGGGAATGAGGCGATCGGACAGGCGACGCTTGCCGCCAATCCAGGGGATGATGGGTGATGCCAGCATGCTGAGCCCTTTCAGGTTTCTGGTAGGCTTTGGCCCGCCACGCGCGTGGTGGGTAGGCCTTGGCCAAGGCTCGCAGGCATGAACTGCGGGTTACGGCGGCCGTCGGGGTGTTAGCGCACCCTGCCGGTCGCCTACTCTTTCTCTACATCAATTCAAGGACGATCATGAATGCACGTTGGATCATGGCTATCGCATGGCTCGCCGTTTTCGTGTCGGGCTGTACACCGATCGGTCAAATCAAAGAATCCGAGTACATCTGGCAGGAACAGCAGCTCTCGATGAGCTACCAGCAGGCCTACCGCAACATCCGTGATGCCTTCAGAAGCTGCACAGACGAATATGCTGAAGCCACCATGTTCGACGACATCAAAACCGGCGAATTCGACGTCTACATTCCCGGCATGTTCAACGTCGGGAAATCGCCCACTGTGCTAGGCCGCATTCTTGCGAAAGAAATTGGCCCAGGTGTTACATCCGTCAGAGCCGGCGTAATCGATGCATTCGATGGCCCTGGCCTATTTGGCACAAAGGGCGCCAGACGCGCCCGATGGCTCCGGTGGGCAACTGGCGATCTGAACTGCGAAACCTGATATCAGCGGACCCGGCGCAGTAACCTCATCCGATACCGCTGCCGCGCCAGGACCTGGCTCGGAAACGGAGCATTGTGCCGTAGCCGCAGCGTAGCGATCGTCGTGCGCAGAACGCCCGATCTCACGGCGCAGACCTTGCCGTGCATCCTTCCAGCGCCGTCCTCACCTTCAGCTCGTAGGCTTGCCGCGCTTTGCGATCGGCCCATAACGTCTTGCCCACCGTAAAGATGTCCTCATCGCCGCTCAGCGTCTCGACCGGGAACACCGGCACGGCCGGCACGTCGGCATCGCAGGGGGTGGTCACGGCGACCTTGACGGTAGCCGGCGCAGTGGGCTCTGCCGCGCAACCGGCCAGCGCGATCGTGGCGGCGAGGCACATTAATTTATGTGTTTTCATCGCACACCCCTTTCCTTGCGGATCTCGCCGGCCAGATACTGCGCCAGGCTCTTGCAGAGGTCGCCGGGGTCGGCCGGGCGGGCATTCAGTGCGGCGATCGAAGCGCCCTCCAGGGCGGCCACCTGGCCGGCCTGTGCTTTGATCCTGGTCAGCAGATCCGCGTGGCGCTTTTTGCCGTCGGCCGCCAGGCCCTCGACGCCATCGGAACATGCCTTCGCGGCAACGGCGGTGTCTTTGCTGGCGTGCTCGAAGGTGGCACGCTCGGCGAGCGCCACGTCGCGGCTGTTGAACAACCAGGCGTTGCCTGCAACAGACAGCGCCAACAGCAGGCCGACGACGGTCAGCGGGCTCATGCCACGTTCCCCAAGCCCTGCTCCTGCTCGGGCAGCATTGCCACCAGCGGCGGTTTGCTCGACGGGATATATACGCGACGGCGGCTCTTGGGCGGCACACGCTGCAGGTGCACCCACGTTGGCGTCCATTGCGGGTCTTCCATGTACAGGCCGATCTCATCCAGCGCATCGAGGTTGCGCAGGCACCAGCGCGCCAGATCGCGCAGGCCGTTATCGCGCAGGTCGATGCCGTTGCCATCCAGATGCGAGCTGTGCGCGGCGGCATTGGACGTTGCGTCATTCACCATGGGAGGCCTCCATCCGCTGGCCACGTGCGTGCCGGTGATCTTGTCGAGCGCCGGCCGGACATTCTCCTTGTAGGCCCAGCTCAGCAACAGATTGACCCGCCCGAGCAGGTCCTTGGCATTTTCGGTGATGGCCTCGGTCAGCGCGGCGGGGTAAAGCGCGTCTCGCCCCATCAGGTAGTCGGAGAGGATAATCATCGCGGCTTCCTCCGATCAAAGATCACCCACCCCGACACCGCCAGCATCAGCAGCAGCGGACCCCAGGACAGATGCAGTGCAGTGCCGACGGCGCCGCCGCCCATCAGCGCGTAGGTGCCACTTAAGGCGAGGAAGTGCGCGCGGTGCCCGGTCCAGCGCCGCGGTCCCAGGCGCGGCACCACACAAATACAGCGCGCCAGGATGACCACCATCGCCGCCAACATCAGTGTGTCGCTCATTGCCCGGCCCTCCCCTTCGCCCACTTGGCCGCCAGCGGGATCACCGTCGGCGCCGCGGCGCCGATGCAGACGGCCATCAGCAAGCGGAGCGTGTCGTCGGCCACGCCGATGGCCGGCACGGTGGCGGCGACGAAAGCGGCGGCCTTCGGGCTGCCGTAGCCGGCCAGCAGGCTGGACAACAAGGCCGCGCTGCCGGCCTTGAGCTTGTCGTCGATCGCCTCCATCCAGATGCTGACCATGATAGCCGCCATCAGGCCCAGCACCAGGGCGTCGACCTGCGCCCCAAGCAGGGCGGTTCCCAGGCCGGCGACGGCGCCTATTGCGCTAGTTTGTGGTTCGGACATACGCTTTCCTTTCTCGGTTTTTTTTGTCGTTGTTCTACGGCGCCACCTGATGCGGCCACAGCCCGGCCGGGTCGAATCCTTTGACGTAGTGCCACGGCTCGCCGGGCTGGTAGCCGGACAGGCTGATGAATACATACCCCGTGCGCTCGCGCTCGATGATGTGCGCGTGGTTGCAGCAGCTCCACCAGCCGCCGCACTCGGTGCCCAGGTGGTATCCGCCCTCGAATTGCCCGCGCGGCGGCACCCAGCAGAAGCCCAGGCGGTTCGGCAGGTCGCTCTTGCGGCACTCGCGGCGGACCAGCAGTGCATGACCGTCGCAGTCGTCGCGATACTCGTCGGCCGCGTCCATCGCCAACATGTCGCAGGCGCTGAGCCAGTGCTCTGGCGTGCGCCAGCGCTCAAGATCAGGTGTGTAATCGAAGCCCTCATGCACGCTCCGATGCGCATCGGAGAAGGCGGCGACCTGATCCGGCGTCGGGATGAATATGTCAGCAGTCCGCACCGCGCGCCCTCCCTTCAACACACCCCGCCGGCGGCGGCGCTTCGGCGCCGATCTCGAACGGCGTCGGCCCGCCGGGCGTTACGCAACCACCCAGCGCCACGCCGACCACAGCGAATACCAGAACCCGCATCACATATCGCATCATGGCTTTCCCTTCCCCGTTGGTTTTTGAAACCGCGCCTTCACCGCCGCGATCGGGTCATAAAACGCCGGCACCCTCGGCAGCACGCCGGCATCCATCGCGTGCCACAGCGCATCGAGCTGCTCGGCTACGGGCGGGTATTCAGCCGCACGCCGGGCACGGTAGTCGCCTTCATGGTGGATCTTCACGTCGTCACCTCGAACTCGGCCGGCAGGAAGGGGAAGGCCTCGACGCGCACCCGGTGCGTGCCCGGCTGGCCGAAGCTCAGCGTCGCCGTGCCGCCGGTGCAGGGATAGCGCACACCGTCGATCGCGATCTCGCAGGGGTCCGGCAGGCTGGCCAGCGTCAGGCCATTCAGCGCCGTCACCTGCATCGGCCGCAGCGCCACCGCCCCGCCCTCCACCCAATACCGCTCCGGGTCGGCGGCGATCGGGTGCGCCACATACGGCAGATCGGCGCGGCCATTGGCCTCGCGCTCGGCCGGCAGGCAATACGCCAGGCGCACGATGCGCCCCGCCGCGTCGTACCATAGGTAGTAGGTCGCCGCGCTCATCGCAGGCTCACCATCGCAAAGATGCGGCCGTGGATCAGGTGGCCGGTACTCAGGTACCCCTCCAGGTCGATCGTGATGTCGCCGGCCTCGACCGGGAAGGCGCCATAGGAACTTTCGGGCGGAATGTCGTAGCCGGTGAATTCACTGGTGCGCGTGTCCGATCCGCCGCCGCTCGCCGTCAGCGTGATGCGCCGGCCGTAGGACCACAGGGTGCCCAGCGTGTAGCCATAGGCCGCCACCTTGCCGAAGATGATGATCTTGCACGGCTGCGTCACCGTGAAGCTCAGCGTGGCCAGCGTGTTCCAGGTGGTGCCCGCGCCGAAATCCGTCGTGTCCCACACCTCGCGCACGAAGGTCGCCGCCTCCAAACCGAGGTTGTCGGTCGGCACCAGGAGGCCTGGCGTGGCGCTGTCGTGATTCATCGCGCCACTCACGGCCAGGGTGCGCGTCTTGTCCGGCGCCGTCTTGGTCACCCATGCGCCCAGCACCTTGCCCATGCCCGCCACGCGCAGGCGGCCGCCCGGCCATTGCGGGCTGAAGCCGCAGTTGTTTCTCTCCGGCTCGGCCGCCCGCGTCCAGTATTGGCCGTCGGGGCTTTCTTCCACCAGGTAGCGTGTCGCGCCCGGCGCCACGCGCCAGCTCACATTCCAACGCGGCGCCTCGTCGAGGCCGGTCACCACCCAGTACAGCCCAGCCACCACGGGCGCGTCGGGGATCGCAGTCAGAGTCCAGGCAGCCCCTGCGGCGGGCGGCGTCCCCTCGTCGGCGGTATGTACGCGGCTGTCTTCGGTTACCGCCGATAGCTCGATCTTCATCCCGCCCGTGTGTTTGGCCGAGAGCAAGCGGCAGTACTTGGCATAGGCGCTGCCCAACCCGAACAGCACATGCGTGCGTTCCTTGTCGTTGCCGGTGTAGGGCGTGATGTCGGGCAGGCTGGCCAGCACCACGGTGTAGGCGTCCGCACCGGCGCTCACCGCCCACGGCCCGCTGAAGCTGCCGTCCAGCTTGCGCAGGCCGACATAGTGGGCGCCAACGCCAAAGGTCAGCGGTTCGCTCACCCTCAGCGTTTTGGTCGCCGCCACCCAGCTCACCGCTTCGGCCTGCTGGCCCCAGTTCGGCAGATCGTGCTGCACGGCGATCAGGTCCAGATAGCTGGGGATCATGCCCTCCAGCTCGGTCTGGAAGCTCGGCGCGCGACGGCGATACGTGTTGCACGCGGCGAGAAACATGCCCTCGCGCCAGGCCTGCGCGCGCTGTGTCACGCCGAACAGCTTGATCTTGGCCGGCTTCAGAGCCGCAGACCCCGGCAGCGCCGCCAGGACGTTGTCCGGGCGCCAGGTTGCCTCGTTGAAGAATTCCACGTCGATGCAATCGGCGGTGGCTTCGCTCGGCAGCGTGTAGTCGATGCTGAAGCTGCCGGGGATGATGTTGCGCATGGAATATGTGGCCGCAGGCACCGTCTGCGCCTCGTCGCGCGCGATGCGCAACATGCCGCCTTGCGGGTAGGGCTTGGCGCGGCCGGCGCGGGCGATCTGCGTCAGCGCCTCCCAGGCCGTACCCTTGCTGTCGAAGATGCCGTCGAATTTGTCGCCGCGCGCGGCCCAGGTGGCATCGAGCGCGGCCAGCTCGTCGAGCGGGATGCGGTCATCGGCGTAGTTAAGGCCGTTGGCCGAGCTGGCGACGTAGGCAAAGGCCCAGGCTATCGAGCGCGTGGCGGCCGGCGTGCCCCAGCCGGTGATCGGATCCCAGGTGGGCAACATGCGCGTGGCGATCACATTCACCTTGCGCGCGGACTGCGCCGACAGGCTGTTGGTCGCCTGCATGCGCATCGCCAGCATGGTCACACCGCCGTAGTCCTGTGTGCCCGGCAGGTAGGCGCGCAGGGCCGTCCACAAGATGTCGTGGCCGGCGCGGGCGTCGGTATCCTTGGTGTCGGTGCGCTTGGCGCGAACTTCATAACGCGCCGCCGAAACGGCATAACGGGCGCTGATGCGCTGCGGCGTGGTGGTCGCCGCCGTGGTGGTGATGGTGCCCAGCTCAACCCAACTTCCGGTCGGCGTGCCGCTGCCATCCACTGTGCGCGCCTCAACCACCACGGTACCGGTCTTCTGATCCAGGCCACCGCTGGCGTTGGCGTAATAGAGGCCCTTTGGAAACACCACATCAACGCCGATGGCATTCGCCAACGTGCCGCTGGCATTGGCAATAAATCCGCCGATATACGTCCCGGTGGTCAGCTCCTGATTGGCCACCTCGTCGCTGCTCGTTACCGCCGTCGGAAACAGCGTTACCGCCGCGCCCGGCCCGACCACCTCGTAAGTGATATCGGGAAAGCTGGCGATCGGCGTGTCCTCGATCTGGATGGCCTCGATGTCGTACTGCCCCTGGCCGATGGTGAAGAGCTGATAGAGGAACTGCTCGTTGCCGACGTATTCGGCATACGGCTCGGCGCCAAAATCGGGAAAGCTGCGGTGTCGCCCGAAGTGTTCGGGAATCGGTTGTCCCAGCCGCGCCTGGTTGCCCTGCGCCTGCAAGGTATAGGTGGGCGAAGGCGCCGCCAGACTTTGCATCTGCTGCGCCGCCGTGGGCCGCGGCGGCTCCATCGTCAGGCTGGTGACCACCATGCCGATCGCCATGTTGATCGCCACGCCGGCAAACGTCGCCATTGTGCCGCTCAGGCCCGCCATGCCAGCCAGCGCCGCGCCAGGGTTGAACACCATCACCGCCAGCATCGCCACCGTGGCCAACGGATTCTTGCCCCCGCCGCCGCCCCCGCCGCCCTGCAGGCCGGGCGGCAGGCCGATGAACTCCACCGTATCACCCGCGCCGACTTCGCGGGTCGGCCAATCCGCGCGCAGCACGGAAAGATCATTGACCTTGCAGTAGAACGGGTAGGCGCAGTCCTGGGGCGCGAGCTGGGCCAGCGTTTCGCCGCCCGACAACGGCAGCACGCGGCGTGCGGGCGACAGCGGGTTGAGGGCGTAGATGACGTTCATGGCGGGTTACGCGGAATAGCGGTAGAACTCGATCATTTCCCAGCCGCAGCGGCGGATGTCAGACAGCCGCTGCAGCACCGCGCCGCCCTCCGGGCAGTGCATCACCCGCCCGCCATCAACATCAACCCATACGCCGATATGCCAGGGCAGTTTGCGCTGCCCCATCAGCACGGCGTCGCCCTCACGCAGATCGGCGCGCTCGATCCGCGTCCAGTTGCTGCGCTCGGGATGCCCGCGGAACGTCTTGATCAGGTGGCGCAGGTCGAAGGCCTCGATGTGGATCTCCGGCGTCTCGACGCGGAAGCGCTCGGCCTGCACGCGGCGGAAGAAGGCCCAGCAGTGGGCCGTCTTCGCCCAGGGCGTGCCAATGTAGGGCACCGCCCAATGCTCGACCGCGGGCAGCGCTGTGCGGGCCGGGGAAAGCACTTCGTGCGCCGGCCTCATCCCGCCAGCCCCGGAAAGCGCCGCGCCGTGTAATCCTCGAACGGAAATGGCCGGTTCGCCGCGTTCGGCAGCGCGGCGCGGGCCTCGACGCTGAACACATCGGGGCGCACATAAATCAGGTCCAGGCTCTTCGGCGTGTTCTGCGGCGCCGTCAGATCGGTCGAGATATATGCGCGGTACAGCAGCGTGATCTTCTGGTTGCTCTCGATCGCCAGGTCAAGCTGCTCGATAATCTCGCGCGATACACCGTCCAGCCGCACCACG
>Ga0156014_1065_pt1 | contig 57598 bp, 56 predicted proteins | sample RifCSPlowO2_02_FD_107668 | JGI IMG/M metagenome (GOLD analysis project Ga0156014, IMG submission 107668) | Rhodocyclales bacterium RIFCSPLOWO2_02_FULL_63_24 | reverse complement strand
ATGCTTTGCATCTGGCCCGTTTTTCGCTTTTAAGTCTGCACCGCACCACCATCCTGGAGCCAGCTACCATGAACAAGACCATCGTTGTCCTCGTTTCAGCCATCTCGGGCTTCCTCGTCCCGACCTTGGCAGCCGGCGCCGAAGGCACGCCAACGAGCGCACCCGAACCACTTTACGCCACGGTCAATGGCAAGCCGATCACTCAAAAGGAATTTTACGGTGCCTACAACGGCTACCTGCGACAGAAGTTCTACCATGGACAAATTCCCGACGATCAACTCGCCCCAGCCAAGAAGGAAGTCAGCGACCGTCTGGTGGACCGCGTGCTCCTGCTCGACGAAGCCAAACGGCGCGGGCTTGCCGCCGATGAGCCGCGCATTGCCCAGACCATCGCCGAATACGAAGCGCGCTACGCTACGAGCGCAGCGTGGCAGAAGAGCCGCGAAGCCATGCTGCCGGGGCTCAAGCAGCAGCTTACGGAACAGGATCTGCTGCGCCAGATGGAAGCGATCGGCCATACGATTGCCGAACCCGGCGACGAAGCCGTACGCGAGTTCTATAAGACACGCATCGAGCTTTTCACCCAGCCGGAAAAGCTGCGCCTGCACACCATTCTGCTCAAAGTCGACCCGTCGGCACCGAAAACCGTGCGCGACGCGGCTCGTGCGGAAGCCGCCCGTATCGTCACCAACTTGCGCGCCGACGGAGGCAAATTCGAGGAACTGGCCCGCTTGCACTCGCATGACCGCAGTGCCGAGCAAGGCGGCGATATGGGCTACCTGCATCGCGGCATGATTCCCGAACCCGTCCAGGCCCAGCTCGATCAGCGCCCGCTCGGCGCCGTCGGCGATGCGATCGACGTCCTGGAAGGCGTGGCCATTTTTCGCCTCGACGAGCGCGTCCCACCTCAGGTAATGGCCTATCAAGATGTGGCAACGCGCGCACGCGAACTGCTCAAGCGCGACCTCAGCAATCAGGCTTGGCAAAGCTTCCTCTCCGGCCTGCGCAAGACCGCCGTAATCAAGCTGGTCGAACAAGTTCCGCCGGCCCCAGCCGCAGCCACCAAATGAGGACAGGTCTCAGGTTTTAGGAACCCCCAGAATCGAGTTCTGTTCCTCACTTCGCCGAAGCCTTCGGCGGGCTATAACGGCAGGTATGATAAAGGCGAAGACCTCCGGAAATCATGAGCCCTGTACCGATCCGGCATGAGGTATTTTGAATACCCCCGCCGCCTGCAGGACAGGAAGTTTCGCCGCCTTACGCTGTTGATCGGGACGGCCTGCGCCGCCGAAATCGCGCTTGCGCGCGAGGAAGGTGGCCACCCCCCGAACAGCGATGTTGTACCAAGCATCTTGCGCCCTGCGCAGTTCTTGTCCGCCCCCAAGAAACGCCCCGCGAAATCAGCGTCCAAAGCGGAATTGCGCGGCCTGACTCGGGAATTGTCAAGCGTGGCCGCAACCGACGACTTGCCTCCCCCACTGTTGCGTCCCGCTCGATCGTTGTCAAAGCCCAAACCGCGTCCGCGCGGACGCACGGCTCAATCCAGACTTGCCGAGGAATCTTCCCGCCTGCGCATGACTTCCCGCTTGTCCGTGGCAACCAACGATGAGCCACAGCCAAACAAGCGGCCCTCGCGCCCGACACCAACGACACCGGCCCGGCAAAGGATCGAAGGCCCCGAAGAACCGGTAACTTTTTCCACCGTGGGGACAGGCGCACGACCCGCAGCGCCAGCACCGGAAACGCCAGGACGCGCGCAACCCGAGGCGCCCGTCGCTTTCGAAGCCGTACGCCCCGGCCCTGCGCCCACCGGATCCAAGACGGCGGCATCGGTGCCGGAGACCCTGCCCGACCTGACATCGGTCATCGGCGGTTGGACGATTCCACCGATTCGCTGGGGCGGCAGCACCACCAGCAACTACAACTGGAACGGCAGTCCGGGAGGCAACAGCACCTTCAGCGAAACCCAGACTTTAACTCTGCGTGCCTCAAGCTACATCTACCAGCCCTGGTACGCACAGGTGTCCGGCGATATCGGCCTGCTCACCGGGACATCGAAGCAAAGCGGCGGCGACTCCAGCACCAGCGCAGGACGCAGTACCTCGATGACCTATGGCGGCAACCTCAGCCTGTTTCCCCAGAGCCGCTTCCCTTTCCAGGCCTACATCCAGACCAGCGACAGTCGCGCCAGCGCCAACGCCCAGAGCGAGCAGAACACCTCACTGCGCATGGGCGCCCGGCAGAGCTATCGTCCAGAGGTCGGACGGGAAAATTATTCGGGCAGCGCAGACCGCAGCATTGTCACCACCAAAACTCTCCGAAGTGTCGTCGATGCGTTCCAGGGAAACTTCTCGACCACCATTGCCGATCACGGACTCAGCGCAAATGCCCGTTATTCGCGCAATCTCGGCGACATTGGCGGACAAGGATCAAACCTGTTCAGTCTGAACGCCGCGCACACATGGCGCGCCGATGAAGAACTGTCCGTGGCGTCGTCGGTCACCTACTCGAACAACCAGATTCGCCTGCAGACTGGAGGCGGCCTCTCCATGAACAACAATCAGGTCATGCAGGCCACTTCGTCGGCCACCTGGATACCGGATGAGGATTTGCCGCTGACCATCGTCGGCGGCGGCTCATTCCTGCACTCGAACACGACGACCGAGACAGCCAAAGCCGACCTGACCAACCTTAACGGCCACGCCAATGCCAGTTACCGCTTCTCCCAAAACCTCACGGGACTGGCTGGCCTGACCCTGACCCAAAGCGCAAACAGCGGTACAAGCCAGATATCGTCCACACAAAACGCATCTGTCTCGTATTTGGGAAACCCTCTCATTTTTGGTGATTATTCCTATAACTGGGGGACTGGCGGCGGGATTACCAATCAAGTCATAAGCGGCGGTGCAGCGAACCGCAGCATCTCCGGGCAAGCCAACCACTCGCTGCTGCGCAACATTACGTTTAGCGACATCAATGCGCTCACTCTCACGGCAGGACAAAGCTTCTCGCTTTCCAACAACAGTTCGTCAGGGCAAAACGGGGTTCTTACCCATACTGGAGGGGCCTCATGGCGCCTTGGCCTGGGCGAACGCACATTGGGCACATTGAGCGCCACAGCATCCGACTCGCTGAGTACCGGCAGCTTCTCCAGCCATTTCCGCAGCCTGTCGACCCAAGGTAATCTGCAAACTCAACTCGGCCGCCGCTCAGCGCTGACGGCCAGCGTGAATGTGGTCTATAGCCAACAACTGGCGACTCCGCAGGCACCGCAGTCAGCCAGTCCAGTGGCCGGCGAGACCACCGGCAACGGTAGCAGTACGCTGAGCGGATCGGGCCAGGTGAGCTATGTGCACCGCAGTCCCTTTGACATTGCCAACCTGATTTACACTGCCACTTTTCAAGCCAACGCTAGCCAGACCAACCTCAGGCTGATTAGCGGCGACCCGAATGCGCTGGCTTGGCAAACGGGCAATGTTCTGCAGCAAAACATAGATTATCGACTGGGACGGCTGATATTCAGAGGCACCGGCTCGTTTGCGACGCAGAATGGCAAGGAAAATGCTTCATTGTTTTTTACAATGGGCCGCGAGCTTGGCGACTTCTGATCGAGCAGCATATGAAGCCACGACTCCACGGCAAATTTGCCCCTTCAAGGAACCGGTAATGGAAAAACTCTACGGAATGAGGAAAGGCGGCCGCTTGATGGCCTGCCTGATGGCTGTCTTGGCCATGCTTTTTGTTGACCTGCCTGAAGCACACGCTGAGTACGGCGACGTCGTAATCAACAACTACTCCGACGGCGCCGGCATGCGCCCTGTGATCTTCCCGCACTGGTTTCATCGCGTCCGCTTCCGTTGCAAAGTCTGCCACGCCGATATCGGCTTCAAGTTCCAGGCCGGCGGAAACGAGATCAACATGGTGAAAATCATCGACGGCCAATATTGTGGCGCCTGCCACAACGGCGAGATAGCGTGGTCGGTCGAGAATTGCAACTTGTGCCACTCAGCCAAGCCCGGTACCAAGACCCAGGTACATGAGAGCACGATCCAGAAACTTGCGCGACCGGCAACCACGCCGGCGAATAAGTGAGGAGGCCGACATGAAACTGCATAGCCTCATTACCCTGTCGCTCGCCGTATCGGTACTCGTGACTCCGGCCTTGGCGCAAAAGTCGGGCAAGGATGTTTATGGCAAGACCTGCGCCGTCTGCCACGCTACCGGTATCGCCGGCGCACCCAAATACGGCAATGCCGGCGACTGGAGCCCACGCATCGCTGGCGGTACCGGCCGCCTCTACGGCAGTGCGCTTAAAGGCACACCCAAGGGCATGCCGGCCAAAGGCGGAAATCCAAGCTACTCCGACGCCGAGGTCAAAGCAGCGGTGGACTACATGCTTGCCGCCGTAAAGACCGCAGCCAAGCCGACCGCCACTCCGCCACAAAATCCCGTAGCCAAGGAAGAGCCGAAGCCTGAGCCCAAGGTTGCAACGTCCACGCCCAAGGTCGACAAGGCGGAACCGACGCCAACGGCGGCGGCCGCCATGGCGGAAGCCGTGCCAGTTGGCGACGTAAACGCTTTCAACCGGCTCCTCAAGCCATTGGGCAAACGCAACCCGCCGCCGCCCGAGGATGGCATTCATGACCCCGCCAACGATGGCACGCACGCTTTGCTGCCCCCCCTCACCGCCTATGCCGGATTGCCCAAGAGTCTCGCCGGCAATCGTGTGAACTGGGTCGAGGCGATTGGCACGAAGAAAATCAATCCTCGCTGGGACCGAACCGACCCGAAAGCCGAGCCGGTGGTCATGGACCTCAACATCGTGCGCGAAGTGAAGGGCTCCATGCCTGACGTGGTCTATCCGCACAAACAGCACACCGAATGGCTCGACTGCTCGAACTGCCATCCGGCCATCTTTGTGCCCCAGAAAGGCGCCAACGCGATCAGCATGGCCGCAATTCTGCTCGGCGAGAAATGCGGCGTCTGTCACGGCAAAGTCGCGTTCCCGGTTTCGGAATGCCGGTTGTGCCATTCCAAGAAAAAGGATCTCGCTCGCCCGGCACAAGCTGCGGCCAGTGTGGCCAAGTAAGGAAACAACTATGTTCAGGAATGTATTGATAGCCGCCGCCATCGTCGCCATCGGCAACTCCGCACAGGCTCAGGTGCCACAGGGCGAACAAAGCAGTGCGGCTACCCGCTTGCAGGCAGCGAAAATCGACAAGGAATCGCTGAGCTTCAACATGGAGTCGGTTGGCAAGTTGATCGAGACCTCCTCAGCGGCGCGCCAGATCGATTCGAGCAAGGCTCCTGAAGCGCAGGACAAGCGCCAGAAGGCGCGTGAACTCTACAAGTCTGCCCAGGCGGCGCTTACCGCCGGCGATTTGCCAAAGGCCTCGCAACTGCTTACCGACGTCCGCGCGATGTTCTTCGACGCAGTACGTCTGGCTGCCCCGGAGGAAGTCACGGCAAAGAAGCTGGAGAATGACTACCGCGCTCGCCTCGACAGCGTAAATGCCCTGCTCGGCGCGTACAAGCGAGTTGCCAACGAAAAAGGCACTGCCGCCAGAGGAGTGAGCGAAACAGTCGCCCAGATCGAGAAAGGCGTCGCAGAAGGTGCGAGTCTCGCCCAGACAGGCCGCTACAAGGAAGGTCGCAGCGCACTTGATCGCGCCTATCTGGTCGCCAAAGCCGGCATAAGTGGCCTGCGCAGCGGCGACACTCTGGTACGCTCGCTCAACTTCGCCAGCAAGGAAGAGGAGTATCAGTATGAGATCGACCGCAACAATACCCACCAGATGTTGATCGAAGTGCTACTGTCCGAGAAACGGGCGGATAGCATGGTGCAGGGATTCATCGCCAAGGCCAAGGAGTTGCGCGCCCAAGCCGAGGCTGCGGCCAATGGCAAGGACTACACGACCGGGGTGAAGCTGCTTGAGGAATCGACTACTGCACTGGTACGTGCAATTCGGGGCGCAGGGATTTACATTCCTGGCTAAGTTTCGGCATGGCTTGGCAGCGCTGGCCGCGCTGCTCTGCTGTGCCGGCGTTGCGTTTGCCCAGGCCGAATGGAGCACATTGCGCAAGGATGGCATCCACGACCGCAAGGGGCCGGCCATCAAACAGCTTCAGGAGCCACGGGAGGCGCTCTCCAAACTGCCGCGCGACACGACCGGCAATATGGTGCGTTGGATCGAGGCCATTCAAACCGGAATAATCAAGCCCCGCCCCAGCCTAAAGCCGGGCGTGCAGCCAAACATTCTCGACCAGGACATTCTTCTCGACCTCAAGGGCAGCATGCCCATCGTCCTGTTCCCGCACAAACGACATACTGAATGGCTTGATTGCTCGAACTGCCACGATGGCGTGTTCGAAAAGCGGACCGGAGCAACAAAGCTGTCCATGTTCCAGATTCTGGCCGGCGAACAATGCGGAATTTGCCACGGCGCGGTATCCTTCCCGCTGACGGAGTGCGGCCGTTGCCATAGCGTCATGCGGCCAGGCCAGGCCAAGCCTGTGATTCCGCCCGGAATGCCTCCGGCGCATGGGATTCCGGAAACAAAATGAAATTTTCCATCGGTATGCTCTGCGCTATTGCCGTGGTCTTCACCGCGGTACCGGCCGCAGCCGAGTATGCCGATGTCGTGCTAAATCGGCGAGCGGAAAAAGAAGGCATGCGGCCGGTGGTCTTCCCGCACTGGTTCCATCGCATCCGCTTCCAGTGCCGCGTCTGTCACGCCGAACTGGGTTTCAAAATGCGCGTAGGATCGAACGACGTCACCATGAACGATATCGCCGACGGAAAATTCTGCGGTGCCTGCCACAATGGCGATATCGCCTGGAGTCCCGACCGTTGCGACCTCTGCCACTCTGGCAAGCCAGGCTTGCCGACCGGCATTGTCGGCGGTCATGAGACGAGTGGCCCTGGGCGCTGGTAGCCGGCGCGGCCTGCTAAAGGCCGCCGTCTGCCTGCTCGTAGCCCTGTGTGCGGGCTGCGCGACAGGGGCCGAGCGTCGTCGTGAATCCATCCTCGAACCGCTGTTCAGCATTGCCGGCGCACGTCTTGTCACACGCGTGGACATCGCCGGTGGGTCTACAGCGGACGCCATCGGCGCCTATGTCCCGCTGGTATTTCCGGTTGCCGTAGCGGCGAGCTTCAACGACATCTATATCGCTGACGCCGGCACCTCGCGCCTTTATCGCTACGACCGCACCCTGGACGCCATGGCCGTGATGCCGGTAGCCAACATCAGCCGAGCCACCAAGCTGCAAGTCGGCCCCGATGGTTCGATCTACGTCCTCGATCCGTTCGCCTCGGAAATTCGCCGCTACGCACGTAGCGGCAAACAACTGCCCGCGGTGCGTCCGCGCCAAGCGACCAGCCGTTACGACAACTTCACAGTCGATTCCTTGACCGGCAAGGGCTACGCGGTAGACTCTGCCCACCTTGTGATCGACGAGATTCAGCCCTTGGGCCAATTTGCCATAGATTTCATGCGTCTGGACGAAGCTGGCCCGATTGCCACCGACGGCCGAGGGCTATTCGTCGCCAGCACCCGTTGCGGCTGCGTCGTCGAATGGATACAAGGCCGCCAGGGGCGGCGCTTTGGCTCCGGCAAGCTGCGCCAGCCGCTTTCGCTTGGCGTCGACGGACCGAACGTCTTCGTGCTGGACGGATTCGACCGCAGCATTGCGCTCGTCCATGAGGAAGGTATCGAAGCGATGTCCGCCGCCGCATTGGGTATGGTGACGCCAGAAAGCCTTGCGGCAACAGGCGGCATGATCCTGATCGCCGACGGAGCCGGACATCGGGTCTCAGCATTCCGAGTCAAATCGAGGCGAGCGCGGTGAGCCGAAGCAGCCGTCTCGCGGTCGTGTTGTCGCTCGTTCTGGTGCTCGGCGGCTGTGCCGGGGAGCCGGAAAGAGCTGTTTTCCGACTCGGGCTTGATCGCAGCACCGAGAGCAAGCGCCTGATGTGGCCGCCAGAGAAAGATGGTGAGATACCCCGCTACTTCTACGTTGGCGAACTCACGGGAGAAAACAACTTCGTCAGGCCCGAGCGCAAATCCGACGCGGCGAAAAGCATCATTGCCCGCTTCTTCGACATCATCATTGGCGAAGAACGCCCCATGCTGCTGGACAGGCCGCAGGCAGGTGCCGTAGACGAGTCGGGCCGTATTCTGGTCACCGACATGGGAAATGCCGGCGTCTTTGCCTTCGACGAAAAGCAAGGAACACTATCAGTTTGGCGCAAGGCAACCGGGACCATCGACTTAATTGCCCCGGTCGGAATCGCCATCGGTCCCGAGGGACATGTTTTCGTCGCCGATGCCGAACTTGCCCTGATTGCCCATTTCGACCGAGATGGCAACACCAAGGAACCCATTGGCAAAGGGATGTTGCGGCGGCCAACCGGACTGGCCTATGAGCCAAAAACCAAGCGCCTGTTCGTCGCCGACACACAGGCACACCAGATCAAGATATTCGATCTGGAAGGAAAATTGCTTTCAACACTGGGCGAACAGGGTGAAGGACCGGGACAATTCAACTATCCCACCCATATCGCCGTGCGCCATGAAAAACTCTATGTCAGCGATACGCTCAACGCAAGGGTCCAAGTGATGTCGACGCCGACCGGACGCTATCTCGGCTCGCTCGGCAAGCGCGGGCTGCAAATGGGCAATCTGGTGCGTCCCAAGGGGGTCGCCACGGACAGCGAGCACAATGTCTACGTGATCGAGTCCTATCATGACTATCTGCTCGTATATAACCGTAGAGGCGAGTTTCTGCTCCCCATCGGAGGAGTCGGCCAAGGTGCGGGGAACTTTCACCTGCCTGCCGGCATCTGGGTGGATGCACGCAACCGCGTATTCGTGGCGGACATGCTGAACGGACGCGTCGCGGTATTCCAGTTCCTGGGAGGGGACAATGACAATGAAGACTGGTAGGCTCCTTGGCGCTTCGCTGATGCTGATGGCGATGCTGCTGGCGAGCGAGAGCCAGGCCGCACGCGAATCCAGGATCAGCGCAACCAAGCACAACCTCTCATCTTCGGGCACCGGTACGACCCATTCGACCACCGAGAGTCAAATTTGCGTCTTTTGCCACACGCCGCACGGCTCGGATACTTCGCAAAGCGCGCCGCTGTGGAACAAAACGCTCGCCAATACCACCTATACGGCCTATACGTCGTCCTCGCTCGATGCCGCCACCATCCAGGGGGTCTCGGCCGGTCAACCGCTGGGCAGTTCCAAGCTTTGCCTGTCCTGCCACGACGGCGTCATGGCGCTAGGCAGCGTTCGCGTGTTGCAGGGACAGCAGAACGTCACCATAGGCGGCGGCACCCAGGTCACCATGCCGGCGGGCAGCGGCTCAAGTACCGGCTATACGCGTTTGCTGGGCACCGACCTTACCAACGACCACCCGATCTCGGTCACCTTCGACCAGGCCTTGTCCGACCGCGACGGCGAGTTGCGTCGACCGAGCGCCAGTCCGCTCAACCGATGGGGCACGGTGTTCGGTGTGCGCTCCGCTCAGGACTCCTACAAGCCATTGCTGCCGCTGGAACCGACAGGCTCAGGCAGTGCCGGACAGGTTCAATGCACGACCTGCCATGACCCGCACATCCGCGAGACCGATCTCACAGCCGAACGCAACATCAAGTTCCTGCGCGGCAATCGCGTCCAGAAGGCGCAACCGACCAGCACCTACGTCGCCGGCAACGACATCGTTTGCCTGTCCTGCCACGACAAGGGCATGCAAGGGGTGGGCGGCAACTCGTGGGCCTATTCCGCGCACGCCAACTCGAACGTCGCGACCCAGACCTACAAGACCGCGGCTGCCGACACGCGCGAATTCCCTAGCGGTATCGCCGTGTGGCAGGCCGCCTGTCTCAACTGCCACGACACCCATACAGTCTCGGGTTCGCGCCGGCTGCTGCGCGAAGGTACTGATGCCAGCCCGGCAACCTCGCTCTACCTGGGCGGCTTCAAGGCCGGCGGCTCCGCGGCGCTGGAAGAGACCTGCTACCAGTGTCACAACGACACGACCAACAGCATCCTCAACTCCGCATCCAGCAACCCGCCGAACGTCAAACAGGATTTCGCACTGACCTACCGCATGCGCATCCGCAACGTGGACCAGCCGGCCGGCGGCACTGAAGTACACGATGTTGGCGGCAACTTCAACGACACCTACAACGACTGCACCGGCGCCGCCAACAAGTGCGGCGCCGACCTGATTGAAAGCCGTACGCAACTCGGTAATGGCAATGCCAACAACCGCCACGTCGAATGCTCGGATTGCCACAACCCGCACCGGGTGGCGAAGTTCCAGCTGTTCTACGGCAACGCCGGCAGCATCAGCGGAACGCCGGACGCCTCGGCCGCGCACAAGCACACCAACGCCTCGGGCTATACCCACACCAACGTCGCCTCGGGCGCGCTGCGCGGCAGCTGGGGCGTCGAGCCCGGCTACACGTGCTGTTCGTTCCACACGGCCGCGACCAGTTACACCGTGCGGCGCGGCGATCCGGGTACCGACAGCGTACCCAACGACTCCAATGCCGATACCAAAACCTACGTCACGCGCGAGTATCAGGTCTGCTTGAAATGCCATTCGGGCTACGGCTACGGCAGCACCCCGCCCAACCTCGACGCCAACAACACCAAGGGCCTCACGCCGTCGGGCACCAATGCGCTGACCCAGTACACCGACCAGGCCAAGGAATTCCAGGCGCCTGCCTCCCATGCCGACGAATCGTCCACCTTCAACATGGGCGCCGACGGCGGCGCGGTCGATGCCAACGCCAACAACAAGAACCACCGTTCCTGGCATCCGGTCATGGGTCCCACCGGCCGCACGGCCACGAAACGCAATATCACGGCCACCAACGCATTCAAGTTGCCGTGGAGCAATGCGGTCGGTACCCAGACCATGTATTGCAGCGATTGCCACGGTTCCGCCGTCACCACGTCCGCAAACAACGTCATTCCTGAAACTGGCAAGGCCTGGGGTCCGCACGGCTCGGGGAACCCGTTCATTCTCAAAGGCGTCTGGGGTGCCGGCATGAATACAGGCACCGCCAACCTGCTCTGTCTCAAGTGTCACAACCCGACCAGCAGTTCCGGTTTTTCCGGCGGCGGCAAAGGCAACCTGCATGCCTACCACATCGACCGCATCGGCAAGATCAACTGCGTCTGGTGCCATGTCGCCGTTCCCCACGGCTGGAAGAACCGTTCGTTGCTGGTCAACCTGAACGACGTCGGCGAGGAGGCCGGGCACGGGGCCGGCAGTAGCAAGGAAGTCGCCACCAACGGCAACGCCGCGCACTACCTCAAACCGCCCTACTACCTCTATGCCAAGAACAAGATTTCGTCCTTCGCCACCAGCGGTGGTTGGTCGGACACCAGTTGCGGCTCGCGTAGCAAGACGGGCGCCAACCTGATCACCAGTACCGACGGAGCCTCGGGTTCGAACACGACGGGCACCGGCAAGAACTGGATGACCAACACGTGCAGCAACCCGAGCAACTGACGTCGCTATTGGAGTCGCTGGCTTCGCTCAAGCTGACCCTGGTCGCACTGGTCCTGTTCGCGGCCCTGGTCGTCCTTATCTATGTCCGCGACGATCTGCCGAGTGCCCTGCTCGCAGCGCCCTTGGGACTGCTGTCAGCCAATCTGCTGGCCGCGATTCTCGGCAATCGCAGTTTCCGCCGACAGGCGGCGTTGCTGGTCTTTCATCTCGCCTTGCTGACGCTGGTCCTGCTGCTGGCCGCCAGCCGACTCAGCTATTTAAAAGGCAGCCTGGAGCTCACGGAAGGCGAGGAATTCACCGGAACGCTGCTGGAATCCGACGCTGGGCCTTTCCACCCGATCGACACATTGCGGGCCTTGCGCTTCGGCAACCTTGGCTTTCGCATCGACTACGCGCCAGGTCCATTGCGCCAGGGCATCCGCAACCAGATCGAAATCCGCGGACCCGGCGCAGTGCCACACCGCATAGAGATCACCGACCAAAAGCCACTGATACTTTCCGGCTATCGCTTCTATCCGACAGGCAATAAAGGCTTTGCACCGTCTTTCAATTGGCAGCCGACCGGTGGCGGCGAGGCACGCATCGGCACGGTGCACCTGCCTTCCTACCCCTTGCATGAACACGGCCAGGCGCGTGAGTGGACGCCACCGGGAACCGCGCTGCGCATCTGGACAATGCTGGAATTTAAGGAGACCATCCTCGCCCCCGACCGGTGGTCGGAATTTCGACCGCCCAAGGAGCATAGGATCGTGCTGCGTATCGGCGCGCAGCGCTGGGAACTGGTGCCGGGTGGCATTGTCGATCTGCCCGAAGGCCGTCTCGAATATCGGGGACTGCGTGGCTGGATGGGCTACACGGTGTTCTACGACTGGACCATACCCTGGCTGCTGGCCGCCTGTCTTGTCGCCATCGGGGCACTCGGAGCGCACTTTTGGAGCAAATTCGCGAACAAACCCTGGAATGCATAGACCAAGATGATTGAACTGCAACTGCTCTGGACGGCCCTGGTGCTTTACGTCGTCGCCGGCTCTGCCGCGATCTTCTCGGTGGTCTGGCGCCGCCGGCCGGAACGCCTGGTGCTCACGCTGATGGCAGCGGGCCTCGCGCTGCACACGGCGTCCATCGCCACACGCTGGGAACGCCTCGGTCACGGCCCCTACGTGACGATGTTCGAGATTCTTTCCAGCAATATCTGGAGCCTGATGCTGGCCTTCGCCATCGCCTTCTGGCGCTTGCCGGCGATACGCGGTAGCGCCGCGGTAGTGATGCCCATCCTGTTCATCATGATGGGCTGGATCATGATGGCCGACCCCGGCGACGGCAGCCTGCCCTCCAGCTATCACACGGTCTGGCTCTTCATCCATATCGGTTTCGGCAAAGTGTTCCTCGGCGCTACACTGGTCGCCGTCGGACTCGCCGGCGTCATACTGTCGCGGCGAACTGCGCTCGGGCTGAGATGGTTTGAAAGACTGCCTGAGGATGTGCGTCTGGACGATCTCGCTTACCGCTGCATGGCGATCGGCTTCATCTTCGAGTCGCTGATGCTGGTCGCCGGCGCCATTTGGGCCCAGGACGCATGGGGTCGCTACTGGGCCTGGGACCCGCTGGAAACCTGGGCGTTCCTGACCTGGCTGGTACTCGGCATCGCCCTGCATGCGCGCGTGACCTACAAGCTCTCGCCGCGCACCGGCGCCATGCTGGTGGTCGGAGTTTTCATCGTCGCCTTCCTGACGTTCTTCGGCGTGCCTTTCATTTCGACGACGCCGCACAAAGGTGCCGTATGAGCGCCGTGCTGCCAGCGCCGACTGTTACCCGCCGCCTGGCATTGGCTTGGTTCTCGCTCGGGCTGACCGCCCTCGGGTTGTCCGCGATGTTCGCGGTGATCCTGGTCGTCGCGCGTACTCCTTTCCTCGGCCAGGGCGCCGGCTTGTTCCGTACCGCCCTCGTATTGCATGTGAACCTGGCGGTACTGGTCTGGTTCCTATCGATGGCGGCGGCGATCTGGATACTTTCCGGGGACATCCGGGGCAATGTTGGATGGCCGGCCTTCTGGCTGGCAGCCCTGGGCAGCGCGGCGATGGTGGCATCCGGGTTTTCGCAGCAGGCGCTGCCGCTGCTCGCCAACTACGTACCGCTGCTTGACCACGAATTGTTCATGGCCGGGCTGGCTTCATTCGCGCTCGGCATCGGAATCGCCGCGGCAGCCGGACTGGCGGTCTGGCACCGACGGCCACCGACGACGCTGCATCTTGCCGCTGGTGCGGCCATGATGGCCCTTGCCGTTGCTGCTGTCGTACTGGTGACGGGCTTCATGGCGGGAACAGCGACACCCACGGGCGTCCAGATCGGCATCGATGACCGTCTCTGGGGCGTCGGCCATAGCCTGCAGTTCGTGCATGTGCTGCTGCTGATGGGAGCCTGGACGGCGCTCGGCGAAGCGGCCCTGGAGACCACGCCGCGGCTGCGCCGCTTGCTGCCCTGGCTGATCCTCGGCACGCTGCTGCCCGCTGCCGGCGGTGCCTTACTGGCAATGATGCATGGGCCCGGGACGGTCGAATACCGCAACGGCTTTACGGAATTGATGCGCTGGGGTTCCTGGCCGGCACCGCTCCTCTTTGCGGCGGGCCTCGCGATCGGTCTGCTGCGGGTCGGTCGCCATCGTCGGCTGAACGCCGACGAACTGGGCCTTGCGCTGTCGCTGTTCCTGTTTGCGGCCGGCTGTCTGCTGGGCGCCAATATCCGTGGCGAATCGCTCGCCGTGCCGGCCCATTACCACGGTACCGTTGGCGCCATCACGCTCGCCTATATGCTGTGGCTGCGGCGCATTGGCGTCGACCTCGGCGTTGCATCCGACGCACGCAGCTTGCGCCTTCCCTCCATCTATGGTCTGGGCATAATCTGCCTGGTCGCCGGACTGGCCGTTGCCGGCGAACTGGGCGTACCACGCAAAGCCACCCATGCTGACCTCGGCGTGGACAGCACCGCCTACTTCGCCACCATGGGTGCCGCCGGCATAGGCGGCTTCCTCGCCCTTGTCGCGGTCGCCGGCTACGCGGTGCTGACCGCCGCCGGCCTGCTCGAAGCACTGAGCCCGCGCAAACCCGGAGCGCGGCGCGACCTGCGCCTGCCGGCAATCGTCCTGGCCCTGACCCTGGTCATCGGCGGCGGACTCCTGCTCGACCGCATGCCTGGCGGTAACAACGAGAAGCTCGCCACCGAAGCCCATGTCCAGGAAATGAAGCTCAAAGAAATCAATACTCGTTTCCAGCAGGGGCTGGTCATGCTCCACGCCCGACAGTACGACCATGCCCTCACCGCATTTCACCGTGTCCTGCAGTTGTCTCCAGCCATGCCCGAGGCCTACGTGAATGCCGGTTTCGCGCTGATAGGCATGAAGCGCTTCCGCGAAGCGCACGATTTCTTCGAGGGAGCAACCGCCCTGCGCGTACGACAGGTCAATGCCTATTACGGACTCGCCATCGCACTGGAAGGCATGCACGAGTTGCCTGCCGCGATAGCCGCAATGGAAACCTACCTGCATCTGACCAAGGCCGACGATCCCTACCGGCGCAAGGCGGAAGCAGCGATTTGGGAATGGCGCGAGGCGCTGCGTGACAAGCCCTGAACACACCGGCACCACGGAGCGGCGGCGCGGCGGAACCCTCAGCCCGCGGACCATGCGGCGCCTTGACCGCTGGATCGGCTTGCCCCTCTGTGTTCTCGCCAGCCTGGCGCTTCGGCTATCCGGCCTTGTTCCACAGCGGACCTTCGCGCCCCCCCGCAGGGTGCTGTACGTTGCACTGGCGGAGATGGGCAGCATTGTTCTGGCGGCCCCGGCCATTCGGCAATGCGCTCGAACGCATGGGGTGATGCCGACCTTCGTGACCTTGGCGCAAACCCGTGGGGTCTTCGATTTCCTCGGCGGTGAGTTCAACCGCGAGGTTTGTGTCCTGCGCACCACCAGCCTCACTGCGTTGTGCGCCGATCTCTGGTCGTTCTGCCGGCGCATGCGCCGCGGCGGCATCGCCGTCGCCGTCGATCTCGATCCGGGATCGCGTTTTTCCGCCCTCGTCACCTTACTATCCGGCGCTCGGCGGCGAAGCGGCTTTGAGGGTATGGCTCAACCCTACCGCGGCAGCCTGTACACGCACACGGTCGATTGTCCGCTCGGAAGGCACATGAGCGAGAACTTCGCCGCCCTGGTAGAGGCGCCGTTCAGCGAAATTGAAAGTAGCACGACAACCGTCGTCGATCTGTTTATTCCAGCGGCTGCATCGACGCAGACTGCCGAATCCGGCAGCGTTCTACATCGGCTGCGTCAGAGAATTCCGTACTGCGACCCCGGCCGGCGACGCATCGTCCTGATCCACGCCAATCGCAGCGATCCCGTGCCACAACGGCGCTGGCCGCAACAGCGCTATATCGAGCTGTGCCAACGGATGCTCGCCGAATGGCCAGACATCTTTGTCCTGCTTATCGGCGCCGCGGCCGAAGAAAACGCCGCCACCGCACTTTGCGCCGAGATCGACGATTCCCGCTGCGGAAGCGTTGCCGGCTTGTTTTCGATCGGTGAACTACCGACGCTGTTTGCCTTGGCAACCATACTGGTCAGCAGCGATTCCGGACCCGCGCATTTCGCCGCCCATGCCGGTTTGCCGGTCGTGGCGCTGTTCGGTCCGGAAACACCGCAGCGCTATCGGCCACTCGGCGCCACGGTGACGCTCTATGCCGGCCTGCCTTGCTCGCCGTGTCTGTCGGCGCACAACCAGCGCGCAAGCAGTTGCCGCGATCCACGCTGCATGCAGGCGATCGAGGTCGAGACAGTGCTCGGCGCGATGCGCGACGCGCTGGCGCCGGCAGAACGGGCAGCGACCGCATGATCCCGCGCCGCCGCATCCCGATTGCCGGCCGCGACCTGCGCGACGTATTCACCGCCCCGTTTGTGCCTCGGACCCAGGACGCCGCCGACATAGCGGCGTTTGAGGAAGCCTTCCGTCAGCGCGTCGGCTGTGCCTATGCGGTCGCCACGGCCAGCGGTCGCGAAGCCCTGCTGCTGATCGTCGACGCCTTGCGCCTCGGTCCCGGCGACGAAATGATTGTGCCCGCCTATACGCTGGGCGAACTGCTGCCGCTGATCGCGGCGCGGGGCATACGCTGTGTCGCAGCCGACATCGATCCCGCGACGCTGAACGTCACGGCCGCAAGAGTCGGCGCCCGCATCACGCCGAAAACCCGCGCCATCCTCGTCGACCACCTGTTCGGCGCTCCCTGCGAGATCGGCGCCCTGATGCAACTCGCGGCACGCCACGGCTTGCCGCTGATAGAAGACTGCGCCCATGCCGTCGGCGCTTATGCAGACGGCAAACCGGTCGGCAGCTTTGGCGACGCCGCGCTGTTCAGCCTCGAAGTCAGCAAAGGCGTCGCCACCTTTGGCGGCGGCATGCTGACCACGTCGAACCGGCAGATCGCCGAACACGCCAGGCAGGCCGTCGCCGACCGACTGCGCCACCCGGGCCCGGCCGTGCGCAAGGCGGCTCTCAAGTACGTCGAGGAAATGGCGGTGCGCAGCCCGCTCTATGCCCTGGCGGCGCGCCTGATGTTCGGCGGCCGCGGCAACGGTTTCGAGCGCGCCTACCGTCGTGCCCATGACCAACTGCGCCAGCCCTCGGTTGGCTATAGCGGCATGCAGGCGCGTATCGGTTTGCGTCGGCTCGGCGCGCTTGATGAACGCAATCGCCGCTTCAATGCCATGTGGCTGGAACTGGCAGACGATCTGCCGCCGGGCTTCGCGGCACCGTTGCGCGACCGTCACGGCAGCCCGGCCTTCTATAACTTTGCTGCCCGCTACGACGGCGACATTGTCCGCCTGCGACGCGCGGCGCAAACTCAGGGACTCGACCTCGCCATTCGTGGCGAAGTGATGGACGACTGCGCCGTCTTGCTCGGCCAGGCCGATTGCCCGGAAGCCGCCGCCGCCTATGCCAAAATCGTGCAGGTGCCGCTGCACGACGGACTTGGGGCGGACGGCCCGCGCCGCGTTGCAAAAAAACTCGCCGCGGCGGCCTGCCAATGCCGCTGACGTCGCCACTGGCGCTGCTGCGGGTAGACGCCGACTCCCTAGCGGCGAACACGCATCCGCGCCATCGCCATCCGGCGCTTGACCTCAAGTACATCCAGTCGGCGGTCCGCGACCGTAACGGTTTCCTGCCGCCGCTGATCGACCACACGCTCGCCTCAGGATTGTCAGCGGAGCAGCTCGCCGACCGGGTGCTTGCCTGCCGCCCACGCATCGCCATCGTCAAGGCGCAGAGCTGGAACCTCGACACGGCAATCCGCTGCGCCCGCCGCCTGCGTGCAGCGGGGGTTGTCACCATTGCCGTAGGCCAGCAAGTGCTCCATGCTGCACGCAGTCCGGTCACCGGCTGGCAGGACGCCTACGATATCGCTTTGCCTGGCGATGCCGAAGCCGAAGCGCCGCGTCTGGTGACGCGCCTGCTGTCCGGAGAAAAGCCTGCGGCGCTGGCTGCCAGCTACACCGAGCGCATGGCGACGGGACGCCTGTTGGAGATCGACGATCCAGATAGCCTGCCGATACCGCATTTCGACACCAGCGAACTTGCCGCCTATCCTTTCCCCTTTCCTTTGCGGCGTCGCCCCGTGCACCACTGGGGCTATGTCCTCACCGCCTGGGGCTGCCCTCGCGCTTGCCGTCACTGCTCCGTCGTCGTGCGCAAGTCGGCGACGGCAACGCTGCGCGCCCGCTCGATCGAACTCGTCGTCGACGAAGTTGCACGGCTCGCCGACCAAGGCGCGCAGGGAATACTGTTCGAAGACGATTCGCTATGCATCGACCGGCGCCGCTTTCTCGGTCTGTGCGATGCACTGATAAGGCGGCGCTTGACGCTGCCCTGGATCGCCAACGCCCGACCGGACGAACTGGATCGCGAACGAGTCGCGGCAGCTGCGGCCAGCGGCGCGGCATTGTTCAAGGTCGGCGTCGATTGCGCGGCACCACGCCTGATTGAACGCATCGCCAAGGCACGCGACGGCCTTGCCTGGATCGCCGCTGCCGAGAACGCGTTCGGCTACCTCGATGAGGCGAACATTGGCTCGGTCGCGCTGTTCATGGTCGGGCTACCCGACGAACAGGCAACGGATGTCGAGGCCTCGATCAAGCTGGCACGGCGGCTGCGCCCCGACTATGTCCAAGTGCAGATCTACACGCCCTACCCGGACACGGCGATTTGGGCCGAGTTGAGCCCTGCGCAACGCAACGGTAGCGGGACTTATCACTATGGCATTCGCTCCGAGTCGCCGAGCCGTATCGCCGCCGCCGACTTACCGAAAATGCAAGGCGCGTTTTATCGCCGTTTCTATCTTGACTCCGCCTACTTCGCCCGCCACCTGGCGCGATCCTGGCGTCACTACCTGACTCCGCAGGCTCTCTTGCAAAGCGCAGCGCACGTCTCATTTCTGCTGCGCAAGGCGGTATCAGACCGCGAGGCGCCGGCGCCGGCCGAGCCGCCAAATTGCCAGGCCTAGAAGAACCAAGGAAATGCAGGGTCCCAGTTGGAGTCCGAGTTTGTAGGAGAGGGGCTTGAGCACAAGTGCCAGCACCGCGGTGACTCCCAGTAAAGCATACTCGGCCGAGGCTCCGCCTCGTTCGCGCAAATCGCGCCAAATCCATCCGGCTGCCGGCACCGCCAGCACCAAATCGTAGGTATAGGCGAGCGGAACGGCAAGCAAGGTCGCCGCGCACACGACGGCAGCGGCCAAACGGCAGTCGTCATCAGTGACAGCGCCGTGCCAAGCCCAAACCGTCGCCAGTGCGGCCGCAGCAGCCGCAAGATACTGAAGCGTCCACGCCTGCTCCAGCGCGATCCCGCTCATCTGAAGTGCCGCAAGGATGCTGACCATCGCCCGCCACTCGAAAGCGCCCGCCTCGAAGCCGCCGAAATGATGGCCGAGAGTGCCGATATAGGCGTACCAAGGATCGGCGCCATACACGGCAATGCTGGCGACAACGGCACCGACGACAGTGATCGTCGCTACGCCAAACGGTTTCCAGTGGCCGCCGGCCACCAAGGCGAGCGGAATCAGAATGCCAAAATGTGGCTTGAAACTCGCCAAGCCGATGCAGATGCCCGCCAGCGTCGGCCGATACGCCACATTGGCGAGCCCAAGGCCCAGCAACCCAGCCGTCAGGAACCCGGTTTGACCATACATCGCGTTGTAGAACACGGGCGGAGCCGCCAGCGCATAGACCCATGCCTCGCGACGAACGAGCACCTGTCCCATGGCCGCCAGGTAGACCGCCAGCGTGGCCGCCAGCCAACCGAAATAGGCCCATAAGTAGCCCAGAAAACCGAACGGTGCAGCCAGCAAGATCGCAATCGGCGGATACATCCAGGCGGCGTAACCTATGGCGCGCGTCTGCGCTTCGCTCAACGGCACGTCGCTGGCGGCGCGTGCCGCAGCCAGCTCGGCCTGATGCATTCGTTCGGGAATGTACAAATTTTCGGCTGGCTCGTGACGCAGTTGCAGGGCTGCGGCATAGAAGGTCGTGAAGTCGGTATACAGCGGCGTGCCGCCGCGTAACGCATCGCGGCGACCGTCAAGATGGATTACCGCGATCACGGCTGCATAGAGCAATGCAATCGTTACGGCAAACCAAAAAACATAGCGCGCCAACGGTGCCGTCATGCCGCGTTCGACGACAAGCACATTGCTTTGCAGCAACCTGCATACCCGGCAGGAATTTCCCTACCGGACCAACTGAGCACGCCGCGGTTCATAGGCTAGTTTCCATTGCGCCGACCAAGATCAGCGAACGAACGTGCTCAGGTCGGCATCGTAGGTATCCATCACCTTGACGATTTGACCTTCCTCGTTGAGTCGCAATAGCCGAAAGTCGTGCATAATGTGTTCGTCATATAGCCAATAGCGCACGCCAAGCTGCCGCGCAAGGCCCGGCGTATCGCTCACCGACGCAGTCAGGAAACGCCAGTTCTCGCGATCGAGTTCGCGCGTCTTGCGATAGCGCGTCCACGCCTCAGGCGTGTCGTTCTTTGGGTCAAGGCTCAGCACAATGAATTCAAAGTGTCGCTTGGCGCGATCGGCAGCCGCTTGCACATCCTTGAGGCGCTGCAAGGTAATCGAGCAGATGAACCGACAATTGGCATATTCCATGGTCACGATGGCGGGCCGACCCGACCAATCCCGCAACGAGACCTTGCGACCGCGGTCATCCGTAAATGGCATCCTGATCTGGTAAACGCTGAACGCTTCGGCATGCAGCGCCGCCGTCCAGATCAACAGCGAATGAATGCCGAAAAGCCGCAAGAAAGTCCGCCGGCGCCCCGCCCAATGACCCGGCGTCATGGCTAGCGTGCAACTCCCGTTCCACTCGTTGCCGGCTTCACCGGATCGTATGACAGAGTTATCACAAAGTCGTTGGTGGCATCACGTTGCGATACCACTTTCACATTTCGAGCCTCGGCAACGATTGGCTCGACGATGCCACGCATATAGGCGCGATCGGATTCGTCGCCTGCGTTCAGCTCGATCTGGATCGACGTCCTGGAATATTCGGGTCGTGCGCAAATCCGCGCGACATTGAACAGCATGTGATGCAGAGTGATGTGCTGGCGCTTGAGGCTGTCGAGCGGGATGGATACCAAGATCGTATCGATGGTGCGATTGTCTTCACGCACACTGCGGATACCATGACTGAAGCCAAATGAATGGATCGATTGCGAAATCTGCTCGTGGAGTGCCTCGACATGAGGGTTGCGAGCCGCCTTGAGTTCCGACACTACTGGCGAACACCCCGCCAGCATGGATCCAAACAACATGGCGAGCGGAACAACAATTCCGCGAAAATGTAGCACGCTTGGCCTCCCAGCTCCTGTTGGAGCGGCGGATGATGCCCAACTCCGCCGCGATTTGCCGCGAGTAAATTCTACCCTTTTGCTCGTCGCCAGCCCACATCGTTACAATAGCAAGATACATGCATTGGATACACGGGCAATGTCGATGCTTCGCTGCTGGAGAATGATCGGCTGTATCACGCTGACCTTGACGGTGGCTGCCACAGCTTGGGCGCAGAGGAGCGACAAGAAGGCCAGGAGCATTGAACTGGGAGAGGCTCTCGGGCAGTCATGCATGGCCTGTCACGGCACGCGCGGCGCCAGTACCGAGCAGGCAATCCCCATCATTGGCGGACAAAACGACGTTTTCATCAGTCTCAGCATGAAGGCCTACCGCGATGGCACGCGGCCTTCGACGATCATGGAACGGATTGCCAAGGGCTATTCGACGAAGGAAATCGAAGCTCTTGCCGCTTACTTCTCGACCCAACCCTTCCTGCGGCCATTGCAGGAGACCGACCCGGAAAAGGTGACGCGCGGCCAATCCGTTCACGCCAGGAAATGCAAGAAGTGCCATCTGCATAACGGCCGGGACGCCATCGACACCGACAGCCCGCTGCTGGCCGGGCAGAAACTCCAGTATCTCCGGCGCAACATGGAGGAAATCCTCACCGGCAAGCGTTCCGTCGAGATCAAAATGGATGCGGCGCTAAGGGAAATCACGCGCGAGGAAGTCGAAGCGACATTGCATTTCTACGCGGCCCAGCACGGAGAGTTGCATTGAATTCTTCCACCCGCCGAGGCTTTCTAAAAATAGCATGTGGCGTGGCAGGCCTTCCGCTGCTTACCCCGCTTGTGCGCGCGACGGAACTGCTGCCGCGAACAGGAACTCGTGTTGTAGTGGTCGGCGGAGGCTTCGGCGGCGCGATTGCGGCAAAAACCCTGCGTCTGATCAACCCAAAGATTGAAGTTATTCTTATCGAACGCAACCGCTCCTATTCCGCACTGCCGGGCGCAAATTGGACGATTGGCGGTAGCCGTCGCATCGGTGAAAACCGCCTGACCTATGACCGACTCGAAGGAAACCATGGCGTCAGGTTGATTTACGGCGAAGCGCAGGTTGTTGACGCTGCCGCAAAGACAGTAGTGCTTGAAGCAGGAACGCTTAGCTACGACTTTGCCATCGTGGCGCCAGGCATAGGCTTCCGCGTTGACGAAATCGAAGGATATGCCGCAGCGGAAACACCGGACCTGTTCCCGCATGCCTGGACCAGCGGTGAGGAAATCGTTGTGCTGAAACGACGCATCGAGGAAATGAAGAACGGCGGCCTTGTCGTGGTCTCCCTGCCGACTCCGCCTTATCGCTGCCCACAAGCGGCTTACGAGCGCGTCAGTCAGATTGCCTATTACCTCAAGCAAGCCAAGCCACGTTCGAAAATCCTGGTTCTCGATGCAAGCAAGAGCAGCAGTGATCTGGCGGATCTTTTCCTCACCGGCTGGCGCCGAAGCTACGGCGATATGATCGAATACCGCAGCAGTCAGCAGGTCTTACAAATCGACGCGCCCCGGTCGTCGCTCCGAACAACCAGCGAGACGCTCACAGCTGATGTTGTCAACCTTATTCCACCACAAATGGCCGGCACGCTTGCCCACAGATCAGGCCTGATCGGCGAAGACAATCACTGGTGCGCCGTCGATCACAGTAGTTACGAATCCACGGTAGCCGGCGGTATTTACGTCCTCGGAGACGCCTGCCTCGGCGACGACCAGCAAAAGTCGGCATCCGCGGCCAACGCGCAAGGTAAGGCGTGTGCCATGCATATTGCCGGGGCAATTGCGCAGCGGGGACATCAACCGCATTTTTATTCGAACGTGTTGTACAGCCTGCTCGACGATAAACACGGCGCTTCAGCGGTCACGTTCTATCGCAGTGAGGGCCGCAAGTCAGTCCGCGTGGACAAAGGCGGTGGCGTGTCGAGCGAATGGTCGGAACTCGAAGGCATCTACGCGCGTGCTTGGCTCGGCAGCATCCTGGCCGAGATGTCGTCGTAATGCTTGGCACCCGTGAAAAAGACCAAGGTAGCGGCTGGCACCTTCTTGACACGGATCAACTACGCTCAATTTGAAGCATAGATCCCATTATTAAGGTATGGGAATTGCTTTAATCGGAAACAAAAATCTATTGTTAATTCAAAGGAATCTGGCCATGAATCTGACACGCCGAATAATCCCAGCTGGTGTCATCGCGCTAGCGGTCGCTCTGGCGCCCCCGGCGTATGCCCAGTCGTCGGATGCCGCGAAGATCAGCGAATTGGAAAAGAAGCTTGAACGCAGCCTCGAACTGATCAATCAGTTGTCGGAAAAAATACGCAAGATCGAGCAAGCCAGTGCCAATAACCGCGACGCCCAGACAAAGACTGCGCAACACGCAGAAAAGATTGAGGCGATCGAAAAACATGTTTCCGAAATCGGTGGCAGCCTGTCGCGTCGCGCCGAGGAGAGCGGCTTGCCGATCCACGGATTTGCCGATGTCGGCCTCGTCATGAGCAGAGAGGACAACCCGAGCTTCAAAGGCCGCAAGGGCGCCGTGCTAGGCACATCCCTCGGCGCCTTGGACCTCTACCTGACACCGCGCTTCGGCGACCGCGTGAAGGCTCTGATCGAATTGGTTTTCGAAGCCGAAGAGAACGGCGGAACCGCGGCCGATTTGGAACGCCTGCAAGTCGGCTATATCTTCAGCGACGCCGCCACTGGGTGGCTCGGCCGTTTCCATACCCCCTACGGCTACTGGAACACGGCCTTCCATCACGGCGCCCAACTCCAGACTTCTATTCTGCGGCCACGCTTTCTCGACTTCGAACACGACGGCGGCATTCTGCCCGCCCATACCACGGGCATCTGGCTGACGGGCACTCAGGGCATCGATCGCGGCAGGATTGGCTATGACGTATTCGCCGGCAATGCTCCGCAGATCACCCGCGTCGCGGCGGGATCAAATCTGGCGGCAGCCAACCGTACCGGCTTCAGCCCTGCGGTGAATGCCGGCACCTATGCCGGTTCGGGCCGACTCGACCCCCTTCACGCCGGGGGTACGACACAGCGTACCTCGATCGGATTCAATGCATGGTTTGAGCCAACCGCAGTGCACGGTCTGCGTGGCGGACTGCATGGCCTGCGTGCCGAGATCGTCGACAATGCGCCGGTTACCAACCAAACCCTGGTGCAGATGCTTGGCGGCTATTTGGCGTACATGAGCGATCCTTGGGAAGCAATGGGAGAGTACTACCGCTTCCGCAACAATGACCGTAGCGGCGCCACCGGCACACATGGCAGTTGGGCCGCTTATGCGCAAATCGGCTACAACATGCGCAGATGGACACCCTTCGCCCGGGTCGAGCGCAGCCGTCTCGACCAGACCGACAATTACTTCGGCGTCCAGGCGAGCGGCCGCTCCTATCAACGAATAGCTGCCGGCCTACGCTATGACGTCGATCCCAAGGCGGCGCTAAAGGTCGAGTTCAACAGCACGCGCAAGGAAGATCTCGGCCCTGGTCTGACCGACAGATTCCCCGAGCTGCGTATCCAGTACGCGATCCATTTCTGATCTGCGGACAAGGGAAGGATAAGAATAATGCGTTACCAGAAATTTTCGCTGCGGATACTGGCCGCTACTATCGGCCTTGCTGGCAGTGCCGTCGCTCACGCCGATCTATTCGTCATTGCTAACCCCGCCACGCAGATCACCGCCAGTGAAATCAAGGAAATATTCACGGGGGAAAAACAGATAGCCGGTTCAGTCAAGCTGGTTCCGGTGGACAACGGCCCGGTGCAGGAGGCCTTCCTCGACACTGCGCTCCGCATGGACGCTCCCCGCTACAACACGATCTGGACTAAGAAATCCTTTCGCGAAGGCATAATTCCTCCGACCGTGAAGTCCGGCAACAACGACGTCATCGAGTTCGTACGCCGGACACCGGGCGCGGTGGGCTACATCAGCAGCAACCCACCCAACGGCGTCACTGTCGTTCGCAAATACTGAGCACGTCGGGTTGCGTTTCGAACGGAACCCCACCACGAAGCAATGCGAGCTGGCCTGATTCTTGTATCCGGTTCGGAAAGCCCATAATTTTTCCCGGAGATAGGAATGATTCCTGAAATTGGTCATTTCGCCCTGATTCTCGCTCTTGCACTAGCCGTGATTCAGGGTTTCGGCTCGATTGCCGGCGCAGTCCGCGACGACCGGCGATTGATTGCCCTGGCAAGGCCGACGGCGGCGGTCGGCTCCATTCTGGTCATCGTCGCATACGGCTGCCTGACCCAAGCTTTTGTCAGCAATGATTTCTCCGTGCGCTATGTAGCCGGCCATTCGAATACGCTGCTGCCGATGTTCTACAAGGTAACAGCGGTCTGGGGCGGCCACGAGGGTTCGATGTTGCTGTGGGTGCTGATCCTGGCATTGTGGTCGATGGCGGTGACCACCTTCAGCAGACGCTTACCCAAAGACATGGTCGCGTCGGTATTGGGCGTGATGGGACTGGTCAACGTCGGTTTCCTGTTGTTCCTGTTGCTGACCTCCAACCCTTTCGAGCGGCTGCTGCCAGCGGCCCAAGATGGGCACGATCTGAACCCCCTGCTGCAAGACCCGGGCATGGCGATCCATCCGCCGATGCTTTATATGGGTTACGTGGGATTTTCGGTGGCCTTCGCCTTCGCCATAGCGGCATTGATCCGGGGCCGCCTCGACGCCGCTTGGGCACGTTGGTCGCGACCTTGGACGACGGTAGCCTGGATGTTTCTAACGCTGGGCATCGCGCTCGGATCCTGGTGGGCGTATTACGAACTGGGCTGGGGAGGATGGTGGTTCTGGGATCCCGTCGAGAACGCCTCCTTCATGCCTTGGCTCGTAGGTACGGCGCTGATGCATTCTCTTGCGGTAACCGAAAAACGAGGCAGCTTCAAGAACTGGACAGTACTGCTGGCGATCCTTACCTTTTCGCTGTCGCTGATGGGAACCTTTCTGGTCCGTTCCGGCGTGCTGACTTCGGTCCACGCGTTTGCTACAGACCCCAAGCGAGGCGTCTTCGTGCTCGCTTTCTTAGCCCTGACCGTCGGAATCTCCCTGACGCTGTATGCGTGGCGTGCCCCGAAGGTGGGCTTGGGTGGCGATTTCGAGCTCGTTTCGCGCGAATCGCTGCTACTGGTCAACAACATCCTGCTGGTCGTCGTTGCCGGCGCAATCCTGCTCGGGACGCTGTACCCGCTATTTCTTGACGCGCTGGGCCTGGGCAAGATTTCCGTCGGCCCGCCCTACTTCGAGGCCGTATTTGTGCCGCTGATGGTTCCGGTGATCCTGTTACTGGGCGTGGGTCCTTTCGCACGGTGGAAACGCACTCGATTTCTCGATCTCGTGTCGCGACTGAAGTGGGTAGGGCTTGCCGTCCTTGTGCTGGCTGCCGCCACCCCCTTCCTATTTGGGCGCTGGTCGCTGTTCGTAATGCTCGGGCTATCACTGGGCGGCTGGGCAATCGGAGCGAGCGCGGTCCACATCGCCTTCCGCCTCCGGAACGGCGATGGTCTTGGCGCCCAAATCGCCGCGGTGCCGCGTGCCCATTGGGGCATGGCACTCGCCCATGCCGGTATCGGCATCTTCATCATCGGCGTAACGTTAGTGAAGGGCTACGAAAGTTCCAACGAAGTGCGCATGGCCCCTGGCGACACCACCAGCGTGGCCGGATATGGCTTCAAGCTGCTCGATGTCGAGGAAATGCGCGGCCCGAACTACATGGCCGCGCGCGCGCGAATGGAAGTCAGCCGCGACGGACGCATACTCGCTACCATGCTGCCGGAAAAGCGACTCTACATGGTCCAACGCATGCCAATGACCGAAGCGGCGATCGACGCCGGGCTATTCCGCGACATCTATGTGTCGCTGGGCGAAGCGGTCGACCAGCAAACCTGGATCGTGCGTGTCCAGCACAAGCCTTTGATTGCATGGGTTTGGATCGGGTGCCTGATGATGGCCTTAGGCGGCCTTGTCGCCGCCAGCGATCGCCGCTACCGCCTTGCCGAACGCAAGGCGCCAACAATCGTCGCCATGCCAGCCTGAGGAATAGAACAAAATGCGACGCTTTATTTGGCCACTGGCGGTTTTTCTAGTCCTCGTCGGCTTTCTCGCCGCCGGTCTGCGGCTCAATCCGCGCGAAGTCCCTTCACCGCTGATCAACAAGCCTGCGCCTGCGTTCAACCTGCCTCAACTCCATGCCATACAGGCAAGCATCAACCCCACAGACATGAAGGGTAAGGTCTGGCTGTTCAACGTCTGGGCGTCGTGGTGCGTCTCCTGCCGCCAAGAACATCCAGTGCTGCTCGATCTCGCCAAACGGGGAACTTTGCCGGTCATCGGACTCGACTACAAGGATGATCGCGAAGCCGGCATCGCATGGCTACGCGAACACGGCGACCCCTACATGCTGTCGGCGTATGATCGAGACGGCCGAGTCGGCATCGATTACGGCGTTTATGGCGTACCCGAATCGTTTCTCATCGACAAGAACGGTGCGATCCGCTACAAACACATCGGCCCGCTGACACCGAAAGTCCTGGACGAAAAAATCCTGCCCATGGCAAAGGATCTCAACGGTGCGTAACGTCCTGATTGCATTCATCGCGACCTGCTGCTGGATGGCCGCCGCGATCGGCAGCGAAGCAGCCCCCGCCGCCGCCGACCCCGTACTGGAGGCACGCGTCAACAAGCTTGCCGAAGAATTGCGCTGTCTCGTCTGCCAAAACCAGAGCATCGCCGATTCCCATGCGGAACTGGCCATCGACCTCAAAAACCAAGTACGTGAAATGCTCAAACAGGGCATGAGCGACAAGCAGGTAGTCGATTTCCTCGTTCAGCGCTATGGCGATTTCGTCCTCTATCGGCCGCCTGTGAAAAACACCACCTGGCTGCTCTGGGCTGGGCCTTTTCTGTTGTTGGTCGCCGCTCTCGCGGCTTTTGTCATCAAACTGCGCCGAAGGCCACCGAATGCGCCGCTGACGGCAGCCGAGCATGCGGCTGCCGCAGCCCTGCTGCGCGGCGAAGGAATACAGCAATGACTACCTTCCTGATCCTGGCAGCACTTCTCGTCGCCGCGGCTCTTGCGGCCGTGCTGCTGCCACTCCTGAAACCCTCTAGGAATTCCGGCGCTACGGACTCCTCGACGCTAAGCCTGCAAGTGTTGCGCGAGCAACTATTGGAACTGGATAGTGAACGTCGCGCCGGAACACTGGATCCCGCCCAGTATGAAACAGAGCGAGCCGAAATCGAACGCCGCGCCATAGAAGACGGCCGCCCGACTGATCTCCATACCCCGGTCGACAAGCGCCCCGTGCGGCTTGCAGCAACAGTTGGCACGGCAGTCGTCGCCTTGTCTGCCGGGCTGTACTTGGTGCTCGGCGCACCGGCAGTCCTGCAGTCGACCTCGATCCAAAGCGCGCAGCAATCCAACACCCACGCCGTGACCCCACAGCAGATCGAGGCGATGGCGGCGAAGCTCGCCGAACGCCTGCAGGAAAACCCGGCAGATGGCGAGGGTTGGCTGATGCTGGCACGATCCTACGGAGCACTGGGCCGTTTCCCAGAAGCATCAGCCGCATTCGGGCGTGCCACGAGCCTGCTGCCGGAGGATGCCCAACTGTTGTCGGACTATGCCGACACCTTGGCGATGGCCCAGGGGCGCAGCCTGCAGGGCGAACCCGAGAAAATCATCAAGCGCGCACTCGCGGCGGATCCGCGCAACATAAAGGCATTGGCGCTTTCCGGCTCATCAGCCTTCGAGCGCCAGGACTACGCTGGTGCCATAGGCGAATGGCGCAAGGTATTGACAGTGGTGCCTGCCGATTCAACCGTCGCGACGCGCATTAAGAACAGCATTGCCGATGCCGAAGCCCGGTCGGGGCAAACCCCAGTCCAAACCAACTCCGTGGTGTCGGCCAAGTCGATTCGAGGCATCGTGTCCCTGGATTCAGTCTTGCGTGGCCAAGTGGCAAATACAGATACCGTCTTCGTTTTCGCACGTGCCGTGTCTGGACCACGCATGCCGCTCGCAATCCAGCGCATGACTGTCGGCGATCTGCCTGCACGCTTCACGCTGGATGACAGCATGGGCATGGCCGGCGGCCCCAAGCTCACGGACCACGCCCAGGTGACCGTCGGTGCTCGGATATCGAAAAGCGGCAGCGCGACGCCGAGCAAGGGCGACTTGGAAGGCTACGTCGAGCAGGTATCAACTGGCAGCGATGCCGTTCGAGTGACCATCTCCAAGCCTGTGCGATGACTGCGGCGGGTCAGGGGGAGCCCGATGCGAAGCATTGAGGACAACCTGCTTGGATTCATCTTCATGGTTGCCTCTCCGGTTCTGCCGCAAACACAGCCGAAGTCGGCGGGTTAACGGTAAATGGAAGTGACCACCAATCCCCACTGCCGCGCAATCGGAGAGACCGATGCTTGGGAAGAATGAGTTATTCTTTATTTTGAGAAAATTTTTCCAAGGGCGAGAAAGTTGCCGACTTGAAGTACTCTGATGCGACACAATTGCCAACGGGACGCCACATCGACCGCACGAAGACCCATACCGCTTCGCTTGAGATTCGCGACTAGCTTCAGCCACCTCCTATGTCAGCCCTCGTAGACCATGCTCGCCCAGGAATATCCCAATGACAAGGCAGCCGACTACGTCGCCGACCAAATCCGGGATGCAGTCCCCATCAACTAGCCGCTCAGAACTGCGGTCCCGGTCGCGACGACGCGTAGTCGGAACAATCGCCGCATGCGCCTGTCACTCAGCGCTTTGGTTGAACGGCTGCAGCCAAGAACCTGATCGCCCCTGGAAAGGTTCACTCTTCCCTAAGTTTGCGCTGCCCACTCTTGACGGCGTAGTGCATGACATCGACCAGTATCTGGGGCTGCCGCTGCTGATAAACTTCTGGGCGACCTGGTGCCCGCCCTGTCGCAAGGAAATGGGGGACCTCAACGCTCTCTATGGAAAACTCGGGCCAAAGGGACTCGAACTATTGGCCATCAGCGTCGATACGGATCGAAATCTAGTCAGGGAATACCTGCTGCATGAACGGCTTAGCTTCACTGTGCTAATCGATGACGCCCAGCAATGGTCAGCAACGGCTCTCCAGTTACCAGGATTTCCGACGACATACCTGGTCGGTGGCGACGGCGTCATTCGCGAAGCTTGGGTGGGTCCACGCGCCTGGACTGACCCGGCGTTACAGAGCGCAATCGCATCCAGCGTGGGCCTCAAATACTGACTACTTGCCGCTATCGACGCGACCTACAGCTCGTTTCGCTTCTGGATGGCCTTGCGCGGCAGCCTTCCTGAACCAGTTCATAGCCTCCTTGCGGCTCTCAATAACGCCTTTTCCCGCAAGAAAAAGCAGGCCGAGATGATATTGAGCTTCGGCATGACCGGCGCTCGCTGCCTGGAAGTACCAAAGGGCCGCCTCCCGATCAGGATCGGGAACGAGTTTTGCCGCCTCGTGACCCAACAAATAGGCATTGCCCAACTCGAACATTGCCTTGGCATGACCTTGCAAAGCTGCTTTTCGAAGCCAATAGACTGCCAGTTTCTCGTCTTCGGGAAAACCCTGCCCATGATAATGCATCATTCCCAAATGAAATTGGGCTTGGGAATTGCTTTGATTTGCGAGCGGTGTGAGTAATTGAATTGCCTGGCCGTACCGTCCAGACTCGTATGCCTGCATTCCGTCGCCAAGAGCATCGGCAAGTGCAGGATGCGCAAACGCCAATAGGCCGGCCAAAAGGAGAAGCTGAAACATTGTATGAAAGGATTCCTTGTTTAGGCTCCGTAGCTGTTCAGGCACTATGATGACTCCAATGCAGGAATTTGCAAGTATGGCCGAAGGCATAGAGCAAAAAGCAGGCCTCGAAAAATGGTCAATGGCGCGGGCCTTAAGCCCGCGCAAGTCAAGGACTTCCCTCGCCTATAAAGGTTTGGTGACCCTGGCGGTTATGGTAGTTTATTTTGTTCTGGTATCAATCGTGGTTGCCTACGAGCGGCATTCCTTGATCGACTCGGTCCAGTTACTCAACGAAATTCATCAGCGAGAGGAACGCGTAGTCGCACTCAATATACTGGTGGCCCGCGCTATCTTGACGGTCAACGAGAACTACTTTTCGCCCAATGTCGACGTCTCCTCGAAAATTCTGGGCCTGGAAATCGAGGCGGTACTGAGTGGTTTGAGCAAACTAGAACAGCATTACGCGCCGATTGCCGAACATGCTTCGCTCCTGAAGAAGAGCATGACGCAGTTGCTTGAGCGCCCCAACCGAACGGTTGTTGCTGACATCCGTGGTATTTTCCACCGCATCGTCATAGATCTTGATGCCATCACCAGCGACATCCGCAGCCGTAAGCAATGGTTGCTCGAGGATTACGAAAACACCCACAATCGCCTGACCGTCGAGTGGATCCTATGCGTCGTAATCGGCCTTGGCTTTCTGAGTGGATTGATGATGTGGTTTTTTCGCCGCCTCGCCGCGGATATCCTGCGCGCGCAGGAACGGGCCACCGAAATCGTACGCGGCTACCGCGGCACCCCTCTATCCGTCACGCGTCACGACGAATTGGGCAACCTCATCGATGCCGTAAACAACATGCAGGACGAACTACGTAAACGCGAAACGCAGATCGAGTTAGGCCGCCAGCAAAAGTTCCATAAAGACAAGATGGCGGCGGTCGGCTCCCTGGCCGCCGCCGTAGCCCACGAAATCAATAATCCGCTGTCGGCCATTGTTGGGGTGGCGCAAGCCATGATCGATGGCGAATGCGAACCCGGCTGCGGCAGGCAGGGCTGCCATCCGAAACTGATAATGGAACAGGCCGGACGGGTGATGCAGATTACGCGTCAGATCGGAGAATTTTCCGTTCCGCAGTCGCCGGAGCCAGAACTTATCGACATAAACGGCTTGGTACGCAGCACCTGCAACTTTGTCGGATTCGACCGCCGCTTCCGCCGCCTGGAACTCGTGCAACAGCTCGATCACAATCTGCCAGCGGTGCATGCCGTAGCCGACCACGTCGTGCAGGTACTGATGAACCTCCTGATCAATGCCGCCGACTCCCTCGAGAACTATCTGGATCGACAACCCCTGATCACGGTCACGACACAGATGCGCGATGGCGCAGTACGAATTGCAGTAAGCGACAACGGCTGCGGCATTACGCCAGAGAACATGGACAAGGTGTTCATCGAACATTTCACAACCAAGGCCCCGGGGCGTGGCTCCGGACTCGGCTTGGCGCTGTGCCGCTCGCTGATCTGCAGCGCCGGCGGCGACATCAAGATCGATTCACACGTCGGCAAAGGAACGACCGTCGAAATTACCCTGCCACAGCCATTGCTTGGTGGCAACAGTAACGGAGTAACGGGAGAGGAACAACAATGCATGTCCTGATCATCGACGACGAAGCCGCACTGCGCCAGATACTGGTCACCATCGTGACGCGCGCCGGCTACACGGCCGATACCGCTGATTGTGTGCGCGATGCAGCCGGGAAGCTGGTACGTGGCGATGTCGACGTGGCACTGTGCGACATCCGGATGCCGGATGGAGACGGTGTCGAATTGGTGCGCAGCATGCGCGCAGCCGGTATCGATACCCAGTTCCTCATGGTGACCGCCTTCGCTTCGATGGAAACTGCGGTCGAGGCGCTGCGTGCCGGCGCGACCGACTACATGGTGAAACCGGTCAACAAGGAAGATCTGTTGCATCGACTCGCCAACATCGATGCGTTGCGCGGCCTGAAAGCGGAGAATCGCGCTCTGCGTCGTCTCGTCGGCGGCGAACAAGGCGTATTCCGCTTCGACGCACCCAAAATGGCAGATGTGGAGCGCCTGGTCGCCCGCGTCGCGGTGACCGACAGCACGGTCCTGATTACCGGCGAGAGCGGCACCGGCAAGGGAGTCATAGCTCGCTCCATCCACGAGCAAAGCCCGCGGTCGGAAGCCCCCTTCATCCCCATCAACTGCAGTGCGATCCCAGAGAACCTGCTCGAAAGTGAACTCTTCGGCCACACCAAAGGGGCTTTTTCTGGCGCTGACCGTGCACGCAAGGGACTGTTCACCCAGGCCGACCGCGGCACTCTTTTCCTTGACGAGATCGGCGAAATGCCGTTGCACATGCAAGCGAAGATTCTTCACGTCATTGAGGACAAGGAGGTACGCCCGGTAGGCGGCGAGCAAGCGCGGCGCATTGACACACGTATCGTCGCCGCCACCAACCGCGACCTGCTCGACATGATCAGGCAGGGGACGTTCCGTGAAGATTTGTATTTCCGACTGTCCAAGTTCGTAATCGCCATCCCGCCGCTGCGCGAGCGGCAAGAAGATATCCCGCGCCTGATTCGCTATGTCATGCAGAACATTGCCGGCGCAGGGAAAACACCTCTGGGAATTGACCCAGTCGCCGAGGAAATACTCTCTGAATATCCCTGGCCAGGCAACGTGCGTGAGTTGGAAAACGTAATTAACCGGGCTTACATTTTGGCCGATGGAGGCCGTATTACACTGTCCGACTTGCCGCCCGACATCGCCCGCCAGGCTCCCGCCCAAGATAACGGTGGCAGCGTCCGCATCCCTGGCGGCAGCTTGCGCGACCAGATGCGCCGCATTGAGGCTGATGTGATTTTCCGAGCGCTGGAGGAATGCAACGACGACCGCCGATTGGCGGCACAGCGACTTGAAATTGGGCTATCCAGCCTTTACAGGAAACTTGAGGAATTCAGCGCGTTGGGAATCACCCCAATTCGCAATTAACGACAAGGGCATACCTACGATGAAATATATACGCTACTCGTTGACATCGGGCATCAGCCTGATTTCCTTCCTCGCCGCTCTCCATGCCGCGCCAGCCCAAGCCGGACCGGCCGAGGACTATGCCGAGGGTACCAAGCAGCGTTATGCCGTTGGCGATCTTATTGCGGCCATGCCGCTGCTGCGCCGCGCCGCAGATGCCGGCCACGCCGCGGCTCAGGCGGCAATGGGTGAAATTCTCGATCACGCCGATTCGGATCCCGAGGCCATCGAATATTTCCGCAAGTCGGCCACTCAGGGTAATGCCGACGGCCAGTTCGGACTCGCCACGATGCTGGCGGTCGGTGAAGGGGCCCCGAAAGACCTCGCCGGGGCACGCAAATGGATCGTGCTGGCGGCCGAACAGGGGCACAAAATAGCAATCAACGAACTGGCACAAGCCTACATCATAGGTGGCCTGGACATTCCCGACGATAAGCGGCAGAGTGCCGAAGCGCTGCGCTGGATTCGCGCCGCGGCAGACAACGGCTACCTGACAGCCATGGATAAATTGGCTGCTGCCTACCGCACCGGAGATCTGGGCCTGGGGATCGATATCAAGGCGGCCGACCAGTGGGTCGAAAAGATCCGCAAGATACGCGGCGCCCCGAAGAAACGCCGCGCCAAAAAGGAGTAATCAGCAATGACCATGTTTATCCGTACTGCGGCAACCGTGCTCTTGCTTGCCGGTGCTTACCCTGCCTTGGCCGCCGACCTGGCACGCGGCCAGCGACTGTACAACCTGCACTGCGCCTCATGCCACGGCATCACAGGGATACCGATCATGCCGGAAACGCCCAATCTCTCGATGCGCGAGGGTATGAGCCAGCCGGACGTGGTCATCATGCAATCGCTGAAAATGGGAAAGAAGAACAAACCCCCCTTCTTCGGCCGCCTCAATGACCAGGAACTCCTGGACGTCATCCAATACACCCGCACCCTGCGCTGATGCCTATGAAATCAAAATTCCTGACAGCCCTGCTGATCGTCCTGCCGATGCTGGCCAGCGCCGCCCCGGGAGGCGGCGAACGCGTGCTCGAATCATTCGAAGTAGGCAGCAACGTTTTTGCTCGCGCCCTCACCGTCGATCCTGCTGGCGGCGCCCTGTGGGTAGGCACCTCGACCGGAGTAATGGAAATCGACCTCCAGACCCGCAAGCTGCGCAAAACCTATACGCGCGAGCACGGCCTGGCCAACGAGTATGTGTTTGCAGTCGGCATCGACAGCCAGGGCTACAAGTGGTTCGGCACCAACGCCGGCGGCGCATCGCGCTTCAAGAACGGCAAGTGGAAGACCTACTTTCCAATGCATGGTCTTGCCGACTACTGGATCTATGCGTTTGCCAACGATCGTGACGGCAACCTGTGGATCGGCACCTGGGCTGGTGCCAACCTCTTCAATGTGAAGACCGGAAAATTCAAAACCTACGTCAAGGAACTCATCAACGAGTGGGTCTATGGTCTGGCTGTCGACGCAGACGGGCGAGTCTGGTTCGGCACCGAAGGCGGTGTCTCGATGTACGACGGCAAGCGCTGGAAGTCATGGAGCCACAAGGATGGCGTCGGGGCCGCCAATGTTTCTGCCCTTCCGGTGAGCCCGAATACCGGACTTGGCACGCGTTCGCGCCACGACCTGACCACCGAGGTCGCCGGCATGAACAGCTACAACCCGAACTACGTATTTTCGGTCCTGGCAGCCCCGGACAAGAGCATCTGGGTCGGCACCTGGGGTGCAGGCGTCAGCCGTTATGACGGCAAATCCTGGAGCAACCTCACCACCAAGGATGGACTGGCTGGAAACATCGTCTACGCCATCGCCCGTGAGGCGACAGGCGTGTTCTGGTTTGGCACCGACAATGGCGTGTCGCGCTATGACGGCAAATCGTGGAAAAATTTTGGCCGCCACGACGGCTTGCTGGATAACCACGTGTATGCGGTGGCGATCACCCCCAACGGCGATGTATGGGCCGGAACAAAGAAAGGTGTGGTTCGCATCGGCGTCGAACCGCAGACGAGGTAAGCCAAGTGACAATCGAACCACGCAGCATCTCCCGGAAATTGGCCGCAGTCGGCGGCACTCTCTTCTCCATTCTCGCCATGGCGCAAGCGCCGGCGCCACACGCCCTGCCACAGGGAGCCAAACCGCTACAACAGCAGCGCGAGGGCAAGGTCACCGTGGACCCGACGGCCAAGTTCACCCATTTCCGCGTCGGCAACAAGAACGTCAAGTCGATATTCGTCGACGACAAGCTGGTCTGGGTCGGTACCTCGGGTGGCGTCGTGCGCTACGACACGCGCGACGACAGTTACAAGTTGTTCGACGTCAAGAGCGGTCTGCTCTCGAATGGCATCTTCTATGTCGGTCGCCTCAAGGGCCAGTTGGCGGTCGGCACCTACGGCGGAGGCCTCTCTTTGCTGGACGAGACCAGCGGCAAGTGGAAGACCTATAACATTCCGGAAGGCCTGGGTGACGCATTTGTCTATGGCGTCCTTACCGCCGCCAACGGCGACATCTGGATCGCCACATGGTCGGGCGCCAACCGCATCCGGGGTGGCAATCTGGACGATCGCAGCAAGTGGGACCTGTTCACGGTCGAAAATACCAAAGGCGGGCTGCCGAACGACTGGGTCTATGGCCTTGCCGAAGGCAAGAACGGCGACATCTGGCTCGCCACCGAAGGAGGTATGGCGCGTTTCAGCGGTGGCCGCTGGGAAAACTGGAACCACGCCAGGGGACTTGGCGCTCCGTACGAAAAGGTCAAAAGCAACATTGCCTTCAAGAATGATCCCGGGCGCGCCTCCACGCACCATGCCAAGCAGAAGGAGGAAATGGGCCTTACCGGGGTCGATGTCGCCTACAACCCGAACTACGTGATTTCGCTCAAGGTGGATCGCAAGGGCCGTGTATGGGCCGGTACCTGGGGCGGCGGCCTGTCCTCCTATGACGGCAAACGCTGGACCAGCTACACGACCGTGGAAGGTCTGCCGGGAAACCACATCTTCATGCTGCACGAAGATCGCCGGGGACAACTCTGGATCGGCACCAATAATGGCCTCGTAAGGTGGCTGGATGGCAAGTTTTCCAAACCTCTGACCGTCGAAGACGGCCTGTTTGCCAACAACGTCTTCGCCATGGCGACCGCAACAGGGGGGGATCTCTGGGTGGGCAGCTTTGGAGGAGTGGCATTCCTACGCTCGAAAAAATGAACCGTGGAGCATGGCGCAGAATCTTGCTGGCGCTGCCGACGCTAGCCGGATTCTGTGTCGGCGCCACGCAACCTGCCCAGCAGTTGGCCTTCTTTCGTGCCGTGCCTCAGGTCAATAAAGGCGAGGAGCGCACACCTTCACCGCCCCACGCACCTGAACATACGGCACGCCAGTCTCTAGAGAAAAGCGATTTCTACGACCCGAAGAATCCCGACCTCAAGCAATTACAGAACTACGACGAAGCAGTGGCCAAGTTGCCGGTGGACGCGAACGGATTCCCCGACTGGATGCGCGCCCTGCGTGACTCGACCATACAGCCACGAGCCGGGCTGCAGCCCAACGCCACGATGAACATCCTCGATCTGGATGTCATCATGAAGAACACCAAGGAAATGCCCTTCGTTCGTTTTCCGCACTACGCGCATACGCTCTGGCTCGACTGCAGTAACTGTCATCCCGTGCCCTTCGATGCCAAGTCCGGATCCACCTCGATCACGATGGCCGACGTCTTTCGCGGCAAATACTGCGGCATGTGTCACGACCGAGTCGCCTTCATCACTTTTTTCTCGTGCCAGCGTTGCCACAGCGTTCCTCAGCCAGGCGGAATCGCCCTGCCCCAGTAGCATGGGGTGCTGCTTCGACGCAAAGTCGGCGCTGACGACACGGCACCAAGCAAACGTGAGCATTCGGCATTGACGAAACTTACGATTCTCACAAATCGGCATGAACCTTGCTGATCGCTTGGAGGAGTTCCACCGAAATTCGCCGAATGACAGCCTGCGAACTCAAAAAAGAGAACAATGGAGGAAACCAGCATGATGAGCGAGACAAAATGGAATAACGGTTTCTCCGTAGGCATCGAGCAAATCGATGCGCAACACAAGACCCTCTTCGGCTATATCGCCGATCTCGAAAACTCGGTCGAAAACCCGGATGACAGGCAACGCTGGTCGGCCATTCATTACGCAATCGTGCAATTGCGCGATTACACTCGAATTCATTTTTCGATCGAGGAATGTTTGATGGAAATACTCGGCTATCCGGGGCGTGCCAACCATGTTCAGGAACACGCCCGGTTCGTCAATTTCCTTTCTGAGCTGGAGCGCCGCTCGATTACCCACAACGACATCACGGAGAACGAGATCGTCGAGTTCCTGCGCAACTGGTTGCAGGACCACATTGCCGTCAGCGACAAAGAATACGGCCGCTATTTCTCCAACACCAAGACCTTCATCGCGAGGCCGACCGGCGGCACCGAATAGGCGCGTCATCGAAAAGATGATGAAATGAAGCAGAGCCCTTCACCGCTGATCACTTGGAATGCCCGCTTCAATACCGGGCATGCCCAGATCGACGCCCAGCACCAGGAGTTGGTAGCGCTGCTCAACCGCTTTGCTGCCGAAATACAAAGCGGAGAAGGCTCCGACATTGCGCAATTCGACTCTTTCAAGCAGGCCCTGCGCAACCACTTTACGTTCGAGGAGAGTGCCCTGCGCCGCCTCGGCACGCCGCCGGATATCCTTAAGGCCCATGGCATTCACCACGCCGAGTCGCTCCAAATGCTGGAAGCCCTGGGCCAACAACTGACGAACGATCCCCACGAGCATTCGTCGGCTGTACTTGCCGAAATTTCGCACTGCCTGCTGGTCGACCTTCTCGACGAAGACCGCTTCTGTTTTGTCACAGCCGCCACCAATGGCGATGAAAGGGCTTCACCACCGGTCACCCCTGCGCTACAGACCTTCAAACGCATGGTCGAATTGCTGAATCAGCATCATGAGCGCATCGCCGAGGCCCGCGATTACTACCTTACCTTGCTCAAGGACTTTCCGACTCCGCTGTTGCGTGCCGACGCACACGGCCATTTCGACTGGTTCAACCACACCTGGCTGAAGTTGACCGGCCTCAAGCTCGAAGACGCCCGCGTCGACGGTTGGGTCAAGGTCCTGCATCCAGACGACCGAACTTCTTTCGTCGACGGCTGGCGCCGCAACTTCGAAAAAAAAGCACCCTTTGCAACGGACTACCGTCTGCTCGATGCGACTGGTAACTGGCGCTGGATACACCATTTCGGCCATCCGTTCTTTGATGATGCGGGCGACCTCCTTGGCTATCTGTGCACTTTGTTCGACATCACCGAACGCCAGAATGCGGAAGACAACCTTCGCGTCTCGGCCACAGTGTTCGAACACGCCACCGACGCCATCATGATTACCGATGCGAGCGGTCGCATCGAGGCCGTCAACCCTGCATTTACCAGGATGACTGGCTACCCGTCGGCGTCGGCCATCGGCCAACCCGCCAGCCTGCTGCGCTCAGGCTTTCATGACGACGACTTTCACAAGGCGATGTGGCAAAAAGTGCTCTCTGAAGGCAACTGGGAAGGTGAAATCGTCAATCGCCGCGCCAATGGCGAACTATTCCCGGTGTGGCTTTCAATCACGACCATTCGTGACGACGACGGAAAGATTACGCGCATGGTCGGCGTCTTCAACGACGTCGCCTCGCAACAATCGTCGCGCCGACAACTGATGCACCTCGCGCACCATGACGCGCTGACCGGCCTGCCCAATCGACTGCTGTTTGGTGCCCGTGCGCAGCACAGCCTCGAACGCTGCGTCCGCGAAGATAGCAAGCTCGCCATCCTGTTCATCGACCTCGACAATTTCAAACCGGTCAACGATCTGCTCGGCCATAAGATCGGCGACCGTGTGCTGCGCGAAACAGCCGTCCAACTGCGCAATGTCTTGCGTGGCGAGGATACGGTGGCACGCTTCGGCGGCGACGAGTTCATCGTGCTGGTTGAGCGCGCAGACAATATTCAGGACGCACATCGCGTCGCACAAAAGTTGCTGGGTGTTTTTCCGATTCAGGCAAAGGTGGGTACCGTCGATGTTCGGATATCAGCCAGCATCGGCATCAGCCTTTATCCGGAGGATGGCCGCACCGTCGATGAGCTGATCGACGCCGCAGATAAAGCCATGTACCGGGCGAAACATAGAAGCTAACGCAAAGCGGGCCGCAGACGCACGAGTTGCCGCGGAATTGCAGACTTGACCCTGCCCCCTCATTCAGCCGTAAAGCGATCAGCGCAATGACTCTCCAGACCAAGCTCAGCGCCTTTTTTGCCATCCTGGTGATTTGCCTGGTTGCAGCCGTGCTGGCGATAGGCCTGTATTCATTTCGCGAATATTCGATCCGAACGGCCACCGAACATATCCGCTCGGCCGCCGAGATAATTCGCGTCAATCTCACCGAAGCCATGATCAACGGCGTCATCGACAAGCGCGAAAACCTGCTGCAACGGCTGGTCGAAGTCCCGGGACTGAAATCAGTGCGCGTCGTACGCGGCCCCCAAGTCGAGCAGCAGTTCGGCAAGGGACTGGTGCGCGAACAAGTGGCTGACGCGCTTGAACGTCAAGTCTTGGGCGACGGCGAAGCCGCGTTCGAACTGCTCGACGACGATACTGATGCCACTTTTCGCGGAACCATTCCCTTTGTCGCCACCACACGTGGCAATCCAAACTGCCTGCAATGCCACCAAGTGGTCGACGGCTCGGTATTGGGCGCGGTGACAATCACGATGTCGATCCAGCATCTCAAGCGTAACGCGATGGTGACACTGTCGATGATGATCGGTGCCGTCGCCTTGTTTTCCTTGGTAACGCTGCTGGTGTTGCGACGTCTGACAAATCCGATCGTGTCTACCGCGGTTGAGGTCGAGCGCGCTGTGCGGCGCGCCATTGATGGCGATTTCACTTCGCGCGTCGAAGTCAAAACCGGCGATGAAATCGGAAAAATCGGTGCCGATATGAATCGCCTGCTGACCTATCTCAACGAAGGTCTCAATCGCATTGGCGGACTGGTCGCGCACCTGACCAACCACAACCGCAGCCTGGACGGCGGCAACCTGTTAAATACCACGATTGAGATGGTCGAGACCCTCTCGCAAGCTGCTCACTTCAAGCAGGCGATCGAGGAGGACGAGACCAAGGCTGAAATCTATTTGCGACTGGCGGTATCGATGGAACACGTCTTCGGCATCCGTCACTATTCGATCTACGAAGTGCTTCCAACGCGCAACCAGATGTTGCCGATGATCGTCGACGGCGAGCCGCAGGCCGCCTGCCGCTGGTGCGATCCGCAAATACTGGTACGCAACGAGACCTGCCGTGCCCGCCGCACCGGCCACATCGTAGACGGCATGACCACCCCAGGCATCTGCTTCGCGTTTGCACCGCCCCCCGACAAAGGGGACTACCGCCATATCTGCTTCCCAATCATGCAATCGGGGGCGGTCGGCAGCGTGCTGCAAATCGTGGTTCCGCCCGATCAGCAGGAGCACGTTGCGGCAAGGGTGCCACACATCGGCGTCTACTTGCGCGAATCGGCGCCGGTACTTGAAGCCAAGCGCCTCATGGAGACGTTGCGCGAATCGACACTACGCGATCCGATGACAGGCCTGCACAACCGCCGCTTCCTCGAAGAGTCGGTCGATACCCTGATTGGTCAGGCGCAGCGGCGCAAGTGCTCGATTGCGTTCATGATGCTCGATCTCGACTACTTCAAGATGGTCAATGACACCTATGGCCATGATGCCGGCGACGCAGTGCTGAAGGCGCTGGCAAAACTCTTGAAGCAGTCGGTGCGCGCTTCCGATTTTGTCATTCGCTATGGCGGCGAGGAGTTTCTTATCCTGCTGCAGGAGACCAATGCCGCTACAGCCAACGAGGTCGCCGAGAAGATTCGCGCCGCTGTTGCCGAACTGAAAGTCCAGACGTCGGGAGGCATGTTGCAGAAGACCATCTCGATCGGCATTGCGAGCTTCCCGGAAGACAGCGACACCTTCTGGCAGGCGGTCAAGTTTGCCGACGTCGCCCTGTACAACGCCAAGGAAACCGGGCGCAATAAAGTCGTACGCTTCACCAAGGCACTCTGGGAAGAGAACAAAAAGGACTACTGATAGTTCGACAAACCATTGTCGCGAGTAAACGCGCTGCAAGGAAACGAGAAAACGAAAAGAGGCCGGACTTTTGCAGACAAACGCAACACAAATGCATACGGAGCAGGAGATATCCATGGCGCGTTGGGCCGTTGTCCAGATTTTTGCATTGGGAATGCTTTCGTCGGTAGCGCTTGCGCAAGGAGGGGATGGCGGCACGTCGATCGAACAACGCAGACGCTTGATCGAGCAAAAGTTGCGCTTGGTTGAGTCTCTGGTGAATTCGCCTGCGGCACAGGCATCCACCGATGGGAGCGAAACTGAAACGTTTGCATTGGTACTTAACGGCCGCAAATTGCTCGACCGCGTTCGCGACGCACTGACGGCGAATAGATTCGACGAGGCAACATCCACCTTGGACGAAGCCTTGCGCAGTGCCACGCGAGCTTCCGCCCGCCTGTCAAATAAACGCGGTGTGCTGAGCAATAGTGTTCAACAGAGCAACTACAAAAATCTTTCGGAACAAGTTGCGACCTACCGTACCGGCATTGAAAACTTGGCGAAGCAAGGAGATGGCGAAGCCAAGTCCGTATCGGCTCGCATCAATTTGCTGCAGGTCGAAGCGCTGAAAATGGCGGAGATCGGAAAGATTGGAGACGCGAATCGCAAACTGGCAGATGCCTACAAACTGGCGGTCGAGTCTATAAGCAGGTTGCGAGCGGGACAGACGGTAACCATGAGCCTGAAGTTCGATACGCCGGCCGACGAGTATGACTACGAACGCAAGCGTTTCCAGAGCAGCGAAATACTTGTCGACATGATGATCGGCGAAGGTAGAGGCGAAGGGGATCGTCGCAACATGGTGGATGGCTTCGTCCGCGAAGGAAAGCAACTGCTCGGCCTGGCGGCCGATCAAGCCCACGGCGGCGACTACAAAGGCGCCGTGGCGGTCATGGAAAAAGCCACCGCGCAACTCAATCGTGCCCTCCAAATCATGGGCGTGCCAGTCTATTAGGGAGCAACTCGCATGATTCGCGGTATGGGATATCTGTTTCTACTAGTCTGCGCATTGGGGGTTGAGGCGGCTCCATTGACTTCTGCAGACCTCGTCAACCTCTCGGGACGTCAGCGGATGTTGTCCCAGCGCATTGTCAAAGCATATGTACAAGTGGGCACCAAAGTTGCGCCCGACCAATCGCGACAGATACTTGGCGATTCGGTTGACCAGTTTTCAAGCCAATTGGCGCAGTTGCGCGCAATCATCACCAAGCCCGAACAAAAGCTCGTCTTAATGGAGATTGAGCGTCTCTGGCCTGATGTGCAAGGCCTGGCATCCAAAACGGCAAGTCGTGAGTTGGCGCCCGCGCTACAGGAGCGAGCCAACGAGTTACAGACTCTTTGTCATCGACTGGCGGGACTTATCGAAAATGACGCCGGCCTAGCGATTGGACGCCTGGTTAACGTGGCCGGACGCCAGCGCATGCTTTCCCAGAGGCTTGCCAAGGCGTATATGCTGCGCGCTTGGGGCGTCGACTCGCCGCAGCTAGGCGAAGAGCTGGAATCTTCGCGGCTGGAGTTTTCCGCAGCACTGCAGCTGCTGGCCCAAGCATCCGAGAACACTCCCGAAATCCGCCACGAACTCGACTTGATAGTATCCCAATGGGCCTGGTTCCAGACGGCCCTAGAACTGGAAGGTGCCTTCTCCTATCGATTGCTGGTTGCCGACAGCAGTGAATCCATGCTTGCCAACCTCGAAAAACTGGTTACCCTCTATACCAGACTGGGCAAGTAGTACCTGGCTAAGCCAACGGCAGCGGCATCAAGGGAACAGGTTTCCGGCGCAGACTGGAAAAATCGTCTCGTCGAATCATTTCGCGCAAATAGTTCAGGTTGCGCTGCATAGACAATGCATACGGATCTTCGCCGCCAAAATGGGGAGCGACATAACGAAAAACTTGTCCGAAATCTTCGTCGAGACGTCGTTTCACGAGATGCTCATAGAAGTCTGGTGTCTTGCGCAAGAGATCTTCCGCTGTGTCGTAAAGCACGATGATGTCGCCGGTGGGTGAAATGCTTCGATCCACACCTGCCGCGACAAACTCGCGGAACAGAAAATCCCGGCAACGCTCAAGGTAATAGCGACCGGCGATCTGGCTTACCAGATCGGCCGTGCCCAGCATCTGGCCTATGATGAATAGCTCATGGGGCAAGCCATTCAGGGTATCGACGATCGGCCGTGCAAAATTGGTGGAATGGATCAGCACTGCCTGCTCCGCAAAGCGAGCGAAGAACCCGCGAGCCAGATAAACGCGCATAAATTCCACGCCGCGCTGCTCGTGATCTCGGATCAGGCATGCGCCGTTCAAGTGCGCTCATCGTACCTGCGGAGGAAGCCGATGTCGTGAAACAAAGCCAGGAGCACTGCAAGAGTGCCCTTGTCGCGCCCAAGCGCAGGCAAATCCACGCCGTGGGTTGCCTCGTAGCCATCCACCATACGGGCCATGAGCAAAGCCGTTCCAAGAGAGTGGCGCAAGTCGTGATAGGGCGTATCGCAAGAAAGCAACCCCGGATAACGGCCCCAGAAGGCATCTTCGATATCGACAAAGGCTTGATGCACCAAACTATCGAGGTCGCTGCCATAGCGCTTGGCCAGGATGGCACATACGGCATCCGCAACAGCCTTTGGATTTACCATATTGACGGTACCAGTAACGTCGCTTTGATTGATGTCGGTAAATACTGAAATCGGGGGTTGCAGTGCGGACCTTCGACAACAAAGGGACACTGCCTGATGATCAGCAACGCATCAGCCTTTCCCAATTTCAAGAACCCATCTCCCATCGCCATTCATTAATATTTTGCCGTTTAATATCATACTGTTGCACATTGCTACCAAGACCCATTGCGATGGCGTGCAAATTGCGTGAGCGAGAGCCCACCCCTAAGGATAGGGGCTTCATTGGAGAAGAAAATATGAATCAGTCCCGTCGCAACATGCTCAAGCTTGGTGGCATCGCCTTGGCCGCAATTCCCGTAGTCGCGTTCGCCGCGAAAAACGACGCCATGCGCAGCTCGATGAAATACAAGGACTCCCCCGAGGGTGAGAAGAATTGCTCAAACTGCCTGCAGTTTGTTCCTGGCAAGACCGCAGCGGATCTGGGCGGCTGCAAGTTGTTCCCCGGCGATACGGAAGTATCCCCCAAGGGCTACTGCGTTGCCTGGTCGAAGAAGGCCTGATCGCGACCACGGCAGGACAAAGAGCGCTTCGGCGCTCTTTTCTTTTTTGCCAATCGCAACCTCCAAATTTCGGATATTGATTGCTCGACCAACAACGAAAGGCTGGCGCATCACCTTTTAAATGCTAGCTGTAGCAATCAGTTCTCGATTTCCGGACTAGCATCAATCGAAACTTCCTGATATCGGGAATTTCATTCAGGATTTCTTGAAATCGTCGTGACATGACTTGCAGGTGTGCGCCATGTTGTCGAGTTGGGATTTGATCGCCGCGGCATCGCCAATACGAGCTGATTCGCGCAACTTGGACGCATCGCTTTGGAATCGCTCGACAAGGTTGCGAAATTTCGATCGATCACTCCAAACCGCTGCCAGCGCTCGGGTATCGCCTTCGTGGGACCCGGGAACGAAACCTTCGGCAGCATTCTTGCTCAAGGCATCGAGCCAAGCAGCGTTACGCTCTGCTTCTTCGCGAGTAAATGGAACTTTGCCTTTCGTCAATTCCGACAAGCGATCAAAATGCCATTTCACCATGACCATCGCCGCCCTTCTGTAGCGGATTGCGTCTTCCGTCCGCGGCGTCTGGGCAGAAGCTGAAAACGAGTGGATATTGATGAGGAGACCAATTGCTACAGCTATCCTGCGACTCATACACGATTACTCCCTCGACAAAAAGTCTGTGGTTGCAGGCAAACACACGAGGTCTGCCATGAATCACCGAAGTGGCGCGCTTGTGCTCGCGCTACTGGCGAGTTTTGCTTGTCGGGCGGAACCTCCTGCCTCTATCCAGAGTTGCAGCACCTGCCACGGTACCAACGGTATCGCCAGCGAATCTGGAACGCCACATCTCAACGGCCAGTTGCCCGCGTTCCTGCGCGATGCTATGAAGGCCTACGCGAACGGCAGCCGCCCGACGGCAGTCGAACAGCACAAAACGTTCCCTCTCAGTGAGGTCGAGGCCATGGCACAGTTCTACGGCGAACAAAAGGATGTAGCGCGGCCAAAACAGGACGCCGATCGGACCATCCTGGCCAAAGGCGAAAAAATATACGGCAATCGATGCGCCGACTGCCATATCGATGATGGCCGCGACTCTGACAAAGACGCGCCCCTGGTCGCTGCGCAGGATAAGGAATTCATGACCACGCAAGCATTGTTGTTCAAGTCCGGGGTGCGCAAGTTTCCCTTCATGATGGACGACTCCTATCGAGGTCTTTCGAACGAAGATCTTGCCGCCGTTGCCGAATACTTCGCGGCGCAGGACCAATTCGGATCCGCAGGAGAAAAAAAGAAGCGGCGCAAGCGGCAATGACCTACGTTGTCCTGACAAGGATAGTGCGATATGTTCTGGGCGCTTTGCTCCAGAGGCGCCATAGCGTGATTTGTTCGGCTGGCACCGATCTCCGCGCCCCGCATTGCGCACACACGTTGCTCCGGCCCGCGGGCCTTGTGCTTGACGCGCAAAACCGCCACCCCGGTTTGATCAATTCGGGATGAAAGCGATGTTTTTGTCTCGTACCAGTCTTCAGATTCGATCACGGCTGGCGGCCCTTATAGTCTTTGCACTTGCCTCTCTTCTTGCGGGAAGCTTGATCGCGTACACGGAAAAGCATCGCCTCGCGGTCGAGCGCGCTCGCGTGACGGCCATGGCGGAACACGCCCATGAACTCCAGCGCAATATCGAGCATGCCCTGTCTGCTACGTATGCCTTGGCAGCCTTGGTTCGCAGCCAGAAAGGCGTCATTGCCGACTTCGACGACGTCGCCAGCCAGATGCTTCCGTACTATCCCGGAGTTGCTGCGTTGCAGCTGGCCCCGGGTGGCGTGATCCGGAAGAGCGTCCCTCTGGTCGGAAATGAGAAGGCCATTGGCCACGACCTGTTGCAAGATCCACTGCGCACCAAGGAAGCCTTCCTCGCTCGCGACACCGGAAAGCTCACGTTAGCCGGACCATTCAACCTGATTCAGGGCGGGCAAGGCGCCGCAGGTCGCCTGCCCGTGTTTCTGGACGACGCCAAGGGGAGACGAAGCTTCTGGGGGTTCATCACCGTCCTGATCAAGTTTCCGGACGTGCTTGAAGGCGTCCAATTGACTCACCTTGCGGCGCAGGGCTTTGCCTACGAGCTTTGGCGTATTCATCCCGATACCGGCAACAAGCAGGTCATTGCGGCTTCGACACCACAGGCTCTGATTGATCCGGTAGAAATGGTTCTGCAGGTGCCCAACGCCACGTGGACATTCAATGTAGCGCCCGTCAATGGCTGGGGAGATCCTCTCGGACTGTCAATCAAAGTTGCGCTCGGACTGTTCTTCAGCCTGCTGCTGTCCTTCCTTGCCAGGCTGCTGCTGCAGCTGAAAGCTCACCAGCAGGGGCTCGAAACGCTGATTGGCGAGCGCACCCGCGAAATACTCGCCACGCAAAGTCAGCTGCGAGCCACCCTCGACGCCATTCCCGACATGCTGTTCGAACTCGACCTGAGCGGCCGCTACCATGACTGCCATGCACCAAGCACCAATCCGCGGGCCGCATCTGTCCGTAGCCTGATTGGCAAGACAGTGGCCGATACCCTCCCGCCTGCTGCTGCGGAGAAAGTGATGTCGGCACTGCGCGAGGCCGACGAAACGGGACAATCACACGGAATGCAGTTTGAACTCGAACTTTCACGTGCCAAACGATGGTTCGAACTCTCCGTTTCCCGCAAGGGAGTCGCTCGCGTATCGGCATCCCGATTTATCGTCCTGTCACGGGAGATAACAGCGCGCAAACAAGCGGAAGAGGCCTTCAAGGCCTCGGAGCAGCGCTTTCGGGATATGGTCAATACAACGGATGGGATCGTGTGGGAAGCAGAAGCGTCGAGCTTCACGTTTACCTTCATTAGCAAGCAGGCAGAGCGCCTGCTTGGCTACCCGGTCGAAGAATGGCTCAAGCCGGGCTTCTGGGCAGAGCACTTGCATCCCGGAGACCAGGAATGGGCGCCAGCCTATTCTGCGGCGTGCGCCGGGCGCCTGGAGCCTCATGACTTTGAGTCCCGCTCCATCGCCAAGGACGGCCATACGGTCTGGTTGCGCAACATCGTTGCTGTGGTCGCAGAAGATGGCAAGCCGCGCTGGCTGCGCGGCGTCATGGTGGACATCACGCGCAGCAAGTGGGCGGAAATCGCGCTGCAGGAGAACGCGGCGCGTTACCACGCGGTCACCCAATCGGCCAACGACGCCATCGTCACCGCCGACAGCGCCGGCAAAATCGTGGGCTGGAATCGCCGCGCTGAAATTACCTTCGGCTACACCGCGGCCGAAGTCATTCTGCGGCCCCTGACTATGCTCATGCCCGAAAGATATCGGGAGCGGCATCTCGCGGGCATGAATCGCCTGCGTTCTGGAGAGGATGCACGACTGCTGGGCAAAACAGTCGAATTGGAAGGCTTGCGCAAAGACGGAAGCGAGTTTCCCATGGAGCTTTCATTGGCCAAATGGGAAATTGCCGAGGGGCGATTCGTCAGCGGCACGATTCGCGACGTCACCGAACGCAGACGAAGCGAAGCAAGCCTGCGCATTGCCGCCACTGCCTTCGAATCGCAGGAAGGTATGGTTGTCACCGATGCCGACGCAAAGATCTTGCGGGTCAATCGCGCATTTACCGACATTACCGGCTACTCCGCGGAGGAATCCATTGGACAAACACCACGCCTGCTCCAGTCCGGCCGCCACGATGCCGATTTCTATGCGGCGATGTGGCGGGACATCCGTCGTACAGGAGGATGGCAGGGCGAAATCTGGAATCGGCGCAAGAATGGCGAGATATATCTGGAGTGGCTCACCATTACAGCGGTAAAGGAAGGCGAAGGCGATGTGACTCACTATGTCGGCACCTTGACCGACATTACCAAGCGCAAGGAAGCCGAGGAGCAAATACAGCACCTGGCTTTCTACGATCCGCTGACTCAGTTGCCCAATCGACGGTTGTTGCTGGACCGTCTGCAGCAGGCTCTGGCCACATGCACGCGCAGTGGACACGAAGGCGCGTTGTTGTTTATCGATCTGGACGACTTCAAGACGCTCAACGATACTCTCGGTCATGACATCGGCGACCTCCTGCTGCAGGAGGTCGCGCAACGCCTTGTAACCTGTATCCGCGAAGGAGACACGGTAGCCCGATTGGGCGGCGACGAATTCGTGTTGATGCTGGAAGATCTGAGCGAGAACCCGCAAGAAGCTGCGATTCAGGCGGAAACCGTGGGCGAGAAGATACTCAACTCACTGAATCACATCTACCGACTTGCCGGTGGCGAGCACCATAGCACTCCAAGTATCGGCGTCACCTTGTTTGGCAACCAACGCGACACAGTCGAGGAATTGCTCAAGCGAGCGGACCTTGCCATGTATCAGGCCAAAGCAGCCGGTCGCAATACCCTGCGCTTCTTCGACCCCGACATGCAGGCCGTGGTCAGTGCGCGCGCGAACCTGGAAGCGGACCTGCGTCAGGGTTTGCGCAACAACGAATTCCTCCTGTATTACCAGCCCCAAGTGGACAACGAAGGCCGCCTGAAGGGCGTCGAGGCCTTGGTGCGTTGGTCGCAACCGCAGCGCGGTCTGGTATCGCCGGCCGAGTTCATTCCGCTTGCCGAAAGCACGGGGCTGATCCTGCCCCTGGGTCACTGGGTATTGGAAGCCGCCTGCCTGCAACTGGTAGCTTGGGCAAAACTTGACGACATGGCCGACATCAGCGTGGCGGTAAACGTCAGCGCCCGCCAGTTCCGTCACAAGGACTTCGTCGATCAGGTGATCGCAATACTGGACCACACCGGCGCCGACCCGAAGCGACTCAAGCTGGAACTGACGGAAAGCCTGCTGGTGGACAATATCGAGGAGACCATCGGCAAAATGGCCCGTCTGAAGGCCACCGGAGTCAGTTTTTCGCTTGACGACTTCGGCACCGGCTATTCTTCGTTGTCCTATCTCAAGCGGCTGCCGCTGGATCAACTGAAGATAGACCAATCCTTCGTGCGCGACATCCTCACCGACCAGAACGATGCAGCCATTGCGCGTACCGTGATTGCCTTGGGGCAAAGCCTCGGGCTTGCGGTCATCGCAGAAGGTGTAGAAACCGGCGAGCAGCGGAACTTTCTGGCCGCAAACGGTTGTCAGAGTTTTCAAGGCTATCTGTTCGGTCGCCCCGGGCCCGCACAGGAGTCGGAGCAATTTCGCAATCGCACTCGCGCCGCGCAGTTTAGCCAGGAATAAAAAAGACCTTGCAGCCAACGCCGCAAGATTAATTCCACTGAGGAAGTATTCAACGGTAAACGGCGAAAAGCCCATTCCGGCATATCCGCCAAAAAGAGCTTTTCGCTTGCCGCTTTAGCTGTACTTGTAGTGCGCCCGCAAGCTGAAACTCAAATCGGCGCTGCCCATCAGGGCTGGAGCCCGAAAGACTCCTGGTCACAGGGTAGAACGCTACATCGCGGACGTTTGTTCAGCGCTAAGCTCCTCCCGCAAATGCCTTCAAGTCGAACGCAGTTTCACTCTATGCCTCGGTGCAAGCAATGTCAAATTCAATTCGGTCGCGGCGGTACGTGCGAACACCATAGCCCACCCCGCGCCAATTAGGAGTACCCTCTGTCGCGTGTCGCGGCCTGTCCACAATCCTACTGGAACAGCAATATTCGACCCCGACTCGTCCGCATTGCAGACCAATTCGCGCATGCAGCCGATAATCTCACTCAAAGGAATATGCAAATGGCCAAGGGACAAATGCGCAGCAATCGCGAGCAGAAAAAGCCGAAAAAGGACAAGACCAAGCCAGCCGCTCCGGCACTGCCTTTTGGCGGTGCACAAGGGAAATCCTCGATTCCCACACCGATCAAAAAGTAGCAGCAGCAAACCCCGGCGCCAAGGCTTGCGAATGTGCCGGTGGCGGCATCGCGATCACGGAACAAGCGACTGACACAAGTCGTGAATCGCGCGACCCGTGACAAAATGGGCATCCCGATATGGGTTGTACTCGACGATCTCCAGCATCAAAAGCTTGTCGTCGCCATGCGCCAGCACCAGTGCGCCGGCCAAATCGGCACTTAACAGGCCGCAGGGAACGGGAGTTCCGACACCTGCGTCTTCCGCTGGGTCGAGAACGTCCAGATCGATGCTGATGCCATAGCCCGCCGTGTGCCGGCGAACCAAACGAAGAGCTTCGACGAAGACCTCCGGCAGGCCGCGTCGCCGAATTTCCTCCATTGGATGCGGACCTCCGATTTTCCCAATAGCGCGGCTTCTTCCGATTCGAAACTGCGTACGCCGATCAGGCAGATATCCTCCGGCAACAGTTTGGCGCCCGCGCCAGCGATATCGGCCAGTCGCCTGTCGCCGTAACCCAGCAAGCACGCCAGCGGCATACCATGAATGTTCCCGCTCGGACTGCTGCCGAATGTGTGGCTGTCCATGTGGGCGTCTATCCAGATCAGGCCGAGACGAGCCTCCGCACCAAGGCTACGCCTTGCGCCAGACCAAGTGCCGATCGCACAGGAGTGATCGCCGCCGATGACAAGAGGAAAATTTCCATCCCGCAAATGCCGATCGACCCGATCGGCCAGTTGCCTGCCAATGCCCTCGACGGCCTCTATCGGATCGCGTGGGCGAAAACTATCGAGTCGAACCGGTTCGTCCCACTTGATAGCGTCGCCGGATTGTTCAAGGTCGGAGAGAAACCTCAGTGCCCGCAGCACCGCAGGTCCGTCCTGGCACGCCGGATCGCCTGCGCCGTAGCCGCAAGCAACACCGACGACAACCGTTCTACGTGCGTCCACTTTGCCGAACATCCATGGCAGGACAATGTTGAAGAGTGACTATCCTTTCATTCATGGCTGCACAGGATACTGATTATCGCGGCGCGAGGCGTAGGGAATATTCTGGCCACGACCGGTGCCGCGACTGCCAAGCTGTAGTCTAATGTCACGCATTTTTCCCTGGCACCATGGCGCTCAAATCCACCATATTCAAAGTTGAACTCCAGATCGCCGATCTGGATAGAAACTACTATCAGACCCATGCCCTCACCGTCGCCCGACATCCGTCGGAAACCGACGAACGAATGATGGTACGGGTCCTGGCATTCGCCATGCATGCAGATCCGGCCCTGGTCTTCGGCAAGGGGTTGTCGTCCGACGATGAGCCCGACCTGTGGCGCAAAGACATGACCGGTGCCATCGATCTCTGGATCGAGGTGGGGCTCCCCGAGGAACGACGCATCCGACGCGCCTGCGGGCGAGCACGGCAGGTCGTGGTCCTGACTTACGGCGGTCGCGTCGCGGACATGTGGTGGCAGCAGAATCAGACAGCCCTGCAACGGCAGGACAACCTCACGGTCGTCAACCTTTCGGCAGAGGAATCCAGGGCTTTGAGCGCGCTGGCCGAACGTGGCATGCAACTGCAATGCACGCTACAGGAAGCGGAACTCTGGCTGATCGTTGCCGGCGAAAGCACACGCATCGCGCCGGAAATCAGGTTGGCGCCTCCCGTCCGCTAGTACGACATCGATTGACGCGGCGACCGGCCGGAATCATTCCGCGTCGCGACACGCCTTCAACCGAGCTGCATTTCTCTCCCGCACCGTTCTGAGCAACACGGCATCATCTTCGGCGCCCCACCCGCGTTCATCGGTTTCCCGGAACAGCTGCAAGGCGGCTTCGCCAAGTGCCGCATCGCAACCGGCAGCCTGGGCCATCCCCACTGCGAGCCTCACATCCTTCAGCAAGATGCGCGCATGAGCCCTTGGTGCGAAGTCGCCCGCAAAAGCGCGAGGCATGCGCTCGTCGACAATCCAGCTTTGCCCCGAACTGGCACCGAGGACCGCCAACATGAGTTGCGGATCCAGTCTCCGAGCTGTTCTCCCATGGCAAGCGCCTCGGCACCGGCGGCGAGATTGACGCCGGCCAGCAGATTGTTCACGAGTTTCATACGCGCCCCGTCGCCGGGCCGGCTCGAAATGCGAAAGCGCTTGTCGCCGAGTGCCGCAAGCACCGGCTCCGCGCGGCCTATAACATTTTCCGCTCCTGCCAGCATGAGCGAAAGCTGCCCCGCCCCCGCCCGCAGGGGCCCACCTGAAATCGGCGCATCGAGCGGAGCTGCGCCCGTTGCTGCAATGCGCGCGGCAAGGCGTTCGGCATCGTCCGGGCCAATGGTGCTGCACAAGGCGACGATGGTTCCGGGTCGCCAGGCCGCAGCCGCGGGATCGGTCTCGCGAAACAACGCATCCTCGATCTGGGCGGCGTCGACCACCACCATCAGAATCAAGTCGCTTTGCGCTGCAAGCTCGCGGGCACTGGCAGCGATCCGGGCACCTGCGTCGCGCGCCGCCGCTTCGGCATCGCCGCGCAGATCGCGGGCAATCACTTCGAATCCGGCCCGACGCAGGGTCTTCAGCATCGGCAAGCCTATGTTGCCCACGCCGATGATACCCACCGAGTTGATGCTCATGCCCGCTGCCTCTGGCGCAACACGCGCAGGGCGGCTTCGATGCCCCCCTGCTCCATTTGCACTGGTACCGACAGCATGAGGTTCAGGGCCAGTCCGAAATCTTCGACGATCCAGCCCTTGGCGTCGCGATAAAGACCATCGGCATCTGGACCTACCGCATGCATTCGATGGCGTAGCGGAACCAGCGAATCGGCATAACCGATCACCGGCTTGCCGAGCGCCAGGGCATAGCCGATTTCGACGCAGGTTCCCGAATCCGGCTCCGCGCCGCGAAACGGATTGAGATTGGCCAGCACGAGATCAGCCGCGCCGATCAACCTGAGATTGCTGCGGTAGATGTCCACCGCGGAGGCCTGGTCGCCGTCCAGCGGGATCAATGCTTCATGACCCTCTTCGCGACACAGGGCACGGACCTGTTCAGCCCATTGAATTGCATCCGGCCGAAACACGTCCGGCCCGGCAAGGTAGAGCTTCATGATGCAGCTTTCATAGCGGCGGCTGAATGCCGCCGGCCTTCAACAATTAGGTTCATCCTGTCCCAGCAGGATCAGTTCCCGTATGCCCTTCGGTGTTCCGGGCAATTGCGCCATGTGTATCGCCGTAAGGCCATCCAGCCTAGCGATTTCTATATCGGCGCCGACCGCGAGCAGCAGTTCCACTGGTCCGGCCTGGCCGTGGAGCACCGCCGTAATCAAGGGTGTGTTGCCATCCTCGTCCTGGGCATCGATTTCACAACCGGCACTCACCAGGGTCGCTGCAATGCTGGCGTGGCCGCCGGCCGCCGCCGCGTGCAGCGGGCGGTCCTTCTTCGGGCCGAGCACTTCGAGATTGGTGCCGGCCTCGGTCATGACGCGCACCGCAGCGACGCAGCCCAGCTTGGCCGCCACATACAGCGGCGGCCCCTCGCGCGCGAGCAGCGCCTCGGTAAGGCTGATATTGACCCAGTCGGCGGGGCTCAGGTCCATGGCCTGTATCAGCCAAGGTGCCGTGCGAGAAAGCCCAGCGTCCGCTCCCACGCCTGAATGGCGCAGGCCGCATCGTAGACCTCACCGCGCCGCTCGTTGAAGAAGGCATGATCGGCATCGTAGCGATACAGTTCCGGCGCCGCGCCTTTCGCGCGCATGGCTGCCTCCAGCGCGTCAACGGCAGCCGGCGTGCACCAGTCGTCCTTACTCGCAAAGTGCCCTTGAAAAGGTATGCGAATCTCGGCGGGATCGGCGAACTCCTGGGGCGGAATGCCATAGAAGCACACGCCCGCGGAAAGCTTCGGCACATGCACGGCGGCGGCGATGGTCAACGCGCCGCCCATGCAGAAACCCACGGCGGCCACCTTGCCGCCACCCGGCAGATTGCTCAGGTAATCGACCGCGCCGCGAATGTCCTGGTGCGTGGCGCCGGGAAAATCCAGGCCGTTCATCAGGTGGTTGGCCTCGTCGGGCTTCTGCGTCACGCGGCCCTTGAACAGATCGGGCGCCAAGGCGTTGTACCCGGCTCGGGCAAAGCGATCGGCGACGCCGCAAATCTGATCGTTGAGCCCCCACCACTCCTGAATTACGACCACGCCCGGACAATCCTGCGCGGCGTCGGCAAGGTAACCGCGGCACGCGCTGCCGTCCGGCCGGTTGAATTCGATCATTTGTCCCATGCCTGTCTCCTCGGGGCCAACAAAAGTGGGAATGTACCGGAATTCCAGGGCGATCGACGCGCTGGAGCCCTGCCCTATAATGCTTTCTTTCCGCTCGTCGAACCGCATGCCGTGAATCCCGATCTTTCCCGTCTGCAGCCCTATCCCTTTGAAAAGCTGCGCCACCTGTTTGCCGGCGTATCGCCAGCGCCGACCCTTGGCGAGATCAAGCTTTCCATCGGCGAGCCGCAGCATGCAACCCCACCGTTCATCCAGCGTGCCCTTGCGGACAACCTCGCCGGCCTCGCCAACTATCCAACTACCCAGGGTTCGGATGCCTTGCGCCAGGCGATAGCGGACTGGATCGGGCGCCGCTACGGCGTACCGGCGCCCGATGCTGCGACGCAGGTAATCCCGGTCAATGGTTCGCGCGAGGCACTGTTCGCCTTCGCCCAGACCGTCATCGACCGCAGCAGCGGCCGCGCCAAGGTGGTCTGCCCCAATCCTTTCTACCAGATCTACGAAGGCGCCGCGATATTGGCCGGCGCCGAACCGGTCTATCTCAATACGCTGCCCGACCACGGTTTCGAGATGGACTGGGCGGCGCTGCCGGAAAGCACCTGGCGCGACGTGCAGCTGGTGTATGTCTGCTCCCCGGCCAACCCAACCGGCAAGGTCATGGGCCTCGACTCCTGGAAGACGCTGTTCGAGCTTTCCGACCGCTACAACTTTGTCATTGCTTCCGACGAGTGCTACTCGGAAATCTACTTCGACGAAGCCAAACCTCCACTGGGCGGCCTTACCGCCGCCGCGCAGTTGGGACGTCATGACTACCCGAACCTGGTGAGCTTCTCCAGCCTGTCCAAGCGTTCCAACGTACCGGGGCTGCGCTCGGGCTTTGTCGCCGGCAACGCCGCGATTCTGAAGAAGTTCCTGCTCTATCGCACCTACCACGGCAGCGCCATGAATCCGGCGGTGCAGGCGGCCAGCATCGCCGCCTGGAACGACGAAGCGCACGTCCGCGACAACCGCCGCATGTATGCCGAAAAGTTTCACGAGGTAACGCCGCTGGTCGCCCATCACCTCGATTGCCGGATACCGGATGCCGGTTTCTATCTCTGGGCCAGGACGCCGGTGCCCGATACCGAGTTTGCCCGCGAACTGCTGCGCCAGAAGAATGTGGTGGTGCTGCCGGGCAGCTACCTCGCGCGCGAGTCCGGCGGGGTGAACCCCGGCGCCAACTTCATTCGCATTGCCCTGGTCGCGCCGCACGAGAAATGCCTCGAAGCGGCGCGCCGCATCAACGATTTTTGTCTATCTCTCTGAAAGAAGCCGCCATGCACGAACTGCAGCAGATCATTGAACAGGCCTGGGAAGACCGCGCCAACCTGAGTCCCGGCGCCGCGCCGGCGCGCATCGGCGACGCCGTCGCGCATGTGCTGGGCGAACTCGACTCTGGCACCCTGCGTGTCGCGGAAAAAATCGACGGCCGGTGGACCACCCACCAGTGGATCAAGAAGGCCGTGCTGTTGTCCTTCCGGCTCGAAGACAACGTGCTGATGGATGGCGGTCCGATGCGTTACTTCGACAAGGTGCCGACCAAATTCGCCCACTACGACACGCACGCATTCCAGAAAGGCGGCTTCCGCGTAGTGCCCCCGGCCGTCGCCCGGCGCGGCAGCTTCATCGCCAAGAACGTGGTGCTGCTGCCCAGCTTCGTGAATATCGGCGCCTACGTTGATGAAGGCACCATGGTCGATGCCTGGGCCACCGTCGGCTCCTGCGCCCAGATCGGCAAGAACGTGCATCTGTCGGGCGGCGTCGGCATCGGCGGCGTACTGGAACCGCTGCAGGCC
>Ga0156014_1145_pt1 | contig 58469 bp, 62 predicted proteins | sample RifCSPlowO2_02_FD_107668 | JGI IMG/M metagenome (GOLD analysis project Ga0156014, IMG submission 107668) | Rhodocyclales bacterium RIFCSPLOWO2_02_FULL_63_24 | reverse complement strand
GTTGTCATCAAGGAAACCAAGAAGAAATAATCGAGGCGCTGAATCATGGAAAAGAAACAGGCTCGTCTGCGCAGGGCGCGCAAAACCCGCGCCAAGATTGCGGAGCTCAAGGTGGTGCGCCTCGCGGTGCATCGCAGCAACTTGCATATCTCGGTCCAGATTTTCTCCGGCTGCGGTACCCGTGTACTCGCTGCCGCCTCCACAATGGAGCCGGAAGTACGGAGCCAGGTGCCGAACGGCGGCAACGTCAATGCTGCCAAGGCGATTGGCAAACTCATCGCCGAGCGGGCCAAGGCTGCCGGTATCGAGGAGGTTGCTTTCGACCGCTCCGGTTTTCACTACCACGGCCGCGTCAAGGCGCTGGCTGAAGCCGCCCGTGAGGGCGGACTCAAGTTCTAAGCGAGACCGACATGGCTAAACCGCAAGGCAGGAAACAGCAGCAGGCCCAAGAAGAGCGCGACGATGGCATGCGCGAAAAGATGGTGTCGATCAATCGCGTCACCAAGGTGGTGAAAGGCGGCCGGATTCTCGGTTTCGCGGCACTGACCGTGGTGGGCGATGGCGATGGCGGCATCGGCATGGGCAAGGGCAAGTCCCGGGAAGTGCCGGTCGCCGTGCAAAAGGCAATGGAAGAGGCTCGTCGCAAGATGGCCAAGATCAGTCTCAAGGATGGTACCTTGCATCATTCGGTGACGGGCAAGCATGGCGCCACCACGGTGCTGATGTCCCCTGCGTCGCCCGGTACTGGCGTCATCGCCGGCGGCCCGATGCGTGCTGTATTCGAGGTCATGGGAGTCACCGATGTGGTCGCCAAGACCATCGGCTCGACCAATCCTTACAACGTGGTGCGAGCGACTATGCATGGTTTGCTGGCCATGAGCACCCCGGCCGAGATCGCCGCCAAGCGCGGTAAGGCCGTCGCTGAAATTCTGGAGTGAGCCATGGCTGACAAGACAATCAAGGTCACGCTGGTGAAGAGTGTAATCGGCACCAAGCAGGACCATCGCGCGACAGTGCGCGGACTTGGCCTGAAGAGGCTCAACAGTTCGGCTGTGCTTGAGGATACGCCCGCAGTGCGCGGCATGATCCGCAAAGTCGCTTATCTGGTGAAGTGCGAAGGCTAAGGGGATATCGATGAGCATGGAACTTAATAACCTGAAGCCGGGTGCCGGCTCCAAGCATACGGCAAAGCGTGTCGGGCGGGGCATTGGCAGCGGGCTTGGCAAGACGGCCGGTCGTGGCCACAAGGGCCAGAAGTCGCGTGCCGGGGGATTCCACAAAGTGGGATTCGAGGGCGGCCAAATGCCGTTGCAGCGCCGCCTGCCAAAGCGCGGATTCGTGTCCTTGACGGCTAGTCGCAATGTCGAAGTCCGCTTGTCCGAGTTGGACAAGCTCCCAGTCGAGGAAGTGGATCTGCTGATATTGAAGCAAGCCGGGGTAATCGCCGCGGATGCTCTTTCGGCGAAGGTTATTCTGTCGGGTAAGCTGAATCGCAAAATCGCGCTGAAGGGCGTTGGGGCTACCAAGGGTGCGCGCGCCGCGATCGAGGCTGCCGGCGGCTCTGTAGCGGATATCGCCGCTGCCTGATAGCGGACGAGGACTGGACACGTGGCGAACCCCCAGGCATCAGCTTTAGGCAAGACCGGAAAGTTCGGCGACCTTTGGCGCCGACTCTGGTTCCTGTTGGGCGCACTGGTGGTCTACCGTATTGGAGCTCACATTCCGGTGCCAGGGATCGATCCGGTCAAATTGGCGGAGCTATTTCAAGGCCAGCAGGGCGGCATCCTGGGCGTTTTTAATCTGTTCTCCGGCGGTGCACTGTCTCGCTTTACGCTGTTCGCACTGGGCATCATGCCCTACATCTCGTCTTCAATCATCATGCAACTTATGACGATTGCGGTGCCTTCAATAGAGGCGCTGAAGAAGGAAGGCGAGGCAGGGCGGCGCAAGATCACCCAGTACACTCGTTACGGCACAGTGGCGCTAGCGCTGTTCCAGGGTTTGGGTATCGCGATCGCACTTGAATCGCAGGCTGGCCTGGTGCTTGACCCGGGCGTCATGTTCCGCTTCGTTACCGTACTTACGCTGCTTACCGGGACGATGTTCTTGATGTGGCTGGGGGAGCAGATTACCGAGCGCGGCTTGGGCAACGGTATCTCGATCATCATTTTTGCAGGTATTGTGGCGGGTTTGCCGAATGCCCTCGGCGGCCTCTTCGAGCTAGTTCGTACCGGTGCAATGCATCCCTTGTCAGCGCTGTTCATTTGCGTGCTGGTGGTCTTGGTAACGGGATTCGTGGTGTTCGTCGAACGTGGCCAGCGCAAAATCCTGGTTAATTATGCAAAGCGGCAGGTTGGCAACAAGGTATACGGTGGTCAAAGTTCCCATCTGCCGTTGAAGTTGAACATGTCGGGGGTTATTCCCCCAATCTTTGCCTCCTCGATCATCCTGTTCCCCGCGACTGCTGCTGGTTGGTTTGGCTCGGGCGATGGCATGCGTTGGCTCAAGGATATTGCGGCAACGCTTTCCCCGGGGCAGCCAATTTATGTGATGCTCTACGCAACGGCGATTGTATTTTTCTGTTTCTTCTACACCGCGCTGGTGTTCAATTCGAAAGAGACTGCGGACAACCTGAAAAAGAGCGGCGCATTTGTCCCCGGGATTCGGCCCGGCGACCAGACCGCGCGTTACATCGACAAGATCCTGACCCGTCTGACGCTGGCTGGAGCCATCTACATAACCGTGGTTTGCCTGTTGCCGGAATTCCTGATTCTGAAGTGGAATGTGCCGTTCTATTTCGGCGGGACCAGTTTGTTGATCATAGTCGTGGTGACCATGGATTTCATGTCGCAGGTCCAGGCATACGTCATGTCACACCAGTATGAAAGTCTTCTGAAAAAGGCTAATTTCAAGGGGGCCGGTTTCCCGGCTCGCTGAATCATGTCGAAGGAAGACGTTATCGAAATGCAGGGAGAGGTCGTCGAGAATCTCCCGAATGCCACGTTCCGAATCAAGCTTGAGAACGGGCATGTGGTTCTGGGCCATATCTCCGGGAAAATGCGCATGCACTACATCCGCATTCTTCCTGGCGACAAGGTCACCGTGCAACTCACGCCCTACGACCTTTCCAAGGGTCGTATCGTGTTTCGCGCCAAGTAGTTTGGCAATATTTCCGGAGAACTCCAATGAAAGTTCTGGCTTCGGTCAAACGTATCTGTCGTAATTGCAAAGTCATCCGTCGCAAGGGCGTGGTTAGGGTCATCTGCACTGATCCACGTCATAAGCAGCGTCAGGGTTGATTGAGCGATTCAGATCAGATAGAATCTACGGTTCGCATTTTTCAGCTAGCCCACCACACCGCATTAACTAACGGCGACGAACAGGTAAGCACATGGCTCGTATAGCAGGCGTCAACATCCCGAATCACCAGCACGCGGAGATCGCTCTGACGGCGATCTACGGCATTGGCCGCACCCGCGCCCGGAAAATCTGTGACGCTGTCGGCGTCAAGCGTTCGGCCAAGATCAAGGAACTCACGGATAGCGAAATGGATCGCTTGCGTGAGGAGGTCGGCCGGTTCACCGTCGAAGGCGACCTGCGTCGCGAAACAACGATGAACATCAAGCGCCTGATGGACCTTGGCTGCTATCGTGGTGTGCGTCATCGTCGCGGCCTGCCTGTGCGCGGTCAGCGTACCCGCACCAACGCGCGAACCCGCAAGGGACCGCGCAAGGCGATTTCGATGGGCAAGAAGTAAACCAGGAACCATTACATGGCTAAGACCGCAACCAAAGTTCGCAAGAAGGTCAAGAAGAACGTCGCAGAAGGCATTGCGCACGTTCATGCTTCCTTCAATAACACCATCATCACCATTACCGATCGTCAAGGCAACGCCTTGTCGTGGGCCACGTCCGGCGGTGCCGGCTTCAAGGGCTCACGCAAGTCAACGCCGTTCGCCGCGCAGATTGCTGCCGAAGCTGCCGGCAAGGCTGCTCAGGAGTGTGGCGTAAAGAATCTTGAGGTTCGCATCAAGGGCCCCGGCCCCGGTCGCGAATCCGCTGTCCGCGCGCTGAACGCGCTGGGCATGAAGATCACCAGCATCACCGACATTACTCCGATTCCCCACAACGGATGCCGGCCGCCCAAGCGCCGCCGCATCTAAGGCAATAAGGATACGACACCATGGCCCGCAACCTAGATGCCAAGTGCCGCCAGTGCCGCCGCGAGGGCGAAAAGCTGTTCCTCAAAGGCGAGAAGTGCTTCACTGACAAATGTTCCGTTGAGCGCCGTGCATACGCGCCCGGCCAGCACGGCCAAAAGTCCGGGCAGCGCCTGTCCGGTTATGGCACGCAGCTGCGCGAAAAACAAAAAATCCGCCGTATCTACGGCGTTCTCGAGCGGCAGTTTCGTAAGGTGTTCGGCGATGCCGAGCGCAAGAAGGGACAGACCGGCGAGAACTTGCTCAAGCTGCTCGAAAGCCGCCTTGACACTGTCGCCTATCGCATGGGCTTCGGCGTGTCGCGCGCCGAAGCGCGGCAAGTGGTGCGCCACAACGGCGTGCTGATCAACGGCAAGCGTGTGAATATTCCCTCGTACAGCGTGCGTCCGGGCGATGTCATCCAGTTGCTCGATAGCACTCGCGGCCACCTGCGGACCAAGGCAGCTCTGGAATCGGCCGAATCACGCGGCTTCCCGGAGTGGATCGAAGTGGACGTCAAGGCTGGCAAGGGCATCTTCAAGTCCTACCCGGCCCGCGAAGACCTGCCGCCCTCGATCAACGAAGGCCTGGTCGTCGAACTGTATTCGCGCTAACAAGTAGTTTTGCGCCTGGCGTCCACCGGACGCCAGGCGTCGTCCATTTGAAGGAATGCACATGCACACACTTCTGAAACCCCGCAGCATAGATGTCCAGCAGCTTTCGCCGCTTCATGCCCGCGTGGTCATGGAGCCGTTCGAACGCGGCTACGGCCATACGCTTGGCAACGCCCTGCGGCGCATTTTGTTGTCCTCGATGGAAGGCGTCGCCCCGACCGAGGTATCCATCGAAGGCGTGCTCCACGAGTATTCGACGCTGGACGGTGTCCGCGAGGACGTGGTCGACGTGCTGTTGAACCTCAAGGGCGTGGTGTTGAAGATGCACAACCGCCGCGAGGCTACGCTGACCCTGTCCCGCAATGGCGAGGGCGTGGTTACCGCGCGCGATATCGAAACCACCCATGACGTCGAGATTGTCAATCCGGATCACGTGATTGCCCACATTGCTCCTGGCGGCAAGCTCAACATGCAGATCCGCGTCGAATCGGGCCGTGGCTATGTACCAGCCAATCAACGCGAAATCGCTCGCGAGAATCGCGCCATCGGGCAGATCATGCTCGACGCGTCATTCAGCCCGGTGCGTCGGGTCAGCTATTCGGTCGAGTCGGCCCGCGTCGAACAGCGCACCGACCTCGACAAACTGATTCTCGACATCGAAACCAACGGCGCGATCGACAATGCCGAGGAAGCCGTGCGTACCGCGGCCCGCATCCTGATGGAGCAGTTGTCGGTGTTTGCCGATCTCGAAGGTACGCCGATGTCCGCCGAGGCGCCAAAGCAGACCTCGGTTGATCCGGTTCTGGTGCGCCCGGTGGATGACCTGGAACTGACAGTTCGCTCCGCCAACTGCCTCAAGGCGGAGAACATCTATTACATCGGTGATCTGATTCAGCGCACCGAAACCGAATTGCTGAAGACGCCGAATCTGGGTCGGAAGTCGCTCAACGAAATCAAGGAAGTGCTGGCTTCGCGCGGCCTGACCCTGGGCATGAAGCTGGAAAGCTGGCCGCCGGCCGGATTGGAAAAGCTCGCGTAAGAGAGCTTTCAGTGAAGACCCACCTTTTAGGTTAGTCAGAACTAAAAGCTAGCCTGATGTTTCAAAACCGGCCTACGGCCCGGTAGCTTCATCCGATTCATTGTTTAATTTGCTGTACTGATTCTCCAAACTCGATAACCATTAACCGGCCATTTGCATTGCGCGGTGGCCGCAAAAAACGAGGAAAGCAAAATGCGTCACGGTAACGGACTTCGCAAACTCAATCGCACCTCGGCGCACCGCCAGGCGATGCTGCGCAACATGGCAGTCTCTCTGCTGCGTCACGAGGCCATCAAGACCACCCTGCCCAAGGCCAAGGAATTGCGCCGTGTGGTCGAACCCCTGATCACCCTGGGCAAGAAGCCCAGCCTGGCCAACCGTCGCCTGGCGTTCGATCGCACGCGAGACCGCGACATCGTCGGTAAGCTGTTCGACGTGCTCGGCCCGCGGTATGCGGCCCGTAACGGCGGCTATCTGCGCATCCTCAAGATGGGTTTCCGCATCGGCGACAATGCGCCGATGGCCTTCGTCGAACTGCTGGACCGTCCGGCGGAAGAAGTCACCGAGGCTGTCGCGGCGGAGTAACGTTGCGGCGATGACAAAAAAGCCAGGCGATGCCTGGCTTTTTTGTTTTCTGCATGCCGAACCGGTGTTCAGAGGATCATCCCCGCTCCTACCGTGTTGTTGTTCGTCTCATCGATCACGATGAACGCTCCCGTGGATCGATTCTCGGCGTAGGCATCGACGCACAGCGGTTGGGCCAGTTTGAAGAACACCCGTGCGATGTCGTTCATGCTCAGACGTTCGGCAGGCATCCGCTGCAAGGTATTGATATCCAGCCGGTAGTCGATGGCTTCGATCGCGGCCTTGGTTTCGCGCGTGGTTTGACGGATCAGGTATTTGCGCTGCGGATCGAGCGGCGTTTCGCCCAGCCAGCAGAGCATTGTCTCGATGCGCCGTGTCACCAGCGCCGACTCCTGCGCGCGAACGATCATGTCGCCGCGGGAAATATCGACTTCGTCTTCGAGCAGCAATGTGACCGACTGCTCGGCAATCGCGCGCGGCAGGGAAGAGCCATAGATCTCGATGGCCTTGATGCGGGTTCGCTGCTCCGACGGCAACACCAGCACTTCGTCGCCCACGGCGATCTCGCCGGATTCGACGCGGCCCATGAAGCCCCGATAGTCGTGGAGTTTCGGATCGCCGGCTTTCTGCGGCCGGCAGACGAATTGCACCGGAAAGCGAAAGCGTTCGTCGCGCTCGCTGTGGGCGGTGGGCGCGTTCTCCAGAATGTCGAGCAGCGTCGGGCCCGAATACCAGCCAAGTCGTTCGCCGCGGTCCACGATCATGTCGCCGTTGAGTGCCGACAGCGGAATGAAGCTGACATCGCCGATGCCCAGCGTTGCAGCAAACTCCAGGTATTGGCCGCGGATGCGCTCATAGGTCGCCCGATCGAAATCAACCAGATCCATCTTGTTGATCGCCACGACGATATGCGGGATGCCGAGCAGATGCGCCAGATAGGAATGGCGCCGGGTCTGGGTCAGCACCCCCTTGCGCGCATCGACCAGAATGATCGCCAGATTGGCGGTCGAGGCGGCGGTCACCATGTTGCGCGTGTACTGTTCGTGTCCCGGCGCGTCGGCGATGATGTATTTGCGCCGTCCCGTCGTGAAGTAGCGGTAGGCGACGTCGATCGTGATGCCTTGCTCGCGCTCTGCTTGCAGGCCGTCGGTCAGCAGCGACAGATCGACTGCCTCCAGGCCACGTCGCTCGGAAGTGCGCGCGATGGCGTGCAACGTATCGGCAAGGATGGTTTTGGTGTCGTAGAGCAGCCGGCCAATCAGGGTGCTCTTGCCGTCGTCCACGCTGCCGCAGGTGAGGAAGCGCAGCAAGCCGTTGTCGATCTCCGGCAGATGTTCGATTGCGCTCATCAAAAATATCCTTCCTTCTTGCGTTGTTCCATCGAGGCCTCGGAGGTCTGGTCGTCGAGCCGGGTTTCGCCGCGCTCGGTAATCGTCGTCGTTGCGGTCTCCTCGATGATGCGGGTGACCGTGTCGGCAGTGGACTCCACAGGTGCGGTGCAGGTGATGTCGCCCACGGTGCGAAAACGCACCGACAGTTCTTCGACGCTGTCTCCGGGGCGTGCCGGCGTCAGTTCCGTTACCGGCTGCAGCAGTCCATTCTTCCGCACCACCTCGCGCTTGTGGGCGAAGTAGATCGAGGGCAAATCAAGCTGTTCGCGCTCGATGTATTGCCAGACATCGAGTTCAGTCCAGTTCGAGATCGGAAAGGCGCGGATGTTCTCGCCCTTGTGCACCCGTGCGTTGAACAGGTCCCACAATTCCGGACGCTGGTTTTTCGGGTCCCATTGGCCGAACTCGTCGCGGAAAGAGAAGATGCGTTCCTTGGCCCTCGCCTTCTCCTCGTCGCGCCGGGCGCCGCCGATGCAGCAGTCGAAGCCGAACTCCGCGATGGCTTCGAGCAGCGTCACCGACTGGTGCTTGTTGCGCGACTCGTCGGGCGACTTCAGCACCACGGTGCCGCGTCGCATCGACTCCTCGACCGAGCGTACGATCAGACGCTCATTCAACTGACAAGCGCGAAAATCGCGGAAATCAATGACTTCGCTGTAGTTGTGGCCGGTGTCGATGTTGAGCAGGGGAAACGGAAAGCGTCCCGGACGGAAGGCCTTTTCGGCCAGGCGCAGCAGCACCAGCGAGTCTTTGCCGCCGGAAAACAACAGCGCCGGATTGGCGCATTGTCCAGCAACTTCGCGCAGGATATGGATGGATTCCGCCTCCAGCCAATCCAGGTGCGACAACGTGGCATGCTGCCGCAGGGCCAGCGCGCTCATGTCTCGACTCCTTGCTTCGCTATCCGTTGCAGACGGCCATCCACCAGATGCAGGCCGCACTCCTTGGTCTCCGGGGTTTCCCACCACCAGCGTCCGGCGCGCACATCCTCACCGGGTTGTATGGCACGGGTGCAGGGGGCGCAGCCGATGCTCGGATAGTTGCGGTCGTGCAAGCGGTTGTAGGGCACCTTGTTGCTGCGCAGATAGACCCAGACCTCGGCTTCGCTCCAGTCGGCCAAGGGACTGGCCTTGACCAGGTTGTTGGCCGCGTCCTGGCTGATCACCTTGAGCTTGTCGCGCGTCGCCGACTGGGCCGCACGCAGGCCGGTGACCCAGGCGCCTTTGCCGGCCAGGGCGCGTTGCAGCGGCTCGACCTTGCGCACGTGGCAGCAGGCCTTGCGTGCCTCCACCGAGTCGTAGAAGCCATGGCTGCCGTGCGCGCGGGCATAGGCTTCCACGGCTTCATGGCGTGGAAAATAGATCTCCAGCCTGCGGCCGTAATGCTTTTCGGCCTCGTCGATCAGTTGGTAGGTTTCCACCGGAAGTCGTCCGGTATCCAGCGAGAAGATGCCGATATTGATGTTTTGGCGCCAGATCAGGTCGGTCAGCACCATATCCTCGGCACCCAGACTGTTGGCGAAGACCACGGGTGCGTAGTCGCGCGCGATGTTGCGCAAGAGCGTGGTGGCACGCGCGGCCTTCTCGGCCACGGTGTCGACCAGCTCCGGATTGGCCAGCAATTGACTGGACAATTCGGGCAGGGATTCTCGGATCATGATGGTCTCGTCAAGCCGCGCGACGGCGGAAAAGAGGGATAGGCAGATCGGTGCCCGTTTGATATGCCTCGGGGAAATCGTCGAATGCGGCGATCGCCTCCTCGGCGTTGTGGCCTTCGCCAATCAGGAAACTGTCGAAGCCGACGCGATTGAGGAAGAAAATCTGGTCGCGGCCGATGTCGCCGAAGGCGCGCAGTTCACCGTCATAGCCGTAGCGCTCGCGCAGCAGCCGGGCCGTCGAGTAGCCGCGACCATCCGTGAACTTCGGGAAATGCACCGCGATCACGGTGAAGTCGTCAATGTCCTTGGCGATCTCGGCCGGATCGTCCTCGGGCGACAACCAGATGCCCAGCGGCGTCCCGTGTTCGTATTCGCGGGCAATCAGGCAGGACTTGCGCGCCTTCCAAACGGCAAGCGGCACCAGCAGGGGGCCCACCGGCAGGCATACGTCGATTTCCGCCTGACCATCGACCAGATTCACGACTTTCCACACGTCGTCCTGCAGGCGACGCTCTTTGATGATTTGGCGGGTTTGTAAGTTACGCATTTGCGACTCTCCTTGAATGGTTGGGATTGGGGTAGGCGGCACTGCGGAATGGTTCGATACCGAGCCGTTGCACGGTATCGATGAAACGTTCTTCGGTGTGACGCGTGGTGAGATAGACGCCGATCAGGCGCTCGACCACGTCAGGCACCTCGATCGCCGCGAAGGAACGGCCGATCACTTCGCCGATGCTGGCGTGATTGCCCTGCTGCCCGCCGAGCGTTACCTGGTACCACTCCTCGCCATTCTTGTCGACGCCGAGGATGCCGATTGCGCCGAGGTGGTGGTGGCCGCAGGAATTCATGCAGCCGGAGATGTTGAGCTCCAGTTCGCCGATGTCGTGTTGGTAGTCGAGATCCTCGAAGCGCTCCTGAATCGCAGCGGCTAGCGGCAGCGAGCGGGCATTGGCCAAGCCGCAGAAGTCGCCGCCGGGGCAGGCGATCAGGTCCTGCAGCAGGCCCACCGTGGGTGCTGCCAGGCCTGCTGCCTTGGCGCGGTGCCAGACCGTGTAAAGCTCTCGCTGCGGCACGTCGGCGAGGATCAGGTTCTGTTCGTGGGAGACGCGAATTTCGCCGAAGCTGTAGCGCTGGGCGAGATCGGCAGCGGCTGCCATCTGTTCGCTGGTCGCATCGCCGGGGGGAGTCCCCGGCTTCTTCAGCGAGAGCGTGACGGCAGCGTAACCCGCTACCTTGTGCGCCTGTACGTTGCGCTCGACCCAGCGCGAGAAGGCCTTGTCCTCGCGCAGGTGGGCGAGGTGGCAAAGATCGTCGGCGGCAAAGGTTTCGTAGGTGGGGGCACGGAACTGCGCGGCGACGCGGTCGACTTCAGCCGTTGTCAGGGTCGAGGGACCATCCTTCAGGTGCGACCATTCATCCTCGACCTGTCTGGCAAACTCCTCGCGACCAAGCGCTTTGACCAGGATCTTGATGCGCGCCTTGTAAGCGTTGTCGCGGCGACCGTAACGGTTGAAGACGCGCACCAACGCCTCGGTGTAGGTCAGCAGGTGCGGCCACGGCAGGAACTCGCGCACCACCTGGCCGAGCAGCGGGGTACGGCCAAGGCCGCCGCCGGCATAGACCTTGAAGCCGATCTCGCCCGCTTCGCCTTGCACCAGCTGCAGGCCGAGATCGTGCACCTGGATCGCCGCACGGTCCTCGGCAGCGCCGGAGATCGCTACCTTGAATTTGCGCGGCAGATAGGCGAACTCGGGATGGAAGGTCGACCACTGGCGCAGTATCTCGGCCCAAGGGCGCGGATCGGCAATCTCGTCGGCGGCGACACCGGCGAAATGGTCGGTAGTCACGTTGCGGATGCAGTTGCCGGAGGTCTGGATCGCATGCAACTCGTCCTGTGACAGTTCTGCGAGGATCTGCGGCACCTCGGGCAGCTTGACCCAGTTCAGTTGCAGGTTGTGGCGCGTGGTGAAGTGGCCGAAGCCGCGGTCGTAGCGTCGGGCGATGTCGGCGAAGCGACGCAGTTGCGCTGCCGAGAGCAAACCATAGGGCACCGCCAGACGCAGCATCGGACCGTGGCGCTGGATGTAGAGGCCGTTTTGCAAACGCAGCGGGCGGAATTCGTCATCCGTCAGCTCCCCGGCCAGATAACGTCGGGTCTGGTCGCGAAACTGAGCAACGCGAGCCTGGACAATCGTGTGGTCGTAGTCGTCGTAGCGGTACATGGCGAATCCTTAGGCGAGGATGAGTTTGCCGCCAATCAGCAGCAGGACGGAAGCGAGCAGGCCGCGCAGCATCCGTTCCGGGACCTTGGCGGCGAAGTGGGCGCCGAGCGCGATGCCTGGCAGCGAACCGATCAGCAGCGAGACCAGCAGCACCACATCGACCGTGCCCAGCCACCAGTGGCCCAGACCGGCGACCAGGGTCAAGGGCACGGCGTGGGCAATGTCGGATCCGACGATGCGGCGGGTAGCGAGGTTTGGGTAGAGAAAGCTCAGTGCGGTGACGCCCAGTGCGCCGGCGCCGACCGAGGAAACCGTCACCATCACGCCGACCACGATGCCGACGACGATCGTCAGGCCGGCGACGTGGCGCTGGGCAAAGTCGGCGCTGGCGCTACGGCGCCTCGCCAACTCGAGCAAATGGCGGCGGAAGATCAGCGAAGCGGCGGTAAGCAGCAGCGCAATACCGAGCACCGCCGAGATCAAGCCCGCGGCGCCGTGTCCCTGCACGCCGAGTTGCGCGAGCGCTAGCAGGGTTGCAGCAGCGGCGGGCACGCTACCGAGCGCCAGGCGTCCAGTGATTGTCCAGTCAATGTTGCCGTGACGGTGATGTACCCAGGAACCGCCGCTCTTGGTGAGCGCCGCATAGAGTAAGTCAGTACCCACTGCGGTTGCCGGCTTGAAGCCAAACAGCAGAACCAGCAGCGGTGTCATCAGCGAGCCGCCACCGACACCGGTCAGGCCAACCAGCAGGCCGACGGCAAAACCGGAGAGGGAAAGCGCGGGGTTGAAGGCAATATCCATGATGAGACGCATCGTAGCGAGTTCATATAGTTCTGGAAAATACTTATTAGGTATTTCTATAGAACTGAACGGTATATACTGCGGGGCATGAAACTACAGCAGTTGCGCTACCTGGTGGAAGTCGAGCGGCGCGGACTAAGCGTTTCCGCAGCGGCGGAGGCACTGTTTACATCCCAGCCGGGGGTTTCCAAGCAGATCGGACTGCTCGAAGAAGAACTGGGCGTGACGATTTTCGAGCGCAGTGGCAAGCGTCTCACCGGTATTTCGGCTCCCGGTCAGATCGTCCTGGCCATGGCCCGGCGCATTCTGGGCGAGGCACAGAACATGAAACGGGTGGGCGAGGACTACGCCGCCGAAAGCAGCGGCACCTTATCCATCGCCACGACCCACACCCAGGCGCGCTACACCCTGCCGCCAGTGATCCAGCGCTTCGTCCAACGCCACCCGGCCATACGCCTGCATATCCAGCAAGGCAGTCCGGTACAGGTCGCGGCGTGGGTGCTTGACGGTAGCGCCGATCTTGGCATTGCCACCGAGGCATTGGACCGCCATGCGGAACTGCTGACCCTGCCTTGTTTCCAGTGGGCGCATCTGGTGGTGACGCCGCGGGGCCATCCCCTGTTGGCGCGCCATCCGCTCTCCCTGGCGGCACTGGCCGAGTATCCGCTGATCACTTACGACGCGACCTTCACCGGTCGTTCGCGCATCGATCGGGCCTTCGAACGGCAGAGCCTGCGGCCCAACGTGATGTTGACCGCGATCGATTCGGATGTGATCAAGACCTATGTCGCGCTAGGACTAGGCGTCGGCATCATTGCCGCAATGGCCTTCGATCCCCAGCGCGACGACGCATTGGCGGCGATGCCGGCAACCCATTTGTTCGAGGGCAATACAACGCGCGTCGGTTTCCGCCGCGATGTCTGGTTGCGCGGCTACGAGTATGACTTCATGGAACTGCTGGCACCGCAGCTGACGCGGCGCATGGTCGAGGCGACGCTGAAAGGCGAAGGCGCGGACCCCGGCCTGTAATTTGCGGCGGCGCAGGAGATTTCCTGTTCGCGAGCGCGGCGTATGGCTGTCGAGAAGTTAGAATGAACCATCCGATATTGCCGCACCTTTGAAGAGCGAGGTTTGACCATGCCCTATACGCCCGATCTTGTCCATGAACTGAATACCTTGATCCGCTTCGACCTGGCGACCAGCCAGCAGGGCATCAAGGTTCACAAGAACGCCGACCCCGAGGTGATTGCGGCTACCAGGCGCTTGCACGAGAAGGGAATGCTGACCCAGGTTGACGGCGGTTATCTGACCGGTTTGGGGCGCGACGCAGCGGAGCACGCACAGGCGGCCCTGACCATACTGACATCAGGAACCACGACCCTCGCGGCTTGATCGCGGGGGCTTCGGCCAACTTTGGCCGGAGGCGTTTTCAGTCGCCCGCGTCAGCGGGGTCGTTTGGCGCGGCTGCGCCTTCCAGATCGCGCAGTTCCCTGAAGAGTTCGCGGTAGGCGCGCGGCGGCTTGCCCTGCTGTGCTTCCTTCAGTGCATTGCGGCGCAACTGCCTCAAGCGCTGCATGTCGGCGACAGGATAGTCGCGGGCCACTTCGCTGAACACCGCCTCGTCTTCCATCAGGCGCGTGCGCAGCCTTTCCAGCCGGTGCTGACGAATGTTGGCCGCTTCCGAAACACCCTTGATTTCGTCCATCGCCGCGCGCAGAGGCGCGGCGTCGACGTCACGCATGATTTTGCCGATGTACTGCATCTGGCGCCGCCGCGCTTCATGTTTGGTGAACCGTTGGGCGTCGAGCAGCGCGTCACGCAGGCGCTCGGGCATGTCGATCTTCGCCAGGCGCTCACGCGACAGCGCCACCAGTTCCTCGCCGAGGTCCTGCAAGGCGGTCATCTCGCGCTTGAGCTGCGATTTGCTGGGGCCGGAATACTCGTCCGGCGCGTTATCCATATCTTCCACGGTTATGTCCCCGGAGCGTGCGAAGGGGACGGTATCCCCCGGTGGGATATGATTATAGCTTCGCGATTCGAGTCTCACTCTTAAAGGGTTCCGCATGTCCCAAGGTTTTGCTCATTCCCAGGAGGCATTGCGCGCAGTAGCGCGCACTGTCCTCGATCACGCTGCGGCAAAGGGCGCCACGGCCTGCGAGGTCGATGTCTCGGAAGGTTTCGGCCAGTCGGTCAGCGTGCGTCGGCAGGAAGTGGAAACCATCGAGTACAACCGTGACAAGGGACTCGGCGTATCGGTGTACCTCGGCCAGCGGCGCGGCCATGCCAGCAGTTCCGATTTTTCGCCCGCAGCCTTGAAGGCTTCGGTCGAGGCCGCGCTGTCGATCGCCCGTTTTACCGCCGAGGACGATTGCGCCGGCCTGCCAGAGGCCAGCTTGCTGGCGACGAAAAGCATGGATCTGGATCTGTTCCATCCCTGGGACATTTCCGTTGAGGCGGCGATCGATCTGGCGCGGCGTTGCGAGCAGGCCGCATTCGATGTCAGTCCGCTGGTGAAGAACTCCGAGGGCGCCAGCGTTTCGGCGCAGCAGTCGCATTTCGTTTCCGCCAACAGCCTGGGCTTCATGGGTGGTTTTGCCACCTCGCGGCACTATGTTTCGTGTTCGGTGATCGCCGGCGAGGGCGAGGACATGCAGCGCGACGACTGGTATGCCACACGCCGCAACGCGGCCGAGTTTCCCGATGCCGCGTGGATTGGCGATTATGCGGCGCGGCGCGCGCTGGCGCGTCTCGGTGCGCGCAAGCTAAAGACCCGCAAGTGCCCGGTGATTTTCGAAGCGCCGCTGGCCGCCGGCCTGGTTGGCAGTTTCGTGCACGCGATCTCGGGCGGGTCGCTCTATCGCAAGACCTCCTTCCTGCTCGACAGTCTTGGTCAGCAGATATTCCCCGACTTCGTCCAGATCAGCGAGCGCCCCCATATCCGCGGCGCTTTCGCCTCCTCGCCCTTCGACGACGATGGCGTTGCCACACACGATCGCGAGGTGGTCAGGAACGGCGTGCTGCAAGGTTATTTCCTGTCCACCTACTCGGCGCGCAAGCTGGGCATGCAGACCACCGGAAACGCCGGCGGTTCGCACAATCTGCTGGTGCAGCCGGGTCGGCACGATCTCAAGGGATTGTTGCGCGAAATGGGCAGCGGCCTGCTGGTGACGGAACTGCTCGGTCAGGGCGTCAACTACGTGACTGGCGACTACTCGCGCGGCGCGGCCGGTTACTGGGTGGAAAAAGGCGAGATTGCCTACCCGGTGGAAGAGATCACCATTGCCGGCAACCTGCGCGAGATGCTGCGCGGCATCGCCGCCATCGGCAATGACATCGAAGTACGGGGCTCGAAGCAGGTCGGTTCGGTGCTGGTCGAGCGCATGACGATAGCCGGCAACTGAGGTCGATCCGCGTTCCTCCAAGGGATACCGTCCCTTGGGGACGCGCAGCGGAATTTCCGGCGCGCGGCAAGTGCTTGCCGAGATGGGTGGAAAGTCGGCGCTGGCGACACGGCGATGCGACAGACCGAGCTTGCTCCGCAAACGACTGTGAGTACAATGTCATCGAGGCGACGGCCCGGCGACTTGGTTAACGGATACTGATTCCCCCCCCATGGTACTCAACAGCAAAAAGTTCGATCAATTCGGATTCTCCGCCGCGCTCATGCGAAGACTAAGGGAATCCGGCCACGAAATACCCTCGCATATCCAGGCCGCTTGCATCCCACCGCTCTTGGCGGGCCACGATCTGCTCGCCCATACCGATATCGGAACCGGCAAGACTTTGTCATTCGTCCTGCCACTGCTGGCGACCCTGGACCTCTCCAGTCGGCAGCCGCAGGCGATGGTACTCACGCCTACCGATGAAACCACGCTGCATGTGGCCGAGATTTTCCAGGACTATGCGAAGTACTTGCCCGAATTCCACGTATTGCCGATTTACCACCAGAGTTCCACGATCCAGTTGCGTCAGCTGAGTCGTGGAACCCATGTGACGGTGGGCACGCCGCGTCGGATCAAGTATCAGATCGAAAGCAGCCGACTGCATCTCGACAGGCTCAAGACATTGGTGCTCGACGAAGCGGATGAGATGTTGCGGGTGGGTTTTGTCGATGATATCGAGTGGATCGTGGGGCAAACATCGGCGCGACAACAGACAGCCATCTTCGCCGCCACCTTGCCCGTGGAACTGCGCAATCTTGCGGATGCATGTCTGCACAAGCCGCTGAAGGTGAGGGGAACGGAGAAGTCGGCGGTAGCGCCATCCATCCGCCAGCGCTACTGGCAAGTGGGCAATCAATCCAAGCTCAATGCCTTGACCCGGCTGATAGAGGTGGAGCGCGGCTTCGACGCCGCGCTGGTGTTTGTTCACAGCAAGGCAGACACCTTGGACCTGGCCGAAAAACTCAGAGCGCGGGGGTATGCCGCAGCGGCTCTCGACGGCGATACTCCGCCCGCGTTACGCGAGCAAGTGATCGAGCAATTCCGCAAGGGAGCAATCGATATCGTGGTCGGTACCGACATGGCGTGCGACAAACTGGACGTCACGCGCGTGACCCATGTCATCAGCTACGACATTCCTTGCGATGCCGCCTCGCATGTTCACCGCATTGGATATCTCGCCCATCCAGCACAGCATGGCACGGCAATTCTTCTCGTGACCGCGCGCGAGATGGGCATGCTGCACAGTATCGAACGGGCAATGCAACAGACGATAGATGTACTGGTGCTGCCAGAACGCTTTCGGTGACGCCTAGGGCGCGGGGCAAAACCCAGGAACACCGGCGGCAAGCGCCGCCTTGCGGATACCGCCTGCCAGCAAACAGGCTGTCAGGGCGCACGGGCGCTGTCGAGACCGGCCAGGTTGCGTTCGTCGACGTAGATTCTGATTGGTTCGCCATCCTTGCCGACAGCGGGATCGCGACTTTACCTCGCCAAGAGTCGGCGCTGACGGTACGGCGAAGCGTTGATCACTCTACCGCTGCGGGACGGAACTTGCGCACGATATCCAGGAAAGCGCCGAGGATCGGCGATTCGTCGTTGCGGCGGTAAAGGCAGACCAGATCAATGGTGGGTGGGGGATCGGCCTTTACCGGCCGATAGACGACGCCTGGCAACTTGAGGCTGCGCGCGGCGTCGGGCGTCACGCAGAGGCCGAAGCCGCTGGCCACCAGGGCAATCGCCGTCACTACGTCGGTCACCTCCTGCACCACGCGCGGCCGCGCGCCCTCGTTGCGGAACAGCGCCATGACGTCGTCGGCGAAGCCGGGCCGGGTGTTGCTGGGATACAGGATCAGCGGTTCGTCGATGATTTCGTTGATGCGGATCGCCTTGTGCCGGGCCAGAGGATGCTTGCTGTGCAGGGCGATCACCAGCGGTTCGAAAAACACCGTCTCGACCATGATGTCCGGCTCCGCCGTGACATGGCGGTTGAAGCCGATGGTCAGGCGCTGTTCGCGCAAGGCCTGGATCTGTTCGGCCTTGGTCTGTTCGTGCAGGGCAATCTGCACCTCCGGGTAGCGGCCGCGGAACTGGAGCAACAGGCGCGGAATGTGGTTGAGGATCGCCGAGCCGAAAATGCCCACGTCGAGGCGGCCGATTTCTCCCAGGCCGGCCTTGCCGGCCCGTTCCTTCGCCACGCTTACCAGACCAAGAATGCGCTTGGCATCATCCAGCAGCGCCACGCCGGCTGGTGTCAGTTCCACGCCGCGGGTGTTGCGCGTGAACAGCCGGGCGCCGAGCTCGTCCTCCAGTTGCTGGATCTGGCGTGTCAAGGGCGGCTGGGAGATATGCAGGCGCGCCGCCGCCCGACCGAAGTTCAACTCTTCGGCGAGGGTGTTGAAGTATTTCAGGTGACGAATTTCCATGGTCATAACGCGGATTGTGGCAAACGATACCAATATAGTATCAATTGATGCGAATTCGGAATTAGACAGTATTACTGCCGGGGCTTAATCTGCCAACCCATGACGCGCGCCTCGCCAGGAAGTGGATGCGCACGGGACCACGGAAACGCGAGGCCATGGCTTATTTCACTGTCGTCATCGAAGGTACCGGGGAGACTTATCGCAGCCCCGAACAGCGGACCGTGCTGGAGGGCATGGCGGCCCTCGGACGCAAGGAAATTCCCGTCGGCTGCCGTGGGGGCGGCTGTGGCGTGTGCAAGATAGAAGTGCTTGCCGGCAGTTACCGCAAGCGGGTGATGAGCCGCGCGCATGTCAGCGAGGACGACGAAGCGGCGCATCGAGTGCTGGCCTGCCGGGTGTGGCCCACCAGCGATCTGCGGCTCAAGGTGCTGGGCAAGATGGGCAAGAAAGTCGGCGCCGGTGACACGGCGCCTGCAAGCGATGGCTGTTAAATAGACCAAGGAGGAGAGTGACATGGCATTGACCGGAGTATTGCGTCCTGGCCACGTGCAGATGCGCGTGCTGGACCTGGAGGAAAGCATCAAGTTCTACGGCGACGTGGTCGGGCTGGTGGAGACCGGACGCGACACGCAGGGCCGCGTCTACTTCAAGACCTGGGATGAGCGCGACCACAACAGCTTCATCATCCGTCAGGCCGAGACGGCGGGGCTGGATTTCTACGCCTTCAAGGTCGACAGCAAGGCCTCGCTCGACAAGTTCGACGCCGATTTGCGCGCCTACGGCCTCAAGACCGAGCGCATTGCGGCGGGCGAACTGCTGGAGACCGGCGAGCGCGTGCGCTTCCAGATTCCCACTGGCCACCTGATCGAGCTTTACGCCGAGAAGACCGACGTCGGCAACGGCCTGTCCTACCTGAATCCCGAAGCCTGGACGGCCCAGGCGGAAAGGGGCATTGCGCCGATCCGCATGGACCACATCCTGCTCTATGGTCCCGACATCGAGGCCGCGCAAAAGATCTTCGAGGAGGTGCTGGGCTTCTACCTGGTCGAGCATGTGGAACTGGAGGAAAACAAGAGCGATCTGGCCATCTGGTTGTCCTGTTCGACCAAGGCTCATGATCTCGCCTTCGTGCGCCACCCGGAGCCGGGCAAGCTGCACCACGTCGCCTTCCAGCTGGAAAGCTGGGAGAAGGTGCTGCGCGCCGCCGACATCATGGCCATGAACAAGGTCAACATCGATATCGGCCCGACCCGCCACGGCATCACCCGCGGCACCACCATCTACGCCTTCGATCCGTCCGGCAACCGCATCGAGACCTTCTGCGGCGGCTACGCCTCGTATCCCGACTGGCAGCCGATCAAGTGGACCATGGACGAAGTCGGGCGCGGCATCTTCTATCACGACCGCAAACTCAATGACACCTTCCTGACGGTGGTGACCTGAACCATGGAAATCGTGTCTGTCATTCCCGGCATCGCCTGGGAAGCGGCGAACACCGCGGTGCAGGCGGCGGTGCGTCACGCCGTCGCGCACGGCTGGAAAATCAATGCCGCGGTGGTGGATCGCGGCGGCAGCTTGATGGCCTTCCTGCGCATGCCGGGGGCCTTCATCCATTCCATCGACATTGCCATCGACAAGGCCTACACGGCGGCCAGTTTCGGCTTCCCGACCAAGGCCTGGATGGGCGCCATCGGCCACGACGACGGCATGAAGCTGGGCTTCGCCAGCCAGCCGCGGCTGATCGTCTTCGGCGGCGGCCTGCCGCTGCGCCTGGGTGAAGACTGGATCGGCGGCATCGGTGTGTCCGGCGCTGCCGAGACCGAGGACGAGGAATGCGCCAGGGCGGGTCTGGCCGCCATCGGCCTGACAATGTGAATTTTCCGCAACTGGAGCAGTCATGAAACAGATTCGCAACTTCATCAACGGTGAGTTTGTCGGGGCCGGCAGGCCCTTCGACAAGCGTTCGCCGCTGAGTAACCGGGTCATCGCCCAGGTTGCCGAGGCGACCCGTGACGAGGTCGATGCCGCGGTCCAGGCGGCGCGTGCCGCGCTCGCCGGTCCGTGGGGCAGGATCACCGTCGCCGAGCGCGTCGACCTGCTGTATGCCGTCGCCAATGAGATCACGCGCCGCTTCGACGACTTCCTCGAAGCCGAATGCGCCGATACCGGCAAGCCGCGTTCGCTGGCGTCGCACATCGACATCCCGCGCGGCGCGTCCAACTTCAAGATCTTCGCCGACGTGGTGAAGAATGTCCCCAGCGAATTCTTTGAAATGGCCACCCCTGACGGCAAGGGCGCCATCAACTACGGATACCGCACGCCCATCGGCGTGGTCGGCGTGATCTGTCCGTGGAACCTGCCGCTGCTGTTGATGACGTGGAAGGTCGGACCGGCGCTGGCCTGCGGCAATACCGTGGTGGTCAAGCCCTCCGAGGAAACCCCGCAGACCGCGACCCTGCTCGGCGAAGTAATGAACACGGTCGGCGTGCCCAGGGGCGTCTACAACGTGGTGCATGGCTTCGGCCCCAACTCGGCCGGGGAGTTCGTCACCCGCCATCCGCAGATCGATGCCATAACTTTCACCGGCGAGACGCGCACCGGCGAGGCCATCATGAAGGCTGCGGCCACCGGAGCGCGCCCGGTCAGCCTGGAAATGGGCGGCAAGAATGCCGCCATCGTATTTGCCGACTGCGATTTCGACGCCGCCATCGAAGGCACCCTGCGCTCCGTGTTTGCCAACTGCGGCCAGGTCTGCCTCGGCACCGAGCGCGTGTATGTCGAGCGGCCGATCTTCGACAAGTTCGTCGCCGCCATGAAGCAGGGCGCCGAAGGCCTCAAGCTCGGTCCGCCCGAAGACAAGACCACCGGCATGGGGCCGTTGATCAGCAAGGAACACCAGAACAAGGTGCTCTCCTACTACCAGGTCGCCAGGGACGAAGGCGCCACGATCGTCACCGGCGGTGGCGTGCCCGCCATGCCGGGCGAATTGACGGACGGCTGCTGGGTGCAGCCGACGATCTGGATCGGACTGCCCGAAAGCGCTCGCGTCATCAAGGAAGAAATCTTCGGCCCCTGCTGCCACATCGCTGCCTTCGACAGCGAAGAGGACGTACTGGCCAAAGCCAACGCCAACGACTACGGCCTCGCCACGGCGATCTGGACCCAGAACCTCTCCCGCGCCCATCGCGTGGCGCAGCGGATGAAGGTCGGCCTGGCCTGGGTCAATAGCTGGTTCCTGCGCGACCTGCGCACGCCCTTCGGCGGCGCCAAGCAATCGGGCATCGGTCGCGAAGGCGGCGTGCATTCGCTGGAGTTCTACACCGAGCTCAAGAACGTTTGCATCAAACTGTAAGGAAAACACATGGACCAGGCACTGGTTACCCAGCTCGGCGACGAGCTTTACGAGGCGCTTGCCCAGCGCAAGACCGTGACGCCGCTGAGCTCGCGCCACGCCGACATCACCATCGAAGATGGCTACCACATCCAGCAACGCCTGATCGCGCGCCGCCTGGAAGCCGGCGAGAAGGTGGTCGGCAAGAAGATCGGCGTCACCAGCCAGGCGGTGATGAACATGCTCGGCGTCGGTCAGCCGGACTTCGGCTGGCTGCTCGACGGCATGGTCTACAACGAGGGCGAGTCGATCCCGATGGACGGGCTGATCCAGCCCAAGGCCGAGGGCGAAATCGCCTTCGTGCTGAAGCGCGATCTGCTCGGCCCCGGCATCTCCAATGCCGATGTACTGGCAGCCACCGCGGGCGTGATGGCCTGCTTCGAAATTGTCGATTCGCGCATCGAGAACTGGAAGATCAAGATTCAGGACACCGTGGCCGACAACGCCTCCTGTGGCGTCTTCGTGCTCGGCGACCGCCTGGTCGATCCGCGCGACGTCGACCTGTCCACCTGCGGCATGATCCTCGAAAAGAACGGCGAAATCGTCGGCACCGGCGCCGGCGCCGCGACCATGGGCTCACCGGTCAATGCCGTCGCCTGGCTGGCCAACACCCTGGGTCGCCTCGGCATTCCACTCAAGGCCGGCGAGGTGATTCTTTCCGGTGCGCTGGCGGCCATGGTTCCCGTGGTCAAGGGCGACAACCTGCGCGTCACCATCGGCGGCATCGGCGGCTGCTCGGTGCGCTTTGTCTGATGTCGAAAGGATAGTGATGAGTAACAAGATCAAATGCGCGCTGATCGGTCCCGGCAACATAGGCACCGACCTGGTCTACAAACTCAAGCGCAGCCCGGTGCTCGATCCGGTGTGGATGGTCGGCGTCGACCCGACGTCCGAAGGCTTGCGGCGCGCCCGCGAGATGGGCATCAAGACCACCGACCGCGGCGTCGACGGCCTGCTGCCTTTCGTTGCCGCCGATGGCGTACAGATCGCCTTCGACGCCACCTCGGCCTACGTCCATGCCGAGAACTCGCGCAAGCTGACCGAACTCGGCGTCATGGTGATCGACCTCACGCCGGCCGCCATCGGCCCGTTCTGCGTGCCGCCGGTCAATCTGCTGGAGCACCTCGGCAAGCGCGAAATGAACGTGAACATGGTGACCTGCGGCGGTCAGGCCACGATCCCGATCATCGCCGCCATCTCCCGCGTGCAGCCGGTCGGGTACGGCGAAATCGTCGCCACGATTTCGTCGCGTTCCGCCGGTCCCGGCACACGCAAGAACATCGACGAATTCACCCGCACCACTGCGGCGGCGATCGAGCGGGTCGGCGGCGCCAGGCAGGGTAAGGCCATCATCATCATCAACCCGGCCGAGCCGCCACTGATCATGCGCGACACCGTGCATTGCCTGACCGAGAGCGAACCCGACCAGGCCGCGATCACCGCGTCGATCGACGCCATGATCGAGCAAGTGCGCAAGTACGTGCCCGGCTACACGCGGGTCAATGGCCCGGTGTTCGACGGCCATCGTGTCTCCGTCTTCATGGAAGTCGAGGGGCTGGGCGACTTCCTGCCCAAGTACTCCGGCAACCTCGACATCATGACCGCCGCCGCCGCGCGCACCGCCGAGATGTTCGCCGAAGAAATTCTTTCCGGCCGGATGGTCCTCAAGCCGGTGCCTGCCGTGGCCATGGCCGCCTGAGCCGGGAGCGAATAATGACTGTCAAAGCCAAGAAAATCCTCGTGCACGACATGACCCTGCGCGATGGCATGCACCCCAAGCGCCACCTGCTGACGCTGGAGCAGATGAAGGCCGTCGCCACCGGCCTCGATGCCGCCGGCGTACCGCTGATCGAAGTCACCCACGGCGACGGTCTCGGTGGCTCCTCGGTGAACTACGGTTTCCCCGCGCATAGCGACGAGGAATACCTCTCCGCCGTGATCCCGCTGATGCGGCGGGCCAGGGTATCGGCGCTGCTGCTGCCCGGCATCGGCACCGTCGATCACCTGAAAATGGCGAAGGACCTCGGCGTGCATACCATTCGCGTCGCCACCCATTGCACCGAGGCGGATGTCGCCGAGCAGCACATCACGCTGGCGCGCAAGATGGAGATGGATACCGTCGGCTTCCTGATGATGGCGCATATGGCCTCGCCCGAGCGGCTGGTCAGGGAAGCCAGGCTGATGGAAGCGTATGGCGCGAACTGCATCTACGTCACCGATTCGGCCGGCTACATGCTGCCCGACGAGGTCATGGAGAAAGTCGGCGCTGTGCGTACGGCGTTGCAGCCGGAAACCGAACTCGGTTTCCACGGCCATCACAACCTGGCCATGGGCGTTGCCAATTCACTGGCCGCCGTCGAATGCGGCGCCAATCGGATCGACGCGGCGGCGGCCGGCCTCGGCGCGGGCGCCGGCAACACGCCGCTGGAAGTTTTCATCGCGGTCTGCATCCGCATGGGCATCGAAACCGGCGTCGACCTGTTCAAGATCCAGGACGTCGCCGAAGACATCGTGGTGCCGCTGATGGACCATCCGATCCGAATCGACCGCGACGCCCTGACGCTGGGTTATGCCGGCGTCTATTCCTCCTTTCTGCTGTTCGCCAAGCGTGCCGGGAAGAAATACGGCGTCCCGGCGCGCGAGATCCTGATCGAACTCGGCCGCCGCGGCATGGTCGGCGGCCAGGAGGACATGATCGAGGATGCGGCGATGACCATGGCCAGACAGCGCGGCTTGCTCATGGCCGCTTGAAGAACCAACAGGAACCCGCTGATGAAACTCGACCAGGCAACTATCGCGCAGCTCGCCGAGCACCTCGAAAACTGTGAACTCAAGGCGCGGGACACGCCGAAAATCACCGACGAACATTCCGCCATGGACTGGGACGACGCCTATGCCATCCAGGACGAAATCAGGCGGCGCAAGATCGCGCGCGGCAGCCGCGTCGCCGGTCTCAAGGCGGGTCTGACCTCGTTCGCCAAGATGAAGCAGATGGGCGTCGGCACGCCGGTGTTCGGTTTTCTCCCCGACTACGGCGCGGTGCCGGAGGGTGGCACCATCACGGTCGATGAGTTGATTCATCCCAGGATCGAACCCGAGATCGTCTTTGTCATGAAGCACGCGCTGAAGGGGCCGGGTTGTCATATCGGCGCGGTGTTGGCGGCGACCGATTTCGTCATGCCCGGTCTCGAAGTGATCGACTCGCGCTACCGCGATTTCAAGTTCGACCTGAAGAGCGTGATCGCCGACAACACTTCGTCCGCCCGTTTCGTTGTCGGTGCCCGCATCAAGCCGGCCGCTACCCTGGATTTGCGCACCCTGGGCGTGGTGCTGGAGAAGAACGGCGCCATCGTGGCACTCGGCGCCGGCGCCGCGGTGCTCGGCCATCCGGCCACGGCAGTCGCCATGTTGGCCAACCATCTCGGCGCTCGCGGCGAGGAAATCCCCGCCGGCGCGATGATTTTTTCCGGTGGCATTACCGAGGCGGTCGCGGCCGGCCGCGGCGACAACATCACGCTGCGGATCCACGAACTGGGCTCTGTCGCTTGCAAATTCGTTTAAGGAGTAAGACCATGCCCTTTGCCCAAATCTACCTGCTCGAAGGCCGCACCGACGCACAGAAGAAGGCTGTCATCGAGAAGGTAACGGCCGCACTGCAAGACGCGGTCGGCGCCCCGGCGGAGAATATCCGCGTCTGGATTCACGACGTACCGAAGACCAATTGGGGTATCGCCGGCGTCACTGCCGCCGAACTGAACCGCTGATCCGGTTTGTCATCGCCATAAGCTTCTCCGGCGCGGGAATCACAGGCCCGGCGGCAGGGCGCCGAGCGCCATGATGTGGCGGTGCAGGTCGCGGAAGCGCGAGCTTTCATCACCGCTCACCAGCGGATCGGCATTACTCAGGAAGGCGGCGTCGATTGCGTCCCAGTCGGTTTCGTGGAGGACTTCCTCGGCCAGCGGAAATGCCAGCGTGTTCTCGGTCTCGATATGGCGATCGAGATATTTCGCGTAAGAGGCGGCGACCCTCGCCAGGTTCGTCGCGGCGTCGGCCAGTCCGGCACGGAAATCCGCCAGGGCGGCGAGAAAGACGGCGATGCTGGCGCTTTCGCTGACGTGTTCGGCCAGCAGATGATCGAGAATGGCGCCGCAGCGCTGAGGTGCGCGGGCGCGCATGCGGCGGAACAGGACGTCTTCTTCTTTCGGATGGTGAATCCGGTTCGGAAACTCTGCGATATAGGCAGCGATGTTTTGCAGCAGATCGATGTCGGCGCGACCATCGCGGCGCAGGATTTCCGCCTCGATGGCGACAATCCGGGCCACCGCGCGCAGCGCCAGATGTTCCGCGGCCAGAACCCGCAGCGAAGGCCTCATTTCTCCTCCTTGAGCGCCTGATTTCGCAGGCGCCGTTGCACCGGGAAAAAGTGGAGATCGAAGCGGCTCGCCAGCAGCCCCCAGACCCCGCGCGGCAGCCAGAGCATAAAGGCCACCGCGACGGTGCCGAGCACGATCAGATACCCGCTGCCATAGTCGCTGAGAAATTCGCGCAGCAGGAAGAAGATCAGGGTGCCGACGATCGGCCCTTCGATGGTGCCGATGCCGCCGATGATCACGACGAAAAACATGGTGGCTGTCCAGTCCATCGAAAATGCCGCTTCCGGCGCGATGCGCAGCTTGGTGATGAATATCAGCGCCCCCGCCATGCCGCAACCGGCTGCCGATGCCAGGTAGGCGAACCATTTGACGCGCGCCACCGAAATGCCCAGGCTTTCCGCCGCCGGCTCGCTGTCGCGTACGGCAGTCAGCGCCAGGCCGTAGCGCGAGCGCAGCAGGAAATACACCGCCAGCGTGGCGCCGGCGCCGAGCGTCAGCGCCAGCCACAGCGTGGTCGATTCCCGCCACCAGGCCGGAATGCCGCTCACCGTGCGCGTGATCGACGTTCCCGAGCCGCCGCCGACGCTTGCGGTATTGGCCACCAGCAGGCGCAACACTTCCGCCACCACCCAGGTGCCGACCGCGAAATACGCGCCGCGCAGGCGGAACAGCACCGCCGCCGCGGGGATCGCGACGAGGGCGGCGACCACGCCGGCCAGCGGTACGATGAAGAAGGGATTCAGCCCCGCCTGCAAGCCCAGCACCACCAGGCAATAGCCGCCGAGTCCGACGAAGCCCTGTTGGCCGACCGACAGCAGTCCGCCGTAGCCGGCGAGCAAATTCCACATTTGCGCCAGGGCGAGGGTGTAGAGAAATTCCGTGAACAGGCGCTGACTGGAGCGCTCGGCCCACCAAGGGGCGGCAATGGCCGCCAGCAACAGCAGCGCGGCGAGCAGCAGGCCGACGCGACTGGCGCGGGTACCGCGTTCGACGATTGGCGTAGATGCGCTCATTGCCCGTCCTCGTTCAGCGCTCACGCGTGCGCGCGAACAGACCGTTGGGGCGAATCACCAGCACGGCCAGAAACGCCAGATGTCCGGCCAGAATGCCCCAGCCGGGATCGGCCTTGAGACCGATGGCCTGGGCCACGCCGAGGATGATGCCGCCCGCCAGCGTGCCCCACAGCGAACCGAGACCACCGATGATCACGGCTTCGAAGGCATACAGCAGGCGGGCTGGGCCGTCGGTGGGAGCGATGTTGGCGCGGATCGCCAGAAACACCCCGGCAATCGCCACGATGGCCATCGCAATCGCCATTGCCAGGGCGTAGATGTGCCGGTTGTCGATGCCCATCAGTTGCGCCGCTTCGCTGTCATCGGAGGCGGCACGAAACGCGCGTCCCAGCGGCGTCGCCGCAAACAGCCATTGCAGCCCGGCCAGCACCGCCACCGCCACCGCCATGACGATCAGCGGCAGGACGCCGACGGCCACGTCGCCGCCGAGTGCCACGCTGGCGGTTCCCAGCGCGCCGATGTCGAGGCTGCGCGTGTCGGCGGAAAACATGACCAGCAGCAGGTTCTGGATAATGATGCCGAAGCCGAAAGTCACCAGCAGTGGCGGCAGGATGTCCTGGCCCAGGGTGCGATTCAGGATCAGCCTTTGCAACAGATAGCCGAAGCCGCCCATCAGCGGCACGATCAGCAGCAGCACCACGAACGGATTCAGCCCCAGCGGCTCGACCACGGCAATCGCCACGAATGCCGCCAGGATGGCAAAGTCGCCATGGGCAATGTTGATCATGCGCATGACGCCAAAGGACAAGGCCAGCCCGGTGGCGAACAGCGAATACAGGCCGCCGAGCAGAAGACCTTGCAACAGCGTGTTGAGCCATTCCGCCACGGCTTTGCCCCGTCAGATGCCGAAATAGGCGAGCGAAATCTGCTCGCGGCTCAGGTCGCCGGGCCGGCCTTCGAGCGACACGCGACCTTCCTGAAAACAGTACAGACGGTCGGCGACTTTCATTGCCTGACCGACATCCTGCTCCACCACCAGCACCGAGCTGCCCGCGGCCTTGATGCCGGGCAGCGCGGCGTAGATGTCCTTGATCACCACCGGCGCCAGGCCGAGAGAAAGCTCGTCGCACAACAGCAGGCGCGGATTCGACATCAGCGCGCGGCCGATGGCGACCATCTGCTGCTGCCCGCCCGAGAGCAGGGTGGCTGCGCTCTTGCGCCGTTCGCCAAGAATCGGGAACAGCGCGTAGAGGCGTTCGAGGCTCCAGGGTCCGGGGCGCCCGGAGTAGGCGCCGATCAGCAGATTTTCCTCGACGCTCAAGCTGGGAAACAGACGCCGGCCTTCGGGCACCATGGCCACGCCGCGGCCGACGATCCGATGCGCCGGCAAGCCGCCGAGTGGCAGGCCGTCGAGATGAATGCTGTCTCGCGCCGCCGCTTGCAGGCCGCTCAGGGTGCGCAGGAACGAGGATTTGCCGGCGCCGTTGGAACCGATGATGGCGACGGTCTCGCCTTCTTCGACCCTGAGATCGATCCCGTACAGCGCCTGAAAATCGCCGTAGAACGCTGTGACACCCTGGCATACGAGCAGGCTCATGCGACCTCGATACCCAGATAGATTTCCCGCACCGCGGGACTTGCCATCACCTCGGCCGGTACGCCCTGCACCAGCAGACTGCCGAAATTGATGACCAGCAGACGATCCACCACCGCCAGCAAGGCATGGACGATATGCTCGATCCAGATGATCGAGGTGCCGTCGGCACGAATCTCCTGAATCGATCCGATCAGTTCCGCCACCTCGTGTTCGGTCAAGCCGCCGGCAATCTCGTCGAGCAGGAGCAGATCGGGTTCCGTTGCCAGCGCCCGTGCCAGTTCGAGGCGCTTGCGATCCAGCAGCGGTAGCGACCCCGCCAGCCGATTGGCCTTGGCCAGCAGTCCTGTGCGCTCCAGGGCGGCAATCGCTCGCGGCGTGCCTTCGCGCTCGGAATGTCCGGCGCCAAAAGTCGCACCGACCAGCACGTTCTCGAACACCGTCATGCCGCCGAAAGGGTGCGGCACCTGGTAGGAGCGACCGATGCCCATGTGGCAGCGCACTGTGGCAGGCACCTGCGTCACGTCGCAGCCGTTGAACATCACCTGGCCCGCATCCGGTCGCACGTTGCCGGTGATCAGATTGAACAGCGTGGTCTTGCCCGCGCCGTTGGGACCGATGATCCCCAGCGCCTCGCCCCGGTCGAGCGAAAACGAGAGATCGTCGGTCACCCGCAGGGCTCCGTAGGATTTGGATACTTGCTTGAGTTCCAGCAGTTTCATGACAAGGCGCGGCGGCGCCCGCGCCAGCGCGAGCGGTGCCTTCGCATTCCTTTGGCGAGGCCTTAGCCGAGCGGATCGAACTTGGCCTTGACCGGCACCATCGGCGCCTGGCTGTTCTCCACCACCACCAGTTCGAAGCCCTTGCCGGCCTTCTTCCACTGACCGCCGACCAGCGGGGTCTTGGCGATGTTGGGCACCGGCCCCTTCCTGAAGTTGATCGGACCGACGATGGTGTTGAGGTTGGTGTCGCGGATCGCGTTGCGGATCGATTCCGGCTTCAGATCGGCGGCGCGCTTCAAGGCATCCAGCGCGACCTCGAACAGCGAGTGTTTGAACGCCAATGGCATCGCCCAGGGACGGCTGGTGGCCCTGGTGTAGGCGGCGGCCAGAGCGGCCGACGACATGTCGTTGAGGCTGGAGCTGAAGGGATGCGCCGGCGACCACCAGACTTCCACCGACAGGCCTTCCGCGCGCGAGCCGAAGGACTGGATCGCGGCGGGGAATTCGGTGGCCTTGGCAGCGGTGACGATCTTCGGCTTGAATCCCTGCTGACCGGCCTGCGTCCAGAAGTTGGCGAAGTCCGGCGGCGGCAGCACGCCGGTGACGATTTCGACGTTGTTCTTCTTGAACTCGGCGATATAGGCCGAGAAGTCGTCGGCCGGCGACTGGAAGCGGCCCTTGTCGACCAGCTTGAAGCCTTTTTGCGCCAGCACGGGCGGGAAACCGAGCTTGGCATCACCCCAGGCGTTGCCGTCGGAATCGTTGGGGAACAGCGAGCCGACGGTCTTGCTGGTGGGGAACTGGCTCCACAGATTGGTGAACACGCCGATCACGTCTTCCAGACCCCAGAAGAAATGGTAGGTCCACTCGAAACCCTTCTTCGGGTCGCCGCCGCGACCGAAGAAGTGCGGCTGCCAAGGCGTGTCGTTGGTGATGCAGGGCACGCCGTTGAGTTCGCACTGATCGGCCACCGGATTGGTGGTAGCGGGCGTCGAACCGGCGACGACGATGTTAACCTTGTCCTTGAGGATCAGCTCCGAAGCCGCCTCGGCGGCGCGGTTGGAATTCGACTGCGAATCCTTCACCACGATCTCCACGGCATAACTCTTGCCGCCGACCTTGATGCCGCCAGCCAGCGTCTTTTTCATCTCGGTCAGGGTGAACGCATCCGGCTCGCCGAATACCGCCAGCGGCCCGGTCTGCGGGCTGACATAGCCGATCTTGATGGTGTTGTTGGCGGCATGCACCCAGGGCATCGGCAGCAGGGCGCCGGCGGCGAGGCCGCCGAGGGTCTTGATGGCGGTACGGCGACCGGCGTTGATTTCGAACAGTTGACTCATGTCTCCTCCTGTTTTTTGGGGTGCCCGCCCCTGAAGAGAGCGGGGGTGCTGCTGGGGACAACAGATTATGAAATCGACACCATACCGTCCAATACCATTTGAGCACGATGGCGATACCTTCTCCGTATCGAAATTTGAGTGGGATTCAGCGACCTCGCCGCAACTGAAAGTCGGCGCTGGTGATACGGCTCGCGGCAACAAGTTGGCGCGAGCCCCGAAAAAATTTACAGCTTCCCCCTTGGCACGTACCATGCGCCTGAATTCCCTTTTCATAGAGGTAGCCATGGCGTCGCGTCAAGTTGGGTTTCGGCAGTGCCAGGCGGCACCGTGAGCGTTCCGTCGCCAATCTGCTGGAGCGAGGGCGGCGTGCAGCAGACTGCCCGCTGGCATTCGGAGAGTGGTGCACCGCCTCCCAAGTGCGTGGTCATCGCCGACGACCGCATCAAGGCTGACGAAGCCTACCGGTTGGCGTGCGAGGGTACGGCGCTGCTGTGGCGGGGTGATTTCCAGAATGCGCGCCAGTTGTTGCAGGCGCTGGCGCGACGCATCGACCGCAAGCCGCGCCGGGTCGCGACCTCCTCGACGACTCCGGCCGAGGCTTTCCATCTGTATCGCCAGGCGCAGTCGCAGCGCGCACGTACGCTCGGCATGTTGCTGCTGCCTTTTGCCGACGACTACCTGATTCCGTTGCGTCGCGCGCCCGATGTGCGCCAGGCTTGTGCCGAGGCCTATGGCCCGGCCGACGGTCCCTTCGTCGCGTCGCTGCGCGAACTGCTGGGTCTGATCGGTGCCCACGAGTGGCGCAAGAAGGGGGTCGCGATTCCGGCACTGGGCGGGCCGATTCATCCGCATTACGGCGTGTTCGCCCCGGTTCGTGGCGAGTACGTCGATCTGGTGGCCGTTGCGCCGCTGCCTGCGGTATACACGCTGGCCTTCGACATTGGCACCGGCACCGGCGTGCTGGCGGCAGTACTGGCGCAGCGAGGGGTGTCGCGTATCGTCGCCACCGATCAGGATCCGCGTGCGCTCGCCTGTGCCGCCGAAAACATTGGCCGGCTCGGTTTGTCCGCGCGGGTCGAGGTGGTGGCAGCCGACCTGTTTCCGGCGGGCCGCGCCCCGTTGATCGTGTGCAACCCACCCTGGGTCCCGGCGCGCGCCAGTTCACCGCTCGAACGCGCGGTGTACGACCCCGACAGTCGCATGTTGATGGGATTCATCCGCGGGCTCGCCGCACATCTGGAACCGGGGGGCGAGGGTTGGCTGGTGCTGTCGGATCTCGCCGAGCACTTGGGTTTGCGTTCGCGCGCCGACCTGCTGACGGCGTTTGCCGCGTCAGGCCTCAAGCTGGTGGGGCGGGTGGATGCGAAGCCGGTTCATCCTCGGGCGGCGGATCGCACCGACCCGCTGCATGCCGCGCGCGCCGCGGAACTGACTTCGCTGTGGCGCCTGACGACGCGGTGATGATCGGCGTATTGGCAAATGCTCTAAGGTTTCTGCGCAAACAGCCGTAACAGAGCTACTGATTCCGCCGGAGCGCCGCGACATGAAATTCAGAGTGAATTACAAGGGAATCCAGAAGTACATCGGGCAACTGGAACTGGCAAACGCCTACTTGACGCAGCACTGGGGCTCGGTATCGAGAGCCTATGAACTTGGAGTCAAGCTGGAACTGGTGCTATAGGACGCATATCCTGCGACTGTCCGCGGCCTGGCAGCCCGCGACATGCGGAGCGATAGCGTGCTGTCCGTAGATTGGGCGAGCGTTGCAAGGCCAATCGCGCATATATTGATCGGCCTTGCGCTGGGCAACTGGGCGCTGGGCGCCTTGGCCTTCGAATCGGTTCGCGCGCAGGAAATCAGGGAATGCCGGAATGGCGAACTGGCCACCTGGGGCGACGGGCAGGACAGACCCGCCATCGGTTCGACGCTGAGCTTTACCTACAACCCTGCTGATGCCCCCGGATGGTTTCCCGAAACGTTGGTAGCCGGAATGGTGGCGAAGGCCGCCGCCGCCTGGTCGCAATGCGGTGTCGGCAGCCATGTGCTCGCCTGGGCGGGCACCGCCAAGCAGGCACCGGGTGTGATCGTCGTCGATTGGAGCGAACAGGGCAGCGGCGGCAATTTTGGGCTGGCCAATCTCGGCCGGCGCACGCTGTCGCTGGGTCCCAAGGCATTCGAACTGCTGCGGACCAGAAACCCGGCGCATGATGCCCGCGAGACGTTGCAGATGGTGATCTCGCACGAAATGGGGCACATGTTCGGCCTGATGGCGCATTCGCGGCGCTGTGTCGATGTGCTGTCCTACTATCACAACGGCAAGGGCGAGAAGTGCTACAGCCGCGATCCCATGCAAATGCGCAACTTCGCCGAATATCGCCACGTGTTGCCCACGGCCTGCGATATCGCACGCTGTCGCCAGGCCAATGGCAAGCCACCGTTGCCCCGATAGCTGCGGAGAGGGCACCAAAAGCAAACCCCGCTGAAGCGGGGTTTGCTTTTGGTGCCGGCCATTGCTGACCGGCTTGGCACTGTCCTACTTCTTCTTCGGCGCCACCTTCTTGGCGGGAGCGCTGCGACCGCTTTGCATGAAGTTGTCGAAGCCGGCTTCGGCAAAGCGGAACCAGAGATGCTGCTCGTCGCGGAAGGCCGCATAGTCTGTGTAAACCTTCTTCCAGGCCGGGTTCTTGGCCGAGAGGTCGGAGTACAGCGCCATCGCGGCGTCATAGGCGGCCTTGAGGATGGGCTTGTTGAACACATGCAGCTTGGCGCCGGCGGACACCAGGCGCTTGAGGGCGGCCGGGTTCTTGGCATCGTACTTGGCCTGCATGTCGACGTGGGCTTGGGATGCAGCGGCGGCAAGGATTGCCTTGTAGTCGCCCGGCAGCGCGTCGTAGGCCTTCTGGTTGACGTATAGGGAAAGTTGCGGGCCGCCTTCCCACCAGCCGGGGTAGTAGTAGTGCTTGGCAACCTTGACGAAACCCAGCTTCTCGTCGTCATAGGGACCGACCCACTCGGTGGCGTCGATGGTGCCTTTTTCCAGCGCCTGGTAGATTTCGCCGCCGGGGATGTTCTGCGGCACGCCGCCGATGGCCGACAGCACCTTGCCGCCGAAGCCGCCGATGCGCATCTTGAGGCCCTTGATGTCGGCCACGCTCTTGATTTCCTTGCGGTACCAGCCGCCCATCTGGGCGCCGGTGTTGCCCATCGGGAAGTTGACGATGTTGTAGTTCTTGTAGAACTCGCGCAGCAGCTTCATGCCGTTGCCTTCGTACATCCAGGCCGTCATCTGGCGGCTGTTGAGGCCGAAGGGAATCGCGCAGTCAATGGCGAAGGTGTCGTCCTTGCCGAAGAAGTAGTAAGGAGCGGTGTGGGCGCACTCGACCGTGCCCTGCTGCACGCCATCCACCACGCCAAAGGGAGGCATCAATTCGCCGCCGGCATGCACCGAGATGGTGAACTTGCCACCGGTTGCTTCGCTGACCGTCTTGGAGAAGACGTCGGCAGCACCGAAGATCGTGTCGAGCGCCTTGGGGAAGCTCGACGCCAGGCGCCAGCGGATAGTGGGGGCGCCTTGCGCATGGACCGCCGGTGCGACACCGGCAGCCAGGATGCCGGCGATACCGGCGTTTTGCAGAAACTTGCGACGTTCCATATATCTTCTCCTTATGTTTTCAATTATGGCAACGAGGCCGTAATGGCCCGTCGCCGGATACTACAACATTACACTTTCTCGACTACTTGCCCTTGTCAATGGACTGCTGCAAGGCCTTGGCGGGATCGTCTTCCTCTTCCTCTTCCCCTGCTTCTGCCTCCTTCCCCGAATCTTTCTCCTCGCCTTCTGCCGCTGCCTTGTCGGCCTGGTCCTTGTCCTGTTCGTCGGCGGTTGCCTCCAGGTCTGCTGTCGGCGGCGCTTCGAGCTGGATGGAGTTGGGATCGACCTTGGCTGCGGCATCCATACTGCCGGTGACCAGGTTGGGGAATGCGATCAGCAGGCCCACCATGAGAACCTGGATGATGACGAAGGGCACCGCACCCCAATAGATTTGTGTCGTGGTGATCGGCGCGATCTTCTTCTGGGTCAGCCGGTCAATGTACTCATTGTGCGGCGCTACGCTGCGCAGGTAGAACAGCGCGAAGCCGAAGGGCGGGTGCATGAAGGAGGTCTGCATGTTCACCGCCATCAGCACGCCGAACCAGACCAGATCAATGCCGAGTTTGTCGGCGACAGGCCCCAGCAGAGGAATGACGATGAAGGCCAGTTCGAAGAAGTCGAGGAAGAAAGCGAGGAAGAAGACCAGGACGTTCACTACGATCAGGAAGCCGATCTGGCCTCCGGGCAAGCCGGTCAGCAGGTGCTCGACCCAGATCGAGCCATCGACGGCCTGGAAGGTCAGGCTGAACACCGTGGCGCCGAGCAGGATGAAGACGACGAAGCAGGAAAGCTTCATGGTTGCGTCCATCGCCTGCTTCATCAGGCTGATGCTCAGGCGGCGGCGCGACATCGCCATGATCAGCGCCCCCGTGGCGCCCATGGCGCCGCCTTCGGTCGGCGTCGCGACGCCGAGGAAGATGGTACCGAGCACGAGGAAGATCAGCGCCAGCGGCGGAATCAGGACGAAGGTCACGCGTTCGGCCATGCGCGAGAGCAGTCCCATCTTGGTGACCTTGTTGATCACGGAGAGAGCGAAGGCGACGCCGACGCCGACGCACATCGAGACCACGATCAATTCGTCGGTGGGGGTTTCCGCCGGCCGCGTCTTGGCGTAGGCGATGGCCGCGCTGGTCGAAACCACGACCAGCGCCAGCACCGAACGCAGGCCAGCGCTGCCGTCGTCTTCGCGGATGGTGCGCGCTTCGAGCGGCAGGGCCGGGACATAGGCCGGCTTGACCATGCTGACGAGGAATACGAACCCGATGTAGAGGCCGGTCAGGATGAAGCCTGGAATGAAGGCGCCAGCATACAGGTCGCCGACACTGCGGCCGAGTTGGTCGGCGATCACTATCAGGACCAGGGAGGGCGGAATGATCTGCGCCAGCGTCCCGGAGGCGGCGATCACGCCCGAGGCGAGGCGGCGGTCGTAACCGTAGCGCAGCATGATCGGCAGCGAGATCAGGCCCATCGAGATCACCGAGGCTGCCACCACACCGGTGGTGGCGGCGAGCATGGCGCCGACGAAAATCACCGCATAGGCCAGGCCACCGCGGATCGGGCCGAAGAGTTGGCCGATGGTATCGAGCAGATCCTCGGCCATGCCTGATCGTTCGAGAATCAGGCCCATGAAGGTGAAGAAGGGAATCGCCAGCAGCGTGTCGTTCTGCATGATGCCGAAGATGCGCAGCGGCAATGCCTGCAGCAGCGAGTGCGGCAGCAGGCCCAACTCGACGCCGAGCCAGCCGAAGAACAGGCCGCAGGCGGCCAGCGAGAAGGCTACCGAGTAGCCCATCAGCAAAAAGATGATCAGGCCGCCGAACATTACCGGCGCCATGTTGTGCTGGAGGAATTCGATCATTTTGCGCCCCCGTTCTTGTTCTGGTCGGCCACCATGTCGATTGCATCTTCGACGCGATTGACCACTTCGGGAGCTACCTGGTGCTTCAGGATTTCCTCGGCCAGCTCTTCCTCGGCCGTCTTGCTCTGTACGGGTTGCGTCGGGTCGGCTGCGAGGCCCATCAGAAACGCAATGCGCTTGATCAGTTCCGACAGCCCCTGCAGGCCCAGCAGCACAAAGCCGGCTGGCACCAGAGCGTAGACCGGCCAGCGGATCAAGCCACCGGCGTTCTGCGACATCTCGCCGCTGTTGTAGGCCTGGATCACCAGCGGCCAGACCAGTTCGTTGACCTTGTATACGAAAGGGAGGAGGAAGCAGACGATGCCCAGGCATTCGACGATGATCTGGGTGCGCTTCGAAAAGTGGCCGACGATGACGTCGATCTTGACATGGCCCTGGCGCAGCATGGTGTAGGCGGAACCGAGGAGCACCACTGCGGCGAACAGATACCACTGAATTTCGAGGAAGGCGTTCGAACTCATGTCGAAGGCCTTGCGCACTATGGCGTTCACGGCCGAGATGATCACGGCGGCTAACACCAACCACATCAGGTTGCGGCCGATGCGTTCGTTGAGGCCGTCAATCAGTTGCGACAGTTTGAGCATGGCATTCATGCATGAATCTCCCGGATTGCGCAACTGTCGCATCGGGTGCGCAGTGCTGTTCTTGTCGTGGTGCTGGCGGGTAGTCGCGGCATATTAACCCCAGCGTTGAGCAATAGTTGAATCAAGAAACTCTCCTTCTTGAAGCGTTAGACCCGACAGGAGCCTTCAAATCGGTACGGCGGCGACAACATAAGCAACAAGCTGCCAGCGTTGGGTTAATGGTCAGACCAAGTGAAGCGGGATGTTAGTGAGCCAAAAACTCAATGTCAAGCTAAGTAGGGGTTTCTCCTTACACGATGCTCTCGTGCTTGATATATTGGTCAGACCAATGTTATAGTTTTTTCATGGAAACAAAAATGATAGCGCCACGGCTTGCGGACGTGGTCGCACGCGAGATCGAGCGACGGATGTTGGAAGGGGGTCTCAAGCCGGGTGATCGCCTGCCTTCCGAGCGTGAGTTGTCTGCGCAACTGGGTGTTTCGCGGGCCTCGTTGCGGGAAGCCATTCAAAAGCTGGTCGCGCGGGGGCTGCTTGAAAGCCGGCAAGGGGGCGGTACGTTCGTTACCGACCGGCTCGATACGAGCTTCGCCAATCCATGGGAGGAAATCCTTCGCGACCACCCGGCCGTTCACGAGGATATGCTCGAATTCCGCCATATGCTGGAGGGGAGGGCCGCCGAATGCGCGGCGCGGCGGGCTACCGTGGCCGACCGCGAGCGTGTGCGCCAGAGTTTGGCGCAGCTGGAAGAAGCCTTTTCCGGGGCTGATCTGGACGTCCAGGTGGATAGCGACCTGGCGTTCCATCAAGCCATTGCCGAAGCCTCGCATAACGTCATCGTCGGCCATTTGACCGCCAGCCTGCTGCGGCTGTTGCGTGACAATTTGCGTCGCAACCTGAGTGAACTGATGCAAGTTCCGGCCGCCAAGGAGCACCTGCTCGCTCAGCATCGGGCGGTGTGGCGCGCTATCGAGCAGGGCAACGCGGAGCAGGCGCGGGAAGTTGCCGCCGATCACATCGGTTTTGTTCGCCAGAACCTTGGCCGGATACTGCGCAGCGACGCCCGCCACAAGGCGTGATGCTTCCGTCGTGTTCTGCGACGGGCCGCGTCCCAGCCTTGGCGGCCGAAGTGTCGAGCGGGTTTGCATTGACTTACTGCCCATGGGTCTGCAGGCGTTGTTGCGCCTCGGTTCGGGTTTCGAAGATATTGGGGTCGGTCGCCCGCTTGCTGAAGGATTCGCCTAGTTTTGCACGCAGGAAGGTACTCGCCGTGTAACGCGTCACGTCGCTGTAATGACGGTCCATGAGGCCCTTGACCATTCCCGTGTAGTCGTCGATCAGTTCCGGCGCGATGCTGAAACGGTCGTAATTCACGATGGCCGCCACCTTGTGCCCGACCGTCGCCAGACGGCCTTCCACGGCACGCAGGACGCGGTCGATATCTTCCGGGGTGCGCACCGAAAGCCCCTCGAAATTGACAAAAAAGATGTTCTGCCCAGGGTCGTAGTTCAGGCGTTCCTCTATGGGCATTTCCAGCAACTGTGAGCGCAGGCCCATTGGCCCTGGGGCGAAGATGCGCGCATCCATCAGGGTCGGTTCGCGCTTGAGAATGGGGACGAACTCCATGTGTTGCAGGATGTCATGCTCGATATCCACGCCGGGAGCAATCTCGATCAGTTCCAGGCCATGCTTGCACAAACGGAAGACGCAACGTTCCGTGATGTAGAGCACGGTCTTGCCGCTGCTGGCTGCCACCGGACCGCTGAAGCTGCGCTGCTCCACCTCCTGCACGAACTTGCTGGCCTTGCCATCGGAAAGAATCCTGAGACCGCCTGCCTCCAGGGCAATCTGCAGCTTGCCGGCGGTGAAGGTGCCGACAAACACGACCTTTTTTGCGTTCTGGCTGATGTTGATGAAGCCGCCGGCGCCGGCCAGCTTGGGGCCGAACTTCGACACGTTGAGATTGCCTGCGCGGTCGGCCTGGGCCAGTCCGAGAAAGGCGATGTCGAGCCCGCCTCCGTCGTAGAAATCGAACTGGCTGGGCTGATCCAGAATAGCCTCGGTGTTGGTCGCCGCACCGAAGTTGAGGCCGCCGGCTGGAACACCGCCGATCACGCCCGGCTCGGCGGTGAGCGTAATGAGGTCGATGATTTTTTCTTCCGCGGCGACCGAGGCAACGCCTTCGGGCATCCCTATGCCGAGGTTCACCACGCTGTTGGCCGCGAGTTCCATCGCGGCGCGGCGGGCGATGATCTTGCGCTCGTCCATCGCCATTGATGGGATCGCCGACATCGGCACGCGGATTTCGCCGGAAAACGCCGGGCTGTAGGATTCGATGAAGGTTTGCATGTGGTATTCGGGATGTTCGGCAACCACCACGCAATCGACCAGCACACCGGGAATCTTTACCTGGCGCGGGTTCAGGGTGTTTCGTTCGGCGATGCGCTCGACCTGGGCGATGACGATACCGCCCGAGTTGTGCGCAGCCATCGCGATTGCCTGCGCTTCCAGGGTCAGTGCCTCCTTCTCCATGGTGATGTTGCCTTCGGCGTCGGCAGTGGTGCCACGGATGATGCCGACGTTGATCGGGAAGGCCTTGTAGAAGAGGTATTCCTCGCCATCGATTTCCATCAGGCGGACCAGATCCACGCCGCTGTCCTTGGTCTTTTCGTTCAGCTTGCCGCCGTCATGGCGCGGATCGACGAAGGTATCCAGTCCCACCCGGGTCAGTGTGCCCGGCTTGCCGGCGGCGATGTCGCGGAACAGGTGGCAGATCACGCCCTGCGGCAGGTTCCAGGCTTCGATGCGGTTGGCCACCGCGAGTTGCTGCAGCTTGGGCACGAGACCCCAGTGACCGCCGATCACGCGCTTGACGAGGCCGTCGTGGCCGAGGTGATTCAGGCCGCGCTCCTTGCCGTCGCCCTGTCCGGCGGCATACACCAGGGTCAGATTTCGTGGCCGGCCGAGGCCATCCAGGTCTGCCTCCTCGTCTTCGAGGAAAAGCGCTTCGAGCGCGACGGCAATGTTTTCGGCGAATCCGATACCGACGAAGCCGCTCGTGGCGATGGTATCGCCGTCGCGAATCAGTTGCACGGCCTGGCGCGCACTGACCACCTTGCCGGTATCGGCGGCGCGCAAGGATGCGATGAGCGGATGCTGGGCCAAGACGGTCTCCCCCGAATTTTGAAACGTCGGCGCGGATGCAGGCCGCGGCGTTTGTCCCGGACATCTGGATGATCGGGAGCTTGCGACCTAACGCAAGGAGCGGACCATGTCCCGGAATGCCCGGGAAACAGGAATACAGGTCGCGATGGGCGGCAATTCAGAGGGCTGGGTGTTCGCCAGGCCGGACAGCGGGTACGCTGCGGCGAACACTTCGGGTCCGGATTGGCCTGCGCGCCTAACCGAGGCCGAGCAAGGCAATCTTTTCGTAGAGCGAGGTGCGGGAAATGCCCAGTTCCGCGGCGGCGCGCGCCTTGTTGCCGCCGCAAGCGTCCAGGGCCTTGCGGATGGCGGTCCGTTCCGCTTCTGCAATCGCCTCGGCAAGACCAAGGCCGGGGGACGCGACGGCCGCCGCCGCGGTCCTGGCGGCAGGCAGGACCGCATCAATGTCGGCGAGCGCCAGGGTTTCGCTGTCGCTCATCATCAGCGCCCGTTCGAGTACGTTCTGCAGTTCGCGGATGTTGCCCGGCCAGTGGTGCCGACAAAGCCCTTGCAGCGCCTCGGGCGAAATTTCACGCAAGGGCAAGCCGAGTTTGTGGCACTGCGCTTCGAGCATGTGCTCGCAGAGCAGCGGCAGGTCGGCAAGCCGCTCGCGCAGCGGCGGCATCGACAGCGTGACGACGTTCAAGCGGTAATAGAGGTCGGTGCGGAACCGTCCCGCCTCGATTTCGGCCTGCAGGTCGCGGCTGGTGGCGGCAACGATACGCACATCCACCGGCACCAGCCGGTTGGAACCCAGCGCCTCGAATTCACCTTCTTGCAGCACGCGCAGCAGCTTGGCCTGGAGCGCGGTGGACATGTCGCCGATTTCGTCGAGGAACAAGGTACCGCCGTCAGCGAGCTTGAACTTGCCGTCGCGCCCCTTGCGGTCGGCGCCGGTAAATGCACCGGGCGCGGTACCGAAAAACTCCGATTCGAGCAGTGTCTCGGGAATCGCCGCGATATTCACTGCGACGAAGGCCTTGTCGGCGCGCTGGCTGGCGTTGTGGATGGCGTGTGCCAGCAGTTCCTTGCCGGTCCCGGTCTCGCCCTGGATCAGCACGGGAGCACGGGTGCGGGCAGCGCGCCGCGCCTGCTGCTTGACCGCAACGCACGCCTCCGATGCGCCGACGATGCTGGACAGGGTGTACTTCGCCCGCCGGGCTTCGGCCAGTCGGCGCTGGGAGTCGGCATAGTCGACCTTGAGCCGGTTGAAGCGCGATACCAGGGGCGCCAGGCCCATCGCATCGTCAAGCAGCATCAGGCCGATGCCGCCGATCACGGTGCCGGCTTTGTCGCGCAAGGGCAGGCGTACGACGACGAAGGACTCCTCGCCGAAGTCCATGATGTCGAGCATGATCGGGCGCCCGGTGTCCACTACTTCGCGCATCAGGCTGTTGGGCAGGATGCTTTCCACTGGTTTGCCGATGGCGGCTGCGGGATCGGTAACGCCAAGCCGCTTGGGATAGCGGTCGTTCATCCAGACGATGCGGGCCTGGCGATCGACGATGACGGCGCCTTCGCAGATTTCCGCAAAGTGGCCGAGCAGGGACTCGGTGGCCACCTTTAGCAGGTGTCCGGCATCGCTGGCGGCGAGGGGGGTGGCCGAGGTGATTCCGGGGGGCAGCGGTGGCATGGCGTGCGTTCCTTTCCTCCAGCCCGGTTCCCTGTGTGAGGGGGGCGATGTCTTTTTACGACACTATAAGCAGAAACCAGACCAACGCGGTTGAGGCGAAGCGGGTGGATGGCCCGGATAAAGGCGTGCTTCGCCGACGACGGTAGAATACTGTCCATGCCAAGTACGCAAAGCACCCGATTCTGTCTGATCCGCCACGGCGAAACGGACTGGAACAGCGAGAAGCGCATCCAGGGACAGATCGATATCGGTCTCAATACGGCGGGCGAATCCCAGGCGCGGGCCTTGCGATCAGCTTTGGCCGAACACGCCTTCGCCGCGGTGTACAGCAGCGACCTGATGCGCGCCTGGCGCACGGCACATATCGCCACCAGCGGCCTCGGTCTCGCCGTGTCGTCAGCGCCGACTCTGCGCGAACGCCATTTCGGCGTTCTGCAGGGCACCACCACACGCGAAGCCGGCGTTCAACAGCCGCACGCGCTCCGTCATCATCAAGCGCGGACGCCGGACTACGACTATGAGACCGGCGAATCCCTGATCGCTTTCGCGGCGCGCATCATGGGCGAGCTTGGCGCCTTGGCAGCGCGCCATGCCGGGCAGAGCGTGCTGGCCTTCACTCATGGCGGCGTCCTCGATGTCGTCTATCGCGCGGCGACGGGTCGGGCGCTGGATGTCCCGCGCGATTTCCAGCTGCCGAATGCGGCCTGCAACTGGCTGGAACATAGCGCCAACGGTTGGCGCCTGATTTCATGGGCCGATTGCCGTCATCTGCAGCGGGCGCTCGACGAAATTCTGGAGTAACAGCGTCGGATGGCGGGCCATGGGGAGCGGATGCTAAAATTCATTCTTCCCATCCGTCCGCGGATTCCACCATGTTTTGGTTACGGCATAACGCGCAGCGCGTGAGCCTTCACTGAAGCTTTGTTATCGTCGTTTTTCTCGAAACGGGCCCACTATGTTTTCCAAACAAAACACCCTTGCCAAGACTGACCCGGATCTCTGGGCCGCCATCCAGAACGAGAACCGCCGCCAGGAAGATCACATCGAACTGATCGCCTCCGAAAACTACGTGTCGTGGCCGGTGATGGAAGCGCAGGGCTCGCAACTGACCAACAAATACGCCGAAGGCTATCCGGGCAAGCGCTACTACGGCGGCTGCGAAAACGTCGATGTGGCCGAGCAGCTGGCCATCGATCGGGCCAAGAAACTGTTCGGTGCCGACGCCGCCAACGTTCAGCCCAACTCCGGCTCGCAGGCCAACCAGGCCGTGTTCATGGCCTTCCTCAAGCCGGGCGATACCATTCTCGGCATGAACCTCGCTGCCGGCGGTCACCTGACCCACGGCATGGCGCTCAACATGTCCGGCAAATGGTTCAATGTCGTGGCCTATGGTCTCGACGAGAACGAGGAAATCGACTATGCGGAGATGGAACGGCTGGCGCAGGAGCACAAGCCCAAGCTGATCATCGCCGGCGCCTCGGCCTATGCGCTGAAGATCGACTTCGAGCGCTTCGCCAAAGTGGCCAAGGCGGTCGGCGCCATCTTCATGGTGGACATGGCGCACTATGCCGGCCTGGTTGCCGCCGGCTTCTATCCCAACCCGGTGCCGCATGCCGATGTGGTGACCTCGACCACCCACAAGACCCTGCGCGGCCCGCGCGGCGGCCTGATCCTGATGCGCGCCGAACATGAAAAGGCGATCAACTCGGCGATCTTCCCCGGCCTCCAGGGCGGTCCGTTGATGCACGTCATCGCGGCCAAGGCGGCGGCCTTCAAGGAGGCGATGACGCCCGAGTTCCGCGACTATCAGGAACAGGTGATCGACAACGCCCAGGTGATGGCCAAGGTCTTGAAGAGCCGAGGTTTGCGCATCGTGTCCGGACGCACCGAGTCGCATGTGTTCCTGGTCGATCTGCAGGCCAAGAACATCACCGGCAAGGACGCCGAGGCCGCGCTGGGCCGCGCCCACATTACGGTGAACAAGAACGCGATTCCCAATGATCCGCAAAAACCCTTCGTCACCAGCGGCGTCCGTATCGGCACGCCGGCCATGACCACGCGCGGCTTTACCGAGATTGAAGCCGAGCAGATTGCCAACCTGATCGCCGACGTGCTCGATGCGCCGAATGACGAAGCCGCGCTGACCCGTGTGCGCGACGAAGTGTCGGCGCTGTGCAAGAAGTTTCCGGTGTACGGCTGATCGTCAGTAGCGGAGAGGCAAATGAAGTGTCCCTATTGCAACGACGAGAATACGCAAGTTGTGGACACTCGCGAGAACGAAGACGGCGATACCGTTCGGCGTCGGCGTCGCTGCCTGTCCTGCGACAAGCGCTTCACCACCTACGAGCGGGTGGAGTTGCAGTTGCCGCAGGTGGTGAAGAAGAACGGCAGCCGCACCGATTACGATCGCGACAAGCTCAAGGCCAGCATGATGCTGGCAATGCGCAAGCGACCGGTCACCACCGAAAGTATCGACCTGGCGCTCGATCGCATCGAGGAAAAGCTGGTGCAGCTGGCGCTGCGCGAAGTGGCGTCGGACCGCATCGGCGAACTCGTGATGCGCGAGCTGAAGAAGCTCGACAAGGTCGCCTATATCCGCTTCGCATCGGTGTATCGCAATTTCGAGGACGTCGACGAGTTCTCCGACGCCATTCGCGAAATCAAGAAGCCACGGCAGCCGCGGGCGAAATCGTGATCCAGCGGCGCGCATGAGCTTTTCGGCGGCCGATCACGGCTTCATGGCGCGCGCCATGCAGTTGGCGCAACGCGGGTTGTACGGCACCACGCCCAATCCGCGCGTCGGCTGCGTCATGGTCAGGGATGGCCGCGTCATCGGCGAAGGCTGGCACGAAAAGGCCGGCCTGCCGCACGCGGAAGCGGCTGCGCTGGCGGCCATAGTCGGCGCTGGCGGCGCGGCGAAAGGCGCTACGGCCTATGTCACGCTTGAGCCCTGCAGCCATTTTGGCCGCACGCCGCCTTGCGCCGACGCGCTGATCGAGGCCGGTGTCGGCCGTGTCGTGGCGGCGATGCAGGATCCGAATCCGCTGGTGGCGGGACAGGGCTTGGCGAGGCTCGCCGCCGCCGGCATCGAGGTTGCCAGTGGCTTGCTGGCTGTCGAGGCGCACGAACTCAATATCGGCTTCGTTTCGCGCATGACGCGCGGCCGGCCCTGGCTGCGGCTGAAAGTGGCCGCCAGCCTCGACGGCAAGACCGCGCTCAACAACGGCGTTTCGCAATGGATCACCGGGCCTGAAGCCCGACGCGACGCTCACGCCTGGCGTGCGCGATCCTGTGCCGTGCTGACCGGCATCGGCACGGTTCGGGATGACAACCCCCGCCTTACCGTGCGCGAAGTGCCGACGACCCGGCAGCCGCTCAAGGTGGTGATCGACAGCCGCCTGGAAACGCCGCTCGATGCGGCGGTGCTCGAAGGTGGCAATGTGCTGATCGCCGCGGCGCAGGATGACGGCACACGCAGCGCCGCCTTGCGCGGGCGCGGCGCCGAGATCGTGATCCTGCCCAATGCGCAGGGCAAGGTGGAACTCGCCGACCTCCTGCAGGAACTGGGGCGGCGCGGCATCAACGAAGTATTGGCCGAAGCCGGCACGCGGCTCAACGGATCGCTGTTGCGCGAAGGCTGTGTCGACGAACTGCTGATCTATCAGGCGCCGATTCTGTTGGGTGATGCCGCGCGCGGCATGTTCGGCCTGGCGGAACTCACCGATCTGGCCGGCGCCAGACATCTCAACATCATCGAGCGCCGTGTCGTCGGCGCCGACTCTCGGATCAGGGCGCGCCTTGCGTGAGGACAACGCCCATCGCGATTTCCCCGGGCGCGGGCTGCTGATCAATCTCCTGCGCGTCGTGCACATCGCCGGACTGGCCGGGATTTCGACAGTGGTCCTGGCTGGCGCGGATGGCGCCGCGCGTTGGGGCGCCCTGATGGCGGCCTCCGGCCTCGGCATCGTCGCTCTCGACGCCTGGGCCAATCCGGCCTACTTCAGGCAGGCCAAGGGCCTCGGCACGCTGCTGAAGATCGCCTTGGTGATGCTGCTAGTTGCGTGGGAGGAGGGACGCCAGCCGTTGTTCTGGTTCGTCCTGGCGTTCTCGGTCGCACTCAGTCACGCGCCGGGGCGCGTACGACATCGTAGGCTGTGGTGATTCGCCGGGTTCGCCGCCCGAACTAAACGGCAACCGTGCCGCACACCGCGCAGTCCGGATCGCGCGGCACCCGGATCTCGCGCCATTCCATGCCGAGGCCATCGAGCAGCAGCAGGCGCCCGGCGAGGCTGGTGCCGCAACCGATCACCAGCTTGAGGGCTTCCGCTGCCTGTACCGTGCCGATGATGCCGGTCAGCGGCGCGAACACGCCCATCACCGCGCAACGCACTTCCTCGACGTCCTGCCCCTCGGGAAACAGGCAGTGGTAGCAGGGTGCGTTGGCCTGGCGCGAATCGAATACCGCGACCTGGCCGTCGAAGCGGATGGCAGCGCCCGATACCAGCGGCTTGCCGAACTTGACGCAGGCGCGATTGACGGCGTGGCGCGTGGCGAAGTTGTCGCAGCAGTCGAGCACGACGTCGGCCAGCGCGATTTCCTGGTCCAGACGCTGTCCTGAAAGACGCTCGGTGAGCGCAACGACACGGCATTCGGGGTTGATCTCACCCAGCGTGCGTTTGCCCGATGCGCTTTTGTCCATCCCAATGGAATCAGTGCGGTGCAGGATCTGGCGCTGCAGATTGGTCAGGTCGACCGTATCGCCATCGGCCAACACCAGGGTGCCGATGCCAGCGGAGGCGAGGTAATAGGCGGCGGGCGAACCCAGGCCGCCGGCGCCGATCACCAGGGCACGGGCATTGACGATATTTTCCTGCCCTTCGATGCCGATCTGCGGCAGCAGGATATGGCGGCTGTAGCGCAGCAGTTGCTCGTCGGTCACGGTGGTCGTTAGCGCGAAATAACTCGTTCGGAGCGACGGGTGATAGTCGAGCGAAGCGAGCTGACTGGTAGCCCCGCCCTGGGGCGGGGATGGGGGTGGGGGGCCTTCAATTCGTCTTTCGAGTTTTTCATCATCAGGGGTGCCGATATCTGCATGTAAGTTAACGGTCCTGCCTCAGTTCGGGCGGGGTATCGTCGTGATCCCCGTGGGGGTGGTGTTCCCAGGCCTTGGAATAGACCTCATGCGATTTCTTGATCAGGCGCTCGGGCACGCGCATGTTGCGCATCTGGGTTTCCTCGCAAAAGTACACCACTGTCCGCATCACCTTGCTGTAGAGACTGTTGTCGAGATGGAAGCCCTGTCGCACCAGTGCGGCCTCAAGTCCCTCCAGCGAGTAATCGCTGATTTCGTACCAGATCGAGAGACTGTAGGGCGCCAGCCCGGCATCGATTTCCATGCCTTCGAGACCGGAGAGGAGCTTGCGGGCTTCGTCGACATGTTCCGGATGACGATGGTCGAAGCGCAGTTCGCGGTGCTTGCGGGTACCGGGCTGCGGAACGAAAGCAGCGGGGCGCTTGCGAGTCTTGCCGTCGCGCACTTCATCACGCAACTCGCGCGCCTTTTCGGGAGTCATTCTGCTCATCGCACGCGCTCCACCGGTCAGCGCTTGATGATCTGCCAGGCTTTCAGCAGATTGACCGCTTGACCGAGCTGGTAGTCCTTCTTCGAGGCGAATTCGATCGGCACATGCGGCGACTCATCGGCGTCGTCGGTCTTGCCCTTCTTGCCGTTCTTGGTTTGCGGCTTGGGCGGCGCGGGTTCTGCGGCCTTTTCTTTTTCGCCGCCAAGATGGCGTTCCAGATCGGCCTCACGCACGCGCTCGCGGGTTTCGCCGTTCGCCGTTTCCTCGACGATGATGTCCGGCGTGATGCCCTTGGCCTGGATCGAACGGCCCGAGGGAGTGAAGTAGCGCGCGGTGGTGAGCTTGATCGCCGCGTTGTTGGAGAGCGGCAGGACGGTTTGCACCGATCCCTTACCGAAGGTCTGGGTACCCATCACCACGGCACGCTTGTGATCCTGCAGCGCGCCGGCGACGATCTCCGAGGCCGAGGCGGAACCGCCGTTGACCAGCACCACCATGGGCACGGTCTTGGCGAAGGGCGGCAGGTTCTTCATGAAGTCATCCTTGTAGCCGCGTTGGTAGTCCTCCGGGCTGGCCGTATAGCGCCGCTTGGCGTCCTCGGTACGGCCGTCGGTCGAAGTGACCAGGGTCTTGGGCGGGAGGAAGGCGGCGGAAACGCCGACCGCACCATTGAGCAGACCACCGGGATCGTTGCGCAGGTCAAGCACCAGGCCCTTGACACCCTCGCCCTTGGCCTCCTTGTCCGCCTTGGTCAGCTTTTCGAGATGCTTTACCACGTCGGGCGCGGTTTCTTCCTGGAACTGGGTGACCCGCAAGTAGCCGTAGCCACCTTCGAGCAGCTTCGACTTCACGCTCTGGACCTTGATTTTTTCCCGCGTCAGCGTGACCTCGAACGGTTTGGTTTCACCCTTGCGGACGATGGTGAGACGAATCTGGGTCTTCGGTTTGCCGCGCATCTTCTTGACGGCGTCATTCAGCGTGAGGCCTTTGACCGGGGTGTCGTCGAGCTTGATGATCAGATCGCCAGGCTTCAGCCCGGCCTTGTGCGCCGGCGTGTCTTCGATCGGCGCCACGACCTTGACGAAGCCGTCTTCCATGCCGACTTCTATGCCGAGGCCGCCGAATTCGCCCTGGGTGCTGACCTGAAGTTCCTTGAAGGAGTCGGCGTCGAGATATGCCGAGTGCGGATCCAGATTCGCCAGCATGCCGCTGATCGCATGGGTGATCAGCTTCTTGTCTTCGACCGGCTCGACATAGCCCTGCTTGATCGCGTTGTAGACGTCGGCGAAGCTGCGCAGTTCTTCTATTGGCAGGGCCGAGGTGGCGGCATCCTTGCTGGCGTTGGCGGAAAAATTCAAACTGACAAAAATCCCGGCGATCAGACCGGACACCACCAGACCGACTTGTTGCAGCTTGCTGCTCATAGGAACTCCGAACTGATAAGGGCGGGGCCAGCCGGGTCAGGGCACGTTAGCGGTTCCTGGCCCATTTCAGGGGGTCGAACGGTTGGCCCCGATGCCTGAGTTCAAAGTATAAACCCGAGTCCGGGTTGCCGCCGCTGTTTCCCACGGTGGCTATGGCTTCGCCTGTCTTGACGCTGGCGCCGACGGCAGCCAGCAGGGATTCGTTGTTGCCGTAGACAGAGAGGAAATCATCGCCGTGATCGATGATCAGCAGATTGCCGAAGCCGCGCAGCCAGTCCGAGAAGACCACCGCGCCGCCTGCCACAGCCTTGACCTCGGCACCTTCCGCGGCACGGATGAAGACGCCCTTCCAGCTTGCGCCGCCTTCCGCGCGGGGGGTACCGAAGCGGCCCGCAATCGTACCCTTCACCGGCAGCCGCAGCTGGCCGCGCAAGGCGCCGAATGCGCCGCCGACCTTGCCTGGGTCATGGCTCTTTACTTTTGAGCTTCTTGCTCGCGCCGTGGTGCCAGCGCCGACAGTTGACTCGGTCTTGCGGGTGGCCGCAATGCGGGCCAGTCCTTCGATCAGCTTGGTCAGCCGTTGCTCGTCCCGCCGCAGGGTATTGATTTCACGACGCTGCGCCTTGATTCGATCGGCAATTGCGGCCAGGGTCGTCAGACGCTGTTTCTTGCGATCGAGCAGTTGTGTCCGGCCTTCCTGCTGCCGGCGTTCGATTTCGGCGAGTTGCACCTGCCGTTCGCGCGCGGCGTCCGCCAGGCGCTTCTTTTCGGCGGCAACAGCGCGCAATTGTTGGATCAGGTCGGCTTTGGCGCGCGAAAGCTGGGTCAGGAAATACTTGTCGCGCGCCGACTGGTTGGGGTCGTGGCCAGACAGCAAGAGCTTCAGCGCATCCGAATCGCCGCCGACAAACTGGCGGTTCAGGAGCCGTCCCAACTGGTTTTGCTGCGTACCGGTCTGGCGTTCCAGGCGCTGGCTTTGGGCATCAAGATCGGCCAGTTGCTTCTTTTGTTCGGCACGCTCGGCGCCCAATCCATGCAGGCGCCGGTTGGCGTTGGAGATCGCCGATTCGGTTTCGCGCAACTGATCGGCGGCATAGGTTTTCGATTCCTCGGCAGCCGCCATGTCGCGCCGCAGGGCCTCGATACGACTCTTCAAATCCTGCAGTTCGCCCTTCTTCGAGTCGACGCTCGCGGCAAACGCCGTCGAAGCGAGAAGGGCAGCCAGGCATATAGCATTGACGCAAATTTTGCGTCGAGGAATCACGCCTTTGCTTTGCCCTGGTTCGCCACCGCCTGCATGGCGGCCTTGATGGCTTCCTGGTCGCCGAGGTAGTAGTTGCGAATCGGTTTCAGGTCGGCATCGAGTTCGTACACCAGCGGCTGTGCGGTAGGAATGTTGAGTCCGACGATATCCGTGTCCGAGACCTTGTCGAGGTACTTGATCAGCGCCCGCAGGCTGTTGCCGTGAGCGGCAATGATCACTTTCTTGCCGGACTTTACGGTCGGGGCGATGGTTTCGTGCCAGTACGGCAGAAAGCGTTCGACGGTGTCCTTGAGGCATTCGGTACGCGGGAACAGGGCGGCCGGCAGGTCTGCATAGCGCGGATTGCCGGTCTCCAGGCGCGGGTCGTCCTCGGCCAACGGCGGTGGCGGCGTATCGTAGGCGCGGCGCCAGATCAGCACTTGTTCATCGCCGAACTTGGCGGCGGTTTCGGCCTTGTTGAGTCCTTGCAGCGCGCCGTAGTGGCGTTCGTTCAGGCGCCACGAATGCTGTACCGGAATCCACATCCGGTCCATTTCCTCCAGTACCGTCCACAGCGTCTTGATCGCTCTGCGCAGCACCGAGGTGTAGGCGATATCGAAGGCGTAGCCCTCATTCTTCAGCAGCTGGCCCGCAGCCACCGCCTCGGCGAGGCCTTTTTCGGTGAGACCGACATCGGTCCAGCCGGTGAAGCGATTTTCCTGATTCCATACGGATTCGCCGTGGCGAAGCAGAACGATCTTGTACATGGGGAACGCCTTAGCTCGGAGCAAAACCAATATTCTAGAGCCAATTATTTGTCCAGCAAGGCGACTGCTCGAACAAGAAATGCAATATCACTGAGTCAGGGTAAGCGCAGCCCGGTATCAAAAGCGACGCGATCTTGGCGGCAATCAACACGCAAAACCCGCAATACATGATCAGCCGATTGAGTACATATGCTACTTACTCGCCAGCCTCACCAGCGCAAACCGGGACGAACGCGAGGTGGCAAAAAAGGAAGTGCGGAAGCTGGTGCAAACCGGAACCCAAATCCTCAAGGCCGAAAAAGCTGCCCAAGGCCTGGCCGACTTCGCCAACCGGAACGAGCCTTAGGCTTTTGGGCTACACTTATTGTATAGGAGAACCGCACCATGGCTGAAACCGTCGACAACATCGTTTTGCAACATCTGATCAAGATACTGGCCGAACAAGCCGCCTCCCGCGAGCGCGATGCTGAAATTATGGCCAGGCTTGGCATGATCGAATCCGGCATCGCCCGTATCAGCCGCGACGAATCCGCCAACTATGCGGAAATCGTCCAGGACCGCCACAGCGTCGACAAGCTCAAAGAACGCATTGAGCGCATCGAGCGCCGACTGGAATTGAACGGCTGATTTACCCCCAGCTTCTGTGGACAAAAGCCCTCGGTTGAGGACTTTTTGTTTTACCGATCGTAACTACTCAGGTAGCCAGCGGCGGCTGATTTTTGATCAAGCGAAGCGAGGCTGAGGCGGGGAACCTTGGAAAGTCAGGGTCAAGGCATGAAAGAGATTGGCGCCCTGCTTGTGGAGCGTAGCGAGATAGGAGCGAATGGTGCAGAAGGTGTCGAGGCCGGCTTGAGTGCGGAAACCACCGGAGATTTTCTGTTTGACCTTGGGCATGCGAACCGCTTGCTCGGCGATATTGTTGGAGAAAGGGATGTGGTGATCGGTCATGAAGCGCCAAACATCATCGGCATGGACGCGCAAGCGGTCGATGAGATTGAGCGCCTTGCTTTGGCGGGTTCTGCCGCGTCGGCCAGAAGGCGGAGCGCGCGGGTTGGCGGCTTCGCCGTCGGCAAGAATCCGGGCATGAGCGGAGCGGTAGTACGCGATGCGCTTCGCCGTCAGCGGTCCGCCCGCCGCCGCCACCTCCTGATGCGCGGCGAGCAGCTGGTCGATCAGGTGTTTGGCCCAGGCCTGTTCCATTTCCTCGAAGACGTAGGTCAGTTCGCGCAGGTGATGGGCGTTGCACAAGCCATGCGTGCACTCCAGGTCACGGTACGACTTCCAGCCGTCGTGGATCAGCGTGCCGGCGAACACGGTCAGAATGCCGAAGGCGTCAAAGGCCTTTTTGCCTCTGAGTGAGAATGGGCATTCCCGCTTCAACGGTGCTCAAAGGCCAAACCAACAGCGATCATTCGCCCCAACACCCCCGCACTCGCCATCAACCGAAACCGCGCCGAACGCCACTCCGCTTCCCTACGAACTCGCTCCTGCCTCGCTTCCGCAAGCGCCCCCTGCTGGTTGAGCAGTTCCACCACATCGGCCGCACCTTTCGCATAGCGTCGCTCGGATGAGGCCATGGCCGCATGCGCGGCCTCAAGTAGCGCCCCCGACGAAGACAGATTGCCAAGCGCTGCCTCTGCATCCGCATGCGCCTTCACCACTTCCGCCATAATCTGGCGTTCGGTGTCCGCCAACTCCGCTACGCTCTGCTCGACCCGTGCTTCGGCACCGCGAATCTTGTATGTACGGGAAAACCCCTCGAAGAACGGAATCGACAAGGTGACGCCCCAGGTCGTGGTATCCGATTTCGTTGCTTGCAGCCCCTGGTTGGGGTAACCGTTCCGATAGAAGTTGGTCGTCCAGTCGATCGCGGGGAGTCCTTCCGAACGGACGGCCTCCACCTTTGCACGGGCGGCCTCCAGCTGACGCCTCGCCGCCTGGATACCCGGATGGCGCGCTGACGTTTCGGCCAGCCAGGAAGCAAGGCTCTCTCTCGCCTCCGGGGCGGACGGCTCATCGCCGTTAGCCAGTACCGGCGTGCTCCCCGGTGGCAGATTCAGTACATTGACCAGCACCGCCATCGCCTTGTTGCGCTCCCCCCGTGCCCTGCGCTCCGCCAACTCGGCCTTCGCCAGCGCCGACCTCGCTTGCAGGACGTCGTTCAAGGAGGCAGCGCGTCGCTGCTCCTTGCGCTCGGTCACCACGACGGTCTCCGCCGCGATGCGACGCGACTCGGTACGCGCTTCGTGCAAGGCCTCCGCCGCCACCGTGTCGAAATAGGCCTGCACGACCTGCGTCAGCATCCTTTGCACTGCGGCATCCCGGCTCGACAGGGCCGCTTCGAGCAGTCGATTCGCGGATGCCCGGTTGGCGTCCCTGGCACCAAAATCCAACAATCGCCAGGACAGCGCCCCGTACATGGTCTGCCCCTTATTGCGTCCTTCCGGCACCTGGCTATCATGATAGCGCACCCGGTTTTCCAGCCAACTGGAAGAGCCTGACAAGGTTGGTAAATAGGCTGCACGTGCCTCACCCACGGCCGCGGCCTGAGTACGGATGACCGCCCAGGCCGAGCGGATCTGCGGGTTCCGGCACAGTGCATGATCGATAGCGTCTGCAAGGCTCAGGGGACCGGACAGCGACGCACCGACCTCGCCCGTCGGGCAAACGACAGACGCCTCATCCCCGGGCAGATGGATGCGCTCAAGCATGGGCGACGGCATGGCCCCCAGCGGGTCTTCGAACACGTCCGGAATTCCGGCCACGCCAACCTCGCCCCCATGCCCTACCCCAGCAACCAGCATTGCTAGGAGTGCTAGGCAACGACTGCTGCGATTAGCGTTCATGCAGGCTCTCCCGCCCGTGCTGGATCAGCGGCGACAGCACATATTCGATGACGCGGCGCGTTCCTGTGCGGATTTCCACGCTACCGGACATGCCCGGCGACAAGGCCACTTCACGGTCCTTCACACGCACATGGCTCTGCGCCAGCTCGACTCTCACCGAATAGATGAGGCCCCGCTTTTCATCCTGAATGGCGTCGCGCGAGACATGCGTGACGCGCGCCGGTACCGTCCCGTACTTGGTGTATTCGAAGGAGTCGATCTTGACTGCGGCCTCCTGCCCTTCCTGCACAAAGCCGACATCCTTGTTCTCGATGAAGGCTTCCATCTCCAACCTTCCTTCCGCCGGCACGATCTGCATCAGCGGCTGAGCCGCAGGGACGGCGGCACCAACCGTGTGCGCCGTCAGCTGCTGCACAGTCCCATCGATGGGCGAGACCAGCTTGAGCAATTCACCGCGCACGAAAGCGCGGCGTGCATCCTGCTGCGAGGCGGCCATGGTACGCAGCGCCTCGTTCAAGGCATCCTGCGCCGTCTTCCGAGTCTCCGCGACCAGGGCAGCTCGTTGGCTTCGAGCGGCATTGAACTGTCCCTCGATTTCGATGCGTTGCTGCTCCTTTTCCTGCCAGGCGTGCTCGGCCACATCCCGGCTGCGTACGAGATCGGCGTAGTCTTGCGCGCACTGTGTGGCCAGCGGCAGCGCCTCGCCATAACGACGTATCTCGCCATCCAGCCGGTTGCGGCGCGCAAGAAAATCCCGCCACTGGTCCGCCAGGTGGCGCTCGGCATCCTGCCGTCGCTCGGCAGTGACGTCGGCGTCGATCGAGAGGCGCGGATGCGTACCGGTCATCAGCGCATCAAGCAAGGCCCGGGCGCGAGCAGCCTGCAAGGCCGCGCTCTGCCATTCCCCCAGTGCCTTGTCCGCTTCAGCATCGCTGCTGCGCGCATCGAGCTCGATCAGCAGATCGCCGGCCTGCACCACCTGGCTCTCCCGCACATGCAGCGCGCGAACGCTGGCCACTTCAACAGCAGCGATGCTCTTGGTGCGCTCGGAGGGAATGACTCGTCCCTGTGCATTGACGATGATGTCGAGTTCCCCGAAGATCGCCCACAGCAGCAACACGAAAACCAGTCCGATCAGGATGCGCGCCACCCAGCGGCCCACTGGCGAGACGGGCTGTACCTGTATCGCCAGCGCCGCCGGCAGGAACTCGGCTTCGTGCGCTTGCAGGAAAGGCGGTGTAAGTTGTGTCCGCTGCTGCCAGAAATGGCGCCAGACATCACGATAGCGCCCGACGAGTTCTCGCCAGGCCTCAATATTGTGGCGCAGGCTCATGCCACGCCTCCTGCGGCGACGGGCAACCCGGACACGCCGGCCGTACCCTGTTGAAGCGCAAACAGATAAGCATAGATGCCCCCCGGCTCACGGACCAGCACGTCGTGCCGGCCGATCTCGACGATCTGCCCACGCTCCATGACCACGATACGGTCGGCATCCCGGACGGCCGAAAGGCGATGCGCGATGGTCAGGACGGTCCGGCCCTCGCAAATACGACGCATGTTGGCCTGGATGATGGCTTCGGATTCGTAATCGAGCGCGCTGGTCGCTTCGTCGAAAATGAGGATGCGCGGGTTGGCAATCAGCGCACGCGCGATGGCGATGCGCTGGCGTTGCCCGCCGGAGAGCCCGGTGCCGTGCTCGCCCACGAGGGTGTCGTAGCCTTCCGGCAGCTCGCAGATGAAGTCGTGCGCCCCGGCAAGCTTGGCCGCTTCGATGATCGCTTCGATCGGCAGCGAGGGGTTCACCAGCGCGATGTTGTCGCGCACGGAACGGTTGAAGAGCGTGTTTTCCTGCAGGACAACGCCGATCTGCTGGCGCAGGCTGGTGGTATCGATCACGGCGATATCCTGGCCGTCGATCAGTACACGGCCGCGGTCCGGCACATAGAGGCGCTGTACCAGCTTGGTCAGCGTACTCTTCCCGGAGCCCGAGCGCCCGACGATGCCGATCACTTCCCCCGGATTCACCTTGAGGGATACCTGCCGGATCACATCGCTCGCATCCGGGCGGTAGCGAAACGAGACCTGATCGAATTCGATGGCGCCGGCAAGGCGCGGGAGGCGCGTCTTCTGGCCGGCCACCTCGGGGATGGCATTCAGGATGTCGCCCAGCCGGCTCATCGAGATGCCGACCTGCTGAAAATCATTCCAAAGCTGCGCAAGACGAAGGATGGGGTTGGCGACCTGGCTGGCGAGCATGTTGAAAGCCACCAACTGACCGACGGTGAGGTCGTTATCAATGACCAGGGTGGCGCCCAGCCACATGATCGTGGCCGTGACCAGCTTGCTGACCAGGGTGACGCCGCCGCTCGCCAGCGTGGCGACATTGCTCACGGACAAGCCCGCCGTCACGTAGGCGGCGAGCTGCCGGTCCCATTTTTCGGTCCAGCGCGGCTCCACCGCCATGGCCTTGACGGTATCGATGCCGCTGATCGTTTCCACGAGGAAGGACTGGTTCTCGGCGCCCTTGTTGAACTTGTCGTCGAGGCGCTGCCGGATCAATGGGGTAAAGAGCAGCGAGAGGCCGATATACAGCGGGATCGAGGCGAGCACGACGAGTGTCAACGTGACGCTGTACCAGAGCATGACGCCGAGAAACACGAAGGAAAAGGCCAGGTCGAGCACCAGCGTCATGGCGTTGCCGGTGAGGAAGGCGCGGATGTTATCGAGCTCGCGGATGCGAGCCACGGAGTCGCCGACCCGGCGCGCCTGGAAGTAGGCAAGCGGCAAGTTGAGCAGGTGGCGAAAAAGCCGGGCGCCGAGTTCGACGTCGATCTTGCTGCTGGTATGGGCAAACACCCAGCTTCGGATACCGGACAGCGCAGCTTCAAAAAGGATTGCGCAGACCAGGCCGATGGCTATTACGTTGAGGGTCTTCATCGCGTGATTGACGAGAACCTTGTCCATCACCACCTGGAAGAACATCGGCGTCACGAGGCCGATCAACTGCAGGACCAGCGAAATCAGAAGGACTTCGCCTAGCAACCTGCGGTACTTGACGATGGCCGGGATGAACCAGGTGAAGTCGAATTTCGCCAGCGCGCCGGCGTAGCTCGCCTTGCTGGCGAAGAAGATCAGCTCGCCGGCCCAGTAGCCGAGGAAATCCGCAAGCGAGAGGACCGCCGGGGCTTGACCGGGATGCTGGATCAGGAGACGGGCCAATGGCGCCGCATCCCCGCCGGACCCGGAGACGTGTTTGCCGGCATCGAATTTTGCAACGATGAAGTAGCGCCCGTCCTGCCCCTGGGCAATGGCTGGCAGGGGCGCCTTATCGAGGCGGGCCGGATCCTGGCGGATGGCTTTGGCCGACAGGCCCAGCGACCTGGCAGCGAGAAGGATTGCCGGCGTATTGAACCGCGCACCACCAAATTCGTGGCGCAACTGCTGCGCGTCCGCAGCCACACCGTGAAACTCGGAAATGACCAACAGGGATAGCAGGGCGCTATCAGAAGCGATATCGTGCATGGATTGTGATGGTTGAATCGGTGATCTCAGAAAGGTGCGGTTTTCTGCCAGCCTTATGAGCCGGCAGAAAACCCCCACGAATGCGCGTGGCCTATTGCCAGTTCGCGGCCAATACCGGATTCAAGGCAGCCTGTTGTTGCGCGGTCAGAACACTTTGGCTGGCGGCAGGCGGCGCAAACGCCGCCATCGCCTGAACCAGATTCGGCACCTTCGAATCGCCCAAGGTCTTGCCGTCGCCCGCGACAAATCTTTCGGTACGATAAGCCGGACCGAGATACCAGTTCGCCACCGTAAGCGTGTCGCTTCCGCCCAGGACGCTGATTTCCAGACTGTTCCCCGCTTGGCGGAACCACAATTGATCGCTGGCAATGTCGCTGCCGAACAGCACCGTATCCACGTTGTCCGCCGCCGTGCCGTAGTCATGGACGTAGTCCTGGCCGTAACCACGCCCGAACAGGTAGGTGTCGTTGCCGCCATCCCGGTCGTAGAGCCAGTCGTTCCCCGCCTTGCCGTCGAGCACGTTCGCGCCGCTGTTGCCGTAAAGCGTGTTCGCCAGTTCGCTGCCCGTGCCGTTGATCGCCGCCGTGCCCGTCAGCGTCAGGTTCTCGACGTTGGCCGACAAGGTATGGGTAACGCTCGACCGCACCGTGTCCGTGCCGTCGTTGGCATGCTCGATCACCGTGTCGGCGGCGTTGTCGACCCCGTAGATGTCATTCCCCAGACCACCGCGGAAGGTGTCCGCGCCACTCGTGCCGGCCAGCCAGTCATCGCCGCTCGTGGCCTCGTTGACCTTGGCAATGAGTGCATCGGCGTTCCAGATCGTGCCGTCCGCGAAGCGGACCTGTTCGACCCGGTAGGCGTCGCTGAAGAACCAGTTCTGGAGCATCAACTGGTCCGCGGTGCCGGCAATCTTGAGGATCAAGGCATCGTTCTGCCGCCTGACCGTGACATCGCCCGGATCGACGTCGCTGCCGAACAGCACCGTATCCACGTTGCCCGCCGCCGTGCCGTAGTCATAGGCGTAGTCCTGGCCGTAGCCGCGTCCGAACAGATAGGTGTCGTCACCACCGCTGGAATCGTAGATCAAGTCGTTCCCCGCTTTGCCGTCCAGCACGTTCGCACCGCTGCTGCCGACGAGCCTGTTCGCCAGTTCGTTGCCCGTGCCGTCGATCGCCGCCGTGCCTGTCAGTGTCAGGTTCTCGACGTTGGCCGCAAGGACATGGCTGATGCTCGATTGCACCGAATCCGTCCCTTCGCCAGCGTTCTCGATCACCGAATCGCCCGCGTTATT
>Ga0156014_1049_pt1 | contig 61646 bp, 55 predicted proteins | sample RifCSPlowO2_02_FD_107668 | JGI IMG/M metagenome (GOLD analysis project Ga0156014, IMG submission 107668) | Rhodocyclales bacterium RIFCSPLOWO2_02_FULL_63_24 | reverse complement strand
CGGCCAAGGACCACAACGGCTTCGATGCGCGTGCTGCCGTCATGGCCACCGTCGAAAACGGCGACTGGAAGCTGCTCAAGTAGAGAAAGCCTGAATCGTGGATGAAGCGGCCTGCCGGCCGCTTCATCCGCGCGTGTTCGATTGTGCCGGGAATTCCGCGAGTTCGATCCTCGCGGCGGGCGTCCAGCCCTTCTTGCGGTGTTCCGCGACCACATTGGTGAAAATGCCGCCGCGCACGTAGAAGCGTGCGGTGAGACGCATGAAGCGGGGCCGGGTGGCCTTGACCAGGTCGTCGAGAACGCGATTGGTCACGTCTTCGTGGAAATGTCCTTCGTCGCGAAAGCTCCAGATGTAGAGCTTGAGGCTTTTCAGCTCGACGCAGAGCTTGTCGGCGATGTAATCGAGCGTCAATACGGCGAAATCCGGCTGCCCTGTCTTGGGACACAGGCAGGTGAATTCGGGGATCTCCATGTGAATCTGGTAATCCCGCTGCGGCGCCGGGTTGGGGAAGGTCTCCAGCGCCTTGGCGCGGGTCGGGATGGCAGGCTTGGGCATGCTGTGTGGATGCGGGTAACGGGGTCGGGACAGATTATAATGGCGCGGCTTCGAAGCAACACCTTCGCCATCCTCTTTCCGGTTCATCCCTCGTGCGCCTAAACAAGCTGAAATTGTCGGGCTTCAAGTCGTTTGTCGAGCCCACCACTGTGCTGTTTCCCGGTCAGTTGGCGGGGGTGGTCGGTCCCAATGGCTGCGGCAAGTCGAACATCATCGATGCCGTGCGCTGGGTGCTGGGCGAATCCAAGGCTTCCGAACTGCGCGGCGAGTCGATCCAGGACGTGATTTTCAAGGGGTCCGGCAATCGCAAGGAAGTCAGCCGCGCCAGCGTCGAGCTGTTTTTTGACAACGTCGAGGGCCGCGCCGCCGGCCAATGGAGCCAGTACGCCGAAATCACGGTCAAGCGCGTGCTCGACCGCGAGGGCAATTCAAGCTACTACATCAACAACCTGCATGTGCGCCGGCGCGACGTGATCGACCTGTTCCTCGGCACCGGCCTGGGGCCGCGCGCCTATGCCATCATCGGCCAGGGCATGATCTCGCGCATCGTCGAGGCCAAGCCCGACGAGTTGCGCTTCTTCCTCGAAGAGGCGGCCGGCGTCACCAAGTACAAGGAACGCCGCAAGGAAACCGAGCACCGCCTGGAGGATGCGCGCGAGAACATTGCCCGCGTCGATGACATCCGTAACGAGCTGGAAACGCAGGTCAGCCACTTGCAGGCGCAGGCGGCCGTGGCGCAGCAGTATCGCGGCCTGCACGAGCAGGTGTCGCGCAAGCAGACCCTGCTGTGGCTGAAGAAGCGCAACGACGCCAAGCACGATAGCCAACGGCTGGGGCGCCAGGTCGAGGAAGCCATCAACCGGGTCGAGGCCGAAACCGCGCAATTGCGTGAAATCGAGGCGCGCGTTGAGCATGCGCGCGAGAGCCATTATTCCGCCTCGGACACCTTGCACGCAGCACAGGCCGAGATGTTCGCGGCCAACACCGAAGTCAGTCGCCTCGAATCCGAAATCGGCCATTTGCGCGATTCGCGCGCGCGGCTGGAGGCGCGTCTGCAGCAGTTGGGCGTCGAGGAAAGTCATTGGCGCACGCAGCAGAATCAGTTGGCGGAGGACGCGGCGCGCTGGAACCTGCTGCTGGAGAATTCTCGCACTCGTGCGGCGACGGCCGCCGCCCGCCATGAAGAGGCCGCTGCCCGTATGCCAGACGCGGAAGATGCCGTGCAGGCCGCCGGCAGCGGCGTTACCGAGGCGCGCCGGAACTTGAGCGAAGCCGAGCAGGCTTTGCGTCTGGCCGAAGCCGACAAGGGACACGCGCTGCGCGCGCTGGAAAACCTGGCGCAGCGTCGCAGCAGGCTGGAGCAGGATCGGCAGGCCCTGGGCGCGCCCGATCCGGCCTTGCTGGCGACGTCAAAGGAAGCCGAGTTGCGTGCCGAGGAGGCGCTGGCGGTCGCTCAGGAGCGTTTGGCGGCGCTGCAGGCGGCGCTACCGGAGGCCGAGGCGCGCCTGCGCTCGGCCCGCGAAGCACTGCAGGCCGCCCATCGCAGCCTCACCGAAACGCGCGCCCGTCATGATGCACTGGCCCATTTGCAGGCCAAAGTGGCGCAAAGCGGCGAGATCGGCGACTGGCTCAAAGCCCGCCATCTGGCCGATGCCAAACCCCTGTGGCAGGCGATCCAGGTCGAGGCCGGCTGGGAAACCGCGGTCGAAGCGGTGCTGCGAGAGCGCTTTTCGGCCCTGACGGCCGATGCCGACACGCTGCGCGCGGCACTGGCCGCGCCGCCGCCGGCGATCATCTCGCTGGCGCTCGCAGATCGCCAGGGGAACGACCAACCCCCCGGCCCCCTTTCCGCGGAAGGGGGTGACGGCGGCTCGCTGCGCTCGATTGCACCGACCGGAGCGGATTCGCTGCGCGGCAAAGTGCGCTGCGACGACCCGCGCTGGTCGGGCGTGCTCGACGAATGGCTGGCCGGGGTTTCCGTCGCCGACGACCTGGCGACCGAATTGCCGCTGGCCGCGGGCCAGCGCGTCTCGCGCAGCGGCCATCTGCTGACGCCTGCCGGACTGACGCTGTACGTGCCGGATGCGAAAACCCATGGCGTCATCGAGCGCCAGCGCGAAATCGACGAACTGGCCGGTTTGCTGGCGGCACGTGCCGAAGCGGAGGATGCGGCGCGCGAATTGCAGCGCGCGGCGGAACAGCACCTGGCGGACAGCCAGGGCCAGCTTGCCGCCGCCCGGCGCGCGATGCAGGAAGCGCAGCAGGCCTTCCACGCGGCGCAGGTCGAGGCATTGAAGCTGGCTCAGGCGCAGGCCCGGTTCGACGAGCGTTCGGCGCAGATCGATCGCGATCTGGCCGAGTTGCAGCGCCAGGACGAAACCGAACAGGCGCGGCGCGAGCGCGCGGAGAACGAAGGCGAGCTCCAGCGCGAGCGTCTGGGCGAGGTGCGCGAACGCCTTGAACAGGTGTTGGAAATCCATCGTCAGAAAGATGCCGCCTTGCGCGAGGCGCGGGCGCTGGAAATCCAGCTCGGGCGCGAAGCGCAGGAAGCCGGCTTCTCCGAGCGCGAATGCCTGTCGAAACTGGAAGACAATGCGCGCGCCGCAGCGACGGCGAGCCGGCAACTGGAGCGCGTCGAGGGCGAGACCGGCGCCGCGCGCACCGAGCTGGCCGGCATCAGCGATGCAGTGCTGCAGGAGCAGTTGCATGCCGCGCTGGACGCCAAGCAAGGCAAGGAGTCGGCGCTGGCGGAACGGCGCAATGTGCTCGAAACGGCCGCCTCCGAACTGCGCAGCCTCGACGAGCAGCGCCTCAAGCTGGAGCAGGGCGTGGTTCCGTTGCGCGACAAGATCAACGATCTGCGGCTCAAGGCGCAGGCCGCGCAGATCAACGAGGAACAGTTCCGCGAGCGCCTGGCCGAGCTGCACGTGCTCACCGAGGCGGACGAGGCGCCGTTCGCGGCCGAACTGGCCGCCGCCGGGCCCGAGCGGCTCAAGGACAATGTCCTGCAAGGCGAGATCGCCCGGCTCAACGCCGAAATCGAGACGCTCGGCCCGGTCAATCTTGCCGCACTGGAAGAGCTGGCCACGGCCTCCGAGCGCAAGGGTTTTCTCGATGCGCAGTCGATCGACCTGAACGAGGCCATCGGCACCCTGGAAGACGCCATCCGGCGCATCGACCGCGAGACACGCGAGCAATTGCAGGAGACCTACAACACGGTCAACATGCATTTCGGCACGCTGTTCCCGCAGTTGTTCGGCGGCGGCGAGGCGCGCCTGATCCTTACCGGCGACGAGATTCTCGATGCCGGCATCCAGATCATGGCGCAGCCTCCGGGCAAGAAGAACACCACCATTCATCTGCTCTCCGGCGGCGAAAAGGCGCTGACCGCGATCGCACTGGTGTTCGCCATTTTCAACCTGAACCCGGCGCCCTTCTGCATGCTCGACGAAGTCGATGCGCCGCTCGACGATTCGAATACGGTGCGTTTCTGCGAGATGGTCAAGCGCATGTCGGTGCAGACCCAGTTCGTGTTCATTTCGCACAACAAGATCGCCATGGAAATGGCCCAGCAACTGATCGGCGTGACGATGCAGGAACAGGGCGTGTCGCGCATCGTCGAAGTGGACATGGAAGAGGCGCTGCGCCTCGCCGATGAGCAAAAGGTGGCTTGAAGATGGCAATCAGCGAACTGCAAATCGCTTTGGTCGGGGCCGGCGCGGCGGCCGTGGCGCTGGTCTGGGGCTACAACGCCTGGCAGGATCGCAAGCACCGCCAAACTGCCGACAGGATATTCAAGGGCGGGCAGGGTGATGCGCTGCTTCCCGATGACGGAGCGGCGCCACGGGCCGAATCCAGGGAACGGCGGGAGCCGCATTTTGGCGATGAACCGCGTGTGCCGCCGCGGGCGGGCGATGACGAGGGCGTGATCGAAGCCGCACCCGTCGAAGTGCCCCAGACGGAACCGGAACTCGCGCCGCAGGCGCCAATGCCCGCCGAATGGGCGGACCCGGTGGCGGATTGCGTGCTGCGTCTGGTGGCGGCCGAGCCTTTGCCGGCGCCCGCCGTCTGGGCCGTGCAGAACGCCTGGGCGGGGGCGTTCAGCAAGCCGGTGCACTGGCTGGCGCGGAGCGATGCGGGGAGCGCATGGCGGCCGATCGATGCCGGCGATGTCGGACGCTACTGCGAATGGGCGGCGGCGTTGCAACTGGTCGATCGCCGCGGTGCGGTTACCGATGGTGAACTGGCGCGTTTCTTCGACGGCGTGCAGCAGCTTGCGCTGCAGACTGCTGCGGCCCTGGAACTGCCTTCGCGCGGCGACACCGTTCTGCGCGCGGGCAAACTGGATGAATTCTGCGCTGCGGTGGATATTCAATTTGTGCTCCATGTGGTCGAGGCCTCGGGCGGGGTTTTCGCGGGTACCAAGTTGCGCGGCGTTGCCGAGTCGGCAGGTCTGGTGCTGGAGCCCGACGGGGTGTTTCGTGCGCGCGATGCCGCTGGCGGTGAACTGTTCACGGTCGCCAATCTCGGCACCGAGCGCCTCGATGCCGAGACCATCAAGTCGCTCGCCACTCATGGCCTGACCCTGAGCCTGGACGTGCCGCGCGTGAGCGACGGCGTGGCGGCCTTCGACCGCATGCTGGCGGTTGCTCGGCAACTGGCCACATCGCTGGGCGGCGTGCTGGTCGACGCGCAACGCGCACCGCTGGCCGACGCGATGATCGCTGCGATCCGCGCCAAGACGGCTGAACTGCAACGGCGCATGCATGACGGCGGCGTGGTTCCCGGCAGTACTCGGGCATTGCGGCTGTTTTCGTGATGCCTCTGTGCGAGGCGGCAGCGCGGGTCGAAGTCTTGCGCCGCGAAATCGAGCAACACAATCACGCCTACTACGTCCTCGATCGGCCGACCATACCGGATGCCGAGTACGACAAGCTGTTTCGCGAACTGCAGGCGCTGGAGACCGAGCATCCGCAACTGCTGACGGTTGATTCTCCGACGCAGCGGGTCGGCGGCAAGCCGTTGCCGGAGTTTGTCCAGGTGCGTCATGCCGTGCCGATGCTGTCGATCCGCACCGAGACCGACACCGAGCCGACGGGAGCGCGCGCCTTCGACGCGCGTGTGAGGCGCGAGCTGGGCTTGAGCGAAGCCGATGCCGCGATCGACTATGCGGCCGAACTCAAGTTCGACGGGTTGGCCATCAATCTGCGCTATGAAGACGGCGTGCTGATACAGGCCGCCACGCGCGGCGATGGCGAGACGGGCGAGGACGTGACGCAGAATATCCGTACCGTGCAGCGCATCCCCCTGCGCTTGAAGGGCGATGCGCCTCCCGTGCTGGAGGTGCGCGGCGAGATATTCATCAGCCGTCCCGATTTCGAACGCTACAACCAGAAGCAGCGCGCCTTGGGGCGGGCGACGCTGGTGAATCCACGCAATGGTGCCGCGGGCAGCATCCGCCAGCTCGATCCGGCCATGGCCGCCGAGCGGCCGCTGTCGTTCTATGCCTATGGCCTGGGCGAAACTCAAGGCTGGGTCTTGCCCGACTGCCACAGCGCGGTACTCGATGCGCTGGCGGCCTTCGGCCTGCCGGTCTGCGAGCACCGCGCGGTAGTGCAGGGCGCCGAGGGTTTGGTCGCCTTCCACGCGCATATCCGTGACCTGCGCGACGCGCTGCCCTTCGACATCGACGGCGTGGTGTACAAGGTCAATGCGCTGGCGTTGCAACAGCGGCTCGGTTTCGTCACGCGCGAACCGCGCTGGGCTGTGGCGCACAAGTATCCGGCCGAGGAGGCGCTGACCACGGTGGAGGCGATCGAGGTGCAGGTCGGCCGTACCGGCGCCATCACCCCGGTGGCGCGCCTGGCGCCGGTGTTCGTCGGCGGCGTGACGGTAACCAATGCCACACTGCACAACGAGGCCGAGGCGCGGCGCAAGGACGTGCGGGTCGGCGATACGGTGATCGTGCGCCGCGCCGGCGACGTGATTCCCGAGGTGGTGTCGGTGGTCATCGACAAACGGCCGACGAAGGACTTGTTTGGCGGCGAGCCGCTGCATGCCGCCTTCGAACTGCCGAAGACCTGCCCGGTGTGCGGCTCGGCGGTGGAGCGGCCGGAGGACGAGGTCATCGCCCGTTGCACGGGTGGCCTGTTCTGCCCGGCGCAACGCAAGCAGGCCCTGCTGCATTTTGCCGGCCGGCGCGCGATGGACATCGAGGGTCTGGGCGATAAACTGGTCGAACAGCTTGTCGATGCCGCCATCATCCGCACCCCGGCCGATCTCTACAAGCTCGGCTTGGTGAAGCTGGCCAATCTCGAACGCATGGCCGAGAAATCCGCGACGAACATCCTGGCCGCGATCGACAAGAGCAAGGCGACGACGCTGGCGCGCTTCATCTTTGCGCTCGGCATCCGCAACGTCGGCGAGGCGACGGCGAAAGATCTGGCGCGCCACTTCGGCAACCTGGACGCCGTCATGCGCGCCGATAACGACCGTCTGCAGCAGGTGCCCGACGTCGGTCCGGTGGTGGCGGCGTCGATGGCGCGCTTTTTCGCCGAGCCGCACAACATCGAGGTGATCGAGCAGTTGCGCGCGGCCGGGGTGAACTGGCCCGAAGGCGAATCGTCGGCGAAGCTGAGTTCGCCGCTCGTCGGCAAGACCTTCGTCCTCACCGGTACCTTGCCGACGCTGACGCGCGACGAAGCCAAGGACATGATCGAGGCCCTGGGAGGCAAGGTGGCGGGTTCGGTGTCGAAGAAAACCGATTACGTAGTGGCGGGTGCCGAAGCCGGTTCCAAGCTCGACAAGGCGCAGGCCTTGGGCGTTAACATTCTGGATGAGAAGCAATTCAGGGAGTTGATTTCGCCATGAACATCCTCGTTTCATGGAGGTGGTCACAAATTGTGATCACCTCATCATGGAGTTGATTTCGTCATGAGCATTCTCGTACCGCAAGCGGTGGCAAACCGGATTTTGCTGTTGCGCGACCAGCGAGTGATGCTGGATGCGGATCTGGCGGATTTGTACGGTGTTGAAACCAGGGCATTGAATCAGGCCGTAAAGCGCAATGCTGATCGCTTCCCTGGGGACTTCATGTTTCAGTTGAATGCTGATGAGAAAGCTGAGGTGGTCGCAAATTGCGACCACCTCGCCAAACTCAAATTTTCTCGGTCACTGCCGTATGCCTTTACAGAGCATGGTGCGCTGATGCTGGGCAATGTGCTCAAGTCATCACGTGCCATCGAAGTCAGTCTGTTGGTGGTCCGTGCCTTCGTGCAGATTCGCGAAATGCTTTCCGCACACAAGGACATATCCGCCAAGCTGGATCAAATGGAACGCAAACTATCCAGTCACGATCAGGCCATCGCCGGCCTGATCGATGCGATTCGACAGTTGATGAATCCCCCGGCGCCTGCACGTCGCGGCATAGGCTTCACCGCCAATATCGATTCCAAGCCAAGGAACAAGAAATGAAGAAAGTCACCAAAGCCGTGTTTCCCGTCGCCGGTCTCGGCACCCGCTTCCTGCCGGCGACCAAGGCCAGCCCGAAGGAGATGATGCCTATCGTGGACAAGCCGCTGATCCAGTACGCGGTGGAGGAGGCGGTGGCGGCCGGCATCACCGACATGATTTTCGTCACCGGTCGTTCCAAGCGTGCCATCGAGGATCATTTCGACAAGGCCTATGAACTCGAAAGCGAGCTTGAGCAGCGCGGCAAGACCGAGCTGCTGGAGTTCGTGCGCAACATGATCCCGAAGAACATCAACTGCATCTACATCCGCCAGCCGGAGGCCTTGGGCCTGGGCCATGCGGTGCTTTGTGCCTACCCGGCAGTAGGCGACGAGCCCTTTGCCGTGCTGCTGGCCGACGACTTGCTCGACGGCAATCCGCCGGTCATGAAGCAGATGGTGGATGTCTATGACCATTACCGCAGTTCGGTGATCGGCGTGCAGCAGGTGCCGCGCGAGGATACCAAGAGCTACGGCATCGTCGACGCGAAGCCGATGACCGATGCCTTGGAACAGGTTCTGCGCATCGTCGAGAAGCCCAAGCCTGATGACGCGCCCTCGACGCTGGCGGTGGTCGGCCGCTACGTATTGACGCCACGCATCTTTCATCACCTCGCGCATGTCGGCAAGGGTTCCGGCGGCGAGATCCAGCTTACCGACGGCATAGCGGCGCTGCTGGCCGAAGAGCAGGTGCTGGCCTATCGCTACCAGGGCACGCGCTACGATTGCGGCTCGAAACTGGGCTATCTGGAGGCGACGGTGGCCTTCGCCCTGCGCCATCCCGAAGTCGGCAAGGACTTCGCCGCCATGTTGAAGAGGATGTCATGAGTCCGCAGGAAGCGAGGCAGATTTTCGCGGAGGCCGATCTGCTGTGTTCGGCCGAAGAGTCGGCTCTGGCGGTACGGCGTGTAGCCGCCGAGATCACCGCGCGCGTGGCCGACGCCAATCCCCTGGTGCTGGCGGTGATGGGCGGCGCGGTGGTGTTTGCCGGCCAGCTCCTGCCGCAGCTGATCTTTCCGCTCGATTTCGATTATCTGCATGTCACGCGCTACGGCGATGTCACCACCGGCGGGCAGCTGGCGTGGATCGTCGAACCGCGCTCCGATGTCACGGGTCGTGTCGTTATCGTCGTCGATGACATCCTCGACGAGGGCGTGACGCTCGCCGAGGTCAGCAAGCGACTGATGGCACAGGGGGCGGCCGAGGTGCTTTGTGCCGTGTTTGCCGACAAAAACCTTGGCCGCGCCAAGCCGATCAGCGCCGATTTCGTCGGTGTGCACCTGCCGAATCGCTACGTCTTCGGCTATGGCATGGACGTCAAGGGCGCCTGGCGCAACCTGCCTGCAGTGTATGCGGTGAAGGGAATGTGAGCAGGTATCTGTCATGAGCGTGCATATTGTTCGCCTGGGCTTGCCCCGCTTGCTCTGCGGAGAACCTTGATTGGGCACGCCGCGTCGATCGCCACGCAACACGACCGTAGCCGGCGCTGTGGAGGCCTTCGCCGGGCTTGCAACTTCATCGAATTTAGTGGAACAATGCGATTTTCTAAACCAAAGGGGAATTCGATGAACAAGAGCGAACTGATCGAAGCAGTAGCCGAACGTGCCGAGCTGTCCAAGGCCGCCGTCAATAAAGCCATCGATGCGCTGACCGAAGTCATCACCACGGTGATTGCCAAAGGCAATCCGGTCGCCCTGATCGGATTCGGCACCTTCAAATCCGTCACTCGTGCCGCGCGCACCGGAAAGAACCCCAAGACTGGCGCCGTGCTGAAGATTGCCGCCAAGGCAGTGCCGAAATTCTCCGCGGGCGCCGGCTTGAAGGCGGCTGTGGCGGGCAAGAAGCCGGCGGCCAAGAAGCCCGCCGCCAAGGCCGCGGCGCCGAAGAAGCTGGCGGCCAAACCCGCTGCCAAGAAGCCTGCCGCCAAGAAGAAGTAACAGGCGTACTTGTCGGTGAACAGGGCAACCCGCGGGTTGCCCTTTGTTTTATGCGCGCCCGCGAGGGGGCAGCGCCTTCCCTCTCGCTATCGGCGGCTTGCCGATTCGTACCGTCGCGGCAAATTCATGCCGCGCTCTTGGCGCTGCTGGATGCGGCTTGCATCCGGTGCCGATAGGCCAGTACATCATCTGCCGGCATCGGCCGCGCGTAGAAATAGCCCTGCGCCTGGTCGCAACCAAAAGCCCGCAACTGGTCCAGAATCGGCTGCGTCTCGACGCCCTCGGCGATGGTGGTCAGGCCGAGACTGTGCGCCATCTGGATGATGGCGCCGACGATGGCGGCATCCTCCTGATCGGTCGCCAGATCGCGCACGAAGGACTGGTCTATTTTCAGCGTATTCACCTGGAAGCGCTTGAGGTAAGACAGACTCGAATAGCCCGTGCCGAAGTCGTCGATCGACAACTTCACGCCCAGTTGCTTGAGGCGCCTGACCGTATTGAGTACGGTCTCGGTGTCGGTGATCAGGATCGATTCGGTGAGTTCCAGTTCGAGCAGGGACGGATCGATCCCCGACTCTTCCAAGGCGGCAATGACCGATTGTTCGACGTTGCTGCGCTTGAACTGGACCGCGGACAGGTTGACCGCCACCGTCAGGGAACTCCCTTCTGACTTGCTCCAGAGGGCCGCCTGCCGGCATGCCTCGCGCAGCACCCATTCGCTGATCGGTACGATCAGGCCGCTGTCCTCGGCGACCGGAATAAATCGGCCGGGCGGGATCATGCCGAACTCCGGGTGGTTCCAGCGGATCAGTGCCTCGACGCCGGTTACCGTGTTGCTGGCGAGATCGATCTGCGGCTGGTAATGCAGGATGAATTCATCGTTGGCCAGCGCGCGTCGCAGCCCGTTGCGCATGCTCAATTGTTCGATGGCCTCGATGTTCATCTGCTGGTCGAAGAAGCGATAGGTGTTGCGTCCGGCATCCTTGGCCTGGTACATCGCCAGGTCCGCCTTCTTCATCAGCGTATCGAGGTCCCTGCCGTCATCGGGATAAATGGCGATGCCTACCGAGACCGAGGTCGTGAGTTCGTGGCCGTCCACCCGGCAGGGATCGGCGAAGCGGTCCATCAACTGGACGAGAATCGGGGCGGTGGCCTCGGCGTCGGGAAGGTTCGGCAGCAGAATCACAAACTCGTCGCCGCCTTGGCGGCAAACCGTGTCGGTGTCGCGCACGCCGTCGGTCAGACGCCTGGCAATCTCGCGGATCACGCCATCGCCGACCGAATGTCCGAGCGAGTCGTTGATGGTCTTGAAGTTGTCCAGATCCAGAACCAGCAGCGCAACCTTGGCCTTTGCCCGGTCGGCACTGGCCATGGCCTGCTGCAGGCGATCCTGCACCAACAGGCGATTGGGCAAGCCGGTGAGCGCGTCGTGAAAGGCGATGAACTTGATTTTCTCCTCGGCCGCCTTGCGATCGGTGACGTCCGAGCAAATCCAGATGCTGCCATCATCCGGTTTTTGCGGATCCAGGGCGCGCCCGGTGATCTCGACCCACAGCGGGGTGCCGTCCCGCTTCAATTGGACCAGGGTGTCGTTGAAGCTCAAGCCGTTGCCGAGTACGGCATGGGCCTTTTCCCGGAATGACGTATAGGCGTGTTCTGTGGGGTAGAGCACCCGCGTCGACAAACCGGTCATTTCGCCGCCGCCATAGCCGAAGATTTCTTCGAGGCGCCGGTTGCACGACACGATCTCGCCTTCGCGCAGCATGAGGATGCCGACCAGCGCGTTCTGCAGGATCACGTCCTTCTCGATCACCCGCTGCTGCAGTTCCTGGTTCAGCGTCTTCAGCGCCTCGACCGCAATAGCCAGTTTTTCCGCGGTATGGTCGAGGGTCCAGTCCACCGTATCCAGCTCGTCCAGATGATCGGGTATCACGTGGGATGCCGCTTCGGCGAGTTGCGGCAAGGACAGGGTTTCCGGGACCAGGGTGGTCACTTTGTTTGCCAGCTGGTCGAGCCGTTTTGTCACCAGCCGACGAAACAGGAGCATCATGAACAGGGCGACGAAGAAAGTCTTCAGCGCGTTGCTGGACACTATGGTTATCGCCCGGGCGACGATCTGCCGGTAGATCGCGTCAAGGCTTGCTACGGCTTCCAGCGTTCCGATCTCGACTTCCTTGCCGCGATCCATGTAGCGAAGCACATAGCTGCGTTTCTCCACCTGGGATGACATGATTTTGCCGGCGACCCAGCGTGGGCGGCCGTTGGCTGTGGCGATGCTGACTCGTTCGACATGCGGCAGCTGCTCCAAGCCGCCCAAAGTCAGTTGTATCTGTTTTTCGTCGAAATCCCAGACACTGCCGGCTACGCTGGGAAGGTGGATTTCGATTCCGTCGAGCACGCGATCGACGCTGCTGCGCAGTTCGCGGTATTCGAGCGTCAGTTGAATCGCCGAGATACAGAGAGTGATCAGCGAACTGAAGGCGATAATCAGAACGATCAGCCGACGGCCAATGCGGTTTCTCTCGCCAAAGACGAGGTTCCTGAAGTTCGCCATAACCCTATTTTTTCTACCGTGTCAGTGCAATTCGCATGCAACGAAAACGGGGATTGGCGGACTTGTGCGAGCGCGCTTAGTTCCGCCGGCTTGCGTCGACAACAGAGTCACGGCCATTGATCTCTTTTCGATATCGCCAAGGATATAGGGACTTCGGCCCTTGATCAACCACAACGAGGCGGGGTAGGACAATGTCCTGTCGGATTTCAGTCAGGCAAGGCAGTGCACGATGCGATGGAAACTCAACGCTCAATCCGGCGCCGCTGGCGGCGTCTCGTTCAGCGTGAAGTAGAAAGTCGAGCCCTGATCGATTCCGGATTCGGCCCAGACGCGGCCGCCGTGGCGGGAGACGATTTTGCGGACGGTCGCCAGGCCGACTCCGGTACCGGGGAACTCCGATTCGTGGTGAAGTCGTTTGAAGGGCATGAACAGCTTGTTTGCATAGGCCATATCGAAGCCCGCGCCATTGTCCTTGACGTAATTGACCACTTTACCGTCGCTCTCCAGGCGTTTGCCGACGGCAATCTGCGCGACCTCGCGCTTGCCGCTGTATTTCCACGCATTGCCGATCAGATTTTCCAGCGCGGTACGCAGCAGACCAGGATCGCCCTCGGCCAGCAAGCCCTCCTCGATGTTCCATTCGATCGTGCGTTTCGGGTCGATCTGCGCAAACTGGTCGGCAATTTCCCTGGCCATCCGGGTCAGGTCGACGCGCTCCGGCTTGAACGTCGATGCGGAGACGCTATACAAGCCCAGCGTGTCGTTAATCAGCAAATCCATGCGTTCGGCGGCGGCGACAATCCGTGACGCCACCCCCGCGCCTTCCGCGCCGAGCTGGTCCGCGAAATCCTCCTGCAGCATCGTGCAATAGCCGCTCATGGCGCGCAATGGTGCCTTCATGTCGTGGGACACCGCGTAGCTGAAGGCCTTGAGCTCCGTAATCGCTTCTTCCAGCGCCTTGGTCCGGTCTTTTACCGTCTGGTCGAGCTTTTCGTTGTTTTCCTGCAAGGCTCCGACCGCAATGCCGAGGTCTTCGGTGGTCTTGTCCAACGCCCAGTTCACGGCATCCAGTTCGTCAAGCGCGGTCGGTATAGGCTGCGGCTCGTTTTCCACCAGTTGACGCACCGGCAGCATGCCGGGGATCAACTCGTGCACCTTGCGCGCCATGCCTTCGAGACGGGTCGTCAGCAGCCGCCGGATCAGGATGACCATGAACACCGCGACGAGGAAGGTCTTCAGCGCGTTGCTGACGAGGATCGAGATCGCACTCGACAGCACCTGCGCGTAGATGCCGTCGAGGCTGGCAACCAGATCCAGCGTGCCGATTTCCTTGTTCTCGCCCCGGTGTTCGTGTTTCAGCGCAAAGGTTCTCGTCACGGTGTTGGCGGAAGCAATCTTGCCCGCGGACCACTGGCTGCCTTGCTCGGCAGCGATAACGCGGACCCTGGCCACGTCGGGGAGCAGCACCAGGGCATCCAGCGCACGCTGGATCTGCTTCTCGTCGAAGTCCCAGACGCTGCCTTCTATGGTCGGCACATAAATGCCGATGTTGTCGAGTTGCCGGTCCATCGCGCTGCGCAGTCCGCGATATTCGAGCGCGAGCTGGACAATTGATACGCAGAGGGTAATCAGCGAGCTGAAGGCAATGACAAATACGATCAGCCGACGGCCGATGCGGTTTTCCTTGCCGAATATCAGTGTTTTGACATCCATCCGTGGGTATCAAGAGCCTAGGTAGGTGCAATTCCTGAAAAAATAGACATTCACTGTGTCCACCCGAGCTCGCGTTCCGCTTGCTGCCGGAAGGCATCGATCAGACCCTCGGCTTTCATCTGCTTCAGTGTGGCTGCCATGCGCGGCGCAAGATCGGCGCGCTTTTTGTTGAAATACGGATAGGTCTGGAGATGGCCGATAGTGACGATCTTGCGGATGCCCGTGGTGCCCTTGAGTTCGGGCGACGCGAGCCCCTGTTTGACGACGCTTTCGAGATCGCAATAGACATCGGTACGTTTGGCCAGAAGTTTCTTCAGGCCCTGCTGCTCGCTCGTTACGTTCGATAGCCTTTCCGGCGGCACCAAGGGCTTCAAGGTATTTTCGCAGAGCAGGATGCCGCGTCGGTATTCCGCTAGCAAGCTTGATCCAGATAGATCTTCCAGGCGCTGGAGCGGTAGCGTCGCGTGCGCGGTGAACAGCGCAAAATTGAAGTCCATTACGGACTCTTCGATCCTAACCAGATTCGGATGTGCCGCGCCATAGCCGTGGACGCGCGCGGCGTCGCCATCGATGGCGCCCTCATCCACCAAGGCGGCGCGGCGCGCCAGGGGGTAGAAGTTGGCCTGCATCGGAATTCCCAAGCGCTTGAATGCTTCGGTGTAAATGCGCTGGCTCCAGGCAGTACCAAATACCTTCGGGTCCTCGTCGAAGCCCATGACAAACGGGATGGGAGCCGTGGCTCCGGTCTGGCTGAATACAGACGGGGCAGGGAACAGCATGCAGCCCAACAAAATTAACAGAGGAAGCCACTGCATTGCCTTAAATTTCAATGAGTCACGAGGCTGATCGATGCTCATGGTTGAGGTTGTCATGGTATCTCCTTGGCCGGAAACTGAATCATCGCGTACGCCGCAACAGGGTGGAGTATAGCCATATTGATCGCTATGCCGCACTAGTTTTGAGGTCAATTTGCCGGGAATACGGCCGTTCTGTCCCGCAGGATCGTGCCGCTATGGGCTCAGCCTGAAACAGACGCGGTGCGAGCGCTTTGATGATTGCCGAAACACTATCCTCGACCGTCGAGCGTCCCGTATCAATTTTCAGTTCCGGATCTTCGGGAACCTCATAGGGGGCCGTGACGCCCGTGAACTCGGCAATCGCGCCTTGGCGCGCCTTTTTGTAGAGCCCCTTCGGATCCCGCTGCTCACAGACCTCCAGTTCTGCGCACAGATGGGTTTCGATGAACCTTTCCGGGCCGATAATCTCCCGGGCCATAACGCGATCCTGGCGATAGGGGGAGATGAACGCGGCGATCACGATCAATCCGGCTTCGTTGAACAGGCGGGCCAACTCGGCGATACGCCGGATGTTCTCGGTACGATCCCCATGCGAGAACCCCAGATCGCGGTTGAGGCCGTGGCGCACGTTGTCGCCATCCAGCACATAGCTCGCATGTCCGAGCGCAAACAGCCGCTTTTCGACCTCGAAGGCGATGGTCGATTTTCCGGCGCCTGACAATCCGGTCAGCCAGACGGTTGCCGGCTCCTGGCGCAAAAGTCGGGTCCGGTCGGCGGCAGCGACCTTGCTGCCATGCCAGGCAATATTCTGGCTGACGGTGCTGTCGTGACAGGATTCGTCGAAGCGTGCATCAGGATTTCGGATCATGCCTGTTCCCCAGTTTTGATGATTGGCCTGTCTTCGTAAGGGATGGCATATTTTTCCCGGGCAAACATCAGGCGCGCATCCACTTCGTCGCGGCTGGTGCCGAAATCTTCCAGGGAATAGCGATGGCCGCCATGGGTCTTCTCGCTGTTGCTTATGTCCAGCCAGCTTGCCATTGCCCGTTCGGCCTCCGGTACAAATTCCATGTCGGCAAAATCATAGATGCGCTGCATTACATGACGCCAATCGTGGTTCATGGCCTCGTAATGGATATCGATCTGCTGCGCTTCGGGAATGTGCTCGCGCAGGCGCATGCAGCGGCGCGCGGCCTGCTCGCAGAAGTCCAGCCAGATGTCCCTGACCTGCGCGCGGCAGGGCTGATCGGTATGCTGGACCGTGTAGTACCACATCAGCGACAAGGTAGAGCCGACGGTCTTCAGCGGGTCTCTGTGTGTGAATACCAGTTTTGCGTCAGGGAAAACTTCCAAAAGCACGCCGAGGTCCAGCATGTGCTGGGGATTCTTCAATATCCAGCGCTTGTCTTCCGCCTCGTTTTGCGACCACGAAATCAGCTTCATCAGGTCCGCCATGTAGCGGTAGCCGGCGGTCTTGTCGGCGCCGAGGAACCATTGGTAATAGCCTGGAACGTGGTAGAGACCCAAGGGAGAAAAGCCGCAAAATGATTGATTCAGCAGTAGCATTTCTTCTTCGGGCCAATCCGCCCGCATCGGGTGGGCCAGGTAGGCGCCCGGATAGATTCCCGCGCGGGTATCCAGCATCTGTTTGACTTCGTCGAAGCGCGCTGCTTTCCCCGCATCCGGCTGCCCCAGCCGGGGCGCGGGGTTGATTCCCTCCCACGCCTGCAGATGCCGCAATCGCGCATCCGCGGCCATCATGCTGTGCATGCGCGTCGTGCCGGAGCGGTGCGGTCCGATGACGACGATCGGTGCGGGCAGTTTGCGCTGCCGGATCTCTGGATGGGCCTCGAAACAGGCGTTGGCCCAGAGTCGGTTCCTGAGCGCGTTCAGGCTGCGCGATTTCGCCACGAAGCGGCCAAATGGATTGAGTTGGGCGTCGGCTTCCAGCGATGTCAGCAATGCCCGCATGGCCGGCAGGAAGCTTTCGTCGCCCAGGCGATCCAGCCCGGTTTCCTTGCGCGCTTCGGCCAGCAAGGCCGCCTCGGAGAGGTCGATCGGCACTTGCCCTTGCCGGCTGCTGTTGAAGTCATTGACTACCTGGGAGTGGTAGTGCGTGCTGGGCTGGATATCCATGGTATGTGTGTGTCAAGCGCGCCAGGCGCGCTGCTTGACGCCTTCGTACACGATCTTGTCGCAGGGGGTTGGGAATAGCGTGCCTTCCGGTTTGTCGGCCGCTTCGAGCCAGCACGGCGGCATGCCGGCAAAGAACAGGGGGACGCGGAACAACTGGAATTCCCGTCGCGACAGCCCCAGGTCGGCGCCGAGGGGCGCGACCATCCCGGCGTAGTTCATGCGCAGGTTGGGTTTGCCGATCTCGACCAGGGTTTTGCCGACTTCGAACGCCAGCTTGAAATGTTTGCCAGAAGCGAGGCCCTGTTCCTCGGCGAGGCTGGCCAGCCATTGCAAACGCTCGTCATTGCGATGGATGGGACGGCCGTAGCCATAGAGATAACGGGAATTCACTTCCTCGCTGACAAAATCGCGCAACACTAGGCCTGCTTCCGTAGCCTTCGCGGCACGCGTGATGAAATCGAAGGCCCGTATGCCGGCGCCGCCGCCGTAAATGGTCGCCTCGGAAACGGCCAGCGCGGCGGAAAGTCCGAGCGTCGGCGAACTGCGCGCCGTCCCGGCGAGGCCGGCGACACGGTTATTCCACAGGCGCGTGTCGGGGTAGCTGGTGATCACCCAGATGCCGTGCAGCAGCTTCAACTGCTGTGGCGTGAACTGCCGCCCGGTAATGCCGAACATGTAGAGCGCGAGCCAGTCGGAATTGCGCAATTCTTGGTGCAGGTCGCGACCGCGAAATACCGCGCGCTGGCCGGGCCAGAACGCGCCCATCCTGGTGCGCAGTACGCCTGCGCAGGATGCCAATAGTTCCGGGCCGCTCATGTTGATTCCTTGTTTGCGGGATCGTCTTCCAGTTCGACGGGGTAAAAGGGGAAGCGCTTGTAACCCAGCTTTTCCTGTTCCAGGGCATGCGCAGCCGCGCCCGGTAGCCGCAGCAGCAGGTAGAGCATCTCGCCCTCGGCCGGAGTGAACTCCAAATCGGCCAGAGCGGCGGCGGCGACACCGGAAATATCCAGCGGAAACCCTATGGCGGCTTCCATCTCCTGCCGGTGCTGTGTCAGCCAGTTCAGCCTGGGCGTGTTGGCGATACCCGCCAGGGTTCCCAGCAACTGCTTTACCGGCGTTGTCATGGAAACACCGTGCGGATCGAATCCGGCCGGATGTTCGCGTGCCGGCCAGATTTCGACGTCATTGCATGTGTCGCGGCGGACATGGGCAAGCCACGCCTCGATGTCGGTGCCGCAGCGACGCCAGGCCGTCATCGCATCGAACACGTCACGCGCACCACGATAGCGCCCGGCGCCGACCGAAAGTGCCGCTATCAGGCTGGCCGCCGCACTGGAGCCGCCGACACCGCCGCACATCGCCGCATGGATGGACGGATCACGGGGGCCGGGATTGGCCAGGGCGACCGCCAGCGCTTCAATGGCATCGAGCGCGCTGTCGCCAGGCAAGTCGTCGCGAAACAGCAGGAACAGCATTTCCACCCAGCGCGCGCGTCCGACCATTTGGCCGAAAACGTCGTAGCCCCGGCAGTAGGCGGCTCGTGTGGCGAAGGGATTGTCCGCTTCAGCGTCTTCGCGCCATATCCGGGTATGAACCACGTCCGCCGGATCGACGTCGCTCAGTCTTTGTTCAGGCACCGTGTCGCTCATTTGCTCCCCTCCTTTCAGAGAATGCCGATCGCGCCGTCGACAACGATTTCCGCGCCGACCATGTAGGAGGAGTCATCGCTGGCGAGAAACAGCGCCACCCGGGCTATCTCTTCCGGTGTGGCAAGGCGTTTGATGGGCGATTTCTCCGCCAAGGCACGCTTGCGCGCCTGCATCAGTTCCTCGGGCAGGCCGCTGCGGCCGAACATGGGCGTGGCGACCGGGCCCGGGCTGATCGCATTGACGCGAATTCCGCGCCCGATCAGGGCCAACCCCAGGGACTGCACCAGCGAGCGCAGCGCGGCCTTGCTGGCAGCGTAGACGCTGTAATCCGGGGCCCCCTTGCGGTTTGCAATCGAAGTCGTGACGATGACCGCCGCATTGGCGGCGAGCAGCGGCAATGCCTTCTGGATGGTGAAGAAAGCTCCCTTGAAGTTGATCGCCACGATCTCGTCGAACTGGGCTTCGGACACTTCCTCGAATGCAGCAGCTCGGGCAATCCCAGCATTCACGAACAAAACGTCGATTCGCTCGTAACGGTCCCGCACCTGAGCCATCAGCGCTTCGATCTGGCCCAGGTTGCTCGCATCGCTCTTGACCACCAGGGTTTCCGCGCCCAGGGTTTTCTGCGCCCGCGCCAGGCTGTCCGCGTCGCGCCCGGTTATTGCCACACGCGCGCCTTCTTCCAGGAAGAGCCTGGCGGTGGCAAGACCGATGCCGCTGGAGCCCCCCGTGATCAGTGCGGCCTTGCCGCCCAGTTTTTTCGTCGCTGCGATCGATGCGTTGTTCATGCGGCGGCGGTCAAGCTCTTGATGCGGACGTTCATCGGCGGCACTTCCTCGCCGTCGATGCGCACGTCGAGCAGGGTCGGGCCAGGGCGCTTGAAGATGGCATCGAAGTCGAGCGCATCGAGATCGGCCGGCGAGTTTATGACGTGTCCCGGGATACCCATCGCCGCGGCCATCATGCAGAAATCCACCTTGGGCAGCTCGAAGGCGATAGGTTCGGCACCGGTCAGCCGTTGTCCATGCTTGACCATGCCCAGCGCACCGTCGTTGAGGATAATGAACAGCACGCAGAGTTGTTCGCAGGCCGCGACGGTGATTTCCTGGCCGTTCATGAGATAGCTGCCGTCGCCGGTAATGCAGACCACGGGGCCGCTTTGGTCGGCGCGCGCGACGCCGATCGCGGCCCCGATGGCCCAGCCCATCGGGGCAAAGTCCATGATGACCCGCAACCAGATGGAATCGCGGCGGCGTTGTTCCCCGTCGACGCCGGCAGCGAGGGCTGGCGTCAGACGATGGTTGGCCATGCGGCGGTTTTTCCTTTGCAGGCAGTGCACCGCCCAGGCCGTGCTGTTGCCCGTATCCGCCAGGAAGCGCGTGGAGGGCGGGCAGCGGCGGGATAGCTGGCGCATCAGTTGCTGGGGCTTGATTGGCGCCGCGTCGTCGCCGCACATCGTCGGCGGATGGTCGGCCGTTTCGGCGTGCCGTGGCTCGGTGATGTTTGCGGCGACGCCATGACTCCTTGTTTCCGTTCGGGCGTCGGTACTTGCCCGCAGGATAGTGATCAGGCGTTCGCAGACGGTCTGAATGCGTCCCTGGACGTGCAGTCGCGCCATCGGAGTGCGCATCAAGCGCTCCTCCGAAACATCGATATGCACCAGCCGATCGTTGAGTATGGCTTCGCTCCAGGCGCTGCTGTTCCATTCGCCCATGCTGGTGCCTATCGCTATGATGAGGTCAGGCTCGCTCAGCAGCACCTCGCTGGCCGAGGCGTGGCCGGCAAAGCCGAACACCCCGCGGCAGGCCCTGTGATGGGTATTGACCAGGCCCTTGCCATCCGGCGTACAGACGAACAGCGCGTTGGTCAGCCCGATCAGTTCCATGATCGGGGCGATTCCGTCCGCGCAGCCGCCGCCGATGATGAACACGATTCGGCGCGAGCGCTTGATCTCGTCGCAGAGCTCATGCACCGTGAGTTCGTCCACCAGCGAGGGTTTGGTCAGCAGCGACGGCAAGTCGTAGGCCAGCGTGGCATGCGGCTGATGTTCGAGCGGACTGCGCATCACATCGACCGGGATCGAGAGGTGTACCGGGCGCTGCAGCTGGTTGGCGCGCATCAACGCATTGACCAGCTTGGTCTCTACCTGGGCGCTGTGGGAAACCAGCGAGTTGTATGCGGTGCAATGGCGGAACATGCCGACCACATTGATTCCGGTGCAGCCCGACTCCTGGAACGGACGACGGCCAAAGGACGGCAGGGCGGGCTGGCCGGTGATGGCCAGCAGCGGAATGCCGTTGTCGAATGCACAGGCAACCCCGGTGATCATGTTGGTGGCGCCGGGGCCGGAGGTCGACACGCAGACGCCGATCTTGCCCGTCTCGCGGGCGTAGCCGTCGGCCATGAAGGCCGCCCCGGATTCGTGCCGGGCCACGATTGGGCGCAGTCCGCCGCGCCGTTGGCTGCGGGCGAGGGCATTGAAAAGGGGTTCGACGGCGCCGCCTGGAATACCGAATACATACTCGACGCCGATGCTCTCAAGATAGGAAACAATCAGGTCGGCCGCGTCGAATGGACTCTGCTGCTGCATCTGCTGTGGTGGCTGCGAAAGCCGCAGCGCTGAAACTGTGTTGGCATGCTCGATCAAAATCCGCCCTCCAGCAAACGTGAGGCTCAGAGACTACAAGCATTGGGAATGCCGTATATTACTAAGGAAATATAGAAATGTGCGAAATAATGCGACAGGAATGCCTTGCGGAGGGGCATTTTGGCTTCATCTGTCGAGGGTCGTCGGGCGCCGGCAATACCGTCTGGATTAACGTAATGAAATAACTCGTTCGGAGCGACGGGTGATAGTCGAGCGAAGCGAGCGGATCAGAAGCCTCCCCGCGAGGGGGCGAGGCGGGGTTTCGCATCGCATGCAATGCGCTGGTCGCGGTTACTGCACGCCGGGGAAAACCAGGTCCTCCAGCGGCGCGGGTTCGGCGATGCCATAGCCCTGTGCGTAGTCGATGCCGATGGCCCGGACGTGCGCCAGCACTTCGTCATTCTCGACAAATTCGGCGATGGTTTTCAGATTCGCGGTTTGGGCGATGCGGTGGATGGCCTCGACGATCGCATGATCGAATGAGTCGGTGGCGATGTCCTTGACGAAGTGGCCGTCGATCTTGATGTAGTCCACCGGCAAGGTGCGCAAATAGGTGAAGGATGCGGCGCCGCTGCCGAAGTCATCAAGCGCGAACTGCACGCCAAGGCGCTTGAGTTCATGGATGAAGCGGATCGTCGCGGCGAGATGGCGAATGGCCGAGGTCTCGGTAATCTCGAAACATATCTGCTGGGCGAGCACAGGCGTAGCGCGCATGCGAGTTGCAAGGCGTTCGAGAAAACTCTCGTCCGACAGCGACACGCCGGACAGGTTGACCATCAGGTGCGGTAGGGGCTGTCCTTCCCGGAGGCGTCGCTCCAGCCAGTCGATAACCTTCTGTACCACGCAATGGTCGATGTTCCTCATCAGGTTGTAGCGTTCAGCGGCCGGGATGAAGACGCCGGGGCGCACCAGTGTGCCGTCCTGCTCGCGCATGCGCACCAGGATTTCCCAGTGATGAATCGGCATGCCGCTCTCGCCGATGGTGACGATAGGTTGCTGATAGAGCACGAAACGGTCTTTTTCCAGAGCCTCCCCGAGGCGGGCGACCCATTGCATTTCCCGGTGCCGCGTGATGAGTTCCTGGTCGTCCGGCTTGAATACCTGCGCCCGTCCGCGGCCCTTTTCTTTGGCCAGGTAGCAGGCGTTGTCGGCATTGCTGAGCAGGGTCTGGGTACTCTCGGTGTCGGCATCGATGACTACCATGCCGATGCTGCCGCCAACGCCGAATACTTTGCCCTCGCAGACAAAGCGAAAGCCCTGGAGGGCATCCAGCAGCGCGCTGGTGACACGGCTGGCTTCTTCTATCGGACAGGCGTTGAGCAAAATGCCGAACTCATCGCCGCCGAGTCGCGCGAGCGTATCGCCGTGGCGCACATTTTCGCTGAGGATGGCGCTGATCTGGCGCAGCATCTCGTCGCCTGCGACGTGGCCGCAGGTGTCGTTGATGACCTTGAACTGATCCAGGTCCATCATGCACAACACATGCTGGGTATCGAACTGGCGTGCTTCGTTGAGGCTGCACAGCAGGCGTTGTTCGAAGGCGCGCCGGTTGTACAGGCCGGTGAGCGGGTCGTGCAGCGCCTGATGGCTCAGTTCCGCCTCGGCGCGCCGGCGCGCCGCGCGTTCCCTAGCGTCGCGCAGCTCGCGTTCGAGCGCCGGCACCAGCCGCGACTTGTGGTCCTTCATGATGATGTCGTTGGCGCCGGCCTTCATCGCGGTGACCGCGGTGCGTTCGCCGATGGTGCCCGAAAACATGATGAAAGGAAGGTCAGGCTCGGATTCGCGGCACACCCGCAGGGCATCCAGTCCGTTGAACGCGGGGAGGGAAAAATCCGCGATCACCAGATCCCAGGTCCTGTCCATCAGCGCCTGGCGCATGGCTTCCTCGGTTTCCACCCGATGGATTACCGGATCGTACCCCCCCTGGCGCAGCTCGCGCCTGAGCAGCACGCCTTCATTCTCGTCGTCCTCGACATGCAGTACGTGCAGGGAATTGCTCATGGCGGCCGGCCGCTCTCAGGGCTTGCGAACCGCCTGCGGCAGTTCGTTGAGTACCAGCCAGTAAAGCCCAAGCTGGGATACGGCGGCGACGAACTGGTCATAGTCCACCGGTTTGCGGACGTAGCTGTTGGCGCCCAGGTCATAGCTTTGTATCAGATCCCGCTCTTCGTTGGAGGTGGTCAGAATGACTACCGGCAGGCGCCGGGTGTGCGGCGTCGAACGGATTTTCTGGAGGACTTCCAGGCCGTTCATGCGTGGCATGTTCAGGTCGAGCAGTATCAGTTGCGGCAACAGGTCGATGTCGCGCTGCGCGTAAGCGCCCTGGCCGAAAAGAAAGTCTACGGCCTCTACCCCGTCGTCGACGCAGACGATCTTGTTGCGGATATGCGCTCGTTTGAAAGCGCGCAGGGCGAGCGCCGTATCGTCGGGATTGTCCTCGATCAGCAGTATGTATTTGTCTTCAACTTCTTCCATCGTTTTCTCCTGGTAATCACTTCTGCGGCGCGCCTTCGCCGTTTGGTTCAGCGATCGGGCAGCGGCACGCGGGAAATGCGCAATATCGCGGGGGGCTTGGCGCTATCCTCGTGCGGCGGTTGTGCCAGCGTGAAATAGAAGGTCGCGCCTTTCTCCGGTGCGCCCTTCGCCCAAATGCGGCCGCCATGGCGGTTGATGATGCGTTGGACAAAGGCAAGACCCACACCGGTGCCGGGAAACTGCTGCGCAGTATGCAGGCGCTGGAACGCCCCGAACAGTTTTGCGGCATAGCTCATGTCGAAGCCGGCGCCGTCGTCGCGGACAAAAAAGGTGCGCATGTGTCCGGAATTTTCGCCGTGCTCTTCCGACTGGTCGAGAATGCCAAACTCGATCTGCGCCGTGGCATGCTTCGAACAAAATTTCCATGCATTGCCGAGCAGGTTTTCCATCAAGCCGTTGATCAGGCTGGTGTCGCCCCTGACCGTCAAATTCTCGGCGATACAAAACTCGACGTGGCGTTCCGGTTCGCGTGTCAGCAAATCCTCGGCGATGCGTTTTGCCATGGCGCTCAGGTTTACCGTCTCGTGATACATCTCGGTGCGCGACAGTCTCGACAGCTTCAGCATGTCGTCGATCAGCCGGCCCATGCGCAGGGTCGCGCCACGGATGCGGCTCAGGTAATCCTGGGCTTCCGGGTCCAGGTGCTCGCCATAGTCTTCGAGCAAGGCCAGGCTGAAGCCGTCGATGCTGCGTATCGGTGCGCGCAGATCGTGCGAAACGGAATAGGCGAAGGCTTCCAACTCCTTGTTGAGCGCCGTCATTTCCGAGGTACGGTCGCAGACGCGTTGTTCCAGGGTGGCGACCAACTGCTTGGCTTCCTGGACCAGACGCGCGTTTTCGATCGCGTGGCTGACCTGGTTGGCCAGCAAGGTCAGCATATCCAGGTCATGCTGGCTGAAACTGCCGCCGCCGGTCTTGCCCAGGACGGATATGCCGCCAATGATCCGCTGTTGTGCGCAGAGCGGCACCAGCACAGCGGATTCCATGCCTTCCTCCCAGCGCGTCCTGCTGTCCATCCACCATCCTTCCGGCTGGCCGAACAGCAGCGGGCGTTCATGGGTCAACACCCAGCCGCACATGCCCATGTCCAGCCCGTGGCGGCTGCCCAGCACTTCCTCGGCATGCTTGCCGACCGCCGCGGCGTAGGTATAGGTGCTGCGGTCCTCGTCCATCAGCGGCAGTACCGCCATTTCCGCGCCGGTCAGCTTGCGTGCCATGTCGGCGACCAGATCGAGCACCTTTTGCAGATCGCGTTCGACCAGGATGGCGGTACCTACCTCCTTGATCAGTTCCAGTTCAGCTTCCCGTCGCAGCATGATGCGGCCGTTGTCGGTATCTTCGGCGATGCTTCGCCAGTGGGCATTTTCCTCGCTCAGGCGGCGCACTTGCTCATGCAAGTCCGCCAACTGCGCCTGCATTTCGGCCAGATTCCCGTCGTTCATCGAGTCGCGCGGCGGCCGGCGGGCGCCAAGTTGCAGGTGGGGGCGAATTGGTGCGTGAGGCGGATCCCCGTGCGCATGGGTTGCTTGATGCCGCTAATAGCTGAAGGCATGAACTGCATGCGCATCTCCATCGACCGCTACTCATCAAATGCCCATGGCCAAGCAATCAGAGGAAACTGATGCTCAACCCTCCCCAAACCCGTCGATCAAATTCCTTACCCGTGGGATAGTGTTCCGGACGCCGCTAAGCGCGATCTTGTGTCGGGATATCTGGCACGGGACGAGCCAAATCTCGGCTGACTCTTTAACCTGCAAGGATAATACAAAAAGTCTCTCGCGAGGTTTCTTCGAGTACGTCAGCTCGATGAAAGTCATTTACCGCCGGGTTTTGGCGCTCCCGACCGCGATCCCTGCTGAAACAGGCTATTCGTCGAGCACGTGGGAAACCAGCCCGTCGGCCAGCTTGGGTTCGAACCAGGTCGATTTCGGCGGCATGACATTGTTGCTGTCGGCAACTGCCATGAGCTGATCCATGCGGGTCGGGTGGAGGGCGAAGGCGATCGCCATCTCGCCCGAGTCGACGCGCTTTTCCAGCTCCGCCAGGCCGCGGATGCCGCCTACAAAGTCGATGCGCTTGTCGCGGCGCAGGTCGGCGATGCCCAGCAACGGCCCCAGCAGGTGATCCGAGAGCAGCGATACGTCGAGGCTGGCGACGGGATCGTTGGGGATCAGTTCAGGCCTGATCGTCAGCTTGCGCCAGCGCCCTGCCAGATACATGCCGAACTCGCCGGGACGGGCCGGATGCACTCGCCCGGGGATTTCCTCGACCGTGAAGGCAACACCGAGGCGTGCCACCAGCGCCGACTCCTGGAGGCCGTTGAGGTCCTTGACGACCCGGTTGTAATCCATGATCTTCATCTGGTGATGGGGGAAGATCACGGCGAGGAAGGATTCGGCGGACCGTTCCCGGCCGGCCTGACGACGCGCGGCGGCGACGCGCGAGGCGGCGGCCGAGCGGTGATGGCCGTCGGCGATGTAGAGCGCTTTCATGCCGTCGAAGGTTTGGGTGATTGCGGCGATCCGTGCCGGGTCCGTCAGCACCCAGATCTGGTGGCGGATGCCGTCGTCGGCGGTGACGTCGGCCGCGGGGGTGCCCTGCGCGATGGCATCGATCAGGGCATCGGCGCTTGCCGAGGCGGGGTAGGCAAGCAGTACCGGGCCGGTCTGGGCGTTCAGCGCCTCGATCTGGCGCACGCGGTCGTCTTCCTTGTCGGGCCGTGTGAACTCGTGCTTGCGGATGCGGTTGCTGTCGTAATCGGCAACGCTGGCCGCGGCCACCAGGCCGGTCTGTACATGGTCGCCGCCTGTTTCACCAGTCGCGCCGGGCATGGTCAGCCGATAAGCGTAATAGCAGGGCGCGTCATCCCTGACCAGCAGACCGGCGGCAAGCATTCGCGCCAGATTTTCCGCTGCCTTGGCGTAAACCGCCGGGGCATAGGGATCGATCTCCGGCGGCAGGTCGATCTCGGGCTTGGAGATATGCAGGAAGGACCAGGGTTTGCCTGCCGCGCACTGACGTGCTTCGGCGCTGGACAGCACGTCGTAGGGCGGGGCGGCAATGGCGCTGGCCTGGCCGGCGGCGGGACGCAGACCACGGAAGGCTCGGATCAGACTCATGGCAGGATTCTCAGGCGGGTTGGCTGGCGGCGAGCGCGCCGCGCAAGGCAGCGTCCGCGTCGCGGATCATTTTTTCGGTGGTCGCCCAGTCGACGCAGGCATCGGTCACCGAGCAGCCGTATTTCAATTGCGACAGGTCGTCCGGAATCGGCTGGTTGCCGGCCTCGATGAAGCTCTCGATCATCAGGCCGACGATCGAGCGATGGCCGCTCTTGCGCTGGGCGCAGATCTGGTTCACGCAGTCGTGCATGACGAGGGGTTGCATTTCCGGCTTCTTGTAGCTGTTGGCGTGGGAGCAATCGACCACGATGTTGTGCCGCAGGCCGGCCTTGGCCAGAGCGGCTTCGGCCAGCGCGACGCTGACCGTGTCGTAGTTCGGCCGGCCGCCGCCGCCGCGCAGCACCAGGTGGCCGTAGCGGTTGCCGGCGGTGCGCACCACGCTGGAGCGGCCCTGCATGTTGATGCCGAGAAAACTGTGCGGACTGGAGGCGGAAATGATGGCGTTGATCGCCGCGTCGAGCGAGCCGTCGGTGCCGTTCTTGAAGCCCACCGGGGCCGACAGGCCGGACGACATCTCGCGATGGGTTTGCGATTCGGAGGTGCGCGCGCCGATCGCCGCCCAGGCGATCAGGTCGCCGAGATATTGCGGGGCGATCGGGTCGAGGGCTTCGGTGCCGGCCGGCAGCCCGATTTCATTCACCGCGAGGAGGAATTCGCGCGCCTTCTGCATGCCTTCCTCGATGTGGAAGGAGTCGTCCATGCGCGGATCGTTGATATAGCCCTTCCAGCCGGTGGCGGTGCGCGGCTTTTCGAAATACACGCGCATCACCAGCACCATGGTGTCGGCCACTTCGTCGGCCAGGCGCTTCAGCCGGCGCGCGTAATCGAGGCCGGCGACCGGATCGTGGATCGAGCAGGGGCCGACCACCACAAAGACGCGCGGATCCGTGCCGTCGAGAACGCGTTCCAACGCGCGCCGTCCCGCCAGCACCGACAGCGCGGCGGCTTCCGAGAGCGGCACGCGGCCATGAATCTCCTCCGGCGTCGGCATCGGTTCGAAGGCTTCGATATTTAGGTTTTCAGTCTGTTGCATGGGGAATTACCAGATGCGTTTGATGGAATAGGTGGAGAAGGTTCTGTCGGAGGTCACCACCGGCAGCTTGCGGTTGGCGGCCTGCACGATCAGCAGCCGGTCGAAAGGATCGCGGTGGTGCAGCGGCAGAGATTCGATGCTGGTGACATCATCGAGCTCGATGCCCATCAAGCGGAAGCCATTGGCTTCGACATGCTGGCTGAAGAAGCGGGACACCAAGCAACTGAGCTTGATCTTGCCCTGGCCGGCCTTGCTGGCGAGCTCCCAGGCGGTGACCTGGCTGACCCATATTTCGTTGCCCGGCTTGCTGATGAACGACCGCGCCGCGGGCGATAGCTCTGTGCCGCCCGCGACCCAGTAGAGGAAGGCGTGGGTGTCGAGCAGCGCTGCCTTCACTGATAGTCCTCGAAGCCTTCTGGAATGGCGTCGAAGTCCGGCGCGATGTAGAGAATCTGTCCCGCCGCCGAGCCTGGCTTGCGCACCGTTACCTGGGGTTGGATGGGTACCAGCCTGAGCAGGGGTTTGTTGTCGCGGGCGATCACGACCTCCTCGCCCATGAGTGCCTTGCGCACGAGTTCGGAAAAGCGGGCCTTTGCGTCGGCGATGTTGAACGTGTTCATGTTGGTCATCTTACTTGACCAACATGAGGTGGTCAAGCTGCTGGGGCGGGGTTGGTGCGGGAAGTAGCAAATCCGGATGACTGCGTTTTGCAGTGTCGGCATGTTCTTGGTCCAAGGCTCAGGTTCTGGTCAGGGACATCGCGCGGTAGCCATCAGGCGCTGGGCCACAGGCGAGCGAAGTCGAAGGAGAGTTGGCGGTGATGGCGGATGGAGAGCAGGTACACGGTGGCGCTGGCCTCCATCGCGGCATAGAGCAACAGGTAGTCGCCATGCAGGTACTCGCGCAGCGCTTCCGGTGCGCCCGCCGGCAGCGCGGCCAGTTGTGCCAGCGCCTCGGCGGACTGCGGCGGATTGTCCAGGTAGCGCCTGCCGATACGCGGAAAGCGCTGCAGGTTGGGGAAGACCGTGGCCCGCAGCTCAGCCAGGAGCGCGTCGAAGGCGAAGCCGGCGCCGGCCTCGACCAGTAGCGCCTCGATGGCTTCAAGGCGCTCCAGGAAGCTAACGGTCAGCTCGACCCGATAGCGCGTGTCAGCCACGCTTCTTGGCGGATTTATTTGTACGGGCGATTTTGGCGGCGCCGGCCGCGCGGCGCTGCTGAATCCGGGCGATAGCACCGTCGGCCTCGACGCTGCGGCCGGCGGCGATGTCGGCCAGGCCGCGTCTGGCGTCGTCGATCAGCAACAGGTGGATGTGTTCGCGCTCCAGGCGATGGTAGTAGTCCAGCCGATCGGCATCGATCAGGGCGACGTAGCTCTCGCCGTTCTTGGTGATGATCTTCTCGGCGCCGGCCTTGGCCTGATCGGCCAGATCGGAGAGCTTGGCGCGCGCCTGAGTGAACGGCACTACGTCGCAGGCAGAAAAGCTCATGATTGACTCCTTGGCGATGGGTTACAGAATTCTGTGCAGTATAGCGGGACGCAAGGGCCGGCGTCTATATGCCGGAACCCGCTAGTCTTCGGCCCGTTCTTCGGCCGCTGATCGGGGTCCTCGGTGGGCCCTGCATGGCCCACCGACCGGCGGAGGCGCGAAGCAGTGCTTCACCCCCCCCTTCGCCGTCCCGCCATCCGCAGCGGCGAGGAGAGCGCATTTTGCTCGACCGCCCTGCTGCGCAGGGGCTTCATCAGCGCCGACTTTCAGGCCTGGAGGCGCTTGAAGAGTTCCTTCACCGCCGCCACCCGCTCGTTGAGCGTCGCGCAGGGTTTCTGCCAAAGCAGCTTGTCCTGTCCTGCCAGCTTGAGGCTGCGGTCGCTTTGCAGCAGGCGGATGATTTTCGCGGGGTCGATCGGCGGGTTGGGCACGAATTGCAATTGAATCGCCGCGGGGCCTGCATCCAGCTTGGCCAGGCCCAGGGCGCGGCCGGCCAGGCGCAGGCGGTGGGTTTCCAGCAGGGCCAGGGTCTGCGCCGGCATTTCGCCGTAGCGGTCGATCAGTTCTTCCTGCATGGCGCGCAGATCGTCCTCGCTGTCGCAGTTGGCCAGGCGCTTGTAGAGCGTCAGGCGTTCATGCACGTCGGGACAGTAGTTGTTGGTCAGCAAGGCCGGCACGCGCAGGTTGATTTCCGAAGTGATGGCCAGCGGCTGGGTCAGGTCGGGCACTTTCTCGCCGGCCTTCAACGCGCGCACGGCGGCGTTGAGCATGTTGGTGTACAGGGCGAAACCGATCTCGTGAATCTCGCCGCTTTGCGATTCGCCGAGCACCTCGCCGGCGCCGCGGATTTCCAGATCGTGCATGGCGAGGAAGAAGCCGGAGCCGAGTTCTTCCATGGCCTGGATCGCTTCGAGACGGCGCTTGGCCTGCGCCGTCGGCTTGGCGTCCTCGTGGGTAAACAGGTAGGCATAAGCCTGGTGGTGGGAGCGCCCGACGCGGCCGCGCAACTGGTGCAACTGCGCCAGGCCGAACTTGTCGGCGCGGTTGATGACGATGGTGTTGGCATGCGGGTTGTCGATGCCGGTCTCGATGATGGTCGAACAGAGCAGCAGGTTGTGCTTCTGCTGGGTGAATTCGCGCATCACGCGTTCCAGCTCGCGCTCCGGCAGCTGGCCGTGGCCGACCACGATGCGCGCCTCGGGCAGCAGCGTCTGCAGCCGCTCCTTCATGTTCTCGATGGTGTCGACTTCGTTGTGCAGGAAATACACCTGGCCGCCGCGCTTGAACTCGCGCAGGCAGGCTTCGCGCACCTGGCCGTTGAACCATTTGCTGACGAAGGTCTTGATCGCCAGGCGCTTCTGCGGCGGCGTCGCGATCACCGAAAAGTCGCGCAGGCCTTCGAGCGACAGGCCCAGGGTGCGCGGTATCGGCGTCGCCGTCAGGGTCAGCACGTCGACCGAAGCGCGCAGCGCCTTCAGTGCCTCCTTCTGGCGCACGCCGAAACGGTGTTCCTCGTCGATGATGATGAGGCCGAGGCGATCGAATCTGACGTCCTTCTGCAGCAGGCGGTGGGTGCCGATCAGGATGTCGATCCTGCCCTGGGCCAGCAGCGCGACGGCCTCGTCCTGCTCCTTGGCCGACTTGAAGCGCGAGATCTCGGCGATCTTCACGGGCCAGTTGGCGAAGCGGTCGGCGAAGTTCTGGTAATGCTGCTCGGCCAGCAGCGTGGTCGGGCAGAGAATCGCGACCTGCTTGCCGTCGGCCACCGCGACGAAGGCGGCGCGCATCGCGACCTCGGTCTTGCCGAAACCGACGTCGCCGCAGACCAGGCGGTCCATCGGCTTGCCAGATTTCATGTCCTCGATCACGGCATTGATCGCGGTCTGCTGGTCGGGCGTTTCCTCGAAGCCGAAGCCGTCGGCGAAGGCTTCCAGGTCGTGCTGCTTGAAGCTGAACGGGTGGCCTTCGCGCGCAGCGCGTTGGGCGTAGAGGTGCAGCAACTCGGCGGCGGTGTCGTGCACCTGCTCGGCCGCCTTCTTCTTGGCCTTTTCCCATTGACCGGAGCCCAGCGTATGCAACTGGATCGCTTCCGGATCGGCGCCGCTGTAGCGCGAAATCACCTGCAACTGGGCCACCGGCACATAGAGCTTGGCGCCCTCGGCATATTCGAGATGCAGGAATTCCGTGTCGCCCTCACCGAAATCCATATGTACCAGACCCAGATAGCGGCCGATGCCATGACTCTCATGCACCACCGGATCGCCGACCTTGAGTTCGGAAAGATCGCGCAGCCAGCCTTCGAGATTGGCGCGGCGGGCATCGGAGCGACGGCCGCGCGGACGCGCGGTGGCGGCATACAGTTCGTTCTCGGTAATGATTGCGACGCCGTCCCCCAAGGGGACTTCCTTCGGGGCGTCGAGCAGGAAGCCGCCGGAGAGCGGGCCGACAGCGAGCATGAAGCGTTCTTCGTTGCCGAGAAACGCCGCGAAGTCCTCGCAGGAAACAGGCGACAAACCGTATTCGGCCAGGTAGTCGTGCAGCGTCTGCCGCCGTCCCGGCGATTCGGCCAGCAGCAGGACGCGGCCGGCATGCAAGGCGAGAAAGCCGCGCAAGGCGGCCAGCGGATCGTCGGCCTTGCGGTCGACGGCCAGCACGGGCAGGGTTGCCGCAGCGCCAGCGCCGTCCCGCAAGGGGATACCGCTTTGCATAACTCCTGACTTCAGGCCGAGTTGCGGCAGCGGCTTGGCGGCGACGAAAAATTCCTCGTCGCGCAGGAACAGTTCGGTTGGCGGCAGCACCGGGCGCGCGCGGTCGCCGCCGAGCATCTTGTAGCGGCCCTGGGTGTCGGTCCAGAACTCGGCGATGGCACCGGCCACGTCGCCGTGAAGCAGCAGCGTGGTGTCCTGCGGCAGGTAGTCGAACAGCGTCGCCATGTGCTCGAAGAACAGCGGCAGGTAGTACTCGATGCCGGCGGGCAGGATGCCGTTCGAGACATCCTTGTAGAGGCTGACGCGCGAGGCATCGCCCTCGAAGGCTTCGCGGAAACGCTGGCGGAAGGTGGTGCGGCCGGCATCCCCGGCGGGAAATTCGCGCGCCGGCAGCAGGCGGATCTCGGGCACCGGATACAGGGTGCGCTGGCTATCGACGTCGAAGCTGCGGATGGTTTCCACCTCGTCGTCGAACAGCTCGATGCGGTAGGGCAACTGGGTGCCCATGGGAAACAGGTCGACCAGGCCGCCGCGCACGCTGTATTCGCCGGCGGCGACCACCTGGGTGACATGCTGGTAGCCGGCCACCGTGAGTTGGGCGCGCAACTTGTCGAGGTCCAGCCGCTCGCCCTTCTTCATGAAGAAGGTGTGCCCGGCAAGAAAAGCCGGCGGCGCCAGTCGGGTGATTGCGGTCGAGGCTGCGGCGATCAGCACTTCGCATTCGCCGCGCGAAACCGCGTACAAGGTCGCCAGTCGCTCCGATATCAGGTCCTGGTGCGGCGAGAAGCTGTCGTAGGGCAGGGTTTCCCAGTCCGGTAGCAGGTGCACACGCAGGCCGGGCGCGAACCAGGCGATTTCCTCGGCCAGGCGCTGGGCTTCGAGCGGGCTCGCGGTTACCGCCGCCAGCAGTTGGCCGGGCCGGGCAAGCTGCGCCAGGGCCAGCGCGTCGGCAGACGGCGCCAACGGTGGCAAATCGAGACGTTGGCCCGGTTTGGGCAGGGCGGGGAGCGACAGCAGGGACTTCATGGACGGCGGCGAGCGGAGAGGCGCGAATTATATGTCTGCCGCCCAACGGAAGGCAGACGGTATCCCCTGGTGGGATACGCAGCGGCGTTGTCTGCCCGCAAAGCGGAATTGACGGCTCCAAGGGAAATCCCGTCATGCGGAGTCCAGGCACGCAGAGCGCGCCAGCGCCGACTATCGGTTCTCTATCGCACCCGCCCGCCTGCGCTGAATCGACGTATTGGTTGCGGCCGGCATTTTGTGGTTTGGCGCCTCGTTTTGCGTCGGCAGCCGGCGGATGCAATTGCCGTCGGCGGTCACCGGTTGGCAGAACGGCGAGTGCGCCGAGCTTGATCCGTGCTGCGGATTATCGCCATTCTTGATCCCGGTCAAGGCGATGACGTTCGGCATTTGTAGCACAAGGGTATGCATCGATTTTGATATGTTTTTTTCCCCGTAGGCATATTTCTTAAGTTATATTTCCATCGTGTCGGGAGAAACCAACGCCCGATGCCCTGCTCAAGGCCACCCTGCCCGCAAGGGCAGGGGCGCAAAGTTCCAGTCGGCTCTTCGCCAATGACCGAGGAATTGCCAGGAAACGCTTCGATTTCCAGCATATCGCTGACAGGGCAGGGGAGATGGCATGCGCAAGTTCGACATCATGGTTCGCTTGGCCACGGCTGACGTGACGCGGCAAGCGGCAGGATGGTGCGTTGGGGTGGGACGATTCGGCTAAGCCGCAAGCGCCCAGACAGCGATGATGCCGCCCCGCCGCATTCCTTTGCGTAGTTCTTACCTCGGCCAATGGCTGCTGCTGGGCATTGTCCTGTTCGCTTGCGGCGTGGCGATCGCCTATTCCCTCTACCGGGATCGGCAGCGCATTGCGGTCGGGGAACAGGAACGGCTGGCGGCTCATGCGCAGATCGTGGAAAGAAATCTGGCGCCGCAGATTTTTTCCACCCGGCGCGCGCTGGACGGCATCCTCGCCGACCTGCCGTCCTGGAAGCAGGAGAAGGGCGGCCTCAAGCGCGCCAACCAGCGGCTGAAAGTCATCAGCGACACGCTGCCGGGCATACGTACCCTGCTCGTCACCAATGCCGACGGCATCGTCATCGCCAGCGACCGGGAAGAGCTCATCGGCCTCGATGTCTCGCGTCGCGATTACTTCCAGACGCCGCGGCAACGCCCCGACGGCAACATCCTTTACGTCGGACCGCCCATCAAGGCCGTGCTCGGGGTCTTAGTTATGACGCTGGGCCGCGCGATCACTGGACCCTCCGGCGAATTCGCCGGCGTCGTCAATGCCAGCGTGGACCCCGACTACTTCAGGATCCTGCTCGATTCGATGCGCTACACGACGGACACCTGGACCTACCTGGCCCATGGCGACGGCAAGCTGTTCCTGATGATGCCGGAACGGGAGGCACTGGCCGGCAAGAATCTGGGTGTGGCTGGCAGTTTTTTCAGCCGTCACCGGGACAGCGGGCAAGCGGCGAGCATGTTCAGCGGTATCGCCTACGTCACCGGCGAGGAGCGCATGATGGCCCTGCGCACCGTCCTGCCGGAGGCAATGGCCATGGACAAGCCTCTGGTGATTGCCGTGTCGCGCGATCTGTCCGCTGTCTTTGCCACCTGGCGCGGGGATGCCTATGCCCAGTTCGGCTTGTTCGGTGCGCTGATCCTGGCTGCGACGCTGGGTCTTTTTTTCTACCAGAGGCGGCAGCATGCCTATGATCGTCTGGTCGCCAATCACGAAGCCGAACAGAAGGCGATGCTGGCAAACGAGGTGTTGTTGCGCAACATCATCCAGGCTCTCGACGAAGGGGTGCTGTTGCTCGACGGCCAGGGGGTTGTCGTCTTCGCCAATGCCGCGGCCGGGACGCTGCTGGGCTGCACGCAGGATCAGCTGGCTGGAAAGCATTGTCCGCAATTGCTCCAGCCGGCGCAGGGGAGCGATACTGCGGAATGCCCGCTATGCACGGCTGCGACGTCGAGGATGCCGTTCTATTCGCGCGCGATGACATTCCGCCGTAGTGACGGCGCCGGCGTCCCGGTATCGATCCGGGCGACGCCCACCAATGGCGCAGGAGGTGGCCTCGTGGTGGCCTTCTACGACATGAGCGCGGAGAAATCCGCGCAGGAAGCCGTGGCGGTCAGTGAGCGCAGATTGCATGTGCTGATCGATGCCATACCGGATTCCGCCCTGCTGCTCGACCGCGACGGGCGCATCGAGACCATTAATTCGATAGGTGCGCGCCGACTGGGCAGCACGCCGGAGCAGATCACCGGCCGCGATGCCTTTGACATGTTGCCCAAGGCCGTGGCCGGACGCCGGCACGCCGTGTTTGCCGGCGTCTGCGCCAGCGGCCAGCCGGCCGCCATGGTGGACCAGCGTGGGCAGAACATATTCAAGATCGACCTGTTCCCGGTCACCGACGCCAGCGGCGAGGTGCGCCAGGTCGCCGTCTATGCCCAGGACGTGACCGAGAGCCGGCGCGCGGAAGCCGTGCAGGCCATGTTTCATGAGATCGGAACCTTGCTGCTGCGACGGGAAATCTCGCTGGATACCCTGGTCTGGCATTTTTGCCGCCGCCTGGCCACGACCCTCGACCTGGCGTTTGTCTGGATCGGGCGCAAGCAGGCGGACGGAGGCATCGAAGTGGCGGCCGGCGCCGAGGCGTCCGCCGGCTATCTCGCGCGCCTCAAAGAGCTGGGCGTGCGTTGGGACGAGGTGGGCAGCGATCCGGTGTGCAGCGTCTTGCGCCAGGGAAAGCTGCAAGTGGCCGAAACCGGAGCGGCGGGAAACCGTCCCTGGCAGGCGCTGGCGGCGGAGCACGGCGCGGGCCACCTCGTCTGCCTCCCGCTGACGCTCGACGGCGGCACGTACGCGGCCTTGACCCTGGGTATCCGCGATACCCTGGCGCCGGACACCGCCTGCCTCGAACGCTTCGACGACATTGCCAGCCGCCTTTGCCTGGCCATGAAGGCGGCCATGCAGCAGGAGCGCCTGAGCCTGATGGAAACGGCGCTGGAGACCACCGGCAATGCCGTCTTCATTACCGATGCCGACGGCAACATTCTCTGGGCCAACGGCTCGTTCGGACGCCTGACCGGCTACCTGCCGGCGGAAGTCGTCGGGCGCAATCCGAAGCTGCTCAGTTCCGGTATCCAGACACCGGCCTTCTATGCCGCCCTGTGGGAAACCATACTCGTCGGCAATATCTGGCAGGGTGAAGTGGTCGAGGCGCGCCGCGACGGCAGTCGCTTCACGGTGCATCAGACGATCACGCCGTTGCGCGATCCCGAAGGACGCATCAGCCACTTCGTTTCCATTCTCGAAGACATCAGCGTGCAGAAAGCAGCCCAGGAGCGAGTGGTGCACCTGGCCAACTATGACGCCCTGACCGACCTGCCCAACCGCCGGTTGTTCTTCGACCGCTTGGGCCAGGTGCTGGCCCTGGCGCACCGCGCCGGCAACGCGTGTGCGCTGCTGTTCCTCGATCTGGATCGCTTTAAGGAAGTCAATGATCGTCGCGGCCACGAGGCCGGCGACCAATTGCTGGTGGAGGTGGCGGATCGGCTGCGCAGCCTGGTGCGCGAGAGCGATACCGTGGCGCGGCTGGCGGGCGACGAATTCACCGTCATCCTCGGCGCGGTCGGTGGCCGCGAGGATTGCGCCCAGGTCGCGGCGAAAATCGTGGCGAGCCTCGGACAAGGCTATGAAATTGCCGGCGGCGCGGTGAGCATCGGCGTCAGCATCGGCATCGCGCTATTCCCGGCCGATGCCGCGGATAGTGAAAGTCTCGTGAGTGCCGCCGACCAGGCGATGTATGCGGCCAAGGCCGCCGGACGGAGCACCTTCCGGTTTTTCGGGGGCCTGACCGACGGCGACCACGGTGCAGAAGGCCGGCATTGACACCGTATTGGCGGCTCTACGTCTTTTCGGATGGCGTCGGGTCGGCCTGAAGACGTCAGTGACGGCATGATCCACCGGCGCGCGCCAGTCGCCTGCGCGCTCGTTCAAGCCGTCGAGCCGTAAAACCGGATCGAATTGCGCCCGGCCTCTTTGGCCTGGTACATCGCCGCATCGGCCCATTTGAGAATTTCGTCCGGGCTGGCTTCATGATCGATGAACAAGGCCACGCCGATGCTTGCCGTGCATCTGTGTTCGATTTCCGTGTCGGCCACGCCCTGGTGCCGGATCGTCAGCCGATAGGGTTCGGACAGGGCATGGCGGATCTTGTCGGCAATGATCGCGGCTTGCGCGGCGGATTCCGCCCGGTCGACATCCAGTTCGCTGATCATCACGACAAACTCGTCGCCGCCAAAGCGCGCCACCGTGTCCATCTCCCGCACGCAACTCTTCAATCGATCCGCCGCCTCGATCAGCAGCATGTCGCCCACGCCGTGCCCGTGCCTGTCGTTCAGCGGCTTGAAATCGTCCAGATCGAGAAACATCAGGGCGCCATACTGCGCGCTGCGTTTGCTGGCGGCCATGGTTTGCCGCAGGCGATCGCTGAACAGCCGGCGGTTGGGCAGCTGCGTCAGCGTGTCGTGGAACGCCAGTTGGCGCACTTGTTCCTCCATCCGCTTGCGCTCGGTGATGTCGATGAAACTGACGATGCTGGCCCAGACCTGCCCTTGCTCGTCCTTTACCGGAGAGCCGAATACCTCGAGCAATGCCGCACTGCCGTCGGGACGCTCGACCACCATGTCATCCACATGCGAGGTCACGCCGTGCATGCCCAGCACGATGGGCAGCTCCGCGCTGGGGTAGGGGGAGCGGCTGCCGATCTTGTGCGCCTGGTAGACCTCGGCCAGATTTTCCTGGGTCGCATCGGGCTGAATTCCCCGCCCCAACAGCTTCAAGGCGGCCTCGTTTGCCATCAGCGGCTTGCCGGAGGGCGCTTCCACCATGAAAACGCCCACCGGAATGTTCTTCAGCAGCGAGGAGAGCAGACCGTTCTGGTGACGCAGCGCCGTGATGGCCGCTTCCGAGGCGGCAAGCAGCGAATTGGCGCTGCCCGACAGCAGCCCGATTTCATCGGTCGCGTGTTTGTCGTCGATCTCCAGCCGCACCGAACTGCCGGGCTCGATCGCCGCCATGGTAGTTGCCAAACGGGTGATGGGACGGATCAGCATGACGCGCAAGACGGCCGCCAGGATGAGCACCGCGATCAGGAACTGCAACAACAGCAGTGCCGTCTGGAACACCGCAGTTTGCACTGCGTTGCCTTGCACCCGGTCATCGTTCTGAATCACCGTCAGTGTGCCGATCGGCTCGACGCGGTCGACCGGCGATAGCAAGGGGTAGACGCTGCCGGTGCCCAGGTTGGCTTTCTCCTGGTAGCCCAGATCGACGCTGAAGCCTGTTGTCGATTCGATCCGCGCCGCCAGGACGACGGGGTTGGCGACCAGGCCCGACAGCACCCCTTGGGCGATCTGGGCATTGGCGGCGAAGGCGGCGACCTCGGCCTGGACTTGTACGGCGCGTACCAGTTGGCGTTGCAACGAGGCCGCCAACTCAAGCTGGTGCCGGTAGGCATAGGTGTAGGTAAACAAGCCGGCGATCGTCGAGAAGACCAGCAGGCCCAGGCCGACAGTGCCGATCAGGCGCGATTCCAGGCGGTCGAAGATCGGGAGTTTCATTGGGGCATCATTCTTTCAGGCGCAGGACGATTTTCACTGGCGCGCTGCTGACCGCCGCCGCGTCAACGTAGCCAATGGCGTTGCGGTTACGGCCCACGGCGTCGATCACGGCGCGGCTATCGGCCAGAACCACCGGCGGCAGCACTTCGCCGCTGAAGCGCAAGCGCGCCCAATAGGCGTTGAGCCGGCTGATCGGCATGCCGTTCAGCGCCCGAAAGAAAGTTTCGCGCAAGTGGCTTTCCGCAGGGTGTTCATAGATGAAGGCCGTCAGGGGCGTCGCCGGATCCCCGGTGTCGAAGACCCGGCTGCGGCCGAGGTAAAGGTCGGAGACCTCGCGTGGCGTCATGGCCCGTACCGGATTGTCGGGATGGACGATCACCACCAGGTCCGCGCACGCCGCCAGCGGCCAGGCCAGGCAGAACAGGAAGGCAATCGTCCGGCGTGTCAGGTGGGCGCGCATGATCAAAACGTAAAGTCCACCGTCGCCGAAACCTGGTTGATCCGGCTGGTCTGCATGTTGATCGCGGTGTCCCGCCACCACAGGCCGTAACCGGAGGGCTTGATGACCGTCCGCTCCCATTGCAGCTTGAGCGCCGCGTTGCTGCGAAAATCCCAGCGCGCGGCGAGCGACAGGGTGTTTTGCTCGATGCGGGTGGCGTTGAGCGTGAACAGTGCCGGGTCGCGCACGGTGGCGTTGAAGGCCCCCCAGCTGTTGGCGGCAGCGCGCAGCCGATTGCCGGGGCGCGAAGCGCTCAGCGTCAGGCTTGGCGTCCATGTGCCGAAACGGCGTCCGATACTGGCATAGGCCATCGTGCCATGCGGGATGACGGCGGCGGTGGCTGTCGATCGACCCAGTTCCGCCTGGCCCAGCCAGACGCCGTCGTCGTAGGCGGCGCCCAGCGTCGTGTAGCTGATCTTGGCGTTCTTGAAGGCGAGGTTCCGGCGCAGATCCGCGGCCTCCGCGCTGGTCGAGGGCAGGTTGGCCGCGACGACCTGATCGAGTCCCTGATGCAGGGCGGCGAAGGCGGGCACCTCGTTGGCGGAATCGAACTGCGAGTAGGCGGCCTTCAGCCGCCAGGAACCGGACTGACGGGAGACCGAGGTGCCCAGCATGTTGTGGGCGTGAAAGTCGTAGCCGTTGCCGATCGGGATTCTTAACCGGCTGTTGCCCGCCTGCGCCTTGAAGCGCCACTGGGCCTCGCCGTCGCGCAGGGTGTAGGCGGCATCGATGCCGTCGAGCGAGAAAATCGGTATCCAGCCGTAGAACTCCGCCGGCGGCCGCACCCATTGATAGGCGTAGCCGACGTTGCGGTGGTCGGACATGAGGAAGGCGTCGTAGTTGATGCGACCCAGGCGAACATCGAGATTCCGCCCCGGCTTCAGCGCGACGTAGGCCAGGTCAATGGAGCTGTCGACGTCCGCCTTGAACTGGTCGCGCCAGACCGCCTGGCCGACCAGGTCGATCAGGGGGCTGACCGCGTATTCGAGCTGGACGCCGATCCTCGAATCCAACTGCCAGCCCGGTCCGGTACTGAAGCCATTGCTCGGGTTCTGGCCGATATCGCGGGCCGGCGCAATGTCCGGCCGATTGTCGCGGACGTAGCCGAAGGTACCGAAGCCGCTCAGGCGCAAACCGCCTTCTTCGGCGGCGGAGGCATTGCCGGCGGCCAGCAGGGCGCAACACGCCACCGCGATCGGGAACCAGCGTGACAAACTGCCGCTCCCCTGCGCTCTGCATAACCCCAGCCTTCCCATCAGACTATTCCCCCTTACCGCCTGACAGTGACTGAGACGACTGCGAGTCCGACAATCTGCTGGTGGTATCGATAACGATCAAACCTTACCCCGGTCCGCCAGCCGGCACTGCGCCGAAATATGCTGCCGGGAAGGGGTGAAAGGGTTGCCATTTTACCTTCCTGCTTCACAGTCGGCGCTGACGGCACGGCGATATTCATCAGGTATCGGCGTACAACCGCAGCGAAATGCGCCGCGGGCCGGATCATGATGTGCCGCAATGCCCGCACCGCGGCTGATTTCTTCGGCCTGCCGCCGAATCAGGTGGTAGAGCTGGGGACGCGGGTGACGCTGTAGTCGTGCGCGGTTTCGGGTCGGCGTGCTTTGACGGGTACTATCCGCCTTTGCCTACCCAAGAAAAGCCATCCCCGCATGCAAAAAGAAGTCAAAGAGAAGCCCAAGTACGCCATCGTGGCGGCCGTGCAACTGCCGAACGTGAGCGATATTGAGTTCGAAGCCTCGCTGGCCGAACTGCGCGATCTGGCCAAGACGCTGGGCTACGTGATTACCGCCACGTTCACCCAGAAGCGCTCCAGCTTCGACGCCACGGCCTACTTGGGCACCGGCAAGCGTGAGGAGATACGCGAATTCGTCGACAGCGAACCCGCGCCCGGCACCTTCGAGAAGCCCCTGCACGCTGCCGCCGACCCCGACGCCGGCAGGATCGATGCGATTTTCGTCGACCATGAAATCTCGCCCTCACAGGCGCGCAACCTGGAAAAGGAGGTCGGCTGCGAGGTGATGGACCGCACCATGGTCATCCTCGAAATCTTCCACCGCCACGCCAGCTCGCGTGCCGCGCGGGCGCAGGTCGAGATCGCGCGCCTCGGCTACATGGCGCCGCGCCTGCGCGAGGCGGCCAAGCTCGCCGGGCCGCAAGGCCGCCAGCGCAGCGGCACCGGCGGCCGCGGTGCCGGCGAATCGCACACCGAGCTGGACAAGCGCAAGATCCGCGACCGCATCGCCGAACTGCAGCAGGAGATCGACGCGATGGAGATCGAGCGCAAAACGCAGCGCACCCGGCGGCAAGAGCGCCAGGGGCTCGCCAACGTGGCGCTGGTCGGCTATACCAACGCCGGCAAGTCCACCCTGATGCGCGCCCTCACCGGCAGCGACGTACTGGTCGAAAACAAGCTGTTCGCCACGCTCGACACCACCGTGCGCGTCCTCCAGCCCGAAAGCCGGCCGCGCGTGCTGGTCAGCGACACGGTCGGCTTCATCAAGAACCTGCCGCACGGGTTGGTCGCCTCGTTCAAGTCGACGCTCGACGAGGCGCTCGATGCCTCGCTGCTGCTCCATGTCATCGATGCCAGCGATCCCGGCTTCGAGCGGCAGCTCGAAGTCACCGACCAGGTGCTGGCCGAGATCGGCGCGCAGGACGTGCCGCGCCTGCGCGTCTTCAACAAGATCGACCACGTGGGCGATGCAGGGACGCAAGCCGAACGCGAAGCGGCGCTGCGCGCCGCCTACCCCGATTGCATCGTCATGAGCGCGCGCCGCGCCGGCGATGTGGCCTTGCTGCGCGAGGCGATCGTCGAATTCTTCCAGAAGGATCAGGTCGAGGCCGAACTATTCCTGCCCTGGTCGGCACAGCAACAGCGCGGCCAGATATTCGCCCGCTGCGAAGTGCTGGAAGAGCGCGCCGACGAAGAAGGCGCCACGCTGCGCGTGCGCGGCGAGCGCGAGACGGTCGAGAAACTCAGGGAACAGTTCGCCCGGGCGTGATAGCCAACGTGCCTCGCCGCCCCCGGCCCTGCGGGCTACCCTCGCGGCGGAAGGCCTGCCGGGCCGGTCGCTGAACTCGCCGCTCGCTTTGCGCGCCTGGATTCCGCTTCGCGGGACGGCGTCGGATAACGCGACCGGACACCTGCTTCCTCGCTCGGCGTTGCAGAGGGAAATGAAAACCGTCGCGCGCGTCAGGCCGGATTGAAAACAAATTCGAAGCTGCCCCGATTTAACTCACGCCACCGGCGAGAACGTGCCCACAGCGGACCTAGCCAGTCCAGGAAAGCAGACGGACATTCGCCGGGCTCCATATGTGAAAACCCCCGACAGCAAGCTGTGCGGGGGTTGAGGTGTTAGAGCTACACCGGCCGAGATCGGTCGTAAAGCGTTTCTGGGGCAATGTCGATGTCACCTGGCCAAACGACTGTGCCGCAAGCGACGGACGCCTTGCCAAATAAGGGAGAACCCTTCAATTGGGCAAACGGCTTCTTATCCATATACGGTGCCATGTCGAAAATCCGCTTCTCGCCGTTCTCGAACTCCAAGAACAGCTTGTAGTCAGGCTTGGCTTCGACCTTTACAACGTCCAGCAGGACTTCCATGGCGCTAGCTTCTTATTGCAGCGGTGCGATACGGAAGGGCTGTTCGCCGGCAACTGCCAATTCCCAGTCGGCGAACAACTCATACCAGGATGCCGTAGAACATGCTGATTGTTGGCATTTCATCTCCTTGTGAGTAATTTTACTCGCACCAAGCCGCGAGCGACACTCGATCCCTTAGATGCGAAGCGCCACCGACGACGTACGAGTCAAACTCCTCGGCATGCGATTCCTGAAGTTGTCGTACATCGAAGTCATCTCGGTCTTCGACTTATTTGTTGATCATTTTTCCGAAGGTGCCCAATTCCACCGAACGGCCGTTACGGGTGAATTCCTGATGGGCCGCATAATGGCCAAACTGAGACCTCTACCAGCGGCGATTCTCGACCCGCAGCGGTCACGTGGATCGTCAGAATCGGAAGAACGCCTTGGCGGATCTCACTTTGCCGGCGTCGAGCTTGAGGTCGCAGGTATGGCGGGACATGGTTGGGTCCGTGGTCACGCGAAGCAATCCCTCCCGTTCAACGATCTCCAGACCGCTCCTGGCGGCAAGTTCCTTTGCCTCCGACACAGACTTGCCAATCAATTCCTGACTGCAGAAATCCTTGACGACCCGACCGCCAAAGTACACATAGGCAATGACGGCGATATAACTTCCAAGGTAAGCAAACATTGCAAGGAACAAAATTGCCCACAAAACCTTCTTCTTGCCACCGCTTTTGCCGGTGGCGGATTGGTCAGCTTTTCCGAGCGGCGGCGTGGGCATGGACGAAACAGCGGCGGTGGGATGCGCACCAGTATAGATGAGTATTCCTGCATCGCTATGTTGAACTGAGCCAAAGCGTCTGCCATTACTTCGATGCGGGGCTACCCATGCTGGGAGCTGTCCTTGCCGACGATCTCCCAGACGTACAGGACGCTCGTCTCATTGAATTCACGCCCGGTATCCATATCCCGCCACACGGTTCTGGTGAGCCCGTCCGTCCGCAGATACTGCCAGCGACGTTGTTCGCCACTGCATAGCTTGATGAGATAAATGACCTGCGGCTCCAGGGTAATCATCGCGAATGCCGCTCGCAGAAGAACCGGCGCCCGGTCGGAACTGGCCGTGTCGATATACTCGCCCCGTCAGGGAAGGGCTTTGCTGCGTAGCCGATTTCCGTCGCTGTCAACCGAGTGTCGTCTTTGGCTGGAACAACGCCCGCGCAGCAGGTATTCCTCTCTGCCAGATTGCCAGTCAAATTTTTGAGTCCGTCATGAAAACCTACCAGTCCGTTGTCATCAAGGAATGTCACGACCCGCTGGTCGCCATTCCCCATCACGCTTTTGCCTTCACTCAGCCGCACCCCTATGTTGCCCTGGGAGCCCCTTATGCTGGCACATCGCCTTGGATGCTGAGGCAACGCGTCCTCGATGCCTTGCTGACGGCACACGATGCATTGAACTCGTTGCGGGCGGGATGGCGGCTGAAGCTGTTCGATGCCTACCGGCCGGTTCCGGTGCAGGCATTCATGGTGTGGCGGGAATTTCGCATCCAGGCCGCGCTTGCGGGCCATTCGCTGGCGGCCTATGGCAATCCCGCCGACCTGGAAAAACAGGATCCCGATGTGTATGCCGTGCTGGCGGCCAAGGTATTCGAATTCTGGGGAATTCCCAGCGATGACCCGAAGACGCCGCCGCCGCACAGTACCGGCGCCGCAGTCGACTTGACGGTGCAAGACGCGTCGGGTCATGAAGTGGGCATGGGCTGCCCGATCGACGAGACGACGCAGCGCGCCTATCCGGATTACTACGCGGGTGCCACTGCGCCGGAGCAGCGCAGCTATGACGAGAACCGGCGTCTGCTCAACGCGGTGATGTCTGCGGCCGGCTTCAGCCGGCACGCCAACGAGTGGTGGCACTTTTCCCTGGGAGACCAAATGTGGGCGTGGGCGACCGGCGCGCCGGAGGCGAATTACGGGCGGGCCATTTGAAAACGCCTGCTGCGGGTTTGCGCGCTTACGGGTGAATCAAGACCTGCGCGCGGCTTCGCGGCGGGCCAGACCGAGTTTGGCCGAACGCTGGATTTTTTCCAGGAAGTCGGGAAAATCCAGTCCGTACTTGGACCGCAATTCCTTGGCCACACCGCGCAGCTGGCGCCAGTTGGGCTCGAACATGGGATCCCTGAAGGCCAGCAGCACATAGTTGTCGTCCTCCCGCACCGGGAACACGATCACCTGATCGTCGAAGACCTGCATGACCACCGCGATCAGCCCGGCATAGGTCTGCTCGTCGCCTGCCAGATTCATGACCAACATGCCGCTCCCCGTCAGCTTGGCGTGGGCCTGCTCGAAGAATTCCTGGTTGGCGAGACTGGGGGCGAAACCGGTGCTATCGAAGGCATCCACCAGCAACACGTCGATTCCTTTCTCCGTTTGCGCCAGATACGCTGCACCGTCGGCCTCCTGGATCTCAAGATTGGGGTTGTCGGGCGGCATCAGAAAAGCGTCCCGCAATGCGATCACGTCGGGATTGTTTTCCAGCACGGTCAGGTGCGTAGCCGGCAGCCGGTAGTGGCAGAACTTGACCAGGGAACCGCCGCCGAGGCCGATCAGCAAGAGACGTCGCGGCCGGGTGCGGAACAGCAGGAAGGACATCATTTTTTGCGTGTAGCGCAAGTCCAGGTCGTTGGGCGCCGCAAGACGCATGGCGCTTTGGATCAAGCGCCCATCGAAATGAAGATAACGCCGCTCGCCATCGTCCACCACATAGGGCTTGTTATAGGTCGCGTCCAGCAACTGTGACCGCAACGCCTCCGCGCTGGCCCAGGGCGGCTCCAGCATCAGCACCCGGCCGCTGTGGAAATCGAAGGGGCTGGGCATTTCAAACCAGGGGGAAGCGGATGCCATGGGCGTCGAAGGGTCGCAAGGTAGCGACAAGAACTGGCCAGGGGCGATTTTAATTAAAAGCGTCGAATTGATCTTCAAGGCAGTCTGAATCGCCGTTCCGTCAGCGCCGACTCTTGTCAATGCCTCCCATTATTTCTTGACGGGCGAAGACTTGGCTGCCGACGGCCAAGCCGATCTGGACACGGCGCTTATTGGCTGGTCCAGCCGCCTTCCACCGGGATCGACGTGCCGGTGATGTTGTGGGCGATCGGATGGCAAAGCCAGGCGGTCAATTGACCGATTTCGGCGGGCGCGGACATGCGCCGGCTGGGTTGCTTTTCGCTGACCAGATCGCGGATTCCGGCCTCGCGGTCACCCCCGAACGACGCGGCGCGCGCCGCGATCTGCGGTTCGAGAATCGCCGTTTCGGTCCAGCCCGGACAGATGCAATTGACCGTGACGCCGCCTTGCTCGCGACTGCCGACGCTGGCGTATTCCAGTGCCGCCACCTTCGACAGGCCGACCAGGCCGAACTTGGCGGCGACATACGGCGCCTTGTGGGTCGAGGCGACCAGGCCATGCACGGACGCAACATTCACCACCCGGCCGTAACCACGCGCGGCCATACCCGGCAGCGCCGCTTTCATGGTCATGAAGGCGGCGCTCAGGTTGATCGCGATGACGCGATCCCAGACCTCGGTCGGCATCTCGGCCAGCGGCGCGGTCTGCTGGATGCCGGCGTTATTGACCAGGATGTCGAGCGGGCCGGCGGCCAGCACGGTCGCCATCAGGTCGTCGATGCGGTCGGCCGCGGCGAGATCGTGATCCATGCAGCTCACCGACAAGGCGCCGGCGGCGAGCACGCGCCCGCATGCCGCTTGCTGCTGCTCGGGCGAGGCGATGCCGTGCAGCACGAGATGGCACTGCTCGGCGGCCAGGGCCTCGGCGATGGCGAGTCTGATCCCTTGAAAGGACCCGGTGACGAGGGCGCGACGGCCGGCGGGGGCGGCATGCATGGGAGTTTCCCTTCCTAGTTGAGGCGTTGCCGCAATTCGGTCTTGAGGACCTTGCCGTAGTTGTTTTTCGGCAGGCTATCGACGAAGTGGTATTCCTTGGGACGCTTGAAGCGGGCGATGTGGTCGAGGCAAAGCGCATCGAGCTCGGCGCTGGTAAGGTCATCGGCGACGACGAAAGCGACCACGATCTCGCCCCATTCCGGATCGGCGCGGCCGACCACCGAGGCTTCGCGCACGGCGGGATGCTTGAGCAGGACTTCCTCGACTTCGCGCGGATAGATATTCGAACCGCCTGAAATGATGACGTCCTTGGAGCGATCCTTGAGCGTCAGGAAGCCATCTGCATCGAGACTGCCCATGTCGCCGGTCCATAGCCAGCCATCGCGCAAGGTCTTGGCGGTGGCTTCGGGATTGCGCCAGTAGCCGGCCATGACGACGTCGCCGCGCACCAGGATTTCGCCGGTGGCGCCGGCGGGCAGGGCCTTGCCGTCCTCCGCCGCGACCTTGACCTCGACCAGCGTTTGCGCCACGCCCACCGAGGCGATGCGTTCCGCCCAGCGCGGATGATCGCGGTCGCCCAACTGCTCGCGCGACAAGGCCGTGATGGTCATCGGGCACTCGCCCTGGCCATATATCTGGACGAAGCGCTTGCCCATCAGGTCGAGTCCCTTGCGGATGTCTTCGACATACATCGGGCCGCCGCCATAGACAATCGTCTTGAAGCCGCGCGGGTCGGCGCCGCTGGCGGCGATGTGTTCGACCAGGCGCTTGACCATGGTCGGCGCGGCAAACAACGACAGGCGGCCAAGCCGCTCGGCCAAGCCACAAAGCTCGGCCGGATCGAAACCCCCGGAGGCCGGAACGACGTGGCGCGCCGCCTTCAGGACATGGGGAAAGTTGTACAGCCCGGCGCCGTGCGACATCGGTGCGGCATAGACGATGGCGTCGTCGGGATCGACCGGATCGACGTCGCTGAAATAGCAGCTGGTCATGCCGAGCAGGTTGCGATGGGTCTCCATCACGCCTTTCGGGTGGCCGGTGGTGCCGGAGGTGTAGAACAGCCAGGCCAGATCGTCGGCGGCGCGATGTTCGGGCGGCATCGGCGCCGACTCCAGGAGTTGTTCGTACTCCCCTGCGCCGGGCATGAAGACCTGATTCACCGTCGGCGTGGTCGCGACCACCGGCAGGGTGGCCGGCGCCAGATCGGCGCTGACGAACAGGCAGCAGGCTTCGGCATTCTCCAGCACGTAGGCCAGTTCGCGCGGATGCAGCTTGGCGTTGACCGGGACCGCGACCAGCCCGGCCCACCATATGCCGTAAAGCACCTCAAGATATTCGGGGCAATTGCCCATGAAGACGGCGGCGCGATCGCCGGGCGCATAGCCTTTCGCGCGCAAGCCGGCGGCGATCGAGGAGGCGCGGCGGGCAAAGGTCCGGTAGTCGCACAGCACGCGCTCGCCGTGCAGGATGGCCGGGCGATCCGGATAGACGGTGGCGGTGCGCAGCAGCAACTGGGCAATGTTCATTTGGCCGCCTCCAGGATGCTGACGTAATTGGCTACCGCCCAACCGACCATGCATGTCGCCATTTGCCTGCCTCCTGTGGTTAGCGTTCTGGTCCGGCCACTATAGGCAAGACGGGCGGCAGTATCTATTCGTAGTCCTACGCCATCGTAGTTCTACGTAAGCCCTGCGCGGGTGGATAATCCTGTCATGACTCCATCTCCCGGCCAACTGCTTTCGCAGGACGATCTCGCGCTGGCTTTCGATCTGGCGCCGGTCGGCCTCTGCGTTTCCCGCGAGCGGGTGATCCAGCGCTGCAACGAGGCGCTGGCATCGATGTTCGGCTTTGGCGTCGCCGAGCTGGCCGGCCAGTCGCTGGCCTGCCTTTATCCTTCCAGCCGCGAATTCGAAAATATCGGGGCGCGGGGCTGGGCGGCAATGCGGGAAACGGGAGGCTACAGCGACGAGCGCATCATGCGGCATCGCAGCGGCCGCCTGTTCTGGTGCCATGTGGCCGGGCGCTCGCTCGACCGGAACGATCCTTTTGCCTGCGCTGTCTGGATGTTCGAGGATATCTCCGCCAAGCGTCCGGTGCAGGCGGACCTGACCGCGCGCGAACGCGAAATCGTCCAGTTTCTGGCGACCGGTGAAACCAGCAAGCAGATTGCCCGACGGCTCGACATCAGTCCGCGCACTGTCGAGGCCCATCGCGCCCGGATGATCAAGAAGCTCGGCGCCAACTCGGCCGGTGAGCTGATTTCCAGGCTGGTCGGCGTTATTTGAGCCGAAACCGCAGGGCCGACCGACGGAAGTCGGCGCGGGCGATACGGCGGTATTCTTCAGGCGTCGGCGTGCAGCCGCACCGGAATCCGCTGCGGGCCGAAAGCCTGGCCGAATTCCCCGTAGCGGCCGGCGATGGCGGCGCCGCAGTGGCCGCAATGACCGCCGGCGTCGATCCGGTAGTCGAGGATGCGATACCAGTCGCGCACCACCACGGCCTTGCCGCAGCCGGGACAGTAGGTGCTGTCGCCGGCCTTGTCGTGTACGTTGCCGGTATAGACGTAGTGCAGGCCGGCATCCAGGGCGATGCGGCGGGCGTTGGCCAGCGTCGTCAGCGGGGTGGGCGGAATCGTGTCGAGCTTCCAGTCGGGGTGGAAGGCCGTGAAGTGTAGCGGCACGTCCGCTCCCAGCTCCTTCGCCACCCAGGCCGACAACGCCTTCAGTTCATCTTCCGCATCGTTCTTGCCGGGAATCAGCAGGGTGGTGAGCTCCAGCCAGCAATCGGTTTCGTGATGGATCATGGCGAGAATATCGAGCACGGGTTGCAGATGGCCGCCGCAGAGGTTGACGTAGAAGTCGTCGGTGAAGCCCTTGAGGTCCACGTTGGCGGCGTCCATCTTCGAATAGAACTCGTGCGCCGGTGCCAGATGCATGTAACCGGCGGTGACGGCGACGGTTTTGACGCCCAGCGCATGGCAGGCATCGGCCGTGTCCATCGCGTATTCGGCGAAGATCACCGGATCGTTGTAGGTGAAGGCCACGCTCTTGGCGCCGTAGCGCTGCGCCGCGCGGGCGATGGCTTCGGGCGTGGCGTCGTCCATCAGGCGGTCCATGTCGCGCGATTTGGAGATGTCCCAGTTCTGGCAGAACTTGCAGGCGAGGTTGCAGCCGGCGGTGCCGAAGGACAGCACGCTGGAACCCGGATAGAACTGGTTCAGCGGCTTTTTCTCGATCGGGTCGATGCAAAAGCCCGAACTGCGGCCATAAGTCGTCAGCACCATCTCGCTATCCTTCATGGCGCGGACGAAGCAGGCCGCGCGCTGCCCCTCGTGCAGGCGGCAATTGCGCGGGCAGAGATCGCACTGGATGCGTCCGTCGTCGAGCCGATGCCACCAGCGGGCGGGCGTGCCGGCTATTTCGTCGTGGCTTCTTTCCATTTGCGCACCTCGTAACGTTGCAGTTGAACTTCCGGCGACCACCAGTCGGCCGGCAGGCCGGCCTTCTGTTTTAGATGGGCCATGAACAGGCGTGGTTCCGGCAGTTGTTCCCAGACCTGCGGCAGGAAGGTACTCCTGCGCTGGCCGGCGCTGAATATGACGCCATCGACATGGGGCCGCAGCTGGCGCAAGGCGTCGGCCTCGTTGTCGAATGCCAGTGGCGTCGGCGTCGTCAGCAGCGAGACTTCGACGCGGGTGCGGGCCAGTTCGGCTTGCGTCAGCGGCGGAAAACGCGGATCGCGGAAGGCGGCGGCGACGGCGTTGGCGCGCACGTCGGCGTCGAGCGGACGGTGCGCTTCGAGCGAGCCGATGCAGCCGCGCAGTTCGCCGTCCTGGGTCAGCGTGACGAAAGTGGCGCCAGGCAGGGCCAGCGCGGGATGGTCGGGTTCGGCCTGCGCCGGCTGCTTGAAGTGGGCGGCGATGGCATTGCGCGCGCGCGCCAGCAGGGCAGGGCCGAGATCGTCGCTCGCGGTCTGCGCTTCATAGAGGGCGAAGGAGGCGTAGCCGACCACGCGCGATTTGTCGCCCGCGGTGTCGCCCGAGTTGCATTGCGCCAGACGTTCGATGCCGAGTCCGCGTCGGCGCGCCACGGCGAGCAGGCCGTTGATCGGCAGCGCGCCGCAGGCCTGGTCGAAGCTGGTGAGCTGATCGAGGGCCAGGATGTGCGCGGCGGTGGCCTTGTCGATGGCTTGCGCTTCGCGGTAGCCGTGGAAATGGGAGAGGTCGGAACTGATCACGATCAGCGTTTCCGGCCCGCCCCAGAGCCGCTCCAGCACCTCGGCGACTTCGGCGGCGCTGGCATCGCCCACCGCCAGCGGCACCAGTTCGAACTTGCCCAGCACGGTCTGCAGGAAGGGCAGTTGCACTTCGAGCGAATGCTCCTGGGCATGTGCGGCGTCGCTGGCGACGACTTGCGGCAGGTCGGCCAGCGCGTCGATCGCGGCGCGGTCGAGCGGAATGCTGCCCAGCGGCGTGGCAAAAGCGCGCGCGGTGGGCGCCGCCAGTCCGCGCACGGATACCCGATGGCAGGGCCCGAGCAGCACCACACGCCGGATGCGCGCGGCCAGCGGCTTGAGCAGGGCATAGGCATGGCCCGCCGTGCCGCCCGAGTAGATGTAACCGGCATGCGGCACGATGAGCGCCTTGATGATTTCCGTCGTCGCCGTGTCGCGAGTCGGCGCTGGCTCTGCGGCGAGACAGGTCGCCAGTTCATCCTCAAGGCTGGCGACATCGCCGGGGTAGAACATGCCGGCGACGGCCGGCGGACGCGTGGCGGTGGCAGGGTTCATGGCGGGTCTCCCTGAGTGGGTTTGATCGCTTACCGAGCGGTGCCCCTGTAGCGGGGGGCCGCGTAAGGATGAGTGTTGCGAAAGGCTTCGAAGAGCTTCCAGCGCACCACCGGAATCCTCGACACCAGCGCCAAGGGCACCGAGTAGATTTCGCAGCTGTCGAGCGCGATGGTGGGTTTTTCAGGTTCCGCGACGGCTGGCTGATTCGTCGGGCTCCCCGGGATCGGGCTGAAAAGGCTGTCGGCACCCCAGAATTCGCCCTTGCCGAGTACCGGCGCGCCTTCCTCGTCGCCCAGCGACAGCCGCCCACGGCCGACCAGGTGCAGCTGGTCCTGCCTGCCGACGAAGTTTTCGCCGGCAGGCAGTTCGGCGATCGTGCAGTGCTTGGCCAGCGAAAACAGCGTGGTGTTGGTCACGGCGTCGCTGAACAGGAAGGTGCGCCGCAGGCGCTCCTCGGTCTTGCGCACCTCGAGCAGTTCGCTGCTGGAAAAGAAGCGCTCGACGAAGTTGCGGTAGAGGTCGGACGGCAGGCGCAAGGCCTTGACGAAGCCCACCGAGCGGTAGGTCTCCTCGCTCTCGCGGTTATGGAGCGCGGCGGATTCGGCGAGCAGCGAGCCGCTGAACAGGAAGTGGGAATTGCTCGGGTCCTGCGTCAGCATCTCGACCTTGCCGGCCAGCAGCAGGTAGATTTCGCGGGGAACCCTGCCCGCCGGGGTGATGATGGTTTCCGGGTTGAAAGTGGCGATGTGGTTGTTGAGCAGCATGTGCAGGCGTTCCGCCGGCACCGTGGGAAAGTAGCTCTTGAGGAATTCGCTGGCGTCGCGCAGCAGGAAGTTCTGCTGTCCCGGAATCATCACGTCGAGCGTGCCGAAGGGCGCTCCCGAGCCGATGCGCCGCTCCGCGTCGGTCAACTCCCGTGCGGTGTGGGCGAGCAGCACCCGGGTCGAGGCATCCTCCGCGAAATCGCAGGCGTTGCCGTGAATCATGCCGCCGCCGATGTCGATCTTCTTGAGATCGACGGCGTCCAGATAGGCCTCCTTGACGGCGCTTGCGCGTTCCGGGCTGAGTCCCAGCGCCGAGTCGTCGGCATGGGTCATGGCGTCGAGCACGGCGAACGACGCAATATCGGCGAGATGGTTATAGGTGCGGTAGCCGCCCTCCCACAGCACGCGGAAATTGAAAACGGTGGTTTCCACCGGGTGCGGCGACATGATCGGCCGCACTTCCAGCCCCATGATGTCGTTCCACTGCCCTTCTTCGAGATCGTGGATGTCGAAGTACCGGGCGAACTCGGATTCCGGTATCGACAGCAGGGCGCAGAATTTCCGGGTGACCGAGGCGCGCACCAGCGGCGTGGCGAAATACTGCAGCGGCTGGTCGCACTGGAGCAGCGTGGTGAGGCCGGCGAAGTGGTCGTCGTGACAGTGCGTGTGAAAGATCCCGACCACTTCCTTTTTGCCGATGCCGAGCGCGTCGAGGCTGTAGTGGATGTTCGGACCGGCGTCGATCAGATATATCCGGCCCTGGTGGATCAGCACGCTGCCCATGGTCGGACGGTTGTAGTCCCAGCCGTCGCCGTCGCCGGCATGCACCACGGCGAAATAATGGCGGTCGATGGCGACGTGGCTCAGGGGGTAGGGGCAGGGATAGGTTTCGTGCTTGCGCAGATTGAGGTCGATCTCGACGCATTCGTCGCCGTAGCTGATTTCGAACACGTTGTTCGCCACGCGTTCGATGCTGACGCCTTCGCAGATGTCGCGCGGGCCGGCGGTCAGCGGCAGGCATTCGACAAAGCAGTCCGGCTGCGAAATCTGGCCGAAGGCGAACTTGAGCTTGATGCGCATCAGCTCGTCGGCCTCGCGTTCGGCAGTTCCCGCCTTCTTCATCTCGTCGGCGGAGATCAGGCCGTAGTTGCCGCGATGGATGTAGCGGAGTTGCGCCGCAAGCTGTTCCGGGGTGCCGATCAGGATCGGCTTGCGGCCGGTGTTGTTGGGATGGTTCGGCAGCAGCATGCCCTGGCGATAGAGCATCTGCAGGACCGGAAACTCGGCCAGGTTGCACAAGTGCCCGTTCTGGATCATCGAGTCGGACAGCAGGATGGCATTGGGCCCGTTCTCGAAGGTCACTCCGTTGAGTTCGGTGGTCTGGATGATTCCCCGGCGCAGCAGGTGCTTGACGCTGTCGGCGGGCGACCCGCAGAGAAGATACAGGCCAGCCGCGGGAATCTCGACATAGTAGATTCCGGTGGTGACGACGAGTTTGCGTATCAACATGCGAGTTCCCGATCAGATCAGAATAAGACCGCCAATCAGGCCCACGGCGATGGCGGCGAGTCCCGGCAGGGTGAGGCGGGCCAGCGCCGCACCGCCGATGACCAGCACCAGACCGGTCTTGAAGGCGAGGTTGGAGAGTGTTGCCAGGGTGATCGCGGTGACGGTTTGCGCCGCGCTGAGCTTGTCGGTGCTGAACATGCGCAGCGACGACAGCACGATCGCATCGACATCGGTCAGCCCCGAGGCCAGTGCCAGCAGATACAGCCCGCGGTTTCCGGCCACGTCCTGCAGCCAGGCGGAGAGCACCAGGATCAGCGCATAGAGGGCGCCGAAAGTCAGCGCCGTCCTGATTTCGGTCGGATTGGTCACCTTCGGCAGCGGCAGCGTATCGCCGCCTTCAAGCTGGCGCCAGCCCCACAGCGTGGCGGCGACGCCCAGCGCGATGCTGCCGCCGAGTATGCCGAACAGCGGGCCGACGATGTCCGGCGCCACCGCGACCGAGACCACGCCGATGCGGACCATGACCACGATGTTGGCGAGCAGGATGACCACCATCGCGGTGCGCGCGAGACTGGCGTTGGCGCGGGCATTGCGCGCGAAGATCATGGTGGTCGCGGTGGATGAGGCAAAGCCGCCGAACAGGCCGATCAGCGCGGCGCCATGCCGGGCTCCGGTCAGGCGCAACGCCGCGTAGCCGGCCAGCGAGACGCCCGAGATCAGCACCACCATCCACCAGATGTTGTGCGGATTCAAGGCCAGGTAGGGGCCGAAATCCCGGTCGGGCAGGATCGGCAGGATCACCAGGGCCAGCACGCCGAACTGCAGCATCGAGAGCAGGTCGACATGGGTCATGCTCTTCGAAATGCCGTGCAACTCTGCCTTGAAGTAGAGCAGCACGGTGGTGGCGATGGCCAGCATGACCGCGATCGAGGTGTAGCCGAACCAGACCATTGCTCCCAGCGCGTAGCAGACCATCAGCGCGACCACCGAAGTGGTTCCCGGATCGCCGGTGTCGAGCGGGTCGGAAACATGCGCGGCGATCATCATGGCGGCGATGGCGAGCAGGCCGGCGGCGAGTATCCAGCCGTTGTCCGTGATCTGGGCCAGCAGGGCGCACAGGCAACCCAGCAAGCCCACCAGGGCGAAGGTGCGCAGGCCAGCCTTGAGGTCGGACTGGCGTTCCCGCTCAAGACCGATCAGCAGGCCGATGCCGATGCTGGTGGCGAAAGCCTGCAAGGCTTCGTATCCGGGTTCTGCGGCGAACATGTTGTTTCTCGCGCAAGTTCCTGTAAGGCGATTGTATAGAATTGCGGCATGACATATCACGCACTGGTTCCAGCCGCGGGTAGCGGATCGCGCATGGGCGCGCAGTCGACCGGACCCCGGCCCACACCCAAGCAATACCTGCCGCTGGCCGGCCAGCCTCTGATCCGGCATGCGCTGGCCACATTGTGCGCCACTCCGGCGATTGCGCACGTGTTCGTGGTGTTGGCGCCCGACGATACGCTCTGGCCGGCGGCGGCGATGGCGCCGCTCGGCGGGAAACTGCGGGTGCTTCGCTGCGGCGGCGAGACCCGGGCGGAAAGCGTCGCCAACGGCCTGCGCGCGATGGCCGTCGAATTGGGCGACATTGCCGACGACTGGGTGCTGGTGCACGATGCGGCACGGCCCTGCCTGACAGTGCCGATGGTCGAAAAGCTGATCGCCGAAGTTGGCCAGGACGATGCCGGCGGCCTCTTGGCGGTGCCCGTCGCGGATACCCTGAAGCAGGCCGGCGCGGGCGGCCGCATCCTGCGCACCGTGCCGCGCGATGGTCTCTGGCAGGCCCAGACGCCGCAGATGTTTCGTCACCGGCTGCTGCTCGATGCCCTGGCGGCCGCACCGCAAGTCACCGACGAAGCCGGCGCCGTCGAAGCGCTGGGGCTCTCGCCGCGCCTGGTGGCGGCCGACGTCAGCAACCTCAAGGTTACCTATCCGCTGGATTTGCAGCTTGCGGAATGGATACTGCAAAACCGCGTAAATCGGACTAATGTTCGAATCTGACCGGTCGTAAAGGGACAGGTTGGACTACAACGTGCGCCACCATGAACGATCCGCTTCCCCATTCCGCCGAACTGCAGCGCGCCTGGATTGAGCGTCAGCCGGTGGTCGGCCGAGACGGCGACACCTTCGGCTACGAATTGCGCCAGCATTACGCGGGTGCGGCCGCGCCCGTCGATCCGCTGGCCGGCAGCGCTGCGGTGCTGGCCCATCTGCTGGGCGACCTCGATGACGACTGGCTGCCGGAAGGCAAGCGGGTTTTTATCCAGGCCGACCTGTCGCTGCTGGGCGACGCGGATTTTCTCGAACTGCTGCCCGATGGTCGCGTGGTGCTGGATTTGTCGGGCGATGTGGCGGCGGTTGACGAGGCCCTGCTGCTGGCTTGCGACGCGCTGCGGCGGCGCCGGATAGGACTGTGCCTGGACGACTGGGCACTGGTCGAGGGTAGTCCCGAACTGCTGATCCGGGCCGAGTTCGTCAAGCTGGATCTCTCGGTGCTCGATGCGCTGACCTTCTATCAGTGCTATGCCCGTCTCAAGGGCCTGCCGCTGCGCTGCATTGCGCGCGGCATGATGGAAAGCAAGCACTACCGGTTTTGCCGCGATGCCGGCATCGAATTATTCCAGGGATATTTCTTCACCCGCCCGGAAATCGTGCAGGCCCGCGAACCGGAACCGGGGCTGGCGCAACTGGTGCAGATCTTCGACCTGGTCGGGGCTCAGGCCACGCCGCGCGAAATCGAGGATGCATTCAAGCGCTCGCCGACCTTGATGCTCAAGTTGCTGGGTTACATCAACTCGGCAGGCATGGGCATGGTGCGCAAGGTGACCAGCGTCGCTCACGCGGTGCAGATTCTCGGCTACAAGCAGTTGTATCGCTGGATCGCCCTGCTGCTCTATACGGCGGGGCAGGGCGAAACGTCGGCGGCGCTGATGAAAACGGTGCTCACCCGCAGCCGTCTGCTCGAACTGCTGGGGCGCGACATCGTACCGCGCCACGAGCTGGACAACCTGTTTGTGATCGGCATGGTGTCGCTGCTCGACGTGGTGTTCGGCCGGCCCTTGATCGAAGTGCTGGCGCGGCTGCCGCTGCCCGAGCCGGTGATCCGCGCCGTGCTGGAACAAGAGGGCGTGCCTGGCATGCTGCTGATGCTGGTGGAAGCGCTGGAGGCCGGCGAATCGGATCGCGTGGACAGCCTCGCCCAGGCGCTGGGCCTGGATGTGGCCAAGATCAACCAGACCCAGTGGGATGCCATGCGCTGGGCCGAGCGCATGGGGGCGGCGACTTAGCGCAGGGCAAGGCCTTACTCAAGGATCTTCTTGAAGAAGCTTTTCTTGTCCCAGTCGCAGAGCAGTTTGCCGATGGGATAGAGCTCCTCGCCGGCGATCAAGCGCGAAGGCTCGGTAGTTTTCCCGTTGATCGTGCTGACGAATTCGCGGGTATCGCAGTTGATCATGTAGCGGCCCAGTTCGTCCGCCGTGCCGGGGGTGCTGGAGCGATAGAGGGTAAATGAATTGACGTCGCCCTTGCGTTCGACCTTTTCCGGTTCGTAGTACGCCTTCATGCCGTCGATCGCCTGGCGCGCGGCGGGGAGCTTGCCGGAGCTTCCCCAGCGCACGGCGTCCTGCGCGAGGACAAGGGATGGCAGGCAGAGCGCAGAGACTAAGATCAAGGCTGATTTTGGGATCATGTTCCTTCCTCCTGTGGTCCGTAATGGCGATGCGGTTGCGCGAGCAATTGGCGACCCAGTATAAATGACTTGCCTGCCCCATCGCTGCGGCCGAGGCCGGCTTATGGCAAGCCCAATGCCGCGACTTCGATGCGTGTCTGCCGCTTGTTGCGGGTGGGGCTCGACGACGACCCAGCCGGCCCGACGGATGATGGTGCTAAGCTGGTTGCCGCGATTGCGATCTGCCACGCCAAGCACTGTTCCAGCGGACGTTTTGCGATAATGGGGCGCAGTCCCCTGAACCGTGGCAGCACATTTTCAGAGAAGCCCGAGATGGAAGCGGAAGACCCGATCTACAACGCACTGTACAAGTACACCAAAGCCTTGTCGGTGGCGCTCGGCTACCGGGACTCGCTGACGCGACTCCATTCGGAGCGGGTGCTTGGCCTCGCCGAGGAGCTCGGGATGAAGTGCGGCTTGTCCAGCAACGAGTTGGGCATTCTGAAGATTTCCGCTTCCTTCCACGATATCGGCAAGATCGGGATACCCGACCCGGTCCTGCGCAAGCCAGCGCAATTCGACGAGGCGGAGTGGGAGGTGATGAAGCAGCATTCCGACATGGGCGCGCAAATCATGGCTGCGATGGATCTCGAAGGCGCGCAGCAGGCTGCCCAGGTGATCCGTCACCATCACGAGTGCTTCGACGGCTCGGGCTATCCCGATGGTCTCGCGGGAGATCAGATTTCAATTTGCTCCCGGATTGTCGCCATTGCCGACAGCTACGACGCGATGGCCGTGACCAGGTCCTATCATCGGGCGCGGACGCACGTGGAAATCATGGCGATCCTGCATGAAGAGACCGGTGCGAAGCACGATCCCGCGCTGATGCGGGTTTTCTGCGGCATCATCGAATCCAGCAAATACAAGGCGGCCAAGGCATGAAGCCCTGGTCTTGCGAAAGGGCTTTCCGGCAATGAGCATTCCATACCGCATCGGTCAGGGCTACGACGTGCACGCACTGGCGCCCGGCCGCCGCCTGATTCTGGGTGGGGTCGAGATTCCGCATCGGCAGGGCCTGCTCGGGCATTCGGACGCCGACGCGTTGCTGCATGCGATCACCGATGCGATTCTCGGCGCCGCGGCGCTGGGCGACATCGGCCGCATGTTTCCCGACAGCGATGCGCAATGGGAGGGGGCCGACAGTCGGCGCCTGCTGCGCGGCGCCGTCGCGGCGGTGAATGCGGCCGGTTGGCAGGTCGGCAATATCGACGCCACCGTCATTGCCCAGGCGCCGCGCATTGCACCGCATGTCGGGGCGATGTGCGCCAACATTGCGGCCGACCTGGGAATCGCCGCCGATGCCGTGAACATCAAGGGCAAGACCACCGAGCGGCTCGGCTTCGCCGGGCGCGGCGAGGGCATCGCGGCCGAAGCCGTGGCCTTGCTGGTGCGCAAGGAGTGAGCCGGCGTGGCTGAGGCGCACTCGCGCCGGGTGTTCTTCGCGCTGTGGCCGGACGACGAGGCGGTTGGGCACCTGTCCGCCCTGGCGCACCACTTGGCCACTGGCGGCGGTCGCCTGATGCGGCCGGCATCGCTGCATCTGACCCTGGCCTTCGTCGGCTCGGTGACGCCAAGCCAGGTCGACCAACTCGAAGCGATTGCCGCCGGGGTTCGCGCCGAGGCCTTCGATCTGAGTCTCGACCGCCTCGGGTTCTGGCCGCAGCGCGGCATCCTGTGGGCCGGTTGCCGCCAGACACCGGCGCCGCTGCGCAGTCTGGCCGGCTTGCTGGCCGGCGAACTGCGCGCGGCGGGCTTTGCCGTGGAACAACGTTCGGGCTCCGCCCTGGCGCCGCACGTCACGCTGGCGCGCCGCGTCCGCTGCACATCCATGCCGCGACTGGAAACGCCGATTGGCTGGCGAGTCGGTGAATTCGCCCTGGTCGAGACCCATCTGCATCCCTCCGCCGCGAGTTACCAGACACTGGCAAGCTTTCCGCTCGATGCCGCCGACCCCGGCTAGAATCGCGGCATTATTTTTTTGGAGCCTAGCCCTTGGTCAATCTGTTTCGCCCCAGAAAAACCACGCCGCGCCTGGAGCGCCTGCGCCACCTCAGCCTGTTCGTCAACCTGACGCCGGCCGAGTTGCAGATCGTCGACGGCCTGCTGCACGAACGCGACTACCTTGCCGGCGAGGTGATCTTCGACGAGGGCGAGGAAGGGCAGGCGATCTACATCGTCGCTTCGGGCGAGGTGCTGATCTGCCGCCAGGGGGAGGGCGAGGCTGGCCGGGTGGCGCAACTCGGCCCCGGCACGTTTTTCGGCGAGCTGGCCTTGCTCGACAACTCGCCGCGTTCGGCGCAGGCGCGGGCGACGACCGCCTGTCAGCTGATCGTTTTCTTCCGGGATGACTTTGTCGGCCTGCTCGATACCCACGCCCGCATCGCCTCGAAGATATCCCGCGAACTGGCGCGTCATCTCGGCGCCCGCATGCGCGACATGGCGCTGACCATGGGCGCCTACCAGCATCTGTGATGGCCGCCACGGAACCCGCGAACTACACGGTCGAAGAAAGCCAGCATGGCGCCGGTCCCATCGTCTGGGCCTCGATCATCGCCACCACCTGCCTGCTGCTGTTCTTCTTCCAGAAAATCCTCTGGCTGGTTGTGCCTTTCCTGCTCGCACTGATTCTTTATTATTTTCTCTATGCGCCGATGCAGGCGCTGATCTATCGCGGCATGAGCCGCGATGCGGCGGCCAGCATCGTCACCCTGGCCTTTCTCGCGCTGCTGGCCGTCATCGGCGTCGCGCTGGCGCCCTGGGTCACCAGCCACATCGCCGGCTGGCAGGAGATCGTCAGCGGCTATCTGCAGGGCGGACTGAATCTGCTCGACCGCTCGTTGCGCGCACTCGAGAGCCACTCGGCAGCCCTTGCCCGCGCCCGCCTCGCCGACACTGTGGCAGCGAGATTGGTACAGGGTACGGGAAGCATCACCGACCATCTTGAGCCGATTGCAGTTGGCATCATGGCCTGGGCGCCGTCGCTGATGCTGGCGCCGTTTCTGGCATTTTTCTTTCTGCGCGACGGCCGCCGCTTCCAGCGCTTTCTCGGCGGCGCGGTGCCCAATGCCTTCTTCGAAAAGACGCTGTATCTGCTCTACGAAATCGATCGCACCTCGCGTGCCTACTTCCAGGGGCTGATCAAGCTGACGCTGCTCGATACCCTGACGCTGGCGGCCGGCCTGTGGCTGCTCGGCATTCCCGGGCCTTTCGCACTGGGCCTGATTTGCGCGGTGCTGGCCTGGATTCCCTACGTCGGCTCGATTCTCGGCGGCCTGCTGGTGGTGCTGGTGGCGGCGACCGACTTCCCCGATGCGCCGGGCATGGCCTATTGGGCGATCGCCCTGTTTGTCCTGGTGCGGCTGCTCGATGATTTCGTGTACATGCCGCTGACCATCGGCAAGAGCCTCGAACTGCATCCGCTGGTGACGGTGCTGATGATATTCGTCGGCGGCGCCGTGGCCGGCGTGGCCGGCCTGATGCTGGTGCTGCCGGTGCTGGGGGTGGTGATGGTGATCGGCGAAACCATCGGCGTCATCGTCACCGATCCGCGCCTGATGGCGCGCCATCGCCATGCGCAGGCCCTGCGCAGCGCACAGGCCAGCGGCGACCTCTAACGTGAAACAGCTCGCTCGGAGCGACGGCTAACGAATAAGGATAGATCGTGCGAAGCCACGATCTATCCGTTTGTTGGACGAGCCTGGTTCGGAGCTCTGGGCGCCCCCTCTG
>Ga0156014_1092_pt4 | contig 64361 bp, 49 predicted proteins | sample RifCSPlowO2_02_FD_107668 | JGI IMG/M metagenome (GOLD analysis project Ga0156014, IMG submission 107668) | Rhodocyclales bacterium RIFCSPLOWO2_02_FULL_63_24 | reverse complement strand
TCGTTGTGTTGGTGTCGTCCTTCAACTGGCCGAAAATGCCCTGGTAATCAGCTTCGATCTTTTGCGTCAGGTCGCCCGCGGCGACCAACTGCAGTACGCGCGCCACGTCGGACAGACCGGTCTGGGTGACTTCCGACAACTGGTTGAGGCCTTCGGACAGTTGCTTGAAGAAGCCTTCCTTGCCTTCCAGGCTGAGCCGCGTCACGAAGTCGCCACGCAGCGCGCCTTCGACGATGTTCGCCACTTCCTGCTCAACCCGGATTTCATTGGTCCGGTCGAGCCATTCGGCGACCGCGCCCAAGCGCTCGTTGCGATCGTTGATCACCGGGCTGGCGCTCACCCGCAGGTGACGTCCGCCGATTTCCAGGTTGGCGACGTAGGTGCTGGTGAAGGTCGACAGCAGTTTGGCCTGGTGCGCCGGGTTCTTGTGGAAGGTGTCGATATTCACTCCCACCATGTGCTCCGCATCAAAATTCGGCAGCTGCTGCCGGATCGCCGATTCCGCCCCCTTCAGTATCCCCTGCACCGATTTGTTGGCGTAGATGACCGTCCGCTCATTGTTCGCGATCATCACCCCCGTGCTCACGTTGTCCAGCGCAATCTTGATGCGCGTCATCTCGTCCGCTTGGCGCCTGGATTCGGAAAGCTCGAATCCCATCCGGGTTTGCAGTACTTGCAAGCCCTGCAGCACCTTGCCCATCTCGTCACTGTGCGTGATATCGATGCTGTTCGAGTAGTTGCCCTGCACGATATTGCCGAAGGTATCGAGAATCTCGTCCATCGGCCGGCGCAGCGAGCGCACCAGGGCCGTAGTGGCGGCAATGCCGATCGCCACCAGCAGCGCCAGCACCACCAGCTGGATGGTACGGGTTTGCTCATAGCTGACGCGCGCCTCATTCATCTGCAGTTCGGCCTGCTGGCCCAGATACTTGAACAGGACGTCGGCCTTGCCGCCGGCCAGGTTGTAGCTGGGATTCACCTTCTCCAGAAGCAGCAGGTTGGCTTCGTTGAAGGCACCGTCGAGCAGGGCCTTGCGGGCCGGCAGCAGGCCTTCCTGGACGAACTTCTTGCGCAATTCTGCATACTCGTCCGCCATCTTCTGATGTTCCGGACCGATGATGTGTTGCTGATAGGCCTTCCACAGTTCGGTGATCTCGGCAATATTCTTTTCTACCGTATCCGCATGCAGCGTCAGCGGGTGATCGTGCAGTTTCGCGTAGGCACCGTTTGGATCGTGCTGCAGACCGAGCAGGATCTGCGCGCGGTTGTCGGCCATCAGTTTGCCGATCCGGCCGATGATGCGAACCGGCTCCAGACGTTTCTCGTAGAGCGATTGCACCGATTCCTGGGTCCGGCTCAAGGCCGACAGGCCGAATCCGACTGCCGCCGCCACCAGCACACCGAGAAGGGCAAGCGTGCCGCCGATGCGCACCGTCAGGTTGAGGTTGGCGAACATGCCGCCGCCGCTACCTTTGACTGCCTGGCCGAAGTGAATCTGCAGATTGCCCTGTTGCTTGTTGCGGAACAGCTTGTAAACGCTTTCCAGCTGAGCGATCTTGTCCGTCGGCACCTTGCGTCGCACCGACAGGTAGCCAACGATCTGGCCGCGCTCCATCAGGGGGGCGACATTGGCCAGAACCCAGTAGTAGTCGCCATTCTTGCAGCGATTCTTGACATAGCCGGTCCACGGCCGCCCGGCCTTCAAGGTGCGCCACAAATCCTCGAAAGCTTCCACCGGCATGTCGGGATGGCGCACGATGTTGTGGGGCTGGCCCAGGAGTTCCGCTTCGCTGAATCCGCTGATATCCAGGAAATCCCGATTGATATAGGTGATCTGGCCCTTGAGGTCGGTCCTGGAAACGATTACCTGATCGTCGCGCAGAACGACTTCGTTTTGTGTCACGGGCAGATTGCTTCTCATTGTCTTGGCTCCTCTGGGGACGACGGCTTATTGCGCATTCTGGGCTGCATCAACCAATGCCATCTCATGCGACAACATCAGGCGCTCGATATCGACCACAATCAGCATGCGCTCGCCGAGGGTACATAGCCCATTGATGTACTTGGTATCGACCGTCGCGGCGAACTCGGGCGCCGGTCGAATCTGCTCCTGCTTGAGCATGGTCACGTCGGAGACGCTATCGACCACGATGCCAACCACGCGGGAGCCGATGTTGAGAATGATGACCACCGTGAAAGGCGTGTAGTCGGCCTTGCCGACATTGAACTTGATGCGCAGATCGACGATCGGCACGATGGTGCCGCGCAGGTTGATCACGCCCTTGAGGAAATTGGGGGCATTGGCGATCGTGGTCGGCGCTTCATAGCCACGGATCTCCTGTACCTTGAGAATGTCTATTGCATACTCTTCCGGCCCCAAGGTGTAAGTAAGATATTCTTGGGCATAGCCGCCCTCGTCGTCAGCGTCCTTGCCCCTGCCTGCATGTTCCTGAACCATCATTCGCTCCTCGCTCCCTATTTCAACAGTGCTGCGCTGTGCGCGCCGGGAATTCCGCTCGCGGGCCGCCGTCAGGCTGCCGCCGGCAGGGCGCTTTTCGCCATCTGCACCAGCGCTGCCACATCAAGAATCAGGGCGACATGGCCGTCGCCCATGATCGTCGCACCCGATATGCCGGGAACTTTGCGGTAGTTCGACTCCAGACTCTTGATCACCACCTGGTGCTGGCCGACCAGGGCATCGATGAACAGCGCCGCCTTTACGCCATCGGCTTCGAGCACCACCATGATTCCCTCGTCGAGCCGCGTGACCGTGCCGGGAATCCGGAAGATTTCGTATAGCGCCACCACCGGCAGGTATTCGCCGCGCACCTGGATCAGCCGCTCCACGCCCGATACGCTTTTTATCATTGCGCGTTCGGCTTGCAACGACTCGATCACATAGCCGAGCGGGATGATGTAGGTTTCCTTGCCCGCGGCGACCGACATGCCGTCGAGGATTGCCAGCGTAAGCGGCAGGCGCACGGTCATGCGGGTGCCGATCCCGATCATCGATTCGATTTCGACCCGGCCGCCCATGGCAGTGATGTTGCGCTTGACCACATCCATGCCGACGCCGCGCCCGGAAACTTCGGTAACCACATCCGCAGTCGAAAAGCCGGGCTCGAAAATCAGCAGCCAGACTTCGTTGTCGGTCATCTGATCGTGCACCGGCAGACCCTTTTCCCGCGCCTTGGCAAGAATTCTCTGGCGGTTGAGCCCGGCGCCGTCGTCCCCCACCTCGATCACGATATTGCCGCTCTGGTGGTAGGCCTTGAGCGTGATGGTGCCAACCGGCGATTTGCCTTTGGCGATGCGCTCTTCGGGCATCTCGACGCCGTGGTCGAGGCTGTTGCGCACTAGGTGGGTCAGCGGATCGCTGATGCGCTCGATCAGGCTCTTGTCGAGTTCAGTCCCTTCACCCGTGGTCTTGAGTTCGATCTGCTTGCCCAGCTTCTGCGCCAGATCGCGCACCACCCGCGGAAAGCGCGAGAACACCACCGAAATCGGCATCATGCGGATCGACATCACCGATTCCTGCATGTCGCGCGTATTGCGCTCCAACTGTGCCAGTCCATTGTGCAGCCGCTCGAACTGCACCGGATCAAGCGCGGACGCGGACTGCGCAAGCATGGCCTGGGTAATCACCAGTTCGCCGATCAGGTTGATCAGTTGGTCGACCTTGTCTACATCGACGCGAATCGAGGATTCAGCCCCGGCCGGGGGCTTGGGCGCCGAACGTTTCGCCGCTCCGGCTTTCGCTGACAACGCAACTACTTCCGGATTGACCGCCGCCGCGACCGGCGTCGCGCTGTCCGGCGCGGCGGCGACCGGAGCCGGTACATCGACGAAGAAACCAAAACCATCGCCTTCGCTTCCCGCCACGGCCGCAAGAGTCGGCGCCGGCGACACGGCATCGGCTGCGGCCGGCGCGGGTGGATCGACAAAAAATCCGTAGGCATCTTCGGCGGCAGGCACGACGGCCGGCACTACAGCCTGTGCCACCTCCGTCCCGGGTCCCGCTGCGTCGCTGAACAATCCCCAGGAATCGTCGGCATCGGCCTTTGCCGGAGCAGGCACGTCGTCAAAAAAACCATAGGCGCCGGCGCTGTCGTCCGTAACCCGCGCCAATGAGCCCACCGATCCGACGCGAATGCTGTCGCTGCGAGCGACGAAGTCAAGCAGACCGCGCACGATATCCGCATCCGCCCCTGCACCAAGGCGCAAACTCCACGGCGCGTCGACCGAGTTCGGCCGACTGATCGTCGTCACAGGCCAGCGCCGCCCCAACTCAGCAACCAGATTCTCTACCGCCTGGGCAGCCGCTTCGGCATCCATATCGAGTACGAAGCTGACTTCCAGTTCCGCTGGCGACACATCGCTGGCTGGCGCCACAACCGCCATCGCAGGCGCTGACTCGGATGCCATGGCCGGAGTCGATGCAGGCGCGTTTGCCGTCAACTCGGAAAGGCGCTTGCACATCCGCTCAACCTGCGATGAATCCGCCTCGCCGTCGCCACGATGAGCGGCCAGGAGTTCCTTCAACACGTCGCCAGCATCCAGAAAAGCGTCGATCATCTCCGGACGCAGCGTTAGCTCTCCCTTGCGAATGCGATCGAGCAGATTTTCAAGGACATGAGTGACTTCGGCCAGATCGGTAAATCCGAAAGTACCCGCCGAGCCCTTGATCGAATGTGCGGCGCGAAAAATGGCATTCAACTGCTCGGCGTCGGGATCGCTGATATCCAGCTCCAGCAGCAGCGATTCCATGCTCTCCAGGTGTTCCTGAGCTTCCTCGAAGAACACCTGATAAAACTGGCTCATGTCAATCGACATGGCACCTCCTGGTCACGGTCCGTTTGTCTTAACCAATGACCTTCTTCACTACTTCGATCAGCTTTTGGGGATCGAAGGGCTTGACCAACCAGCCCGTCGCTCCGGCCGCCCTGCCCTGGGCCTTCATGGCGTCGGACGACTCCGTGGTCAACATCAGGATCGGCGTGGTCTTGTACTGAGCCAGGGTGCGCAGACTCCTGACCAGCGTCAGTCCGTCCATGCGCGGCATGTTTTGATCGGTGAGGATCAGATTGAAGCTTTTTGACTTGGCTTTTTCCAGACCATCCATGCCATCGACGGCTTCAACCACCTCATAGCCGGAACTTTTCAGGGTAAAGGCGACCATTTGGCGAATGGAAGCGGAATCATCGACAGCAAGAACGGTTTTGGACATACGAAAACTCCCTAAAGGCACGGGCAGCAGATTAACTTAAAACAATTCGATTCCGCCCTGATTCAATTCTTTCTGGCTGACCGGACTATTCGCAGTCACTTGCGCCATGTCCTTCAATCGCTCCGAGACACGGTGGGTTTCGGACTGCAACGATCGCAAGGCATCCGTCGCATTCACGGTCGCGGAGTCACGCTTCAGGGTCTGCGCCAACTCGCCCAAATGCCGCGACACATCGTCGATGGCGTCGACCCGTCGGCCGACATGGCCAAGCAATTGGGACACGATGTCCTGGAATTGCAAGGCCGTAATCGCGGCCCCGACCTGGACGTCGACATCGTCGGCGATACCACCAAGCTGCCCCAGGGCGACCATGCGCGCCTGGTTCTGCCCATCCATGGTGGCTATGATTTCCTCGACGCGCTTTTTCGACTCGAAGGCAAACCCGAGATCCTGGCTGGCCATACGCTGAATGGCCGATTCCGTTTGCTGCACGGTGACCTGCATGTTCTGGATCACCTTGTTGATCTGCTGGCTGAATTGCGTGGTGCGCCCAGAAAGATCGCGGACTTCGTCCGCCACCACGGCGAAACCGCGCCCCGCTTCCCCGGCGCGCGCCGCCTCGATCGCCGCGTTCAGCGCCAGCAGGTTGGTCTGCTTGGCAATCGCGCCGATCTCGGACAAGATCGACTGAACATCCTGGGTGCGCGCCGCGATGTTCTCGGTCAATTCAACCAGTTCCATACCCAGCTTGCTGTTGCCGACGATGCTGTCGACTACTCGCTGCATGACCAGCGAGGTGTCTTTCACGAAATTGTCGAACTGTCGGGCACTTTTCTCGCTGTCGGTGCCCGCCGCGACCGAAACCGTGACGTCACGCTGCCGTCGGGTATGTTCGTGCATGCTGTGAAAGCTGTTGGTCAGGCTGACGATGGCCTCCGACAACAAGCCATGCACCTGGCCGAGTTCGCCCCGCACATTGTCGAGCTGGCGCGAAAACTGGCTAGAACACTCATCCAGCAGGTGATGGAATTCGTCCAGCAAAGCCTGCTCTTCGCTTCGCTTGCGCTGCTCATCCGCGGCGCCATGCGTGCCGCCTCCCTTCGCCGACAGGGTCGCAATGACCTGCCAGCCGACTCCGACCAGGATCAGCGCGCCCCATATCGGCAGCCCCAGGTTCGCGTCTGAGGCAAACGACGCACCGGCGCCGACCAGAGCAATCCAGCCCAGGCCGAACCAAAGATTCCTGTTGAAGAAATTCATATTGAGTAAATTTTCTCGTGTTTATCGCCCCGCCGCAGCGGCAGGAGCGGCGATGATGCCTTTTGCATCAACGCCCGGTGCGTCCTCGCCGTCCATTTGCCGGCCGTCGGCGAGGATCGCCTCCTCGGTGCGCTTGTTCATGACGATGATGCTGATGCGGCGATTGTTAGGGCTGTATGGCTCCTGCTTGTCGTACAGCACGGTCGAGGCGAGGCCGACGACGCGCATGATCTTGGCGTCATCCATACCGCCGGCGACCATTTCGCGCCGCGACGCGTTGGCGCGGTTGGTCGACAACTCCCAGTTGCCGAAACCCCGGTCGCCGCCGGCGTAAGGCTGGGCATCGGTATGGCCAGAAAGGCTGATGCGGTTCTCGACCTTGTTCAGCGCCAAGCCGATTTCCCTCAAAATGACCCGCGTATAAGGCTTGACATCGGAACTTGCCGAATCGAACATCGGGCGGTTTTTTTCGTCCACGATCTGGATGCGCAATCCCTCCGTGGTGAGGTCGAGCAGCAACTGGTTCCTGAACTGGCTGAGTGCGGGGCTGGAATTGATCAGCGCCTCCAGTTCGCCCTTCAGGCTTTCCAGCCTGGTCTGCTCGACCTTCTCGAAATCGGCCTTGAGCCGCTGCAGATTGATGGTTTTCTTTTCCGCCTCGATGTCGCCCCTCTTGACCTGGCCGTGAGTCGACGTCAGGTCCCTGCCCCCTCCCGGAATCAGCGAGGAGGAATCGCCCGAACCCGAACCGCCGCCCATGGCCACCTTCAGCGGATTCTGGAAATATTCGGCGATACCGTTCAGGTCCCCCTGCGAAGTGGAGCCCAGCAGCCACATCAGCAGGAAAAAGGCCATCATCGCCGTAACGAAGTCGGCATAGGCGATCTTCCAGGCGCCACCGTGTGCCCCAGCGCCGCCCTTCTTGATCCTCTTGATGACGATTGGTTGCTGGGTGTCGTCACTCATCGTCGGTCGCTCGCATCATGGCACCGCCCTACTTGCCCTTGCGTGCCTTGAGGTCTTCTTCCAGTTCGAGGAAGGATGGCCGGTCGCCCGAGTACAGTACCTTGCGGCCGAACTCTACCGCCACCTGGGGCGCATAACCATTCATGCTGGCGAGCAGCACGGATTTGATGACCTGAAAGATCTTTCCTTCTTCCTCGCACTTTTGCTCCAACTGGCCTGCAATCGGCGCCACGAAGCCATAAGAGACCAGAATGCCGAGGAAGGTGCCGACCAGCGCCCCACCGATCATTTTGCCGAGCACGGCCGGCGGCTGGCCCACCGACCCCATGACGTTCACCACGCCCATCACGGCGACGATGATGCCGAACGCCGGAACCGCATCCGCCAGCTTCGACATCACATGCGCCGGGACGTGAGCCTCCTGGTGATGCGTTTCGATTTCGATGTCCATCAGATTCTCGATTTCGAAGGCATTCAGGTTGCCGCCCACCATCATTCGCAGGTAGTCGCAGATGAACTCCATGACATGATGATCGTTCTGAATGACGGGATACTTGGCGAAGATTGCGCTGCCTTCCGGATTTTCGATGTCGCCCTCGACCGACATCAGACCTTCCTTGCGCACCTTGGAGAGTATTTCGTAGAGCATGGCCAGCAAGTCCATGTAGAGCACCTTGTTGAGGTGCGAACTCTTCAGCACTCCAGGAACGGCCTTGAGGGTTGCGCTGATCGCCTTTTTTCCATTGCCAGCGATGAAGCCACCAATTGTGAGGCCGACGATCGCCAGATACTCCATGGGCACGAACAATGCGGCCAGACTGCCATGGACTGCATAAGTGCCGACAGAGGCCAACAGGACGATCACGTACCCAACGATCAGTAACATCTTTTACTCTACCCTGAGCTGTTGTTTTTCCGGCGAAACATTGCGTCGACGGGCTCGCTTGAAATGCAATCATAACGGCAAACCGTAGGCTCGCGGCAATGAAAACGAAGTTTCACTTCGGACTGATTCCCCGCTCTGCATCTTGCATCGACCAAAGCTGACAGTAGCTGTCGACGCGGACTTTGGTCTGAGCGAAAGCGGCATCGGGCATGCAATAAAACAAAACGCGCTCCTCCGGCATGCCGGAGGAGCGCGTTGGCTAGTGCCGAGCACTAGCGGACGATCAGATTTTCGGGACTCTTAGGCAGCGGCAATTGCCGCGCTCGCGGCCGCTTCGGCGGCGCGGCGCGTCTTGCCGGCGCGCGCCGGCATGTGACACAAGCCGCAAACATAGCCACGGGTCGGATCGTAGGCATGGGCAACAAATTCGCCGCCGCACTCGCGACAGGTGGCCATCTGCAGCATGTTCGCATCAAAAAACCGCACCATGGTCCACGCCCGTGTCAGCGAAAGCACGGTATCCATGCCGCCACGCTTGATCTGGTCGAGGTACATCCGGTACGACTTGATGATCAACTCAAGTCCCGACAGCTTGGTGTGCGACTTGAGAAAACGGTAGTAGGCCATGAACAGCGAAGCATGAATGTTCGGCTGCCAGGTCATGAACCAGTCCGTCGAGAATGGCAGCATGCCTTTCGGCGGCGACTCGTGGCGCACTTCCTTGTAGAGCTTGAGCAGCCGCTCGCGGGAAAGATTCGTCTCGGCCTCCAGCAACTGCAGGCGGGCGCCGAGTTCGATCAACTCGATTGCCAGACCAATATCTTTTGCTTCAATGATGACAGACTTGTTGCGCATGTAGACCTCCGCAGCGTGACGCTAGACGTTGAATGACGGCCTTCTCAGGCCATCGTCGCAACCGGCCTGCCGGCAGCCAGAATCGCCGCATGCAGATGCCCGACGCCGCGATCACGTTCGTGATTGGCAAGAAGATCAAGCAACAGGGTGTCGTCAAAACGGAAGTTGCACAGCAACATGTCCGAACTGGCCATTTTCAGAACCTGGCCCGGCGTGAGGCGCCCCAGCACATCCGCAATCTCTTCACTGATCCCCAGACGAAAAATGGCCGCTTCGCGATCGGAACGGACCATGTTCTGCGCCAGCATCAGATAGGAGAGATTGACTTCCTTTATGTCATTGTAGGTGTCAGTCGATTTCATCATGTACTCCTTGTGAGCGCCGGTCAGGCCCGAATTGGAGCCCAAATCACGGCAGGTACATGATCACACAGGGCATGACAAGAAGGAAATCAATGGAAAAACCAATCTGTTGTAAGAATTAGATAGAGCATCTTTGTAAGAAAAAACCTTACAAAGATATGATAACAGATTGTTTAATATGCTATTTCAGACACGAAACTCCTGCCAAAAGGCCTTCCAGAGCCTTTGCATCCATCGGGCGCCCGAAGAAATAGCCCTGAAACCGGTCGCAGCCTTCGGCCTGGAGAAAGCGGGCCTGCGCTTCGGTCTCCACACCCTCAGCCACGGTGCCAAGTTTCAGGGAGCGGGCCAGTGCAATTATGGCACGTGTAATTGCAGCATCTTCCCCGGCATCAGGCAGATCATAAACAAATGATTTGTCGATCTTCAACACGTCGATAGGAAAGCGCTTGAGATAGGACAGCGAGGAATAGCCGGTCCCGAAATCATCCACGGAAATGCGCAGCCCCATGTTCTTCAAGGCTCGCAACATGCCGACCGCTGAACCGGCATCGTGCATCAGCACCGATTCGGTAATTTCGAGCTGGAGATTGCCGGGCTGAAATCCGGTTTCATGCAGGACGCGACTGACAACTTCCAAGGTTCGCGGCTGCGCGAACTGGACGGCCGACACATTGACCGAAACATAAATATCGAAGCCCGCTTCCTGCCAGACGCGTCCCTGGCTGCAGGCGGCCTGCAGCACCCATTCGCCGATTCCGACGATGATTCCAGACTCGTCGGCCACGGGGATGAAATGATCCGGTGCAATCAGGCCGCGCTCCGGATGCCGCCAGCGCAACAATGCTTCGACGCCCACCAGGCTTCCAGTGGCCGCATCGACGCAAGGCTGATACTCGAGAAACAGTTCGTCTCGTTCGATGGCGTGACGCAAGTCGGCCTCCATCGCCAGCCGTTCTCCGGAATGCGCGTTCATGACGCGCTGATAATATTGAAGGGTATTGCCCCCCAGCTTTTTGGCATGGGTCACCGCAGTCTCGGCGTTCATCAACAGTGCGGTGGGCTCGATGCCATCATCGGGCAACAACGCAATACCCAGACTGGCCGTCACGAACAGCTCGATGCCGTCCTTATCGAAGGGGGCATCGAAACAACTGCGGATCGTTTGCGTCACGCCATCCAGCACGCTCCGGTCCACCGGCCCGGCGAGGAACACTGCGAATGCGTCGCCCGCCAGCCGTGCCAGCAAGGCCGCTTCCGGCAAGCTCTTGCTCAGACGAGCCGAAAGCTGGCGCAGGATATCGTTGCCTGTCTCGAATCCGAACGACGAATTGATGCGCAGGAAGCGGTCGAGATCAAGGCAGATTACGGCCCCGACAGGAATCTTTCCCTCGCCCTGGGCCTGCGCCACTGCCTCTTGCACCGTGCTGCAGAACAGGGCGTGATTGGGCAGGTTGGACAAGGGATCGAACAGCGCAAGCTCACGAATGCGGGTATCCGCCTGCCGCGCAACATGGCGCGCCGAAGCATTCTTCAATTCGCGCTCGATGACTGGTACAAGACGACCGTAGTTGCCTTTCTCGACATAGTCCTGGACGCCCTCGTCCATCGCCGCAAATGCCTGCTTGTCGGAAATACATCCTGAATAGATGATGAACGGCACATCCTTGCCCGCCTGCTGCACAACCTTCAGCGCCGCGCCGGAATCGAACCCCGGCATGTTGTGATCGCAAAGAATGATGTCCCAATCCGCACGGGCAAGCGCGGCAGCCATGTCGCGCTGACTATCGACGCGCTCCCAACTCAGGGCCAAGCCGCGCGAGCGCAATTCGGAATACAGCAGAAAGGCTTCGTCCTCGGAATCCTCGACCACCAGCATGCGTATCTGATCCGACACCCCTATCCCCTTGCAAGGAGACGACGCTGGTCTGGACGTGCGTGCCGCTGCGACAGATGGCACGCCTCAGTCGCAGACCTCTCGGGCAACGACATGCCGTCCGCCCCTGAGATTTGCTCCAGGCGACCGGGCTCGGCAGGGTTCGCCGACGGTTGGAAAGGCTCGCGAATCATCTCGCAACTTATATCACCATATTCGTAGCGTGGGCAATGTCGAATGCCCTCTGGCACGCTAAAATAAACTATGGATCCGGCGATGAATTTTTGCAGCGTCTGCGGCGCACCCGTCACGCTGAAGGTCCCTCCAGGCGACTCCCTGCCGCGCCACGTATGCGATGTCTGTGGGGTGATTCATTACCGCAATCCGCGGCTGGTGGTCGGGGCATTGCCGGAATGGGAAGATCGTGTGCTGCTATGCCGGCGGGCCATCGAACCTCGCCATGGCAAGTGGACCTTGCCGGCCGGCTTCATGGAGAATGGCGAATCGGTGGCCGAGGCGGCATTGCGTGAAACCCTGGAAGAAGCCTGCGCCCGTATCGAACTGGGCGAGATGTATACGCTGATCAGCGTGCCGCACATTCATCAGGTGCATGTCATCTATCGCTCGCGCCTGCTGGATCTCGAATTCGCCCCGGGGGTGGAAACACTGGAATTGAGATTGTTTCGGGAGGAAGAGATCCCCTGGGACGAAATTGCCTTTCGCACCATCGCCATCACGCTGAAACACTACTTCGCGGATCGTCGGGCGGGGCACTATCGCTTCCATACCGAAGACCTGACGACAATGCCGCGGCAGGCGCCGCGCTGAGCTACTCAGCCTCCAGGTTGAACACCACCGGCAACACCACGGCGAAGGCCTTGCCGCGCAGACTATCCGGCAGCCGGGCGCGCAGGGCGCCGGCATCGATCATGACCAAGGCAGCGCGATCCAGCATTTCGCGGCCGCTTGAACGTGCGACCGTCACCGCGCGTGGTCGCCCATCGCTGCCGACTTCGACGCGGATGTCGGCACTTCCCTCCCAGCCCGAAGCCATCGCCTGCGACGGATAGCGCTTGAAACGTCGCGCCTGGGTCGCCACCGCCAGACGATAGCCCCGCAAGCCATCTGCGGCTTCTCCGGAGGCGCTGGCTTCCGTCACCAGCGCGTCGCTGATCGATCCAGTCGCCAATGCCGGCGTCGGCGCGGGGATTGCCGCCGCCGTGCCGGCCGAATCGGGCGCCGACTTCAAAACCGGGTCGGCCGGCAACACCAGCGTTTGCGGAACCGAATCGGGTTTGGGCCGCTCCAATGACGAGGATGCGCGCGTCGGCGCGGCTGGTTTGGGAGTCGGCGCCGGCGGTACGGCGTGCGGCGGCATGGATGGCGCCGCCTTCGTCGCAAGTAGCGATGGTTTATGCAGAGTCGCCAGCAGAACCGAATGCGTATCCTTTGTCAGGACGCGCAAAGCGCCCAGCCAGAGTACCAACAGGTGAAGCACCAGCGAGGCGGCGAGGGCGTAGCGCAACCGGCGCAAGGCTAATGCCCTCATTTCCAAGCTATGAAAAGTCATTGCGCTCTGCTAAATTCTTGCCAAGACGGGATTCTATAGAGATGAGTAGCCATCCGCTGATCCTTACCCTCGACCAGCACGGTGTTCCCCACCGCTGGGTGAGTTGGCAGCACGCCTGCATTTACGTCGCACGCGACCTTGTGGCGTGGGATGCGGGGGATACTCACTTCATTTTCTACGGCGGCACCAACCGTGTCACCGGCGAACGCTCCGAACTCGCCACCAGCAGCATCATTGCCATTCGCGGCAAGGCGCTGTCGGGCAAGTCGCTGCACCCCACCCCGCCGCTGTCCAACCGCGAGTTGTTTCATCGCGACCGGCACATCTGCGCCTATTGCGCCCGGGAGTTTTCCTCGCAACGGCTCACCCGCGACCATGTCCTGCCGGTTTCCCAGGGCGGACGCGACACCTGGATGAATGTAGTCACCGCCTGTCGCCACTGCAACCAGACCAAGAGCGGCCGTACCCCCGAACAGGCGCGCATGGAACTGGTCTATGCACCCTATGTGCCGAACAAGGCCGAATACCTGATCCTCTGCAATCGCAACATCCTGGCCGACCAGATGGACTTCCTGGCCCGCCACGTGCCATCGCAAAGCCGCGTGCGCGTTTAACGTAAAAGTCGCGTCAGCGACTCTCGCCGCTCCCCTCACCCCTTGCGAGGCGAAGGCGGGGTTTCGCGAAGCATGCTTCGCGCCGCCTGAGCCGGCAGGCTGTGCAAAGCCAGCCTTGAGCCGCGCTGCGGATGGGAGGGGGTGGGCTCACTTGCCAGCTTGAGCCACTACGACGTCAACGTGTTTCATGATGCGGCGCCGTTCATCGAAGCCATGAGCGTTAGGAGCGAGAAAAGCCGAAGCGTAGGCGGCTCGCGGTATCATCCGCCGTCATGACGGATAGCCATGACAGCAGGTTTCCCGCAAAGCCGTTTCAGCCGCGCTGCCTGGTCATCGACCTCGAAGTCGGCAAGAAGAATGGGCGCCTCCAGCAAATCGGCGCGCTGCGCGCCGATACCGAAGAGCGCCTGCACTGGCGCGGCGGCGACCCCGCCGTCGGCCTCGACCGGCTCGATGCGCTGGCCGACGGCGCGGCCTTCGTGCTCGGCCACAACATCATCGGCTTCGATCTGCCGCAGCTTGCCTCCTTGCGCCCCGGACTGCGGCTGCTCAGGCTGCCTGCCGTTGACACGCTGCGCCTCAATCCGCTCGCCTTTCCGCGCAATCCCTACCATCACCTGGTCAAACACTATCAGGACGGTCCCCTCGCCAGCGGCTATCGAAACGACCCGCTAAAGGATGCGGAACTCGCGCTGAGCCTCTTTCGCGACCAGCAGGACGCGCTGCACGCACTCAATACTGAAGCCCCACGGCGACTGGCCGCCTGGCACTGGCTGACGACCCAGGACGACACGGTGGGCGGCATGAACCGCTTTTTCATGACGCTGCGCGACAGCCCGCGACCCGCGCGCGCCGAGGCACGCGCTGCAATCCTCGCCTGCCTCGACGGGCAAAGCTGTCAGACGCAGCGCGACGAGGTGCTGAAAGCCGCCGAAAGCGACGGCTGGCCACTGGTCTACGCCCTGGCCTGGCTGTCGGTAGCCGGCGGCAACTCGGTGATGCCGCCGTGGGTGCGCCACCAGTTTCCGGCCGCGGGCGAGATCGTCCGCCGGCTGCGCGACACCGCCTGCACCGACCCGGCCTGCGACTGGTGCCGGCAGAATCACGATGCCCGCAAGGCACTACGGCACTGGTTCGGCTTTGCCGATTTCCGTCCGGAACCGGCGGATGCCGCTGGCCATCCCTTGCAACAGGTTATTGTCGAGTCCGCCATGGCCGGTCGCCACGTACTCGGCATCCTGCCCACCGGCACCGGCAAGTCGGTGTGCTACCAGATTCCGGCGCTCTCCCGCTTCGACAAGACGGGAGCGCTCACCGTGGTCATCTCACCCCTGGTGGCGCTGATGGCCGACCAGGTCGCCGGATTGATGGCGAAGAACATTCATTCCTGCGCGGCCCTGAACGGCCTGCTGTCGATGCCCGAACGCGCCGACGTGCTCGACCGCGTGCGTCTCGGCGACATCGGCATCCTGATCGTTTCGCCCGAGCAACTGCGCAACCGCGCGCTGCGGCGCGTGCTGGAGCAGCGCGAGATCGGTGCCTGGGTACTCGACGAAGCACATTGCATTTCAAAATGGGGCCACGACTTCCGCCCGGACTACCGCTATGTCGCCCGCTTCATTCGGGAGAAGGCGGGAGGGGGTTCGATACCGCCCGTACTCTGCCTCACCGCCACAGCCAAGCCGGACGTGGTAGCGGACATACTGGGTCATTTCCGCGACAAGGTCGGCATCGAACTGGAATGTTTGGATGGCGGCGCTACCCGCAGCAATCTCGATTTTGTCGTTGCGCAAACGACACCGGCGGCAAAATTCGACGACGTCGCGCGCTGGATCGAGATGGAACTGCCGCCGCAAGTTGCCGGTGGTGCCATCGTCTATTGCGCAACGCGGCGGCAGACCGAGGAGGTCGCCGCCTTCCTGCGCCACAAGGGCCTCGCGGCGGATCGGTTTCACGCCAAGCTGCCGCCGGAAACCAAGAAGAACGTGCAGGAGCGTTTCATCGGCGGCGAGTTGCGGGTGATCGCCGCGACCAATGCCTTCGGCATGGGTATCGACAAACCCGATGTACGCCTGGTGATTCATGCCGATATTCCCGGCTCGCTGGAAAACTATCTGCAGGAAGCCGGCCGCGCCGGACGTGACCGCAACAACGCGCGCTGCGTGCTGCTGTACACAGCGGAGGACGTCGAACGGCAGTTCGGCATGTCGGCGCGTTCGCGGCTGACGCAGAAGGAAATCCGCGCCATCCTCAAGGCGCTGCGCAATCTCGACAGCAAGCGGCGCAAGGAAGGAAAGTCCGGCGACGAGGTGATCGCGACGCCCGGCGAAATTCTGGCCGAAGACGAAGACGCCGGCTTCGAGCGCGATTCGGCCACGGACGACACGCGCGTGCGAAGCGCGATTTCCTGGCTGGAAGAGGCCGCCCTGCTTTCCCGCGAGGAAAACCGTGTCCAGATTTTTCCCTCCTCGCTGCGCGTCGCCTCGGTTCAGGAGGCTCGCGACAAACTCATCGCCAAGACCATCCCCGACGAGTACAAGCGACAGCTCGTCGCCATCGTCGACGCGCTGATCGCCGCCGATGCCGACGAGGGCATTTCCACGGACGAATTGATGGGCGTCGCGAAACTCTCCGCGGCCCGGTTGCGGCAGGCCTTTGCCGATCTCGAAGCGCTCGGTCTGGCCAGCAACGACACGGCGCTCACCGCCTATGTGCATGTGGGCATCAAGAACGCCTCTCACGATCACCTCGAACACGCCGCCCAACTCGAGGACGCGCTGATCGCCGAACTGCGCGCGGCCGCGCCTGACCTGGGCAAGGGCGACGCCGCGCCGCTGCATCTGCGCCTTGCCTGCCAGCACCTCAAGAACGCCGGCCATGCCGGCGCGCTGCCGGAAACCTTGCATCGGCTGCTGAAGAGCCTGGCCGCCGACGGCCGCGACGAGGAAGGCGGCAGCGGCAGCCTCGGGCTGCGGCGGCTGGATGGCGAAAGCCTCCAGATCACCTTGCAGCGCGAATGGCCAATGCTGGAAAAGACCGCACGCCTTCGCCGCTCCGCCGCGCAAGGCGTGCTCGGCCACTTGCTGGCCAGCCTTCCGGCCGGCGCGCGCGGTGCCGATCTGCTGGCGGAAACCACGATGGGCAAGCTGGCGGATGCCATCGAATCCGACCTGGTGCTGAAAGCCGAAATCAGGAATCCGCAGAAACTTCTGGAACACGCGCTGCTGTGGTTGCACGAGCAGAACATCATCCGCCTCAACAAGGGGCTCGCCGTGTTCCGCCCCGCTATGACGATCCGGCTCGACAGGGACTGGAAGCGACAGTTCGGCCAGACCGATTTCGCGCCGCTCAGGCTTCATTACGAAGAGCAGGTGCTGCAAATCCACGTCATGGCCGAATACGTCCAACTCGGCCTCGAACGCATGGCCGACGCGCTGCACCTGGCGATGGACTATTTCAACCTGAGGCAGGACGAGTTTCTGCGCCGCTGGCTGCCGGGCCGCGACAAGGAGTTGCAGCGCCAGACCACGCCGGAGTCGTGGCGGGCGGTCGTCGAGTCGCTGGGCAACAAGGCGCAGCGCGACATCGTTGCCGACGAACGCGAAACCGCCAACGTGCTGGTGTTGGCCGGCCCCGGCTCGGGCAAAACGCGGGTGCTGGTGCATCGCATTGCCTGGCTGGTGCGTTGCCGCCGCGAAAATCCGCGCGGCATTCTGGCGCTGGCCTACAACCGCCACGCCGCGGCGCAGATCAGGCAACGGCTGCACGCACTGATCGGCGACGACGCGTGCGGCGTCATCGTGCTCACCGTGCATGCGCTGGCGATGCGGCTGACCGGCACCAGCTTCGCCGAACGAACCAACCAGGCGAATAGCATCGGCAATGACGATTTCTTTCGCAGCGTCCTGCTCGAAGCCACCGCGCTGCTCAAGGCCGGCGATCTGCCGGCCGATGATGCGGACGCGGGCAACGATGGCAACGCGATGCGCGAGCGGCTGCTGGGCGGCTTTCGCTGGATACTGGTCGATGAATACCAGGACATCGGCGCCGAACAGTACGAACTGATCGCCGCCATCGCCGGCCGCACGCGCCCCGATGACGAGCGGATCAACCTGCTCGCCGTCGGCGACGACGACCAAAACATCTATGCCTTTGCCGGGGCCTCGGTCGAGTTCATCGGCCGCTTCGAGGCCGACTACAAGGCCAAGCCGGCTTATCTGATCGACAACTACCGCTCCACGGCACACATCATCGCGGCCGCCAACGCCCTGATCGCGCCCTTGTCCGGCCGCATGAAAATCGCCCATCCCATCCGCATCGACCGACTGCGCGGCAAGGCGCCCGCCGGCGGCAACTGGCAGCAGCGCGACAAGGTCGGCCAGGGGCGTGTGCAGATCCTGCCGGCCGGCGCCAACGCATTGAGCCAGGCGATGGCGGTCATGGCGGAACTCGAACGCATGGCAGCGCTGGACCGCGACTGGGATTGGGCAGCGTGCGCCGTCATCGCACGGGAATGGAAATGGCTGGAGCCGGTGCGCAGCTATTGTGAGTGGCGCAGCATTCCGGTGCAGTTGGCCAGCGAAGAAGGCGGCCAGTTCTGGCGTCTGCGCGAAACCCAGGCGCTGCTCGACGGCATCGCCCAACGCGAATCGCCGCTACTCACCGCCGCACAACTGGAGGCATGGCTGCGCGATCACAGCGTTGCCGACAATCCCTACCACGCGCTGCTGGCCGAGGCGCTGGCCGACTACGCACTGGAAACCGGGGATGCCGAACTCCCTGCCGCCCATTTCCGCGAATGGCTGGCCGAATGGGCGCGCGAAACGCGCCGCCGCCAGAGCGGATTGCTGCTGGTCACCGCGCATGGCGCCAAGGGACTGGAGTTCGACCACATCGCGGTGCTCGACGGCAACTGGCAGACCGGGCGCGACGAGAACCCGGCGGCCGTCACGCGCCTCTACTACGTGGCAATGACCCGTGCCAGAAAAACGCTCTGCCTTGCCCGCCTCGACGCGCCGCGTCACCCGCTGCTCGACGCCTTGGCAGACGGACCGCATCTGCTGCGCAGGACGCCCCTCGATCTGCCTCCTGCGCCGCCGGAACTCCGGCGTCGCCATGTCCGGCCATCGCTTGGGGAAATCGACCTAGGCTACGCCGGACGCAGGCCGGCGAATGACGCTATCCACGCCTCCATCGCCCGCCTGTCCTTCGCTTCGGCGCTGCGCCTTGAAACAACCGGCAAAGGCTGGCAATTGCTGGACGAGCAAGGCAAGGTGGTCGGCAAGATGGCGAGAGATTTCAGGCCGCCGGAAAACATGCAGTGCATCGACGCCCGCGTGCACTGCATCCACGTTCGCGACAAGTCGCAGTCCGACTGGGAAAAATACGGCGAGCCGCGCTGCCAGCGCTGGGAGCTCGTGGTGCCTGAATTCGTCTTTGCGCCCGCGGGCGGAGGATAATCGCGGCTGTACCTGAATCCGGCGCCGTCCCGCCAGCGCCGACTTTTGAAGTGCGCCGCCATGTCGATGAATTTCTCCGTTGTTCTTGAAGCCCTCAACCAGGCCTCGGCCTTCGAGTTGTTTCGCTTGCGCGTTGCGATCAACCGCAAGCTCGACGATCCGCAATGGACGCACGCCATCCGCTCGCGCCTGCATGTGGGGCAGGAAATCGACTACTTCAGCAGCACCGACAACACCGTCCGCCGCGCCCGCATTGACGAACTCAGGCGCAAGCAGGCGGCGGTGACCGATCTCGGCGACGGCCGCCGCTGGCTGGTCGATTTTTTCACGATCAACGTCGACGGCATGGATGTGCAGGTGCGCGAGCAAGTGGCCAAGGGTCTCGGGCGCAATGAAGTGATGGTCGGCGAAACCCTGGGCTTTACAGACCGCGACGGGCATGAACGCAGCGGTAGCGTGCAGCGCCTCAACGACAAGACGGTGACCCTGCAAGTCGGCCACCAGCAATGGCGGGTGGCCTACCAGTTGCTGCATCGGGTGGTGGACTCGATCCCCGGCATGGCGGTAGATCTGCCGCAGCAAATCTCCTTGCCGCTACCGACGGAATCATGAGCACCGCCCCGCGCGCGCTGACTTCCTATCGCAAGTACTGGGCGCAACGCTTCGGCGCGGCGCCCTTCCTGCCCATGTCGCGGGCAGAAATGGATGCGCTGGGCTGGGACGAATGCGACATCATCCTGGTCACCGGGGATGCCTATATCGACCACCCCAGCTTCGGCATGGCGCTGGTCGGCCGTCTGCTGGAGGCTCAGGGCTTTCGCGTCGGCATCATCAGCCAGCCGGACTGGCATTCGCCGGAGGATTTCAAGAGACTGGGCAAACCAAAGCTGTTCTTCGGCATCACCGCCGGCAACATGGATTCGATGGTCAATCGCTACACCGCCGACCGCAAGATACGCTCCGACGACGCCTACACCCCGGACGGCGAGCCGAACCGGCGACCGGATCGCGCCGTGGTCGTCTATGCCCAGCGTGCCCGGGAAGCCTTTCCCGACGCGAACATCGTGATCGGCAGCATCGAGGCCAGCCTGCGCCGCATCGCTCACTACGACTACTGGAGCGACAAGGTGCGCCACTCGGTGCTGCCCGACAGCAAGGCCGACCTGCTGCTGTTCGGCAACGCCGAGCGGGCGCTGGTCGAACTCTCGCACCGGTTGGCGAAGGGCGATGCCATCGAGACCATACGCGAACTGCGCGGCACGGCCTTCATGGCGCCGCGCGGCTGGAAACCCGCGGCCGAATGGGTGGAAATCGACTCCACGGTGCTGGATACACCGGGTGCCGTGCACGCGCATCCTGACCCCTATGCGATTGAAGCCGGCGCACCGGCATCTGCAAGAGTCGGCGCTGACACCGCGGCGATCGTGCGAGTCGTCAGCCGCGCCGAGCGCCTGGCGAAACACAAGGAGGCCCGCTTGCACAGCGTTGTGCGCCTGCCCTCCTACGAGCAGGTGCGCGACGATCCGGTGAGCTATGCGCACGCCTCGCGGGTCTTCCACCTTGAGTCCAATCCCGGCAACGCCCGCGCCCTGGTGCAAGGCCATGGCGGCCGCGATGTCTGGCTCAATCCGCCGCCCGTTCCCCTGGCCACCGAGGAAATGGATCACGTCTTCGGCCTACCCTATGCCCGCGCACCGCACCCGAGCTATGGCAATGCCCGCATCCCGGCCTGGGAGATGATCCGCTTCTCGATCAACATCATGCGCGGCTGCTTTGGCGGCTGCACCTTCTGCTCGATCACCGAGCACGAGGGCCGCATCATCCAGAGCCGCTCGGAAGCGTCGATCCTGCACGAGATAGAGGAAATCCGCGACAAAACCCCGGGCTTCACCGGAATCATTTCCGATCTGGGCGGACCGACTGCGAACATGTACCGCATGGCCTGCAAGGACCCGAAAATCGAGTCCTCCTGTCGCCGGCTGTCCTGCGTCTATCCCGGTATTTGCGAGAACCTCGGCACCGACCATGCGCCGCTGATTTCCCTCTACCGCAAGGCACGCGCCTTGCCGGGCATCAAGAAGATACTGATCGGCTCCGGCCTGCGCTACGACCTCGCCGTGCGTTCGCCCGAGTACGTGAAGGAACTGGTGACCCATCATGTCGGCGGCTATCTGAAAATCGCGCCCGAACACACCCAGGAAGGTCCGCTATCGAAAATGATGAAGCCGGGCATCGGCGCCTATGAACGCTTCAAGCAGATGTTCGACAAGTTCTCCAAGGAAGCCGGCAAGGAACAGTACCTGATCCCCTACTTCATTGCCGCCCATCCCGGCACGACCGACGAGGACATGCTGGAACTTGCGTTGTGGCTGAAGCGGAACGACTTCCGTCTCGATCAGGTGCAAACCTTCCTGCCCACTCCCTTGGCGCTGGCTACCGCGATGTGGCACACGGAGAGGAATCCGCTGAAGAAAGTCACATCCCGCTCGGAAAACGTCGCCGTAGTGCGCACAGGACGCCAGCGAAAACTGCACAAGGCCTTTCTGCGCTATCACGATCCCGAAAACTGGCCCTTGCTGCGCGAGGCGCTGAAAACCATGGGACGGACCGATTTGATTGGTCCGGGCAAGCGACACCTGGTTCCGGCCTGGCAGCCGGCAGGGATGGCCGGCTCCTTGCGGCACACATCGGGTCAAGCTAGCGACGCGACCAAACAAGCCCAAAGGTCGGCGCTGGCGGGACGGCGAGCAACGCCCTCGATGCCGGCCAAACCCGGCAAAGGCCCGTCGACGCGACGCCATCCGGACGTCCCGCGCCACCCGCTCTCGCGCCGCAAGGGCGGCTGAACGGGTTTCTCAGTTCGAGGCCGCGCACGGCTGACTGGCGCAGATGCCGGCTTCCCGCGTTGGCAGCAAAAACCGGGTGCGGGCCTGGACTGATCGACATACGTCCACTGCGCAGGCTCAGCGGATGAACTTGAAGTAAGCGATCAAGTCGCGCAGCCGGGAGGACGTGGCCCGCATCTGCGCGGCTTTCTCGCCTACCGCCGCCATGGCGGAAGTGGTCTGGTCGATGCCGGCCACGATGCCTTCCACCTGACCCGCGATTTCGTTGCCGGCCGCCGACTGCTGCCGGGTGCCTTCCGCGATATGGCGGGAAATCGCGACAACGGTTTCGCCGTGCGTGGAGACCGATTCGAGCCCCACCCTGGCCTGGCTCATCGCGGCGTCGGTCGCTGCGACATGGGTTCCCGCCGTCTCCATGCTGGTCACAGCGATCTGCGTGATGCGCTGGATTTCCTGCACGGTGGCCGTGATTTCGCCGGTCTGGGTACTGGCTTTCTCCGCCAGTTTTCTGACTTCATCGGCCACCACGGCGAAACCGCGTCCGGTTTCGCCGGCGCGTGCCGCCTCGATCGCGGCATTCAGCGCCAATAGATTGGTCTGCTCCGCAATGCCTTGAATGGCCTTGGATATGCGGCCAATGGCAAATATCGACTGGAACAACTCCGACATGGTCTTGCCGGCACTATCGACGGTCGTCACCACATGGTTTGACGCCTCCTGGCTGTCCGTCATGCGCTGCGAGGCATTGCTCAGCAGATCGCGCGACGCCGCCACGGTCTGGCTGGCCGTCTCGGCGCTGTCGGCGACCTCGTGCACCGAGGCCACAAGCTGCTCGACCGCCGCCGCGATGCGGCTCACTGCCGCAAACTGCTGGTCGGCGGTATTGCGTGTCTGCTCCATTTCGGCATTCAGGACGGCCGCATTGTCGCTGACCTCGTCGGCGGCTTCGGCAATCTCGGCCATCATCGCCCTGAGATGGGTCTGCATGGTGACCAGGGCATCGTTGAGCTTGCCCAGTTCATCGACACGATGCAGCGGAATGTCATCGGTCAGGTCGCCCTGGGCGATGTGATCGAGACGGCCGATGATGCGGTTGACGATGATCATGGTCTGGTTTTGCATCAGCACCAGCCAGATGCCGACGGCGATACTCGACACGCCGAGGATTTGCATGCCCAGTTCGATGCCGGTCGGAGGAATGCCGAGGCTGGCGCCGAAGCCATGGATGGCGGCGGCCAGAATCTGCATGGCGAGCAACCCGAATACCAGGCCGTTGAGCTTGGCCTTGAGCGGCACACGCATCCATGCCGTGGGCTTGGGCAACGCCGCCTTGCTGGCATTCAACTGTTTGTAGAGGGCAGCGGCAGCAAGCACCTGGTCGCGGGTCGGTTCGGTACGCACCGACATGTAGCCGGTGACCTGGCCGTTCTTGCGCACCGGCACGGCCAGGGCATCCACCCAATAGTAGTCGCCGCTCTTGGTACGGTTCTTGACCGTGCCGCGCCACGGTCTGCCCTCCTTGATGGTGTCCCAGAGCCAGGCAAAGGCCTGCGGCGGCATGTCGGGATGGCGGACGATATTGTGGTTCTTGCCGATCAGTTCGTCGCGGCCAAAACCGCTGATGTCGACAAACGTGTCGTTGGCATAAGTGATGATGCCCTTGAGATCGGTGCGGGAAACAATGTAGCGTCCCTTGGGAAAGGGAATCTCGGTCTGACTTACGGGTAGATTTACTTTCATGCCCTGTGGCTCTTGAACTGTTTAGCAAAAATCGAAAAGCTCATTCATCGCCGAACGCCTGGCCGAGCGATCGTCATCCCTTTGTCGGCGAGCGGATGCCGCACGCCCCCAAAACCACTTGGTCGTTCATGGAAGAACCCGCTCGCGCCTCGCCGAAACCAAGTCAGGCCAATGGATTCCCTGAGCGACCAATGATCGGGTTCCCGACCCAGTGGGAGATTTTAGAGATGGCGGCAGTGCTTAGATATTCTGGTATCCGCGTACTGCCACTACCAGTAAACAGGTAGTCGCGCGGCCGACAGGCCTATCAGTTGGAAACGAGACCGTTGCGGATCGCGTAGCGAGTGAGTCCGACGACGCTATCCACATTCAGCTTGCGCATGATGTTGCGCCGATGAACTTCGACCGTGGACAAGGCAATGTCCATCTGCTCTGCAATCTGTGCCGAGGTAAGGCCTACGGCGACCAGTTGCAGGACCTGAACCTCGCGGGCGCCAAGCTTGATTCCGGGAGACGGTTTTTCGTCACCCTGGCCGAGCATTGCTTCCTTGACCGCGTCCGTGGCATCGGGACACAAATACGAGCGGTTGCGCCGCACGGCGTCGATCGCGCGCAGCAACTCGACGCCGGCCGCCGCCTTGGTGACATAGGCCGCGGCGCCTGCATTCAGCATATCGGTTACGTAACCCCGGTCGGAAAAAGTCGACAAGGCGATCACCTTGATCGAGGGGAAGGCGCTGGTGACTTGCCGGGTGATTTCGATCCCGTTCAAACCGGGCATATCGATGTCCATGCAGACAATATTCGGTGCGGTATCGCGGGCGAGCCGGAAGACTTCGAGCCCGTCGCCGGTCTCGGCCACCACCTCGAAATCCGGATTTCTCTCCAGCAGGAGGCGCAGCGCCTCACGAAACATCTGATGATCGTCGGCAAGCAGAATACGCAGACTCATCCCCGCTCTTCCTGCGTGTCGATTTGTACTTCGATACACGATCCCGCCCCCGGAGTCGACGCGAGGGTGAATCTGCCACCGGAAAATTCGGTCATTTCTCTCATGGTAAGAATCCCCAAGCCGCCGGTATGGGTGGTTTTCCCCAGCAAGTCAGGATCGAAGCCGATGCCGTCGTCACTGACGCTCAATACCACCGGCTGACTATCCAGCTTCAACAATACCAAGATTGATCTGGCGCGGGAATGCTTCGCGCAATTGGTCAAGGCTTCCTGGACGATGCGAAACAACATCGACTCGAGTGAGGGTGCCAACCTCACCGCGGAGTGCGCACAGTCGAGCCGAACCGCAATGCCGGTCCTCCGCTGGAACTGTTTGACGTAGCTCTCGAGCGCCGCTGGCAAGCCCGCATAATCGAGTACGGGAGGGCGTAAATCGGAACAGATTTCGCGGATGCTGGCCGTCGTATCCTCGATCAACGCGCGTACATCGGCGATGCGCTCGGTAAGCTTCGGCGATTGCCCCTCCAACATTGTCGCCGTAATGATGTCGAGATTGACTCCGATGGCGGCCAGATTCGGACTGGTGCGGTCATGCAGTTCTCCTGAAAGCCTCCTGCGGGCGCTTTCCTGCACCACAACCAGGTGACGTGACAACTCCTCCATTCTTTTCTCGCCCTGCTTACGCTCGGTGATGTCCTGTTTGACGGCGATGAAATGGCGAATCGCGCCGGTGTCGTCCTTCACCGGAGTGATTGTCTGGTCCTCAAGATAGTGGCTGCCATCCTTGCGGCGATTGATCAACTCTCCCCGCCAGACTTCCCCCGCGAGTATGGTGCGCCAGAGATCCTGATAGCCTTCGCCAGAGTGCCTGCCGGACTTGACCAGCTCTCGCGGATTGCGCCCGAGCGCTTCCTGCAGCGTGTAGCCGCTCAGGGCACAGAATGCGGGATTGGCCCATTCGATCGCTCCCTTGCGGTCGGTGATGATAATCGAATTGGCGGTGGCTTCCAGCGCTGCGCCGCGCAAGCGCAGCTGTTCCACGTCGGCGTCGTGCTGACGGGCAGCATGTTCGATGCGTACGAAATACAGGCCTGCCAAGGCCAGGGCCGCCAACAGGACGGTGGAGACGACCGCCAGCGTGCGTGTCGCTTCCCCACGCCAGGCGGTCAAGCCGTATTCCTTGTCAAGATGCACGGCGATAATGAAGGGATAGGCACGGGATGCACGATAGGCCGTCAGCACGGTGCGGCCATCTCCAAGCTGATACTCGAAGCGACCGAAATCCGCCTTCGCCATGCGCCCGAATAAGATATCGCTATTGTTGCGGGTGCCCGGTTGGCGCGTCACATCCGAGGACAACAGGAGTATCCCGTCATAGCGCAGCAACTCGACCACGCCCACTTCTGGAGACAGGCTGCGACCGTAATAGTTGAGGAAGTAGTCGGTATTGACCGAAGCCAGAAGGGTGGCCCAGCCGTCGTGGACGGACTCGATGTCGCGCAGTATCGGGATCAGGCTCAATCCCTCGGGAGCGGCAGGCTGCTCCGGCGTGGCAGATCGCCCTTCATGGAAATCGCGCCCGCCCCAGGGCAGCCCGGCCCGGAGTACCTCCCTGCGCGCAGGTGTTGGCGGCAGAAAGTCGCGACGAACAATCCGGACGCCGACATTCCGGGGATCGGAACTCGCGACGATGCTACCGTTCATGTCAAGCAGCGCCAGGGACCTTAGGTAAGGCGCATGACGCAAGGCGGCAGCAAACGCGACTTCCCCGCCCTGGCCATTGACGTTGGCCAGGGTAAGATCAATGACATTGAAACTCTGGGTCAGGTGGTCCTCGAAGGCGCGGGCATACATGCTTGCCTCGTCGAAATGGCGGTCGATCGCTTCGGCCCGCAGCCGCCACAGGGTATAGGCGGTAGCAACAATGGCGCTGATCGTGACGATCACGGTCATCAGGAGAAAGCCCGCACGCCGGCGAAACCCGCGTTTCAGTCTCATGGACAAACGCCCGCCATCAGGAATCAAGCTTGCCTGAATTGCCGGTCACGCTTGCCATGCGGTTTTTCCGCCGCGCCCGACGCGGAAACAGTGTCTTCGCGCCAGCCACGTTAGAATGGGTCCAGGTTTCGGTGAGCCAGATACGAAAGCAGTAAGTGCTACCCGCTCAGGGAGGTGCGCTGGACCATGCATGCTGCCGCCTTTCGACGCCGTGTTACCGCCCTTACATGCCACTTCACCTTCCGCATGCCCAAACCGTGCTCAAAATTGTATAAAGTCACCAGGCTGGAAGGGGGTTGGCGGAGAGGGTGGGATTCGAACCCACGGTAGGCTTGCACCTACGCCTGATTTCGAGTCAGGTACATTCGACCACTCTGCCACCTCTCCGTGGGCGCGGATTATACCCGCGAAGCGTCCGTCGATCACTGCATTCACGGAGGAAAGCATTGGCCACGTTGCTTCGCCTGATCTGCTGCCTTGTCCCGGCTTGCCTGGTCGCATGCACCCGCATTGACCCACCCGAAACAGAAGGCAGGCTGGTGGTTGCGGTCCGTGAAACTCCGGCCTTCTTCCAGCGCGAGGGGACTACGGCAAGCGGCTTCGAACACGATCTGGTCACGGCGTTTGCCGACAGCCTGGGTCTCAAGGCACATTTCATACAGGCCGCCGACCCCTATGAGTTGAACAATCTGGCGCAAGCCGGACGCGTGCATCTGGCTGCCTCGATGCCGCTCGGCAACGGCGCTTTGCAGTTCTCGACGCCGATCCGCACGGTGACGCAATGGATTGTCGGCCACGGCGACGTCCTCGGACCGCAACAGATTTCCGATCTGACCGGACTTGCGGTCGAGGTGGTGGCCGGTTCGCCGTTGGCGGACACGCTGCGCGGTCTCGACGAAAAGATTCGCCCTCTGGTGATCGAAGTTCCCGGCGTCGATGAAATCGAACTGCTGGCACGCGTCGCGGAACACAAGGCCGAACTGGCCGCCGTGCATGAAATCCATCTCGACCTGGGCATCAACTTCCATCCGGAGTTGAGTCCCCTGCTGCGACTCCCCGGGAAACTCGAATTTGGCTGGGCTTTCGGTGGCGAAGATGCCGGTTCGCTGCGCGCCAAGGCCGACGCCTTCATTGCCAGCGCCCGCGCCAACGGAACCCTGGCGCGAATCCATGACCGCTACTTCGGCCATATCAAGCGCATCAATGCGAACGGCATCGCGCAATTCCTCGATGATGCCAGAATCAAGCTCCCGGCCTGGCGCCGTCACTTTCAGTCAGCACAGGACCTGAGCGGCATCGACTGGCGCCTGCTGGCCGCCCTGGCCTATCAGGAATCGCATTGGGATCCGTTGGCCACCTCGCCCACCGGCGTGCGCGGCATGATGATGCTGACCGAGGACACGGCCGACCACCTTCGCGTCAAGAACCGGCTCGATGCCAATGAGAGCATCCGCGCCGGCGCCCGCTACCTGGCGGAACTGGTGGAACAGGTGCCCGCCAGCGCGAAGCACCCGGATCGCCTGTGGCTGGCGCTGTCGGCGTACAACCTGGGCATGGGGCACTTTCGCGGCGCACGATCGATCGCCAAGAGCATGAAGCGCGACCCGGACGTCTGGTACGACATGAAGCAGGTCCTGCCGCAACTGGCACGGCCAGAGATCTATGCGCGGCTGAAAAGCGGCGCGGCGCGCGGCGGCGAAGCGGTGATCATGGTGGAGAACATCCGCAACTACTACGACATCCTCAGCCGCTTCGAGCCGGCTTACGCGTCACCCTACGCGACTCAGCCAGCCTTCAACTGACGCTGATTCTTTCCGCGCCTCCCATATAGGCGCGCAGCGCAGCAGGCACCGTGATGCTGCCGTCCTCGTTCTGGTAGTTCTCCAGCACCGCGACGAGGGCGCGGCCCACCGCCAGGCCAGATCCGTTGATCGTGTGCAGCAGTTCAGGCTTGTTCTTTTCGTTCCTGAAACGGGCCTGCATGCGGCGCGCCTGGAAGGACTCGAAGTTGGAACAGGAGGAAATCTCGCGGTAGGTGCCCTGCGCCGGCAGCCAGACTTCCAGATCGTAGGTCTTGGCCGCCGAAAAGCCCATGTCGCCGGTGCACAGCGCCACCTTGCGGTAGGGCAGGTCGAGCTTCTGCAACACAGCCTCGGCATGACTGGTGAGCTCTTCCAGCGCTTCCCAGGATTTGGACGGATGCACCAGCTGCACCAGTTCCACCTTGTCGAACTGGTGCTGGCGGATCATGCCGCGCGTGTCCCTGCCGTAACTGCCCGCCTCAGAGCGGAAACAAGGCGTGTGGGCGACGAACTTGAGCGGCAATGTTTCCGCCGCAAGGATCTCGCCGCGTACCAGGTTGGTCACCGGCACTTCGGCCGTGGGAATCAGATAAAGCTTGCTACCGTCGCTGCGCGGCACCATGAACAGGTCTTCCTCGAACTTGGGCAGCTGACCGGTGCCGAACATGCTTTCGGGATTGACGAGGTAAGGCGTATAGATTTCTGCGTAGCCATGCTCGCCGGTATGAAGGTCGAGCATGAACTGAGCGAGCGCACGGTGCAGGCGGGCAAGCTGCCCCTTCATGACGGTGAAGCGGCTGCCGGAAATTTTCACTCCCGCCTCGAAGTCCAGCCCGCCCAGCGCGGTGCCGAGATCGACGTGGTCGCGCGGCACAGCGATCGCGCGCGGCGTGCCCCAGCGCAGGATTTCGACATTGCCGGTTTCGTCGTTGCCGAGCGGAACGCTCTCGTGCGGCAGGTTGGGAATCAGTTCGAGGAAGGTGTCGAAGCGCGGCATCAGGTCCGCCAGCGCCGCTTCGCCAGCCTTCAGATCGTCACCCAGTCCGGCGACCTCGGCCATCACAGCCGAGGCATCCTCGCCCTTGCCCTTGAGCATGCCGATCTGCTTCGACAGCGTGTTGCGCTTGGCCTGCAGGTCCTGTGTATGCGTTTGCAGGCGCTTGCGCTCGGCTTCCAGTGCCTCGAAGGTGGCCGTATCGAGCGTCACGCCGCGCAAGGACAGGCGTTCGGCGACGAAAGAAAGATTGGTGCGCAGTAGTTGAATGTCCAGCATGGTGTTTCCTATCGAGTCTTCGCGGCTTTGGCATCCAGTTCGCGCAGATGAGCAAGTTTTTCGGCAATCTTCTGTTCCAGCCCTCGCGCCACGGGTTGATACCACTGCACGGCGGGCATACCCTCCGGCAGATAGCTTTCCCCGGCGGCATAGCCCTCGGCTTCGTCGTGGGCGTAGCGGTAGTCTGCGCCGTAGCCGAGATCCTTCATCAGCTTGGTCGGCGCGTTGCGCAGGTGTTCGGGCACGCCGCGGCTCTTGTCCTTGGCCACAAACGCGCGGGCCGCATTATAGGCGACGTAGGCCGCGTTCGACTTGGGTGCCACGGCCATGTAGAGCACGGCGTTGGCCAGCGCCAGCTCGCCTTCCGGACTGCCCAGACGTTCGTAGGTGGCGCAGGCGTTGAGCGCGATTTCCCAGGCGCGCGGATCGGCCAGGCCGACGTCCTCGATGGCCATGCGTACGATGCGCCGCCCCATGTAGAGCGGATCGGCGCCGCCGTCGAGCATGCGCACCAGCCAGTACAGCGCGGCATCGGGATTGGAGCCGCGCACGGACTTGTGCAGGGCCGAGATCTGGTCGTAGAAGGCGTCGCCACCTTTGTCGAAACGGCGCAGGTCGGCGGCCAGCGTCTGCTCCAGGAAGTCGGCGCTGACGACACGGCGACCGGCGGTGGCAGTGGCCGTGCGCAGTTGCTCCAGCACGTTGAGCAGGCGCCGCGCGTCGCCGTCGGCGTAACCGATCAGACGCTCGCGTGCTTCCGGTTCGAACTCCAGATCGGCCAAGGCCCTTGACTGGGCGCGGTCGAACAGCTCGCCCAGATCCTCCTCGTCGAGGCTCTTCAGCACATACACCGAGGCCCGCGACAACAAGGCCGAATTGACTTCGAAGGATGGGTTCTCGGTGGTGGCACCGATGAAAGTCACCGTGCCCTTTTCGACGTAGGGCAGGAAAGCGTCCTGCTGCGACTTGTTGAAACGATGTACTTCGTCCACGAACAGGATCGTGCGCCGGCCCTGCTGTGCGATGACCTCCGCTTGCTGCATCGCCTCGCGGATGTCCTTGACGCCGGAGAATACCGCCGACAGGGCGATGAACTCGGCGTCGAAGCTATCCGCCATCAGGCGTGCCAGCGTGGTCTTGCCGACCCCCGGCGGGCCCCAGAGGATCATCGAATGCGGCGTGCCCGACGCAAACGCCAGGCGCAACGGCTTGCCTTCGCCCAGCAGATGGCGTTGACCGATCACCTCGTCCAGCGTGCGCGGCCGCATCTGCTCCGCCAGCGGCGCATGCGGGTTCGCCGCCGCAAACAAATCAGTCGCCGACAACATCGGCCCCGGCGGGTGCCGTGAAACGAAACAGGCCTGCCGGCAACGCAGGATTGGTCTCGAACTGGGTGAAGCGCAGCACCGTCACCTGGCCGAAGCTGTCGTGGATTTCCATGCTCACCGGCCGGTTGGCGGCGAAGCCGATCTTCATGCTCTCGAAGCTGGCGTCGCCGCCCTTGGGTCGGGCTTCGACGAATTCGAGCCCATCCGACGCCACCCCTTCCCTGAGTTCGAAATGCTTGTCCAGATCCTGCCCCGCCAGCAATGCCGCCGGACTGGCGCCGAAGGCCGAACCGAGCTTCTTCACCGCGACCTGATTGAGTTCCGGGTCGTAACTCCACAGCTTGCTGCCGTCGCTGACCAGCAGTTGCTTATAGGGCTTCTCGTAGGACCAGCGGAACTTGCCGGGACGCTGCAGGGCGAAAATACCCGCTGACTGCTGCGGCTTGCGTCCCGACTTGGCGATCACGGTTTGTGTAAACACGCCGCGCGCGCTGCGATTCGCGTCGAGAAAACTCTTGAGTTGATCGAGGCCGCTGGCCGATGCCGGCAGGGCAAGACCGGCCAGGGTGCTGAAAAGGCAGAATGGTCGCTTCATGAGGCAATTATCCCCGACTTCCGCCTCTGGCCGGCACGCTTTATTCGGCTTTACTCGGACCTGTTCGGTGCAATGACCTCACGTCCGCCAGCACCATTCATGGGTGATACCAGACCGGCCTTTTCCATGGCTTCGATCAGGCGCGCCGCCCGGTTGTAACCGATGCGCAGATTGCGCTGCACCAGGGAAATAGAGGGACGTCGCGTCTTGAGCACCACTTCGACCGCCTGGTCGTACATCGGATCGGACTCGGCATCGCCTGCCGCCGTCTCGCCAGCGCCGACTTCCATGTCGTCCGTCGCCGGGCCATCCAGCAGGCCGTCGACATAATCGGGCGGCCCGACCTTCTTCAGGTGATCGACGACGTGGTGCACTTCCTCGTCGGCGACGAAAGCGCCATGCACGCGAACCGGCAGACCGGTACCCGGTGCCAGGTAGAGCATGTCGCCCTGGCCGAGCAGCGCCTCTGCACCCATCTGGTCGAGGATGGTGCGCGAATCGATCTTGCTCGACACCTGGAAGGCGATACGGGTCGGGATGTTGGCCTTGATCAGGCCGGTGATGACATCGACGCTGGGTCGCTGGGTGGCGAGGATCAAATGGATTCCCGAGGCACGGGCTTTTTGCGCCAGGCGTGCGATCAGTTCTTCCACCTTCTTGCCCACCACCATCATCAAGTCGGCCAGTTCGTCGATCACCACCACGATGTAGGGCATGGTCTCCAGCGGCTCAGGTGATTCCGGCGTCAGGGAGAAAGGATTGGCAATGGGTTCGCCGGCCTTGCGGGCTTCGTTGATCTTGCCGTTGAGTCCCGACACATTGCGCACCCCGAGCGCCGACATCAGCTTGTAGCGCCGCTCCATTTCGCCGACACACCAGTGCAGCGCATTAGCCGCCTTGCTCATGTCGGTCACCACCGGCGCCAGCAGATGCGGAATACCTTCGTAGATCGACAACTCCAGCATCTTCGGGTCAACCATGATCATGCGTACGTCCTTGGGCTCGGACTTGTAAATCAGCGACAGGATCATGGCATTGACCCCGACCGACTTGCCCGAGCCTGTGGTGCCGGCTACCAGCAGGTGCGGCATCTTGGCCAGGTCGACCACCACCGGCTGGCCGCCGATATCCTTGCCCAGCGCTACCGACAGTGGCGAATGCATGCCGTGGTAGGCCTGCGAACCGATGATTTCCGACAGACGTACGATCTGCCGTTTCGGATTGGGCAGTTCCAGCGCCATGCAGGATTTGCCCGGCACCGTCTCCACCACGCGGATCGACACCAACGACAGGGCGCGCGCCAGATCCTTGGCCAGGCCGACAATCTGACTGCCCTTGACGCCCACCGCCGGCTCGATCTCGTAGCGCGTGACCACCGGACCGGGATGCGCCGTCAGGACTTTGGCCTCGACGTTGAAGTCGGCCAGCTTGCGCTCGATCAAGCGGGACGTGAATTCCAGTGTCTCGGCCGCAGGTAGATCAGCCGGATTATGCGAAGGCTCGGCCAGCAAGTGTAGCGGCGGCAAGGCCCCTCCCGGCGCATCGAAAAACAAGGGCGACTGCCGCTCTTTCTCGGCCCGGGCAATGGCCTTGGGAGCTACCGGTACCATGATTTCCACCGGCTCGATCTTGATCGGTGGCGGCGGATTTTCCTCGGCCTTGCGGCGTTCCGACTCGACCACTCCTTCGCGCTGCTCGGCCACGACCCGGCCATAGCGACGATCTTGCCATCCGTCCCACAAACTGCGCAGGCCAATATAAGCGCCTTCCAGCAGGGTACCCGCCTTCTCGGCAATGCCCAGCCATGACGCGCCGGTAAACAGGCTGAAACCGATCATTACCAGCACCAGCAGTATCAGCGTACCGCCGGTGTAACCGAGAAACTGCGTAACGTAACGACCGACTTCGATGCCAAACATGCCGCCCGGAGCAAGGGGCAGGGCTGCCTTCAGACTCCAGAATCGCATCGCCTCAAGACCGCAACTCGCCAGCACGAGTACAACGAAGCCCGACAAGGCAATCGCCAGGGAACGACGATCGCCGCCGAACAAACGAGTCAGTCTGTGATAACCCCACGCCAGAAGAAAAAAGGGCAAGGCCACCCACCACCATGCGGAAAACCCGAACAGATACAGCAGCAAGTCGCTCAGCCATGCGCCAAAACGCCCTCCAGGATTGGCTATCCGCTCGACCGCGGCGGCATGCGACCAGCCGGGATCGGCCCGGTCGAACCCCCAGAGAACAAGTCCCAGGTAAATCCCGAGCAGGCCCACCAGCAGCCAGCGCGCCTCATGCACCAGCAAGGCAATCTTCTCAGGCAACGGAGTGGAAGCGGATTCAGATGCGCTGATAGCACTCATAACAGCGGGCCGGCCGAGGCTAAACCCGGACCGGAATGACGGACATTGGCAAATTATGGCCGGCCGTAGAGGTGCTCAAGCCCCAAAAAGCCGGGCAAGTTCGGCTTTGTTTATGTCTTGCAGGAACACAGCGGCGCAACCATCGCTGCTTCCTTCCAGGAACTGCGCATTGCGCAACCCCCGGATTGCGGCCTTAACTACTGCGCGTTAAGCGCCGCGTTGGCGAGTTGTTGAATGTCCGGATTGTCCGGTTGGCGGGCCAACATGTCGCGAGCGACCTTCTTCAAATCGTCAAGCATGCCGTGCTCTTGGAACACCGAGTACAGGAAAAGCTCGGGAGTGACATCGCTGGCCGCCGCTGTAGCTCGCATGGATTCATAAGCCGCGACAGCTTCCGCGACTTCATCCTTGCTTGCCTGTGTTTGTGCCTTGGCCGAACGAACAACCAGACCACCCACGCGAGAAGTGTTCATCAATTCGGAAATTCGCGCCAGCTTCTGCGGCACGGCCGCCGGCAACTTCACCACCTCGGGCTTGTTGCCCTTGAGCAATTCCCCCCCTGAGGAAGTCGCTACAAAACTGCTCGGTCCCGTCCAAAATTCCTGGCGACTGGCGGTGGTATAGCTGATACGAAGATTGGCACCGGAAGCCAGAGTCACCTTGTCGCCATGACGCAATCTCATATACGCCTGAGCCTTGCGCGCCTGGCCTTCCTTGCCTTGATAACTGACATCTCCCTGCAAGGCATTGACCAAAGCGACATCCGCTGCCGCATCTTGGGCCAAGACCGTCCCCGCCGACAAGCCAGCGAAGACAAGTGCGGCCACACTAGAGTAGATTCGAAATTTCACGTTATCGCCTTCACAAAATAATCCACGCAACACTAGGCTGAACACCGGCCCCTTACTTCCAGACCTACTGCTCCCCTACTGCTCCCTTGGCTATCGGTTACCAGTTGGGAACGAACTCGACTCGCCGGTTCAAACCACTGGTCGGATTCTCTGGATCGCGAAGCATCTCACTGGCGCGCCCCAGCGTCTCAATATTGGTAAGCCCGAACTCCGCCTGCAGAAAACTTTTCACCGATTCGGCACGGCTCTTCGACAAACGCTTATTCGCCGCCTCGCTACCCGTTGAATCAGTATGCCCTTCGATGGCCAGGGATTTCCATACTCCGCTTTTCCGCTGCAAGGCAGCCCCGACTGAACGGAGAAACCCTTTCCCTTCGTCCGTTAACAGCGCCGATCCACGATCAAACGTAATCTGGATTGTATCCAACGAAGATTTTGGAATGACGCTCTGACACCTCAGTCCGATCTTCTCCATCTGGGCACACTCATCCTTTAAGGCGGAAATCTCCTTCGGGAACAAAGCGCCTTCCACCTCTTCCACCGTCGGATTGGGAGAATTGACAGAGACTGTTTGCCGCGCCTCCTTCTCACCGGCGACAGCCGAACCATAAACAATGGACGCCACCATTGTCGCGATCAGCAAATGTTTGCTCATAGCCCACCTCCATTAGTCAAATACCTATCCAAGATAGCGAAGCTACCTTGCGCCCCCCTGGACGTCAATGACAAATGTCACAGATCACACCACAATCTCCAGCGGGGTGACTCGATTAAACCTTAATACAAACCACCGTCATTGGCAAGCCAGTTCTTCCTTGTTGAAACTGCCGTCGCAACTGCCCATATTCGCAATTCCCTTGCTGTCATCCACAGCCGTTTGCCCCGGACCGGCAGAAGTCACGACTCCCTTGCGAAGTACCTTGTTGGCATTCTCTTTGGCAAAACCCGACTCGCGCGTTTCGGTAGTTTGATTGCGAATATCGAGATAGGCAGCATCCAAGGCGCCTGTCAATTGCGCGTTAGTCGCCTCAGCACCGTTGTACCTGACCGACCGGTGGCCAAGCTGTCCGGAAAATTCATACTTTGGCTGAACCGTGTTATCCCCAACCAGCATGATCGTGTTGTTGCCCGCCGCGTCCGTTACCACCTTGACCAAGCCGTTCATATGCACGCGCAAGCCCTCCGTCGTCGGGTTCGAGGTCGAGGGATTGCCGATGATGCCTTCGGCAAGGATGGTCAGTGCCGGGGTCGTTCCCGACAGTGGCGCATCCGCCGTGATCAGGCCCTGAGTTCCGTCCGCCAGAATCGTCGCTCCGCCGTTGGGTGCCTCAATAGTCACTTGCGCCGCCGTAATCCCGACAGCAGTTGTCGATGCATCCGACGGACGCACTGTTCCCACCTTGATCGAATCTGCCTTGATCCAGACTTTGCGTCCACCTGCTGCAGACAAGGGTGCAATGAGCGAAACCGTTCCGCCGAGATGATTCGTGAAGCCATTGAGAAGGATGTCTCCTGAAGTTGTCCTAGCCCATAAATTGCCGCCCAATGACAATATCGCCGATTGGCTGATGGCGCCGCCTGCGTCGAGTTCCAGATAGCTGCCGGATGAGATGGTAGTCGCGCCGGAAATCGCAGGTGCCGCTGTGCCGGCCACTGTCCCTAGCGGTGTAGTCAAAACGCCTGCGCCGCCGGCAGTGCCCAACGCCACGCCCGTGTTGTCGAAATACTGGACGGATCCATTGCCCGACGTTGCTGTCGAAAAAGCGACTGTCGCCATCTTGTTAGCGCTGGATGCAGAGCCCGTGCCGCCACCGGTCAGACTGATGTTCGCCACGCCGGCGGCTCCTGTGGTCTTTGCCATCAGCTTGCCATTCGCATCGCCTGTCAATGAACCCGCGCCGGTGATCGAACCTGTTGATTGAAGCTGGATCGAGCCATCGTTCGCTCCGGCTCCCGCTCTTGATACATCGATCGCCGCATTCACCGCGATTGCGCCGCTGTCGTTGATCACCGTGACCACGCCGCCGACACCGCCATTGCCGCCCGTGGCCGTGATCGCATTGCCCAGCGTAATCGCACCCGCCGCCGCATTGCTGTGGTGGATCAGCACTTCGCCGCCCGCTCCCGTGGTGTTTCCTGTCGTTGTAATCGTGCCATTGCCCGACAGCGTGATCGCGCCGCCCGCCTCCAGAATCACCGCGCCACCTGCCGTCGCCGCGCCGCCCGGAGTAGTAGCGATCGCTTGCGTGACATCCAGGCTGTGCGTGCCGCCGGTACCCGCGCGTATCGTCACCGCACCGTTGGCGCCGCCGGCGACCGTGGTCACCCCGATCTTGCTCGCCGCACTGGCGGCGGTCGTCGTCGAGGGAGCGACGAGCGCGCCCTGGCCGCCCGCCGTGCCAATTGTCAGGTCCGTGCTGTCGTAGTACTTGATGCTGCCGTCGGTCGTCGAGGCCGTCGTGGTGTCCGTCGTCAGGCTCGCCGTCTTGACCGCATGGGTGCCGGCCGTCAGGTCGATCTTGCCTGCCGTGCTGTAAGCCATCAGCTTGCCGCTGTTGTCGCCCGTCAAGGCGCCCGTGGCGTTGTCGGTGATGTCGCCCGTGGCCTTCAACTGGATCGTGCCGTCGCTGGCCCCCGCGCCCGCCTTGGAGACGTCGATCGCCGCATTCGCCGCGATCGCCCCGCTGTCGTTGATCACCGTGACGTTACCACCGACTCCGCCGGCGCCGCCCGTGGCGGTGATCGCCTTGCCCAGCGTGATCGCGCCGGCGCCCGCATTGGTGTGGTGGATCAGTACTTCGCCGCCGGCGCCGGTGGTGTTCCCCGTTGTGGTGATGGTGCCGCTGCTGCTCAGCGTGATGGCGCCGCCGGCTTCCAGAATCACCGCGCCGCCCACGGTGTTGAGTGCGCTCGGCGTGGTGGCAATCGCCTGGTCGATGGTGAGCAGGCCGCCGGCGGTGACATTGACCACGCCCGTGGCGCCGCCCAGGGTGCTGATGCCCGTCACCGCGGCCAGGTTCTGCAAGGTGCCGCCGCCACCGCCGACCGCGGCGACGCTGCCGACCGTGACGCCGTCGGCGTCGGTGTATTTGAAGAACTTGCCGGCGCCGCTCAGGCTGGCGGCAATGGTGCTCAGGGTGTTGGCGTTGTCGAGCGTGACGTCGTCGTCGCTCAGCACCTTGAGGCTGGCCCCGGCCAGCGTGGTGCCGCCGCTCTGGGTGATGCTGCCGCCCACGCTCTTGAGTTGCAGCGTGCCGCCGGCCCCGGCGGTGCCGCCGCCGGCCGCGCCACCGGCGCTGCTGAGGTTGTGCAGGACGATGGCGCCGTTGTCGTTTCGCAGCGTGATCAGGCCGCCGGCGCCGCCGGTGTCGCCGGCTTCGACCGAGGCGCCGCCGTTGGCGGTGAGCGCCGCGCCCAGGGTGATGGCGCCGGCGCCGGTGCTGTGCAGCAGGATCTCGCCGCCGGCCCCCGCCGTGTCGCTGCCGCCGACGGTGCTGGCCGAGCCGGTGCTGGTCAGGGTCCCGGTGGCGCTGGTGGTGATCGCCCCGCTGCTGGAGAGCGTGATGGCGCCGCCCACGGTGTTGAGTGCGCTCGGCGTGGTGGCAATCGCCTGGTCGATGGTGAGGGTGCCCTTGGCATACACAGTGAGATCGCCACCGTTCGTGGTAATTGCACCAAGATTCGCTGTGCCTGTATTGTTTGCGTACGCAACGTTACCGACAGGATTTACACCAGCATAAATTGAGACATTGCCGCCAGCGGTAGTCAGGGAAGAACCGCTCACAAAATTGACGTTGCCCAGCTTTGCCACTGTGTCGTCGCCGGACTGAAGCGTCAGGGTATTGCTGCTTAATGCCGTCAGGTCGACGGCCTGGGAAGCCCCGGCAAAAGTGCCAATCTGGATCAGGTTCTTGGCTTGAAGGACGATGTTGTTATCGCCGAGGGTATCGAGCTTGCCATCGGAGATTTCCCCATTGCTGACGTTCGTGTATGCAAAGGTGATGGCAGATGCGGTTACGTTGGCATCCTCGGCGCCGCTGGCAGCAGCACCGTGAATCAGGTAAATGTCATCGGGGTCGAGCAATAGTGTTCCCGTCTTGCCCTTGGGCGCAGCCGTGGTAACCGCACCATTGAAGGCCAATCCGTCGCGACCCGAGACTTCGACGAAGCCGCCATTCCCGCCCTGCGCTCCTCCCCTGGCGCTGACGGCGCCATTGAAGCGCGTGCCGCCATCCGCCCAAATCACCACCTTCCCGCCATCGCCAATCCCTACGGCATCGGCATTGATGCTCGCATCCTTGCCGACATAGCTAGCGCTCGCGTTCTGTTCCGGACCTTTGCCTTGCCAATTGCCGCCGACCAGCGCCGTGCCGCCGGCGCCGACTCCTGACACGTCGACCCGTGCCTGGCCGAAGAGACCGACCTTGTCGCCCAGCACCTTCACGGTACCGCCGCTTTGGCCCGCTGCCGCACCGGACGCGTCCAGAGTGCCGGTAACACTTACTACGCCTGAAGTTCCGCCCCCTAGCCAAATTTCGCCATTGCGCGCCTCGAGACTGCGGGCACGAATGACGCCATCGTTATTGAGCACGGTGGACAGCAGCGCATCCTTGGCCTGGGCATTCATCACCACACGTCCGCCATCCGCCATCAGCATGCCGCTGTTGTCGGCGCGTGCCGCCGCCGCGGCGACATCCACCTGGAAGCTCAACATTCCATCGTGATCGAAGTCGAGATTGACGGAATTACCGGCGGCGAGCCCGATGCTGCCTCTCGCCGCAGAGACGGTGCCGCTGTTGCCGACCTGTGGTGCGATCAACGCGACGAAGCCGCCGTCCGCGACATTGATGCTGCCTTGATTGATGACCGTTCCTGCACTGCCGGCCTTTGCGAAACGATACCTGCCGTCTAGAAAATTGCTGTCGGATATGCCCAGCGAAGAAGCGACCATACCGCCGACGTCGACCTGCGCGCCGGGCGCAAAGAGGATACCGCTTGGGTTGGTAAGGAACACCAGGCCATTGGAAGTAAGACGACCGAAGATAGCCGACGGGTCTCCTCCCAGAACGCGGTTGAGGATGACCGATGAAGCGCTCGGCTGCGCAAAATTGACGTGGGCCTGGCTACCGATGCTGAAGCTATCCCAATTGACGATCGCACTGCTCGAGGACTGCGTGACATCCATGCGAGCACCGCTGCTGCTGATTGTGGCTTGCCCCGCGACTATCTCGCCGCCAGTGGGCAGGGTGGTCGGTGCCGGCGTGGCGGCAACTGCCACTGTTGCACCGCCCAGAGAAAGCACCGCCGCCGCAATCACGCTGATGCGGGAAGTGCAATTCAGGGTTGCGCGCCTCGACATGGCAATGGCTTGCTACTCAAAAGAACTTGCTGAACTGCATGTAGAAGCGCGGGTAGCGCAACAGATGGTCCGCGGTGGCCTTGGTAGTGTCGCGGAACGCAAGCGATGCACGCAGATACCAGTCATTGGGAACTTCCCAGTTGAGACCGATACCGGGACCGGCGATGCGCCTTAGCCGCGGCGTACCGGCGGCAAAGTCCGCGGCGGTGGGGCGCTTGATCAGGATTGAGCGCCCGAAATCATAAAACCCGGTAAACACCGCACTGCCAGGCAGGCTATCTTCAAACGGGAGGCGGTAGCGCATTTCGAGACTGGCAAGGTAACCCTCATCGCCTGCGCCTTCGCCTTGCGGATAGGCGCGTACGCCAGCGGGACCGCCGAGGCCAAGCTTTTCGCTGGCATCGAGATTCTTGTTGGTGAACTGCTGGCTGTATGCACCGTAAAGTGCCAATCGCCCGCTGATCGCCTGAAGACGCGAAAAGCTGATATTCGTCTTGCCAAACATGCGCTCATTCTCCCGGTCAGCCGCAACGGTCGGCGAAGCATATTTGAGTTCACCTAGTGTATACGTGATATTGAAGACATTGATACCCCCGCCGCCGAGCCGGTCCCGGAAATCTCCCGACAAACCCAACGAGCTCACGTCAGCAACCTTCCTTACCTCCCGGTTGGTGGTGAGTTGAATATCCCTGAACTTACGCTTGTCATACTGAAAAATTGCCAGCAGGTTGGTGTTGCGGGAACGAATGAAAGGATGAATCGCCGTCGAAGATTCGACTTCGGCGGAACCGCTGGCTTTGAGGTCGTCAAACGCCTTCAAGGCGCCAAGGCGATACCTTAATTCAGAATAGGCACCGCCGATCTTGGTTCCCCACGGACCCACGGGAAACAGCATCGAGACACGAGAAAAGCGCAGGACGCCATCGATGGCAGTGCTGGAACGCACACTGATAAGCTCGCCGCGACCGAGCAGACTGTTGCCGTCCACGCCGGCACTGATTCGATGCAAACCGGTATACAGAGAACCCGTGGCATCCAGATTGACGTTCGCGTCGAACTTCTTGCTGGGACTGACGCTGATGGTCAGGTCGGCAGTTCCGGGCGTCGCGCCAGGACCAAAACTGCTGCGCGCCACAATGCCGCGCAAGTCGTGAATTTGAAACAGCGCCCGCTCGACATCCGCGGTTTGGATCAACCCGCCCTCCTTGAGCGAACCCAGATAGGATTCGATCAGATCCCGACTGATGGATACTTGCGGATCGATCTCAAGCCGGACCTTGCCCAACCGTCCTTCCAGAACCCGCAACTCGATGATGCCGTTTGCGATTCTCTGCTCGGGAACGATGACATCGGCCAGAAAGTAGCCACGTCCGGCGAGTTCCCGCTTGACTGCTGCCGAGGCATCGAGCAAGTCCTGAAAACGCTTGTTCGGTCCCTTGAACGGAGCCAATACTTCAGTCATCTCATCCTCTGCCACGACCGTCATGCCCGTGAGGCGAAATCCCTTGATTTCCACACGCATGTTCTCGACGTCGGCAATCGCCATGGCGCGGGACAGGTTGTCGTCAATTCTCAGTTCGGAATCGGGCCGGCTTACCGCAGGAGGTACCGTTTGCAGAATCTCGCCGGCGCCGGGACGCGGAGGCGTCTGACCGAATGCAACGGTAGCAGACAGCAGAAGCCCCAAGCCAAGTCCCTTGAACCACCGCGAACCACTCTTCCCTAAGCCGGTGTGGGTTGGCGTGGTCACGGGTATCCGGTTGTTTGCATGAAAGCTCGAGTTCAAATGGAATTCCGCCAATGGTCACCTGGAAACTGAGAAATCCCACGAATGGTCATCTGCAAAAAACCTCAATAGTTGCAATATCTAGGCTGTTACGGACAAAATCCCCATAACATACAAGAATACTACACAAACTTTAAGAATTGCCCGGCCTGGCGAGCGCGCCCGGCCCGAATCAATATCCACGGGTCGGCAGGCGAATCCCGGGGCGATAGCCAAGTTCGAGCGCTTTGTTCTCAAACCGTGCGGCATCCGCCACGAATCCACCAACGTTATAGATCTCGGCCAGCTCCCAACTCGCCTTACCGCTGCCCAGCTCGGCAGAAAAGCGCAGCCATTGCTCCACACGTTGGAAGCTGACGCCAACACCTGCTGTTCCTGATCTATAAGCGAGCGCAATTCGATATGCCGCCTCACTGTCGCCGCGCACCGCAGCGTTCAGGCGCTTTCGAAACTCCGCATCGCCGACGGGATCATCGAAGAATTCTGCGGAGAGGCCTACCGAGCGCTGAATGGCGAGCGCCCGACGGGCCGCCGTCCCGAGTTTGTGCCCCTCTAAGCTAAACCGGCTGGCTGGAAAATCGCGCTCGAATTCCTCGATCAGCCGGATCAATCTGGTCGGCTGCGAGGTGGCCTGTATCGCGCGCCAACGCTCTTCAGTGCGAATGGAATCGACCGCCAGGGAAACTGGCTGCGAGGGGGGACGAAAAGAGGGATTCGCCTTCGCCAGGCGCTTCGCCTTCCGCTGGGCCTTGAATTTTGGCTCAGCCTTGACAGCAGCCTTGGCCGAACTCTTTGCCGCCCGTCCGCGAATTCCGCCTCCATGCCTTGTTCGGTGGACTACGTCACCTACCGTCTTGCCCCTGGCGCCAGCATCCGGAAGTGCGATGGACGGCGATCCCGCCGTTTGCTTTTCACTCGCCAGGACAGGCATCTGGCCAAACGCCGCGCTCGCGATCAGCAGAAAAACAATGCGCCTTGACTCAGCCAGACCGCACGGCCTCATCGGCCTGGACTCCTAGACCTCGTTCCCAAATACGACGCAACGGTAACGCGTCGGACTGATGACTTCCAGACTCGGAGAAACCAGCGCCGCCACGAGTACTGGATCCACGATCCCAGCCGACAGAGGCATCAGTAGCCCCGCGTCGCCAGCCGCGGCGGCGGCCGGTAGCCAAGGTCGAGAGCCTTGGTCTCGAACCTGGCGGCATCCCCGACTTGCCCGGCCTCGTTATAGATTTCCGAAAGTTCCCAACTGGCGATCCCGTTACCAAGCTCTGCCGCAAAGCGAAGCCACTGCTCGGTCCGCCGCGGATTGACGGTGACGCCCATGGTGCCGGTACGATAGGCGATGGCAATCCGGTGAGCCGAGTCCTTGTCGCCGCGCAGCGCCTTGATCAAATCGTCGCGATAGTCCCGGTCGCCGATAACCTCCTCGAACACGTCGCCCGACAAACCGGCCGAGCGCTGACTTTCCAGAGCCTGCCTTGCGCCCGCGATCGCAACCCGAATCTGCTGCTCGAACTCGCTACCGGGAAACTCGCGTCCGAACTGCTCGCACAGCTTTATCAAACGCGCGGGGCGCAATGTGGTCTGGATGGTCTTCCAGCGCTCGTCCATTTTGCTCATGTCATACTGCAGCCCCGCCATCGGTCGCCGCCGCTCCGAGCGACGCAATTCGAGTTGTCGATTGCGAATCACGAAGCGGCCACGCAGGTTCGCAGCGCTCTCGGGAAACTGCGGTGGAATCGTGATCTTGGCTTTGTCGAACTCCGTCTTGACGCGGAGCTGACACTCGACGGCAGCAATCCGGAACAAGTCGTCCAGCGGCGTTACGCCATTGGCGTCGCGCAGAACATCGATCAGGGCCGCGGCAAAAAAAGTGTTGCGATCCGGGCTGACAGGGGCAAGGGCGGGGCGTCCGGCACGCGTGGCGAAAAACACCAACATGCCCTCAGGCGCTGAAATCTGATTGAAATCGTCGACACCTCTGCGAATGGTGGGGTCGGTACGACAGGCGTCAATCAAGGCAATGCTGACGCCCGGATAGCGCTGTGGAAAAGCGACCAGAATATCCTCGGCCAGCCGCAGGGACTGGGTCAACGCCTTCTCGGATGAGGGATCGACGCCCGCGGGCACCAAATAGTTGCGGCCAGCCGACTGGAATCCATGGCCGCAGAAGTAAAACACGACGGCGACCCCACCGGGCAGCGCGGACTCGCCAACGCTGCGCATCTGCGCAGCAAATTCGGCGAGCGCACGCATCATTGCGGTGGCATCGAGGTCGCGGTAGTCCTTGACCTTGAATTCGTAATACTCGAGAACGTCCTTGAGATCGCGGACGTTCTTGTGCGCCGGCGCAATATCCTTGCGGTTCGGATAATCGCGATTGCCGATCAGCAACGCATACTTGGTCCTGGGCACGTAGGCGTCCTGCACCGGGTCGCCGCCTACCTGTGCGAACAGGTCCGACGACACTGGCAAGGCACCCAGGGCCAAACCGGCGCTCCCGCCAAGCACCAGGCTGCGGCGCATCGTGCTGCTGGGACTGCCGGACTTCGGCGGCATGACTCTGGACCGGGATCGAGTCACGGCAGGGAACGCGCGACGCGGAAACCCAGATTGTCGTGCCGCTCGTCCTTCGTTTCGCGGTCCCGATAGGCCACGCGCACCGTGGGAGGCTTGCTGTTCCAGGCGCCGCCACGAAACACCCGCTCGGTGCAGAATCCCGTAAGCCGAGCCTGCGCAACGTCCGGCACACCGGCATAACCTTCGTTCCAGCAGTCCTCAACCCATTCCCAGGCGTTACCGAGCATGTCGTGCACCCCAAACGAATTGGCCGGGAATCTGCCAACGGGCGCGGTTTGAACAAAGCCGTCGGAACACGGGAACATCTGCAGACCGGACGAGTAGTTCTTGATCGACGTGTCCGCGACGCTGGCGTAGCGACATACGGCCGCATCGTCGGTCTCCGCCCAACTGTGTCTTCCTTTGCTACCGGCTCGGGCGACGTACTCCCATTCGGATTCGTTGAGCAGCCGATAGGACTTGCCCGCTTTCGCGCTGAGCCAAGCGAGATACGCCTGCGCATCGTCCCAACTGACACAGACCACCGGTTCTTCGTCCTTCTGTTCGAACCCTGGACTCTGCCAAGTCGCCTTCGGATTTTTCTGGAAGCGTCCGCCGCGCGTCGAATGGCATCCCGGCTTCGTTTCGCGCGCCGTCTCTTTCACAAACATGGCGTACTGGACGCGGGTGACCTCGAACCGGCCGACCGCCACGGGCCCGCTGACGCGCACGCGGTGAGCCGGCTCTTCGTCGGGTTCGCGGAATTTCTCTTCTTTGCCGCTGCCCATGACGTATTCACCTGCCGGAACGACCACCAACTCAGGGCATTGCGGGCAATCCCGGATCACGGCTCCTGGCGCCGCGCCGGCAACCGCCGCGACTACCGGCGAGGGAACCGGAATTGGCGCAGGCGACGCCATCGCCATGGGCGCCGGCGCTGGTCGCGCTGCCGTGGTGGCAGATGGCACCGTACCGCCATATTTCTGCACAATCCATCGCGCGTAGGCAGCACGCGGTGCTCCGGAAAATCTTTCCAGGTAGGCAATGTAATCGTCGGGATTCCGGCTATCCCGGATCCGGTCCCAAAACGCGCGCTCCTGGACCGGATCGTAGGGCGCCGCCGCCACCTCGGTTTTGACTTCCGCTTGAATTGCCGGAGCTTGCCGGGGACGCTGCAACGCGGCCATCTCTTCGGCGGCATCAAAATAAAACGAGTCAATCACCGAACTTGAAGTCCAGGGAACCTGGGCGCCTTCCGTATCGCGCACAACGCCTGTGCGCACGCGACCGAACACCTTGTCGATGTCTGAATCCTGCGCATCGAGCGCTGCCAGGAGGTGCTTGGTATAGAGACCATTCCGTCCCTTGCCATCTGCCGCCGTCGAACCAGGCGATGTGGCATAGGCGATGAAAGTTCCCTTCTCCGCGCGGCCGACGTTCATTACGCCCAGGCCCTTGCTGGCCCGCTGGAATGGATTGTTGCGGCAGGCATCGAGAATCACGATGTTGACGCGGTTGCCGGCTTCGGCCATGCGCGACAGCACGTACTCGGCGCTAATCGACTTGAAAGCGATATCGGCCTCGCTGTCGAAGCCCAAATCCACCGGCATCAGGAAGTTCTGATCCTTCAACTGAACGCCATGGCCGGCAAAGAAGAACAACCCGATGCCGCCCTTCTTCAAATACTTGGCAAAAGTATCGACTGCCTCCTTCAGCCCGCGTTCGCCAACGTTTTCCCGCACCAGAACGTTGAAGCCTTTCTTTTCCAGCGCATTGGCCAAATCGCTGGCATCGTTCGCCGGGTTACCCAGGGGGGCATCCTTGTAATTCGAGTTGCCGACAATCAAGGCCACGCGGGTCTCGTGCGGCTTCGGTTGGCCGACGCGATCCTGCGCCACCGCGCTACCGATTCCCGCAGCAACCAGGAGCGCAATTCCGGCGCCCACGCAGCGTCGCGCCAGCGGCTCAAGCAACGTCCGCCTCGAATCGAAACGAACGCCGATCGACATCGATAACTGATTGATTGTCATGGCCTTGAATCCAGAGTGATGGCTTTGATTATCCCATTCATATCGGAAATTTCAATAAATCCAGGCAAGAAATGCTCGGACCGGCTGATTGCCGATTAGTCGATCAAAACTTCAAATACCTCGATAGGTTCGGCTTTCCCCTTGACGTGGACCACCTGGCGACGTCCGGTGCGGATGCCCTCTCCGGCGGCGCTAATGGACGCTGCACTTGCCGCCACGATACAGCCAATTTCCTTGGTCACGCCCTCCAGTCGCGACGCCGCGTTGACGGTATCACCTATCGCAGTGAATTCGCGGCGCTTGACCGAACCGATGTCGCCCATGACCGCCGGACCGCTATGCACTCCTATGCCGATGGCAAACTCCGGCAAACCGCGATCGGGGAAGCGTTCTTTCATCCAGGTCTTGAATTTCAGCGCCTCCCGCGCCATGCCTTGCGCCGCCAGCAAGGCGCGTCGCGCGTGATCGTCATAACGAACGGGCGAGCCGAACACCGCCATCACGGCATCGCCGATGAACTTGTTCACCATGCCACCCTGCTCCAGAATCGGCTCGCAGGTCAAGCCGAAGTAGGCGTTGAGCATTTCCACGACCTCCTCGGCATCGAGCTTCTCCGAGATCGTCGTGAAGTTGCGTATGTCCGAGAACAGCACCGACACATCGAGTTTTTCGCCGCTCAGATTCGGCCGTTGTCCCTCGGCGATCAGCTTGTCCACCACCACATCGGATACGTACTGGCCGAACATCGATTTGAGATGCGCGCGTTGCCTTTCCTCCCCGGTCAGCCGTATCGCAAGGGTCGCCAGATAGGCCGTGGCGATGGCGATATGCGACGGCGCCACCGACAGCAGAAGATTTTTCTGGAACAAGGCGTAGGCGGGAATCAGGATCAGCGCCGCCAGCCCGATGCCCACTCCGAGCCCGCCGGCTGGATGCAGGCGCAGAAAAAGAATCACCGCCACAACCAGTATCGCGACGAGCGCGGGCCATGCCACCCAAAGCGAAAGCGCACGGGGATACACCCCGGAGAGAATCGTCTCGATCACGTTGGCATGTATTTCGCCGCCGATCATCGGTTCCGTCGAGTGTCCGAAAAGCACGCGCGAATAGGGTGAGAAGTGCCGATCCGATGTGCCGATGTTGTTCGGGGCGATGATCACGGAACGTCCTTTGAGCGCCTGCACCTGGGGATCAGCCAGCGCGTCGGGCTTCAGCAGTTTGCTCATCGACACGGTCAGCATGCTGCCCGGCGGCCCCACGTAACCAATTCGGCGACGCTCACGAAGGCGCGGGTAGGTTTCTCCCGCATAGGTCCAGCCATCGGCCAGGCTGTCGCCATCGGTCGCCCTCAGGACCAGTTGCATGGCGAAGCCAACTCCGGGGAACTGCAGATCCGGAATCACCACAGGATAAAAGGTCCGCACCAGCTTGTCGTTGTCCGGATACAGGTTGGCGATACCGGTATCGAAGGCGCCGTTCGGCATCATCAGCAGATGCTCCTGGGGCGGGCCCATGACCTCCATGTCGCCCTGCGAGGTTTCCACCAACTGCGCGATGAGTACCTTGCGGCCCTGCGCAAGCTGTCCGCGAAACGGCGCATCGTAATTGCGGGACACCTCGCTGTCCGGCAGATTCAGCTTGTGCAGCCAGGCCTCGGCACTGACCGCATAGATGAAATCGAGCCCGATCGACTTGACGCCCGCATCGGTAAGCGTCTGCATCGCCCGTGCAAAATGCGGCGCCCAGAACGCGAGCGGATCGTCCTTGTACAGCAGCAAGGTATCGTCGTCGACCGCCACCACGGCCGCATGCTGAGCTTCCCGCCGCTTGCCCGACAACTGATGCCAGTAGTCGTAATAGACATTCTCGTAGTCTTGCAGCCATCCAAGCCGCTCGCTGCCCAGCGAAACGACCAAAGCGAGTACCGTTACGGCGAGGAAATGCCATATCTTGCGAAACTTCTCGGCGGACCACCAATGCTGTTGACTCATGACTATCCTCAGTTCTCAGACCATCGGCCTGGCAGCTTTTCTTTTCGTTGTCTGCTGACTATCGGACTACCCAGCCGCCTTGCCCGGCGGATGGCGCGTTCGCAGCATTCTTACCCATTCTTGCAACGGAGTCGAGAGCGCGACCCGGTCCGCCTTGCAGACAGCATAGCCTGCAGGCGCTGCTGAATGCCCGGATTGATGCACGGGTTGTAAAGCTGCCCGCGACGTTGGAATCCTGAGGCCTGGGCTGTTCGCTCCCGGCCAGTGGCCTGCCCGGCATCCTGAGCAGGAACTCCGCAACGATCCCGGACTTGAAATCGGCCGAAAACCGGGCATCTATATAATCCCCGCATTCAGCCACCAAAGGAAGTTTCCCGCCATGAGCACTCGTCACGCCCGCCTGCTTATTCTCGGTTCCGGCCCCGCCGGCTACACCGCCGCCGTCTATGCGGCCCGCGCCAACCTGAAACCGGTCCTGATTACCGGGATGGCCCAGGGCGGGCAACTGATGACCACGACCGATGTGGACAACTGGCCGGCGGACGCCGACGGCGTGCAGGGCCCCGATCTGATGGCGCGTTTCGAGAAGCACGCCGCACGCTTCCAGACCGAGATCATTTTCGACCACATCCATACTGCCGCGCTCAAGGAAAAGCCGATTCGCCTGGTGGGCGACTCCGGCGAATACACTTGCGACGCGCTGATCATCGCCACCGGTGCCTCGGCCCAGTACCTTGGCTTGCCCTCCGAGGAGGCCTTTTCCGGCAAGGGCGTTTCCGCCTGCGCCACTTGCGACGGCTTTTTCTACAAAAACCAGAACGTGGCCGTAGTCGGCGGTGGCAACACGGCAGTCGAGGAAGCGCTGTATCTGGCCAACATCGCCAGCCACGTCACGGTGGTACATCGGCGCAACAAGTTCCGCGGCGAGAAAATCCTGCAGGACAAGCTGTTCGAGAAAGAGAAGGCCGGCAAGGTCACCATCAAGTGGGACCATACGCTTGACGAGGTGCTGGGCGACAAGTCGGGCGTTACCGGCATGCGCATCAAGAGCGTGAAAACCGGCGCCACCGAAGACATCCCGCTGATGGGCGTGTTCATCGCCATCGGCCACAAGCCCAACACCGACCTGTTCGTCGGCCAACTGGACATGGAAGGCGGCTACATCGTCACCCAATGCGGCCGCAGCGGTAACGCCACGGCGACCAGCATCCCCGGAGTGTTTGCCGCCGGCGACGTGCAGGACCATGTCTACAAGCAGGCCGTGACCAGCGCCGCGACCGGTTGCCAGGCCGCGCTCGATGCCGAGCGCTATCTCGACAGCCTGGAGTAAGCCCGCCACGGATCGCGGCGTGCAGGCCTCGGACGTTCTTCCCGCGGAGCCGTCAGTCATGAGCAAGCACGCTACGCCGTCGCCGGAAGAGCGCGCCGCTTTCCGGCAGGCGGTTGCCGATGTCAAGCAGCTGCAATGGGACCGCGTCCATCATGAACCGCCCTTGCCGCCGGCCATTCCACGCCAGCACATGCACGACGAGGCAGCGGCGCTGGACGAGTCACTACACGGTCCGGTACTGATCGATCTCTACCTGGAAGGCGGCGACGAAGCCGCCTGGCGGCGCGACAGCCTGCCGAAAGCCTGGCTGCGTGATTTGCGACGCGGACGCTGGGTGATACAGGAGAAACTCGACCTGCATGGACTGAATCGCGACCAGGCGCGGACTGCTGTGGCCACGTTCCTTGCTGAATGCCGACGCCACAGCTATCGCTGTGTGCGCATCGTGCATGGCAAGGGTCTAAGCTCCCCCGGTCGCGAGCCGGTGCTGAAGAAGCTGGTGCTGGGCTGGCTGAGCCAGCGCAGCGAAGTATTGGCCTTTTGTCAGGCCCGCGCCGCCGAAGGTGGCGCCGGTGCGGTGATAGTGTTGCTCGCCGCCCCCAGGTAGCAGAGCGCAGCGAGCCAATCAGCACCCCTTTCCTTGGGGCGAGGAGGGAATTCGCGGAGCCTGCTCCGCGCCGCCGCAGCCGGCCGGCCGTGCAATGCCGGTCGTGGGGTGGGGCCGGGGGATAGGCCCTCCAGTTTGCCGGCGGCGAGGCGAACGAAGCGGTCTAAATGGCCGCTTCGTTAGCCTCGCCCGTGCGGATGCGCACCACCTGTTCCACCGACGAAACGAAAATCTTGCCGTCACCGATCTTGCCGGTGCGGGCCGCCTTGATGATCGCCTCGATCGCGGGTTCCACGGTCGCCTCGGCGACAACTATCTCGATCTTGATCTTGGGCAGGAAATCGACCACATACTCTGCGCCACGATAAAGCTCGGTGTGGCCCTTCTGCCGCCCGAATCCCTTGACCTCGGTCACGGTCAAACCCGTCACTCCCACGTCCGACAGCGCTTCGCGAACCTCGTCGAGCTTGAACGGCTTGATGATGGCTTCGATTTTCTTCATTTTGTCAGTCCCTCGATATCAATTTTAGTTACGGCCGCTTCGCTCAACGCCGATAAAGTCGGCGTTAGCCTTCACTGAAACTTCGTTTCTGAAGCCGCGCAGGCGGCTGAACCCTGGTCACCCCTTTCCCCGGGAAGGGGTCGGGGGGATGGCTCACCATTCTTCGGCGTAAGCCGATGTTATCGGATAGCGCCAATCCTTGCCGAATCCGCGTTGTGTGACGCGGATGCCGACCGGCGCCTGGCGCCGCTTGTATTCGTTCTTCTTCAGCATGAAGACCACCTTGCGCACGTCCGCTTCGCTGTAGCCGCCGGCGATGATCTGGCGCGGACTTTCGTCCCGCTCCATGTAGGCTTCGATAATCGCGTCGAGGACATCGTAGGCCGGCAACGTGTCCTGGTCGGTCTGCCCCGGCTTGAGTTCGGCCGAGGGCGGGCGCGTGATGATGTTCTGCGGAATCACGTCGGAAACTGCATTGCGCCAGTGGGCCAAGCGATAGACGAAGGTCTTCGCCACATCCTTGATCACGGCAAAGCCGCCGGCCATGTCGCCATACAGCGTCGCGTAACCGACCGCCATTTCGCTCTTGTTGCCGGTGGTCAGCACGATGCGTCCGGTGCGATTCGACAGCGCCATCAGCAACATGCCGCGAATGCGCGCCTGCAGGTTTTCGTCCGTGGTGTCCCAGGACGGCTTTGGTCCGAGGGTGGCAAAAGTCGGCGCCAGCAACACGGCGAATTGCTCCATCGCCGCGGCAATCGGAATCTCGTCGTATTGCACGCCAAGCCGCCGCACCATCTCGCGCGAATCGTCGAGGCTCATCTGCGCGGTCCACGGCGACGGCATCATCACCGCGCGCACCTTGTCCGCGCCCAGCGCGTCGACCGCGATGGCCAGCGTCAGCGCCGAATCGATACCGCCGGAAAGGCCGATGATCGCGCCGGGGAAGCCGTTCTTGCCGAGATAATCCGCAACGCCAAGCGTCAGCGCGGCATAGACTTCCGCCTCGCGCGACGGCGGTTCGACCATGCGCCCGGGCAACAGGTGGCCATCGGCGTAGTCAACAAACTCCAATGCTTCGACGAAGGCCGGCAACTGATGCGTGAGCCGGCCCTGTCCGTCCATGGCAAACGACGCTCCGTCGAACACCAGTTCGTCCTGGCCGCCCACGAGATTGGCATATACCACCGGCTTGGCCGTCGCCGTAATGCGTTCGCGCAACACCTCGTAGCGTCGCACCTGCTTGTTCATGTGGAACGGCGACGCGTTGAGCGTCAGCACCAGTTCCGCCCCGGCCAGCGCCGCCGCTTCGGTGGCACCGGATTCCCAGACATCGGCACAGATCGCCAGCCCGCAACGCACTCCGTTCAGCGCTATGACGCAGGGTTCGTCCCCCGCCGCGAAATAACGCTCTTCGTCGAAGACTTCGTAATTGGGCAAGCGATGCTTGCGATAGGTCGCTACGACCTTGCCGTCGGCCAGCAGGGACGCCGCGTTGTAGCGCTTGCCCGCCGACTCCTCGGGATGACCGACCACGATCGGCAGCACCGCCGCACGGGCCAAGGCATCCAGTTGCCCGGCACAGGCGCGATAGAAATCCGGCCGCATCAAGAGGTCTTCAGGCGGATAGCCGCAGAGCGCCAATTCGGGCGTAAGCAGCACGTCCGCCCCTCCCTCGCGAGCGCGGGCGGCAAGCTCAAGTATGCGGCTGGCGTTGCCGGCAAGGTTGCCGACGTGAGCGTTGAACTGGGCGATGGCGACGCGAAGGCGTTTCATGGGGCTATCCTGGGATACCGTCTCCGCCTACAGGGACGGGGACATAACTATAGCGGATGCCTGGAAAAATCCGCAGGGTGCCGTCGCCGCGCAATGTGATGGGGACATATCCCGCCGGCGATAAAAAAGCCCGCTTCGCGGCGGGCTCGTGGCGTTCGGAAACGAATCAATACGCCGGCTTGTCCTTGGCGCTTTCGTAGGCGGCCACGCCTTCCATGATTTCCTTCTTGGCGTCTTCGACGCCAAGCCAGCCCTGCACCTTGACGAACTTTCCGGGTTCCAGGTCCTTGTAGTGCTCGAAGAAGTGCGCGATCTGGTCGAGCATGATCTGCGGCAGGTCGCGCGGACTGTCTACGTTGCGGTACATGGGTGTGAGCTTATCCACGGGAACGGCCAGCAGTTTGGCATCCTCGCCCGCCTCGTCGGTCATTTTCAGCATGCCGATGGGCCGGCAACGCACCACGACCCCCGGCGGCAGCGCGAACTGGGACATCACCAGGACATCCACGGGATCACCGTCGCCCGCGATAGTGTGCGGGATATAGCCGTAATTGCACGGATAGTGCATGGCAGTGCACATGAATCGATCAACGAATATGGCGCCGGACTCCTTGTCCACCTCGTACTTGATCGGCTCGGAGTGCATCGAAATCTCGATCACCACGTTGAAATCATTCGGCAAATTCTTGCCTGACGGAACGCGATCCAGGCCCACGGCTGGCTCCTTTTTGCTAAAGGCCAAATTATAACGCGGCGAAGATTTCGCCTTCCTGACGAAGCATGCCTATTCGATCGGACAAAAAACCCCAGATTCCCTATTGACAAGATGGCTCACATCAATGAGAATCATTCGCATTACGTTTTGCATTGAGCAGCGGTCCGCGATGAAAGCCGAAACCCAGCCACCGAAAGCACAGCCCGAGCTGCCACTCCGCAGTTCCGAAGCGCCGCGCGCACTGGACAGCGCGGCCCTGCTCGGCACGAAGGGGGAGGTCGAGATCACCCATCAGGGCGAAACCTACCGCCTGCGCCGCACGCGCCAGGGCAAGCTGATCCTCACCAAATAAGCCAGGAGCCACCATCATGTATGTCTGTGTCTGCAATGCGGTGACCGAACGCGATATCGGCAGTGCCGTTGCCGAAGGCTGCTGCAGTCTGCGACAATTGCGCGAGCAACTCGGCGTTGGCGCCTGCTGTGGCCGTTGTACGGGTTGCGCGCGCGACGTGCTGCATAACTCCCTGCACGCTCACACGCCCCATCGACCCGCCTCCGCCGGGCAACTGGCGGCGGCCTGAAGGAAGAGAGGCTCCCCATGAAAGGCGACAAGAAAGTCATCCAACTGCTCAACAAGTGCCTGGTCAATGAGCTGACCGCGATCAACCAGTATTTCCTCCACGCCCGCATGTACAAGAACTGGGGCTTCAACGCCCTGGGCAAGCGCGAGTACGAGGAATCGATCGAGGAAATGCGCCACGCCGACAAGCTGATCGAGCGCGTGCTGTTCCTCGAAGGCCTGCCCAACCTGCAGGCGCTGAACAAGCTGATCATCGGCGAGAACGTGCCCGAATGCCTGGCCGGCGACCTCAAGCTGGAGCTGGGCGCGCACGCCGACACCAAGGCCGCGATCACCTATTGCGAAAGCATGCATGACTACGTTTCGCGCGAAATCCTGGACGATATTCTCGACGATACCGAGGGCCACATCGACTACCTCGAAACCCAGCTCGAACTGATCGAGAAGGTCGGCGCGCAGAACTACCTGCAGTCGGCGATGGGAGACTCGCCCGGCTCCTAGCACCACACCCGGCGGCGCCCGCGACCCGGCGGGCGCCGCCTCACCCAGCCAGCCAGCCGCGCCATTCCGAATGGCGGCAAGCCAGCCAGAGACGATTTTTGTTCACCTTTGGAGGTTTGCCATGTCGTTCCCGTTTCGCCCCCTCGCCTTCGCCGCGCTCGCCGCGACATCCCTTTCCGCCGCCGCCCTCGAATATCCCATCGGCGTGCCGCAGAACGTCGTCGGTTTGGAAGTGGCCGCCGTCTATCTGCAAGCCGTCGAGATGGAGCCCGAAGGCCATATGCGCAAGGCATCGGAGTCGGACATCCACCTCGAAGCCGACATCCACGCCCTCGCCAATAATGCCAACGGCTTTCCCGAGGGCTTCTGGGTGCCTCACCTGCTGGTCAAGTACGAACTGACCAAGCTGCCCTCCGGCGAAGTCATCAAGGGCGACATGATGCCGATGGTGGCCAGCGACGGCCCGCACTACGGCGACAACGTCAAGCTCAAGGGCCCCGGCAAGTACAAGGTGAAGTTCACCGTCTATCCGCCCAGCGCCAAGGAAAACGCCGCCGGCAACATGTTCGGCCGCCACACCGACCGCGCCACCGGCGTGCGCCCCTGGTTCAAGCCGGTCGAAACCGAGTGGGAATTCACCTACGCCGGCGTCGGCAAGAAGGGTGGGTATTGAGATGACCCTCACCCGCAAGCTCGTGGTCGCGGCCATGGCGGGGGCTTTCGCCCTGCCCGCCTGCGCCGCCGACGACATGACGGCCCTCAAGGCCGAACTGAAGCGCCTCGCCGAGCGCATCGAGCACCTGGAACGGAACAACAAGGAGATGGAAAAGGCGCTCACCAGCGAGCGCATCAGCGAGAAGGAACCGGAAGTCGTCACCCGCATCAAGGCGGTCGAGTTCCAGACCCTCACGATGCAGAAGCAGGCGCGCCAGATCGAAGCCCTGGAAGGCATCACGGTCGGCGCCAGCCTCACCGGCGTGATGCAGAAAGTCGGCGCCCGCGGCACGGCGAGCGGCGCCGAAGAGGCCCGCGCCAACTATCGCGGCGACATCTCGGTGACCCTGCCGGGCGGCGAGATGGGCAACGCCGAGGGCAAGATCTTCACCCACTTCCGCTTCGGCCAGGGCACCGGCATCGGCCTGCAACCCACCTACACCAGCACCGCCAACACCACCGCCTTCGAGGTCGGCAGCACGCCGGCATCCGATTCCTTCGGCATCCTGGCGCAGGCCTGGTACCAACTGTCGATCCCGCTGATGGACGACGGCCTCAAGGCCAACGCCCGCGAGTACCTCCATCTCACCGCCGGCAAGATCGATCCCTTCGTCTTCTTCGACCAGAACGCGGCGGCCGACGACGAATCGGCGCGCTTCATGAACAACGCCTTCGTGCATAACCCGCTGCTCGATTCCGGCGGCGACATCCGCGCCGACGCCTACGGCTTCGCCCCCGGACTGATTGCGCAGTATGCCAACGAAAAGCAGAAAGGTTCGGAATGGGGCCTGTCGCTGGGCGTTTTCGGTTCCGGGCCGGGAGCCGACTTCACCGGCTCCGTCGGCAAGCCCTTCGTCATCGCCCAGGCCGAGACCGCCGCCCGTTTCGACTACCTGCCCGGCAACTACCGCGCCTACCTGTGGCAGAACGGGCGCGGCAACGGCTATGACGGCGTCGAGCGCAAACACGTCGGCATCGGCTTCTCCGCCGACCAGAAAGTCACCGACGAGGTGACCGTGTTCGGCCGCTACGGTCATCAGCTCAGGGGCAAGGTGCGTTTCGACCGCGCCCTGACGCTCGGCGCGGAGCTTGCCGGCACGCCCTGGGCGCGCGCCGCCGACGGTCTCGGTGTGGCCTTCGGCAGCCTGCGCACCTCGTCCTCCTTCCGCGGCGACTCGCTGACCATCGACGCAGACGCCGACGGCAACGCCGACTTCGGCTATCAGGCCGGCGGCGCGGAGAAGCAACTGGAGCTCTACTACCGCTACAAGCTCAACAGCCATGTCGAGCTGACGCCGGACTTGCAGTGGATCCGCCAGCCCGGCGGCAACGCCGCGGCGCCGATGGTGAAGGTGCTCGGCCTGCGCGCCAAGATCGGTTTCTGACCATGCCGGCCTCGCTCGCCCATCTGTTGTTCGTACTCGCGCTGTGGACGGGCCTCGGCTGGGCGACCGAGGGCCGCGCCCAGGCGGCTGCCGCGGCGCCGCCGACCTGGACCATCACCGTCCATGACGGTGTGTTCACTCCCAAACGCCTCGAAGTACCGGCCGGGCAGCGCATCAAGTTCATCCTCCGCAATGAGGGTCCGGGACCGCTGGAATTCGAGAATGCCGATCTGCACGTCGAGAAGATCCTTGCCGCCGGCGCCGAGTCCTTCGTCGTCGTCAAACTGCCGCCAGGCGAGCACATGTTCGTCGACGAGTTCAACATCGCCACCGGCGAACTGCTGGTCATCGCAAAGTAGCCCCCGACGCATGCACACCGCGACCATCACCCTCTACCCGCGCCTTCCCCGGCGCCGAACACGACTGGCCCGTCTCGGCGACTGGATGGCGCGGCATCGGCGCGCCATCCTTGCCGTGCAATGGGTGATCGTGCTGTTCTACCTGGTGCTGGTGGCCCTGCCCGCCTTCCTGCCGCACCCGCATCCGGAAGCGCGGTTGTTCTCCTCGGATTTCGGCGCCGCCTCGGCCATCGACCGCACGCTGTGCACCACCGGTGTGCAGACACCGACCGACAAGGCCGCCTACCTCGCCTGCTGGCAGGACCGCCTGGTACTGCTCGCGCAATACCTGTTCTGGGGCGTCTGGTGGCCCTTCGTGATCCTCTCGATCATGCTCATGGGCCGCGTCTGGTGCGGCGTGCTGTGTCCCGAGGGCGCCCTGACCGAGTTCGCCAGCCGCCACGGCCGCGGCGGTGCGATCCCGCGCTGGATGCGCTGGGGTGGCTGGCCGGTGGTGGCCTTCATCCTGACCACGGTGTATGGCCAGCTCGTCAGCGTCTATGACTATCCGCAAGCCGCGCTGCTGATTCTCGGCGGCTCCACCGTCGCCGCCGTCGCCGTGGGCTGGCTCTACGGCAAAGGCAAACGCGTCTGGTGCCGTTTCCTGTGTCCGGTATCGGGCGTATTCGCCCTGCTGGCACGCATCGCGCCGATCCACTTCAAGGTCGATCGCGCCGCCTGGGACGAGCATCCGCTGCGCACCACCGCAGTCGATTGCGCGCCGCTGCTCGACGTCAAGCATTTGAAGGGCGGCGCCCAGTGCCACGCCTGCGGTCGCTGCAGCGGTCACCGCGATGCCGTGGTCCTGGCCGCGCGCTCGCCCAATGCCGAGATTCTCGGCGCCGGCGGCGACACACCGCGCACCGGCGATGCGGTGCTGCTGCTGTTCGGCATGCTTGGCGTCGCCATGGGCGCCTTCCTGTGGACCGTCAGCCCTTGGTTCGTCCGCGGCAAGCAGGCCGCCGCCGAGTGGCTGGTGGCGCGCGACATATTCTGGCCCCTGGCGGACAGTCCGGCGTGGTGGCTGCTGACGAGCCACCCCGAAGCCGGCGACGTGTTTTCCTGGCTCGACGGCGCCGCGATCCTGGTCTGGATCGCCGCCTCCGCGCTGTTGCTGGGCGGCCTGTGCTGGCTGGCGGTGCGCGCCGCCGCGCGGCTGGCCGGCATCGACTGGCGCCGCTTGGCGCTGGGTCTGGTGCCACTGGCCGGCATCGGCCTGTTTCTCGGCCTGTCGATGATGAGCGTCACCCACCTGCGTGCCGAAGGCCTGCCCTTGGGCTGGCTGCCGGGCTTGCGCGGCATTCTGCTGGGCGTCGGCCTGCTGTGGTCGGCATGGCTGGGCGGGCAACTGATCACAGTCGGTGCTGGCTCGCTTTGCGTGCCTGGAATTCCGCTTCGCGGGCAGGCAACGGCGGCTCGCATGCTGGCCGGCCTGATCTGGCTGCTGCCGCTGGGCGCGGTCGGCGGCACCTGGATTTTGGCGTTCTACGTCTGGTAAGGAGAGCTTCATGAGCGAAGACATGCAACTCGAACAACCGCCCGCGCGCATGGTCGCCGGCGCCCTGGCCCACCTCGCGCGGCACATGGAGACCGGCTGCGCGCGCGCCGGTCATCTCGCCGCCATGCTGCTCGACCAGGTTGCCAACGACCCCGAGGCGGATGGCCATCTGCGGGCCCACGCCCGCGACCTGGTGGAAATCCTCGAACGCGATGCGCTGCTGGGCCAGGCCGGCGCAACCGCCGCCAGCGCGAACAACCCGGCCGGCGCGCAGGTCCCGTCGCGAAAGGCGATCGCACGGCCATGAGCACGCTGGCGCAGATGATCAGCAGCGCGTTCCCCGACGGGCAGCGCTGCCTGTGCTCGCCCGACGAAGTTGCCGTCGCACGCCTGGGGCGCCGCCGCAAGTTGTGGGAACTGCCGCACGCTCATCATTGCGCGCTGATCGGCACCTGCCTGCCGTTGGCTGAAATGCGCAAGCTCGCCCCCCACTCCGGCTACGACGTCAGCGCTATGAGCGACTACAGCCTGCATACCGTGGTGGTCGGCCATTGCGAAGATCGCTGCGCACTGAGCGAGGCGATTCAACGCTTCCTCGACAAGCGCCATGCCCAGGCCATCGCCCGTTTCGCCCCGGCCACCGATGCCGCCGCAGTCGCCTCGCTATGGCGCGACGCACTGGCAGGCGGCGACGACATCCCCGGCGCGCTCTGGGCGGCGTGGACCCATCCGGCCATGGACGACGAGCTCGGTCGCGACGTCCATGGCGACATCCACATGCTGTCGCACCAGATCGGCAGCACGGTGCGGGCGGAGCTGCGCCAACTGGAACAGCACAAGCGCGACGCCACCCGACTGCGTACCGAGGCCGACACGCTGCGTCGCGCCATGAGCGAAATGCAGCAAACCCATGACAAGGCGATCGCCGCCCTGCGCCGCGACCTGGCCGTTACCGAGCAGCGCGCCGCGCGCTTCGAAGGCCAGGAACTCACACTTGCCGCCGCCGCGCGAATCCGCCAGCAGCATGCCGACGAGCAGCAGCGTGCGGCCGCGCTGGCGGCGCGCGTCGAACTGCTGGAACAGCGCAACGAAGCCGCGCAACAGCAGACGGCCCGGCTCGAACAGGATCTGCAGGAAGCCCGCGCCGAACTCGCTGCCACCGAGCAGGCCCTCGTCGCCGTACTCGGCACCGGGGAAACCGGCAGCGCGAACTGCGACGGCAACTGCCCCACGGCAGCCCCCCTCTCCGGTCGCTGCGTGCTCTGCGTTGGTGGCCGCAGCGGCCTGGTCGACGGCTACCGCAAACTGGTCGAGCAGCGCGGCGGGCGCTTCCTCCATCACGACGGCGGACAGGAAGAACACCTGCATCGCATCGATGCGGCGATCGCCAATGCCGACGCCGTGGTCTGCCAGACGGCCTGCGTGTCGCACGCCGCCTACTGGCGCCTCAAGGACGCCTGCAAGAAGCTCGGCAAGCCCTGCGTCTTCGTCCAGTCGCCCGGCGTCGGCAGCTTCGCGCGCAGCATCTCGGCACTGATGAACGCAGGACCGGCGGATCAGGTCATCCGCGTCGCCGGTTTGCGCAGCGGTAGTCCCGGCGTACAAGGTAGCGCCTGAACCATGTACGCCGGCGCCGACCTTCTCGACCGGTCCGCAAGACCGCGCCTGTCGCCGATGGGTCTCGGCACGGTGGTACTGGTGCACCTGCTGGTGCTGTTCGGCCTGGTGCGGATGAAGCTGATCGCGCTGCCGGCACCGCTCGCGGTACTCAGCGTCAGCCTGCTGCCGCCGGCACCCGAAATCAAGCCGCAACCGGAAATCGTGCCGCCCAGGCCGAAGCCCGTGGAACGGCGTCCGACGCCCACACCCCAGCCGATCCAGCTCGCTGCCCCGGCCGAAGCGCCGGCACCTGCGCCGCCCCCTATCGCCGTGGCGCCAGCGCCGACTGTTGCCGCCCCCCCGGCCCCGGTCGCGCCGCCACCCGCGGCCGTGCCGACCCCGCCGCGCTTCGACACCGATTACCTCTACAACCCCAAACCCGACTACCCGGCGATTTCCCGCCGCCTCGGCGAACAAGGTCGCGTCTTGCTGCGCGTGCATGTCGCCAGTGACGGCACCGCCGCCGACGTGCAGGTGCAAGTCTCCAGCGGCTCGCCGCGCCTCGACCAGTCGGCGCTGGACGCCGTGCGCCGCTGGCGATTCGTCCCGGCGAAGCTCGGCAAGGAACCGATAGCCGCCTGGGTTCAGGTACCCATCGCATTCACCTTGAAGGACTGACCATGGAAACATCCCTCGGCTTCGGCCACTTTCTCGCCAACACCGACGGCATCGCGCGCTTCATCCTCGCCCTGATGCTGGTCATGTCGGTCGGCACCTGGTACCTGATCGTTACCAAGGGCCTCCAGTCGATCCGCTCGCAACGCCTGAGTGCGGCCTTCCTCAAGGCCTTCTGGGCCGCGCCCAGCCTCGACGCCGTCGCCCGCCACCTGCGCCAGAGCGGTGTCGCCGAGCCCTTCTCGCATCTCGTACACCACGGTTTCACCGCCATCGAGCAGCACAAGGCCGGGCGCGAGACACGCGGCCTGGTGGACGCCGGCACGCCCGACGAATTCCTCACGCGGGCCATGAAACGCGCCATCGCCCAGGACAAATCGCGCCTCGAATACGGCCAGACCTTCCTTGCCACGGTGGCCTCCTCGGCGCCCTTCGTCGGCCTGTTCGGCACCGTCTGGGGCATCTACCACGCCCTGATGGCCATCGGCATGAGCGGCCAGGGCACGCTGGACAAGGTTGCCGGCCCGGTCGGCGAGGCGCTGATCATGACCGCCGTCGGCCTCGCCGTGGCGATTCCGGCCGCCGTCGCCTACAACGCCTTCGCCCGCAGCAACCGCAACACCCTGGCAGCGCTCAACTCCTTCGCCCACGACGTGTTCACCTTCCTCGCCACCGGCCTCAAGAACGCGCCGCAGCAGGGCGACGTCGCCGCCACCTCGGAACGCATCATCGCCCGGGTGCAGGCTCGCGCGACGGCATGAGGAGACGAACATGAGCGCCCCGCACGGCCGCCCGAAGGGGCGCCAGCCATCGACCGGAGCCGCTTTGCGGCGAACCACCGTCACCCCCTCCTGTGGGGAGGGGGTTGGGGGGAGGGCAGTCCAATGAGCTTCGCATCCCTCAACGACGACGACGGCAATGAAGCGCTGGCCGAGATCAACATGATTCCGCTGATCGACGTCATGCTGGTGCTGCTGGTGATTTTCATCGTCACCGCGCCCTTGCTGACCCACGCCGTGAAGGTCGATCTGCCCAAGGCCACATCGAGTCCGAACCTGACCAAGCCGGACAACGTGCAGGTCGCGATCGACGGCGCCGGCCAGGTGTATTGGAACGGCGAGGTGATCACCGCCGCGGTCCTCGACCAAAGGCTGCGCGCCGCCGCCGCGCTGGCGCCGCAACCCGAACTGCACCTGCGCGCCGACCGCATCACGCCCTATCAAAAGGTGGCCGACGTCATGTCGGCCTCGGCGCGCGTCGGCCTGACCCGGATTGGTTTCGTCACAGAGCCCACCCATTCGAATTAGCGGCAACAGCGCCTGCCCGTCGCGGCGCCCGCAACCGCAAGCAGCATCACAACCCCGGCAAGCCAGGCGATTTCCCCCAGCCAGCCATCCCTACAGGAGAAATCACGAAATGTTCCCAAGCCGCTTCAAACCTGCCGCCATCGCGGTCATCGCCGCCTGCGGCGCCATCGGCCAGGTTCACGCCGCCGACGCCACCCTGCCGCAGGTCACCGTGCAGGATCAGACCGAACGCGCCGACGGCCCGGTCACCGGCTACCGCGCCACGCGCTCGGCCACCTTCACCAAGACCGACACGCCGCTCAAGGAAGTACCCGCCTCGATCAGCGTGGTGCCGGAATCCCTGATCAAGGACCAGGCCATGTCCAGCATCGCCGACGTCCTGCGCTATGTGCCCGGCACCCACGGCTCGCAGGGCGAGGGCAATCGCGACCAGGTCATGCTGCGCGGCATCAACACCACCGCCGATTTCTTCGTCGATGGCGTGCGCGACGACATGCAGATCTTCCGCGATCTCTACAACCTGGAGCGCGTCGAAGTGCTGAAAGGCCCCGGCGGCATGGCCTTCGGCCGCGGCGGCGCCGGCGGCGTGATCAATCGCGTGGTCAAGAAACCGCAGTTCGCCCACGTCGGCCAAGCCAGCGTCAGCCTGGACAGCGAGAGCCGCCTGCGCGGCAGCGTCGATCTCGGCAACAAGGCCAGCGACACGGCCGCCTGGCGCCTGAACGCCATGGCCGAAAACGGCAACAGCTTCCGCAACGGCGTCGACCTCAAGCGCCAGGCGGTGAACCCCACCGTGACTTTCCTGGTGTCGCCCAAAACCACGCTGACCCTCGGCTTCGAGCATGCGCGCGACACGCGCACAGCCGACCGCGGCATCCCCTCCGCCGCCGCCACTCTGCTCCCTTTCGACACCGACAGCGCCAGCTTCTTCGGCAATGCCGAGCAGAGCGAAGCGCGCTCCACGGTCAACGGCCTGACAGCCGTACTGGAGCACGATTTCGGCACCGGCAGCCAGATCAAGAACCACTTCCGCGTCACCGGCTACGACAAGTTCTATCAGAACGTCTATGCCGACGGCGCCGTCACCGCCGCCGGCCTGGTGAAGATCTCGGCCTACAGCAACGCCGACAAGCGCACCAACATCTTCAACCAGACCGACCTGACCACAAAGTTCAACGCCGGCGGCTTCGAACATACTCTGCTGAGCGGCCTCGAACTCGGCCGCCAGGACACCACTAGCGTGCGCAAGACGGGCTTCTTCGGCGCCGCCACCTTCCTCAACGTGGCCGCCACCTCGCCCCTTGCGACGGCCACCGATTTCCGCGCCAGCGGCGGCACCGCCGACAACGCGACCACGGTCGACCTCGCCGCCGTCTACGCACAGGACCAGATCGCCCTGAACAAGGAATGGAAGCTGCTGGCCGGCCTGCGCTACGACCACTTCAAGACCAGTTTCGACGACCGCCGCAGCCTGGTCGCCGCCACCGACCTGGCGCGCACCGACAATGCGCTCAGTCCGCGCCTGGGCCTGACCTGGTCGCCCACCGCGAACGCCACCTGGTATGCCAGCTACAGCTCGGCCTTCCTGCCCTCCGGCGAACAGTTGAGCCTGGCCGCCAATACCGCCGACATGGCGCCGGAAACCGCCAAGAACTACGAAGCCGGCGTGCATTGGGATCTTCTGCCCAAGCTGACGCTCTCCGGCGCCGTGTTCCGCACTGACCGCGACGACGTCAAGGTGGTGGACCCGGGCAATGCCGCCTTGCTGATCCGTGCCGGACAACAGCGTACCGACGGCGTCGAACTCGGCTTGCAGGGTGAAGTGACCCGAAACTGGGAAATCTACGCCGGCTACGCCAACCTCGACGGCCGCATCGTCAAGGGCACCACGGTACCCGCTGGCCGCCGCGTCGGCCTGGTGCCGCAAGACAGCCTGTCGCTGTGGAACAAGGTCGGCCTCGGCGGCGGCTGGAGCGCAGGGCTCGGCGTGACTTACCAGTCCGAGGTCTATACCTCGACCAACAACACCGTGAAATTGCCGGCCTACACCCGCGCCGACGGCGCGCTCTACTACGCCTTCGCCGGCGGCAAGACGCGGCTGGCGCTGAACGTCGAGAACCTGTTCGACAAAAAGTACTACGCCACGGCGCACAACGACAACAACATCAGCCCGGGCGCGCCGCGCAACGCCCGCCTGACGCTGAGCACCTTGTTCTGACGTAAC